>Ga0210044_10000256_pt1 | contig 79972 bp, 68 predicted proteins | sample CryGey13umfilter_2_FD_183959 | JGI IMG/M metagenome (GOLD analysis project Ga0210044, IMG submission 183959) | Groundwater microbial communities from aquifer in Utah, USA - Crystal Geyser 4/9/14 3 um filter (SPAdes) (version 2) | ecosystem: Environmental > Aquatic > Deep subsurface >... | reverse complement strand
ATGGAAATCTCCTTATCTCGCCATGTACAGGAAACGCATCAGGTACCAGCGATAACATTTCCGGCGCTGACGGAGCCTGCGTCTACCAACCAAGAGTCCACGCAGTAGACAACTGGGGGTGGTGTACGGGAACATGCAATTCGAATTCAGAGGATGATTCGGATGCGTGTTATGGAAGTGAGTGTAACGTAGATGCATGCCCAAGCGGGGGGTATGCAGGGTATGCGTGTATTGAACAGAATTTTACAGGAACAACAAGTGATCCTTGGGTGTACTTTGACGGATATATCGTCGTGAGTCCGTAACAACAAAACGAGGCCAAGTGGCCTCGTTTTGTTGTTACAAGTACTTTCTTCTTGAGATGCATGCCACGGATCAAACATAAATCTTGTGTAACAATTGAAAAACCGGCAGAGGATTCCGAGGAATCATGCCGGTCGTTGCGACTGTACTGGTGCATCAGTCGCGGTGGAAAAGGAACTCGTCGACTTCGCCACTGGTGGCATTGAGCTTGGTCATCGAGAAGGTTTCTTCATCGATGATCGTACCGCTCCACCAACTACCAGAGTCAGTCGAGCCGTAGAAGTCGTAGTCACTCATCGTGGCGTCCGAGCCACCCGCGACGTTCTCGATCGTGATCGTGTCACCGATCGTGATCGTGATCTCCGCTTCACGACCCCAGATCTCGTCCGTGTACGAGCCCTCAAGCGGAGGGAAGCCGTACTCGCCGGGCACCCACTCGTCGCAGGGACCAGTGGCGTCCCAGTCGGGGTCGCTGGCGCAGCCGCCTTCGGCCCACTCGACGGAGAACTCGCCGGTGGTCTGGACTTCGACAGTCTTGGGCACGAAGGTGTACGTGTCCCAGGCCTCGACATCGTACGTGCCGGCTTCGTCCACCAGGTAGGTGCACGAGGTGCCGGCGCAGGTGGCGTCGATTCCGTCGACGGTCACTTCCACCCCTTCGAAGGGGGTGGTGGCCACGATGGTGGCTTCGAAGTCGTTGACTCCGGTGTCGTCGCCGGTGTCCACCGTTTCGTTCCCGTTGTTGTCGTTCGGATCGCCGCACCCCACCGCGAAGGCGAGGGGCAGCGCGATCAGGGCCAGGAGGCCGTAGTTGGTCGCGTTCATGGGTTTCCCCTTTCTGCCCCGCGGGGGTGCGTGACCCAGACAATTCTAGGACAACGACCTTTTGCGGGATTGTTGAAGGATCCCGCTAGATGCGGGAGGGCGGTGATTAGCCGCAGCCATTGGTGGGGGACACGTGTCACCTATCAGTGGCTACGACTAAGACGCTCAAAAACCCTTACTAAAGAACAGTGTATCTAAATACAGTAGGCCATATTTAAGGGGTTTTGTCAATAGGCAAAGGGTTCAAAGAGGTTATATTGTAGGAAAAAGTGTGTGGATTGTGGATAACACACCCATGAATCACGCAATGTTTATCGCTCATGTCATCAACATACAGAAATAATGCTAAGCCATCACGATAAGTAAAGTTCCATATATAAAAGCTTCTTAACCAGACAAAACAACACTCCTTCAAATAAAACTCCTCTAAACAAACTTGTAGCGATCGCTACAAGTTTGATTAACAAATGGTTTGAGCTAGCAATACTGACGCCCACTTCTCGATACCTAATAGTTTGATGAGTTGGTGGATTTCTGACGTGACGTTACTCTTTGTCGTCCATACACTCAGCTGTTTTTGTTCAAATCCCGAAGATTTCAAAAAGCGCCTAAAGGTTGTTCTGGCTGACTTTGCCGCCTCTGGAAAGTCAAAAATTATGACCGTTTCATAACCACCAGGCAGTTGTTGTGTGTTGGTTCTGACTTTGTGCTTCACCCCTTCAATAATTGCGTCTTTGCTTAGCAGATAAATGACTTGCTCACCCTCTTGATGATTTTGCACCCACCCTTTATGTTGCATCTGTTTTAACGCTCGAGCCTCCTTGTTTTTTCTAAAAATTGCATCCCATTCCTCTGAGCTCATACCTCCTCTCATCTCTCGTCTGAATGCATAAGGATTACTCGCCCAATCAAAAAGCATTCCACCACCATCAAGCAATGATCCCATCACCTCTCCAACAATTGATTTTTTCTTTTTATCTGGCATAGGACAAACATGTAGCGATCACTACAAATAGTGGCTGAGTAATGTTCACTCCCAGCAAAAGAAAAGCCCTCCAGCAAGGAATGTGGAGGGTATAATTAAAAGATACAGACGCAACAGAGATTGTCAATACTTGTCGCGATCGACAAGTATGTATCAGCGAATAGATGGATGAAAACGTTCTATACTAGGGGCTAATAGAGGTATCCATTGACAAATTTTACAGTCCTGATTACGTTTTTGGTAGACAGGATCTCATTTTAGTCAGACATTTTAACCGATGAGTACTATGAAGTTTTTTCTAGGGATCATGTTCGTTGTTCTCCTGGCTGGGGCAGGATGTGCGTCAACGTCGGTTCAGGAAACGGAAACCTCTCCTGTTTCCGAAGCGTCTGAACGTGAGGAGGATTCGCAAGGTGAGTTTTCATCCTACTCAATGAGTAAAGGCATACTCCTTTTAGCTGCTCCGTCCGGTTGGAGTGTTTCTCAATCTGATGGCGGGAGCGTGAGTGTGGTGCTTGCGCAAGCGAGTGACGAAGCGTGGATCAATATCCAGATTGAACGTGCGGATACCTTTAGTGGTGAAGTACGTGAGTATCAGGTGTGGCTTTCAGAGCAAGGCCTTCCTGAGCCAAGCGGTGAACGGGAAGTCGGGGGCGTCATGTTCGACTGGTTTGATGAGGTTGATAACAGAACGATCTTCACAACCGTCTATGTGGCCGAGATTGAGCATGAAGGTCTTGGTTACTTTGTGACGATCAGCACGCCAGAGGAAGAATTACTAGAAACACGGCAGGTGCGGGACTCGATCATCTTCTCTCCAAGCGCTGAGCAACTAAGTGGTTCACAAGTGATTGAATAGGATAAAAAAGACGCGACTAAGCGCGTCTTTTTGGTTTACGGGACTGTTCCCCAATGCGATGAGATTGGCTTGAACGGGCTGTCGATCGCTGAAAACGTCCTCAAACGGACGTTGAAGCGATGACTGGGTGCCTGTGAAAGCCAAGATCGCGCATTCGGGAATAGTTCCTTTACGGACGAAAGTAACGTGCTACTATTGACTTGAGCACGTAAAAATGCTAAAAAAGTGCGTCGTTCTTTGGCAATATGTGTGTGGAGTCCAATGGGCTCCTTGTGTTTTCAAGGGGGTCTTTTTGACTCCACAACAACACTTCTAGAGAGAGGGATGACATGAAGCATACCACCACCGTCGTCTGTGCCCTGGTGCTCTTCGGAGCCGAGGCAAAGGCCAAGGGGCCGGTCGCTGTCGAACAGCCTCCGGCATGCGAACAGGCCACCACGGTTTCTGTGTTGGCCAGACTGTCGATGGCGGGGGATTCCGCCTTCGCCTCCTTCGACACCGAGATGCTGAAGCAGACCGCACGCGATGCCGAAGCGGCTCTCGTGTGTCTGAACGAGCCGGTGACGCAGCCCGTTGCCGCATCCTACCACCGACTCATGGCACTTGCGGCCTTCGTGAACGGCGAGGATGATCTGTCTCGGCGTGAGCTGCACGCCAGCTACCGCTTGGAAGATACCTATGTCTTCCCGACGCAGATCGCACCTGAAGGTCACCCCCTCCTCGTCTTCTACGAGGAGGCCAAGCTGCTTCAGGGTGGGAGTCCCGAGGATCTCTATCCGCCCATCGGTGGGTACGTGACCATCGACGGCGAGAAGATGGACATGCGTCCGAGCGAGACGCCGGTCATTGTGCAGGCGTTCTCATCCACGGACGAGCTTCTCGAGACGCACTACGTCCTCGCAGGGCAGAGCGTGCCTCGCTGGGGTGAGCTGACTGCTCGCCTCAAGGTTGAGGACCTCTCCGCGCTGCCCAGCACCACTGTGCAGCGCAAGAAGAAGCCCGCCATGCCCTGGCTTGTCGCCGGAGGTGCAGCGCTGGCACTCGGTGGTGTTTCCTACGGAATCGCCATGGATCAGCACAGTCGCTTCTTGGACACGTCGAGTCCCGACGGAGATGGAAGCGAGGATACCCTGAACGGCTACATGAACCGTGCCAACACCTTCGGGGCGTCGGCGATCGGTCTTGGTGTCGTGGGGGTGGGCCTCATGGGCACCGGCGTGGTACTCCAAGTTCGCTTCGGAGGTCCGCGCGGAAACCCTGATCTCACCGTGGGCCCCGAGGTCTCGGAAGGAGGTGCGGATGGGCCGTGACATCTTTCAGGAGCGGATCCTCGCCCTGCTTGCGCAGCATGATGGAGGCCGCTTCCAGGCCAAGACCATCCTTGGTCACGGAGGAAGCGCGCGCGTGGTCCTTGTCGAGGACATGAAGCTCGGGGTCGAGAGGGCTATCAAGGTCTTCGATCCCCAGCTGATCACCCGCTCACGGATCGCACGCGAGCGATTCGGGGGTGAGGCGAGGATCATGGCCCAGCTCGAGCGTCGCAACATCGTTCGCGTCTACGACGTGGTCGACTGTGAGTTCGACGGCGACCAGTGGAAGTTCCTCATCATGGAGCTGCTCACCGGAGGTACGGCTCGGGACCATGTCACTCAGTTCGGGCCGATGGATCCACGCCAAGCGGTTGAGGTGGTGCTCGAAGTGCTCGATGCCCTCCGTGCTGTTCATAGCAAGAAGGTCATCCACCGCGATATCAAGCCCGAGAACATCCTGCTCTCGGGCGAGGGTGTGGTGAAGCTGGCAGACTTCGGGATTGCCTTTGCTCCGCGTGATCGGACCAGGCTGACCGTGCAGGGCTCCACCATGGGCACGGAAGTCTACATGGCTCCGGAGCAGCGTGAGGATGCTTCGAGCGCAACCACGCGTTCGGACATCTACTCAGTGGGCGTCGTCCTCTGGGTGCTCCTCATCGGAAGGGAGCCCTACGCTCCTCCGGGCTACAACAACTTCTTCCAGAACGTCGAGCGCAACCCTCTGTGGTTCGACGGCATTCCGGATGAGCTCAAGCAGATCATCATGATCGCGACGAGTGAGGATCCTCAGTTCCGGTTTGACTCCGCACAGGCAATGGAAGACGAGCTTCGCGCAGTTCTTCCCTTGCTCGCCTCGACACCCTCACAGGCTCCCAAGCTTGGGAGTGCACCTGAGGCCAAGCGTGCGAAGGAAGCTCGTGAACAGATGACCGCCAGGAACCTGGCGGATCTGGCCGACGACGGGGACGACTCCGAGATCGGAAACAGCGAGCTCGGAGTCGTCGAGTACGTGAGGCATTCGCCAGTGGCTGTCTCCGTCTCCGGTGGTCTGGAGGTCTCTTCCTCAAGTCCGGGGTCAACCAAGGTGCCGCTCAGCACCGGCGGGAGACTCGTCTCCGAGGAAGTTGACGATGGTTTCGAAGAACCACCCCTCCTGAACGCTCTCCCATCAGGCACCCTCTCGGATGCCCGTCCGCTCAGCGAAACCCGCATGGGCAAGATGATGGACGCCGAGCAGAGGACGTCGAAGCGCAACTTCGCCATCCTCGTCGGGGTCGTCGGGATTCTCGCCGTCGGATTGGTCAGCCTCCTCATCGTCGGTAAGACCTACTTGTTCGATGGTGAGTCCGGTCAGGTCGAGGAGCCTGTACAGATCGTTTCCACGGTCGAGGTGGAGCCTGTGAAGGAGCCGGCAAAGGAGGATCTGACCACGCCGGAACTTCCTGTGTTGGATCCGCCCGAGGAAGTCCAAGAGGCCGAGCCGGCGCAGAAGGAGTCCAAGACTCCGGTGGTCGCACAAGTGAAGGTGGAACCCAAGCAGACCGAACCGACGCCTCCTCGTGAAGTGAAGGTGAATACGGATTCTGCGAAGGAGACTCCACCCCCCGAGACCACACCGGTCCAAAAGGGGATGGTGCGCCTGGTGCCAAAGCAGGTGATGGAGGTCGACGATCCGGAGGCTCCCGAAGGGAAGCGGAGCGGTGTGGTCACCTACGTCCTCAGTGGCACCAAGGGAGAGGGGACGTTCACTCTGTCCTCGACACGCTCCATGGCCCAGGTGCCCCACGGTACCTACCAGGCCACCGTCTCGTTCGAGGGCCGGAGCCAGAACCAGACCGCCCCCACCATCAAGGTCGACGGGGCACTCACAACGGTTGAGTGCTTCTGGACCATGGCAAACTGCCGTGTCCAGTAACGAACGCAAGAGATGAGCACCGCCTCATCTCTTTTCAATTACAAAACCCCCGCAGCGAGCGGGGGTTTTTTACTAGCGTTCAAGGCTGTTGAGGTATTCCTGGAATTCTTCATCACTCATTCCTTCGATTTCTTCAAGCCAGGCTTCTATCTCCGCCAGTTCTTCTTCAGAGAGTTCATTGTCGGAAGTCTCTGAGGGGTTGTACAGATCATCGGTGTCCCATGTATCAAAATTAAATGAATCGCTTCCATCATTTCCAATTGAATCTTTCGTTTCTAGGACCGATCCCCAGAGGGCGCTTGAGAGACCTACGGATCCGAGCAAGATGACGTAGTAGAGTACAAACGCTCCGACGAGTGACCATTTGTATTTTGCGGCAATCATGGAACGAGCCGACTGTTGGTTGAGTCGCACGATGCGTTCAAACAGGTGATAGTAGTACACCCACATAAGTGGTGTGGCTGCGAGGATCAAAACGAGGTAACTGATTGGAAGTAAAAAGATCACCAAAATAGACGGGACAATAATCGCAAGGATGACAAAGACCACCGGAATGAGCATGTAGAAATAATACCAGCCGTAGCCACGCATCAGTTCGTAGCTCCGCTCAAGAGCCGCCATTCCACGCTTCCCTTCTTTGAGATACACAAAGAGTGATTGTGACCACCAAATGGCCATCAAGACTCCTGGGATGATAAAGAAGACGAATCCAATCATGATGAGCAGGGACTGGATGAACATGATCCAGATGAATCCTCGTGCCTTTGGCAGTTGTGCTTTCAGGTGAACAAATGAGCTTTTGAATCCAAGATGTGATCCTTTATTCATCGCAAGAGCAATTGGGGCCATGGTGGCAATCGCTGTGTAGATAAATGTGAGAACGGCTGCGGTGGGGTCGCTAACACTGTAAGGACCATGCTGAGTTCTTGAGCAGCTCCGCCCCCCAGCTCGAAGACGATGAGCATCAGCACGCCAAAAACGATCGCTGGGCCTGCAAAGAGCAAAATACCAAGGAGAGCCGTTGCGACCATGAGCCAGATAAATGATCCCCAGCGTGATTTATAATCGGTCCACGCTTCTTTAAGAAGCAGTTTGCTTTGGAGCTCCGATTCTGGAAGGAGACGTTTCGGTCCTGGCCCTGAGGTCATGTTGGACGCTACAGCCCCCGATGATTGTTGATCCATAAGAACAATGAAATTACTAATTTGATTAATTTTACCACTATTCTTCCTTTTTTTATCCACTTGAGGCATCATGGGATGCGTATGTTGGATATCAAACAATTCTTGGATGCCCCAGATATGGTGGCACAAAATGCGAAGCGCCGAGGGTTCGAGCTTGATCCATCGGTTGCTGTTTCGTTGCACCAGGAACGTCTTAAACTTGTTGATGCTGTACAGGCATTGCGTACGCGAGCAAACGAAATTGCTTCATCCATTCCTTCTGCTTCAGGTGAAGAGCGACAGGGGCTTATTGATGAGGGGAAGCAGGTTAAGGAGCAGGTCAAGGAACAGGAAACAACGTTGAAGGATGTTGAAAGCCGTTTGGAAGCAGAGCTTCTGAAGTACCCAAATATGCTGCGTGAGGATGTGCCGGTTGGAGCAGATGCGACGGGGAACGAAATTGTTGAAGTGGTCGGAGAGCCGACAACGTTTACCTTTGAACCAAAGGATCACATGCAGCTTGCGGAAACACTCGATTTAATTGATATGGAGCGGGCTGCGAAAATTTCAGGCGCACGGTTTGCGTTTCTCAAGGGTGATTTGGTGCTCATGCAGTTTGCCCTTTTACAGTACGCATTCACAGAACTCGTCAAAGAAGGGTTCACTCCGATTCTTCCTCCACACATCATTTCAACCGAGGCGATGGGTGCCATGGGGTATCTGCAGCACGGTGGAGAGGAAGAGGTCTATCATCTGCGTAATGATGATGCCGTATTAATTGGGACCGCTGAGCAGTCTATTGGCCCGATGCATATGGATGAGATATTGGATGCATCTTCGTTTCCCATCCGCTATGTCGGATACTCACCTTGCTATCGACGGGAGGCCGGGAGTTATGGAAAGGATACGAAAGGTATTTTCCGTGTGCATCAGTTTAGTAAGATTGAGATGTTCAGCTTTACGTCCGAGGAGGCGTCTGATGAAGAGCATGCGTTTCTCCTCAAGATGCAGCGTCGTCTGTGGGATGGGTTGAAGCTTCCGTATCGTGTGATGAAACTTTGTTCCGGGGACACGGGGGCACCGAGTGCTCGCACGTATGACATTGAAACATGGTTTCCGTCCTACGGTGATTATCGTGAGACGCACTCAACGAGTAACACAACGGACTATCAGACCCGTCGATTAAAAACACGCTACAAAACTTCAGAGGGCAAAACAGAGTTTGCTCACGCTTTGAACGGTACAGCGTTCTCGATGAATCGTCCGCTCATCGCCATCATGGAAAACTTCCAACAAGAAGATGGATCGATTATCGTGCCTGAGGTTTTGCGCACGTGGATGGGAAAAGATGTGATCAAGAAATAGCTTATCCACACTGTTCAGTCCGTACGGGCATGAACAAAGATGCTTCACTGAGTTTAGGAAAAAAAGTTGTCTAACGTACACGACGTGTATAAAAGTTGTTAACAGGATTTGTACTAAAATAAGCAAAAAACCGTTTGACACATCAAACGGTTTTTTGTTTGCTAAATCTAGATCGCACCCACGGGTGGTGACGACCCATGATCATCACCCACTGCAAGGCTCTACCTGGATCTCCCGTGTGCTTAGGGGAGTTCTGGCGAGAGAGGAGGAATCTCTAACAGCGACGACTCGGGGGTGCTGAGCAATGCGATCGTTCTGCCGACGGGGGGCGGCAAGCAATCGAAGTGGAAACACTTCTTTCAAACTGAGATATGACTATTTCTTAAAGCAGGTGAGATTGTGAGGGTCAGACTGAGATTGTGGTTCGATACACTCATCACCATGAGCCTGTCGAATTGTCGAAGTCTGAACGTGGCAAGATCGCTCATTTAGGAAACAGTCCCGTGTCGACTTTCTCGAGATGGTGGGAGAACGTTACCCCACCTCTCGAGGATGTTGACCATAACGGTCAACACTTCTCAACTTCAGACAACGGAGTCAGAAATGTTGACCGAGAACATCAGCCGCATCCTGTTCACCTTCCTGATCTGCATTGCAGGCTGCACGTCTTGGAACATGGGTGACACCATGGGCTTTGGGGGCGGTGGCGAGCTCGTGCTCGAATTGCCCGTGAGGCAAGGAAAGGAGCTCATGTGTGTCCAAGGGGCTGGGGGAGACTTCTCCCACAGTGTGGACAACACGCGCTACGACCTGGATCTCGATACGTCCAACTCGATCGACGATGAGGTCTACGCACCTGCAACCGGAATCGCCTACGTCCACACCGAGTCCGCAACCAGCGGTTTCGGCTATCACGTCAACATCGACGTGGGCTCGGGGCAGTACGTCGTCATCGCACACCTCAGCGACATCTTCATCACCGACGGTGCGGAGGTGGCGGCCGGTGAGCTGATCGGCTACGAGGGGTGCACCGGCTACTGCACCGGGGATCACATTCACTTGGGGCTCCACGAGGGGAGCGCCGCAGAGAATGCCGATCAAGGGGTGTCCATCCCAGCCTGGTACAACGTCTCGGATGCGAGTCTCAACACCGGTGTTCAGGCTCTTTCGAGCGAAGCATTCATCTGCGGCATGCGGAGCGAAGGCGATCCCGAGGACGGTCACTTCTACGAGTCGGAGCTTCAGGTGCCCATGTGGCACCCGGATGGCACACTCGTGAAGGCGCCGGACAACGCCCGGGTCTACCTGGTGGAGGACGGCAAGCTCAAGTGGCTCGAAAACGAGGCCGTTTTCTGGAGTTACAACTACGACTTCAGTGACGTGGCCCTCGTCTCAGACGAAGAGCTCGACTGCTTCGGTGACGGATCAGACCTCACCGAGGAGACCTTCATCGACGCAGTGTTCGACACCGAGGGCGATCTCTGGCTCCTCGTCGGGCTCTACAACGGTGCGGGTTCGGGCAACTACCGAATCCGAGTCGCTGGTACGGGCTGGGAAGCGGTGATGGCTTCCTGGGGGCTCGATTACAACCAGGACAACTGGCCCGAGACCCACGGTGACAGTTCCGGGCACCTGACGAACTGGCCGCCCGCAAGCGGGACGGCGCTTCTCAGGGACGGAACGCTCGTGACCGAACAGAACTCCTCAGCCGTCTACGTGATTTCGGGTGGGTGGGCCTTGCCGGTCAAGGACTGGGAGACCTACCTCATGCTGGGGTTCTTTGATCGCGCGATCTTGACCGTGGAAGACGGTCTGGTCGCGAGCCTGCACGAGAATCTGGGGAGTTGCACGTCCGACTTCTGGTGTCTTGACCAGGAAGCCATCACGACCTGTGGTGGTGGTCTCGACCTCGGAAGCGGTGAGCACGGTGGTGATCCCAGCGAGGGCGACGCAGGTACCGACTCCGACTCTGATTCCGATTCGGAGGAGGAAGACGAGGAAGACTCCTACGAAGACGAGGGTGAGACGGACACCGAGGGCGAGAGCCCCACGTGTTCGGGCGAAGATGCCTGTCTCGTCGATCAGGACGGGGATGGGGACGACGACACCCTTTTGATGAAGGACGACCTCTGGCTCTCCTCGAGCCTGAGTGGTGAATCGGCCTACATCTACGCAAACGGTGGTTGCTATGACGGCAGCCTGACCACATCGGATCTCGTGTATGCGAGTGCGGAGGGCTACTATGAAATCGACTTCTCGCATCGCACGAGTGAGTGCTCAGTCGAGCTCTCGCTCATCAGCAGCACGGGGACCAATGGAGCCGGTCCTGACAGCTCCATGGGCAACTGGTACTGGTGGCAGAACGCCTCGTTCTGTGCCGAGGGCCACGACCTGTGTGAGCTCAAGGACAACGGTACCAGTTGGGAAGAGTGGCTGATTACTGTGAGCTGGAGTCCCACGACGGGACTCGAGGCGAACGGGAACGGCTACACCTCCAACACACAGCTCTAGTCGCAGCTCGAACTCACTGGATGACACCATGGGTGGATAACAACCATAGGTTAGGTGAGACGTGCTGTGACACCGGATTCATTCACCAACCCCTCTGAGGTTCTGGATCGTAAATCCACGATGAACCCACTGGACGATCAGAGGACTAACGAGAGAGAGGACTATGACCGGTTAGCACGAAACGACCCCGTTATTTCAACGGGGTTTTCTTATTGCTCATCCACAAGCGAAAAAACGTTGCGCTGTGCTATAATTTGCGCAGTATATGCTGCAATTATTTATGCGATTGTGGGTCCTCCTTGAGCGGCTCCGAGATCGACTCCTGCAGTTGGCTGCACAACGAAAGACACGTGCCGGTCGCGTTTTTATTACATCTCTCATTGGACTTCTTGCGGTGACCCGTCCGGTGTCTGCTGATAGTCACGATGAACCTGGTACGGCTGCCATTGATTGGATTTTTCAGAACATGGCGGATGTGGCGTACCAGCTTGCAGGTGTGCTCGCAAAAGGTGTGGTCTTGTTCATTGGTGTGATGACCAATGTGATGCTTTACAAAGACTTTTCTACGAATAGGGTTGTGACGGCGGGTTGGTCTATTGTACGCGACACGGTCAACATGTTTTTCGTTGTGGTTCTTATTATCATTGCGTTCGGAACTATTTTTGGACATTCAAAATTTCAGTGGCAGCAGCAGGTTCCAAAGCTCATGATTTTTGCGCTCGTGATCAACTTTTCAAAAACGCTTTGTGGCCTCATGATCGATTTTGGTCAGGTGATCATGCTCACGTTCGCAAATGCCATTCGAGAGATCGTCGCTGGGAACTTCATCCAACTCCTTGGGCTTGGGGAGATCTACCAAGTGAGTACCTCCTCCACACCTATTTCTGAATCGAAAGGGTTTGCGGCGTTCGATTATTTTGCCGCAGGACTGATGTCTGTGGTGCTCATGATCTGGGTTTTTGCCACCGTGGTGATTTTGACGGTGATTTTGATCTATCGCGTGATTATGCTTTGGGTTCTTATTGTTGTCTCTCCACTCGCATGGTTTATGGGGGGAGCTGGAGGTCAGGGTGGAATTGTTTCTTCCAATGCCTATGCGCAGTGGTGGGATCGGTTTAAGTGTCTTGTCGCTGTCGGTCCTGTGCTCACGTTCTTCTTATGGTTGACGCTGGCTGTTGCTGGAGCGGGGAATGTGGCAGCAAGTACGGGGTTTAATCCAAGTGACGAAAATTCCGCTAATTTTATTGGAAAGATTTTTGAACTTGATCGGTTCATGAGTTTCTTGATTGGGATGGCCATGCTGTATGCAGGGTTTGATGCGGCGCAGCAATTTTGTTCATCCATGTCAGGAAGTTTTCTTGGGAGTACATTGAAGAAAGGACAGGGAGTTGGAGGTGCTATGGCAGGGGTTGGTATAAAAGCGACTGCAGCTGGAGCTCGAAAAGTCGGTGGTGGTCTTCGTGCAGCTCCAAAGTATCTTCCGGGTGGGGCGCAGCTTTCTGAGGCGCTGACAAATCTTCCTTTTAATCGTGAGAATCTTTATCGTGGCGTTGCTAATGTTGCTGGAGATGGAATGATTGGTAGAGCTGCGTCTTTGGGGGCTTCAAAGGCTGCTGCGGCAAAAGCCTCAAAGCGACGACAAGCTTACGACAAAGCCGGGGAAACATTTAAAGGGACGACTCGAGAAGACAAGGCAGCTTACGCACGTCGTTTTATGCAAAAGGGGGGTGCTTCTACAGCAGAAGGGCAGCGTGAATTAGTGCACCTTTTAAAGGAGGCGATGGGAGATAAGGATTTGGCGAAGGAAATGAAGAAAGATGGCACACTCGGTAAGTTGCACGACAAGTATGGTGGTATCGTTCAACGAGATTTTGGTGGGGATGACGATACACGAAAGAAAATGGATGCATTTAATCGTGATAATCTTGATTTATTAACGGGGCCAAAGCATGCCAAAGATCGTGAGAAAGCTATTGGAAGTATCCGTTCATGGGATGATGTAAAGGGAATGAGTGCGGAGTCCATGAATCAAAGTGATGTACGGGAACGATTGGAAAAAACTGAGACCAATTTTCGTGGAGAGAATGGTAAGGCACTTTCAGCTGCTGAGGCCCTGGCTGCTGGGTATGGTGGTTCAGAAAAAGCTGCTGCATTCCAACAGCGTACAGATTTCAGTGCTGTTCCAGCTAGCGCTGTGGCGCAACAGGTTGCCGGTGGCAACCAAGAGGCTGCTGCGGATGCCTTTAGTCGTGCACTTGAGGCAGGGGATATGAGTAAGGCAACAGAGATTATTGAGGCGATGGCAGGGACACATGCGAATACGGATGCTCCAGAGGCTGGTGCGGAACGATTCAATCTTTCAGTGGGTATGGATGGAATTGAAGGGAAGTTAAAAGCAGCTCTTTCTAGTGCTGAGATGGGTGGCGCAAGTGAGGCACAGGTGGGACAGCTTAAGAGTGTACTGGAAGTGTTCAATGCTCAACGTAAGAGTGCGGAAGCGTCTACGGCTTTTGCAGGGTCTTATGGAACTGTTCCAGATATTGCTGCGCAATCAGAGGCACAGGAAGACTTTAGTGGGGCAGCATTTGCTGAAGGGGCGTTTGGTGGGGCAAGCAACGAACGGCTTGCGGATGCGGCTGAGCAAATCGCTGAGCAAGTTAGAGGTCTTGAAAAAGCCGTTGCGGATGTCAAATTGAATGCTGGTGGAAGTGCTTCTTCGGGCGCAGAAGAACTTCTTTCAACGCGTATTGATTTTCTGACGCAGCAAATTAAAAATGATGTAGAGGCACGCATAAAGTCTAAGGTTGATGCGTCAAAGGGATTGAGCGTTCGTCTTGATACAGAACAAGATCTTGGAAAGCGACAAGAGCTTCAGGCGCAAAAGACACAAGTGGATGTTGAGATCAATAACGAAATCACTGCCGCTATGGACGGAAGTGAAGATTTGAAAAAGCTCAGGACACAGATGGATGGCATGAAGAAAGCCTTAGACGAAGCACGTGCTGCCTCAGATAAAGTCGCAGAATTAAAGGCTATTCGATCTGGAGGGGATGCTGCGGGAAGAGCAGCCACATAAATTTGAATGAACGATCAACCAAGCGTGAAACCTGTAACAGTGCGGGGGCTACCCACCGAGGTGCGGCAGCTACTTTTTGCTGAGAAGACATTTGAAACGTATTACAACTTGGTAGGGGCTGTCGGAGGAGATAAGAGTCAAATTCCAAAGCTTTTAGTCCTTTTTTCCGATGTGCTTACCGGACGTGAGGATATTCATTTGTTTCCCACCAAGCTTTCTGAGCTGTTTTCCATTGATGAGACAAAAGGGTATTCCCTTGCTGTGCAACTCATGACAGGTGTGTTGATGCAGGTAGACGATCTCTTTCAAGACCTAGATTTTCAGGCGCTGACTCGTGAATGGAGTACAAAAGACGATCAAGAAGAAGAAAGTGCTGAGGAGTTTGCTCATACGTATGTTGAGCAGATGCCTGGAAAAAAAGATGAACGATCTTCACAGAGGCTCGAAGACGTGTTTACCGATTTGGCAGAGGGGGATCTTACGCATGACGAGGCTGCTTCTCGTCTGGCAAAGTCACCGAAAGTTGGTGGGCTTGGTATTGATCCAACTGTGGCAGAGAGCGTAGTGGATGTGTTTGAAACAGAAATGAAAGGCAAGGTTTTTTTGGATGATGTTCCGGTGAATAGACCTCCATCCAAACCCAATCAGCCACAGAAACCCCAAATTGAAGCCTTTACAGAAGAAGACGAAAAAGAAATTGAGCAGATTAAGCAGGAAAAAGAAGCAGCTCTTACCCATGAGCCGATCACGTCTATTGAGGGTGTGGTGAAGCGTGTGTGTGAGGACAAGCGTTTTCAGTTTGATAATCCAGTGCTCACCGAGCGCTGTCAAAAAGTTGTTCACTCTCGTGTGCGAGGGGTGAGAGATGCTTTTGCCACACGTCGTCAGCTTGAACGTTCTGTTGAGCAAGGCGGTGTGGGGGTGACGGGGCGGTCGCTTGCTGAGATGACGCAGCTCTTAGAGCAGGCTGTGGAGGAATACCATGCACATGCCGGAGCTCAGATCGAGCAAGAAAAGGAACAGGCACAGAAGGTAAAGGAGGCGGCTGCCAGTGCGGAAGAGCAGCGTCAGGTCACTGAGCAGAAGGTTATGGACAAGCGGTTTGTTGAACTCACAGGGAAGACACCCCGCACGTCTGTCTCACCAACCGGACCAAAGCGATCTCGTACGTCCGCCGCTGTCTCAGCACAAGTAGAAACACAGCAACGTGAGGGGAAGATTGATGTTGCACGTGTGAAAACAATCATCGAAGCGTCTCAGGCAGCAGCACCAAAATCAGCGCCACGCCCCAAGCCCAAGCGTGTGCAGGATGTCGTCTTTGAAAAGCGTCTCTCAGGTCCCGTAGAGGAATTAAAGCGATTAACCTTAACAGATTTCAGACGTCTTTCATCAGATCCTGTGCAGGCCACCACCAAAATAAAGGACAAAGTGGATTTATTAGAAAATCTTGGTTACGAGCAAAAGGTTGAGGGAATCAAAGCTTGGAGATCATCGCCGCTCAACCGGCTGTACATCGAGCTCGCAGAGCAGGCCGTGTTATCTGGAACAACGATTCAAGCAGCGCTCGAATCACAGCAGGAGCGAGGGGTGGAGATGTTTAAGGATGAGGAATTAAAAGCCGTGATGAAGTTGAACGCAGACCTAAGGTTCTGATCCTGCTATAATAGGACTGTCCCCGAATGAGCGATCTTGCCACGTTCAGGCACCCAGACATCACTTCAACGTCCGTTTTAGGACGTCTTCAGTGATGCCAGCCCGAACGTGACAATCTCATCTCATTAGGGAACAGTCCCTACAATAGGACTATGCCGGAACAATTCGTCGTTCCACAATTTATTGACTCGGAGGATAAAATTTTTGGCCCAATCACCGGCCGTCAATTTATTATTTTGATGATCGTGGGTCTCATGGAATTCGTTTTGTTTAAGCTGCTGACATTCGTTTGGTTTCTTGTTGTTGGCATTCCGCTTATTGCCGTCGGTGGAATTTTAGCGTTTGCAAAAATTAATGGACAACCATTTCACTATTTTATTCTCAATGGCATTCAAACGTTTAAGAAACCTCGGTTGCGTGTGTGGGACAAGCGGCACACTGATTCCGAGTTAAGGGAATACATGTTCGCAAAACCGGAGGTTCATAGTGCGGCATTTAAGCGTAAGATTTTTGCAAATACGTCCCATCTGCAGGAAATTTCGCTCGTTGTTAATACAGGAGGGGTCTACCAGCCTGAGGAATAATTATGCAGTCGAAGAAACTTGCAAAACCCAAGCCAGGAGCATCTACCGTGAAATATCTGGATATTGCGGAGATTCGTGATGACATGGTGCTTCTTAAGGACGGGACCGTACGCGCTGTGCTCCTCGTTTCGAGTATTAACTTTGCCTTAAAGTCCTTTGATGAGCAGGAGGCTATTATTCAGGCGTACATCACCTTTCTGAACTCGCTTGAATACCCTGTACAGATCGTGATCCAATCACGTCGCATGAATATTGATGCGTACATTGATCAGCTCATTGCGCAGCAGAAGAAAACAGAGAACGACCTCTTGCGTACTCAGATCGCTGATTACCGCAACTTTGTTCTTGAGCTTGTCGAGCTTGGACAGATCATGCAAAAAATGTTTTACGTGGTGATTCCGTATGACCCCCTTTCTGATAAACGAAAAAACTTTTTTACCCGCTTGTCAGAAGCCATCTCTCCAGCCGCAGCCGCAAAACTCAACAAAAAGCAATTAGCCGATCGTATTGAGCAACTTTCAAGGAGAGTTGAGATTATTGGTGGCCAGCTCAACAGTATGGGGCTTGCCTCTTCTCGAATTGATACACAGGGGCTTATTGAAGTGTATTACAACGTCTATAACCCTGACTTGTTTGATACCGAAAAGCTAGCCGACATCAGCCAGATCCGTCAGGAGCCGGAACCTAACCGTGTCGAATCATAGTATGCCTATTAATATTGAAAACATTAAGAAGGCGATGCCGGCTTCAGCACCAGAGAAAGTGAAGAAGGTGAAACCAGAGGAGCAACAGCTCCAAGAAGAACGACTGGTGCTTGAGGAAGAGCGTATTTTTCGCAAGGGAACGGTGACGGTAAAGGACATTATTTCTCCTGCAGCGTTTGAAGTGAAACCAACGTTCCTCCTTCTCTCAGGAGTGTATGTGCGGACGTTGTTTATTATCACCTACCCTCGACACATTGGCATTGGATGGTCTTCGCCACTCATCAATCTCAACAAGACGTTTGATGTCGCCATGTATTTCTATCCGATCAAGGCGAGTATTATTTTGAAACAGCTCCAGAAAAAAGTAGGTGTGTTCGAGGCAAAGATTTTTGCCGATGCAGAGAAAGGGGCTCCTCGTGATCCGATTGCGGAAACAGCCCTTCGGGACATTGAGGGATTGCGTGATGCCCTCACACAGGGGACTGAGCATTTTTTTCAATTTGCGTTTTATGTCTCAATCTACGCCAAAGACGAAACAGAGCTGGAAAAGTACACGCAGCAAGTTGAGTCGCTCTTTGGAAGCAAACTGATCTATACGAAGGCAGGTTTTTATCAGGCGGAGCAGGGATTCAATTCAACCATTCCACTTGGGAATGATGAGTTGATGATTACCTACAACATGAATACGTCGCCGATTGCAGCCTCGTTTCCGTTTATCAGCTCTGACCTGACCTCGGATAACGGCATTTTGTACGGCATCAACCGACACAACAATTCACTTATTCTCTTCGATCGCTTTAGTTTACAAAACGCTAATTCCGTTGTCTTTGCCACCTCCGGTGCTGGAAAATCGTACACGATCAAGCTTGAGATTTTACGATCCCTCATGATGGGAGTGGATGTGATCGTGATCGATCCAGAGTATGAGTATAAAGATTTATCTGATGCGGTTGGAGGGACGTTCATTAACGTGTCTCTTGCTTCCGAGGCGAAAGTGAATCCGTTTGATCTACCGCGTGGTGTGGGTGAGGGGACCAAGGTGGAGGACATTATTCGAAGTGCGGTTATTACGCTTAAGGGGCTTTTGCGCATCATGATTGGTCAGCCTGTGGGAGAAGCAGGAAAGATGGGATTTACTCCGTCGGAAGATTCGCTGCTTGACCGAGCATTGATCGAAACGTACGCAAAACAAGATATCACACCAGACCTCACCTCTCTTGCCGATATTGAACCTCCAGTCCTGACAGACTTTCAAGATGTACTTGAGGGTATGGAGGGGTCAGAAGAATTGGTTGCGCGCTTGAAAAAGTTTACAGAAGGAACGTTTGCAGGACTTTTGAACAACCCAACCAATGTGGTCATGAGTAACCAGTTGGTGGTGTATTCAGTGCGAGATCTTGAAGACGAGCTGCGTCCAACAGCGATCTATACCATTATCAACTACATCTGGAACGTGACGCGTTCTGAGCGAAAGAAGCGCATTTTAGTGGTGGATGAGGCGTGGTGGCTGATGCAGAATGAAGATTCTGCGAAATTCATTTTTGCGCTTGTGAAACGCGCGCGAAAATACTTCATGGGGGTCACAACCATCACCCAGGACGTGAACGACTTCCTTCGTTCTGCATATGGGCAAGCGATTGTGACGAACTCAGCCCTTCAGATTTTGATGAAACAGTCACCGTCTGCGATTGATCTTATTCAAAAAACATTTAGTCTCACCGACGGAGAAAAATACTTGCTTCTTGAGTCAGGGGTAGGTGAGGGTATTTTCTTTGCTGGGAACAAGCACGCCGCAATCAAAGTCGTTGCCTCCTATACAGAAGATCAAATTGTCACCACGAATCCTCAGCAGCTGCTTGATATTGAGGAAGCCAAAAAGGAATTTGAGGCTGAACTCCAAAGGGAACAAGGAGAAGAAGGTGATGGAGGAACACCGGCGTCGAGAGAGGTTTCATCAGAACAAGCGCCTACAGAAGTCGCTTCAGAAGGAGCTCCGACAGAACCGCCACTAGACGCTACGGCCTCCAAGGAGGAAGTCTTTGATATCGAGAAAGAAGCTCAGGAGGCTTTAGCACAAGAACAAAAAGATCAACAGGCCGAGGACGCTGCAGCAGCCTTGCTTAAAGAAGAAGATGCTGGAAAGATTGAAGCTGATAAAATTCGTGAATCACTCTCCGTATGATATCCCGACGAAAACGAACGATTTTCATTCTCCTTGCGCTCTTGGTTTTACTCCTTCTCCTGCTTTGGTTCCTCATGGCCTTTCTTTCACGTACGCCTGAAACAGAAAGCGGTCCGACTGAAACCACAACAGAAGAGGAAGTCGACGATGTTATTCCGAGCAACCCAACGATTTCTGAGGAAGCAGTGGAACGAGAACGAGAGACACGTAATGGCTCATCGGATGTTATCTCGCTTTCCAAAAGCTTTGTGGAACGTTATGGCAGTTATTCAAACGAAGCAGAGTTTGCCAACCTTGTAGATGTGCTTCCTCTCATGTCGGACAGCTTTGCCTCTGAGACAGAAGACTTTATTGAATCCGCTGTGGCTCCAGAGGAATACTACGGGGTGAGCACACAGATTGTGACGGTCAGCGTTCTGAGTCAGTCAGAGAGCCAAGCAACAGTGCTGCTGACAACACAGCGCGAGGAGGCAAATGGGTCTCCACAAAACACCTCTGTGTATTATCAAGATATTGAGCTCGTCTTTGTCAAAGAAGGTGGAGAGTGGCGCGTGAATTCAGCAACTTGGCGTTAATGAAGAGGCTCCAGCTCACCCACGGGAGGCTGGAGTTTTTGTTTCTATGCAGGACTTGTCAATAAAACATCAATTCCTTGAATCGCTTTTTCCACGATTTTGTATTGGATGCAACCGTGAGGGCATGCATTGGTGTCACGGGTGTGCAAGCCGTTGGATGCCAGAGCCCCTTTCTGCTCGTTGTCCGTTTTGTCATCGCTTGGGAAGCGATCGTGTGTGCGGTGCATGTAGATCAGAAGTCTATCTTGATGGTGTGAGTGCGCTCGCACCTTACGGGAATCCTGTCGTGCGCAAGGCTCTTCAGACCTGGAAGTATGATGGAGATCGTGAAATTGAAAAGGTGTTACAGCAGTGGTTGACTGCGGGTGCTGCGCACATAACGCCTCCGCTTGCGCCGTTTCATGCCTGTGCCGTTCCGCTTCACGAGGGGAAACAGCGCCAGAGAGGCTTTGATCAGGCAGACGTCGTTGCACAGTGGGCAAGTGGGTTGTATGGCATTCCACACACGTCACTTTTGGTGCGCAAGACAAAGACAGCTTCACAAGCCAAACGGGCTGGTGGATCAAGACAGGTGGGGGAGCTCGACGGTGTGTTTCACATCCGCCGAGATGTGGCTGTTCCAGAACACGTACTCCTCTGTGACGATGTGTTCACAAGCGGGGCAACCATCGATGCCGCCGCTCGTACGCTCAAAGAGGCCGGAGCCAAACAGGTCTGGGGTTGGGTGATTGCGAGGGGACGATAAGCTCATTTCAGTAATACTATGATGACAATAAAAAGACATTCACACGAGGAGCGCATAAAGGTGGCTGAGGCACTCTTACCAAAAATTAAAGAACGGTTTGGCGAAAGCCTGGTGGCCATCGCCGTTCGTGGCTCCACAGCAAAAAAGACTGACGGTCCATACTCTGATTTGGAGCTGTTTGCGTTTATTACATCCATGACCAACGGAGAACGTTATGGAAAGCTACGAAAGATTGTTGACGGATTATTGATTGAGATTATTTGGGTCACGCCGGAAAACTACATTCGTGAGGTCAAAGAAATTTCTCGAGCCTGGTTTGGAAGTGGTGCTGATTATTTATTCCCTCTCTATAACAAAGAAAAAATAGACGAGTTGAATGCGTTTGTCCCCATAGATGCCGAGAAGAAGTGCCTCGATCAAGCCGCCGCTCTTTGGGATCATGTGCAAGAAGCTGCAACAAAAGTACTCAATGCATCAGAGGCCAAAAATAGTTCCGGAATGCCTCTTGTTATGGGTGACCTGTTCAGTAATCTGCTGAAGATGGTTTCGTTTTTTAATGCCAAACCCTACACGACATTCGCTCAACTCATTGTCGAATCTAAACAGATGTCCTATCGCCCTGAGGGTTTTGATGAGCTTACGAATTTGGTTGTAGATGGTAAGTACACAGAATTTGTAAACATCTCGACTCTTGTCCTGAGCGTGATGACTGAATTTGAGGAACGTCTTCTTGGTCATGGGTACACGTTGCAGCACTCCAGTTTTGAGTTTTAGATCTAGATAATGCTTGAGTTGTTTGTTGAGAAATTTTCATTCTGACCCACTTTTTAAATAGACATTTCTGGAAGGAAGATCCTCGTATCTGTTAGATGGTGATTTTGAGGCACATGGATCAAGATTTGTTTGATTTACTGTCGCATTCCGCAGTTGGTGCAGAGCAATGCACGATTCATGTCGCTTCCTGTGAATAAGAGACGGTACATGCTTTTTCTCATTTCTAAAATGAAGAACAAAATGACCCAAATGCCGCCGACTATAGTGGTGAGATAGAAAGAAATCGGTGAACTTATGACAAGCGAAATTACAAGAAATATAAGCGCGGCAACCGAAGAAACTGCCAGAAGTATAGAGATAACCTTAACCCAAATTGGGTAACTCCACTTTCGGATAAATTTGTGCCCCTTACACTGTCGACAACTTTCTTTTAGCTCCTGAACCTCTTGAAGTTGCTGAGTGTGTCCACAAAGTTTACAGAGAAACGGTGTTTGGCTAAAAACCAGAATATTGATCAAAAAACTTAGCGCCAATCCAGCGGAAAATAATGGTACGAATCCAAAGGAGATATTTAATCCGGTTTGTGGTTCGATCACGAGATAAAACAATACTGTGACGACAATCCCCACAAAAAATGTCCACCGAAGAAATGGAATCCATGGATCGGTCGGAATCATCAAGCTTTCTAACTGTGTGGCGTTTGGCTTTGTCTTAATCGGATTATTACCGCAATGTTCACATTTCATACGTTTACGAGTTAGGTTCATTGCATGTATTCTATCTTATCAAAACAACCCCGCGAAGGGTTGTTTACACGAAACGTTTGTTTCTAAATGCCTGTCCTGATCCCGATTTCAAGTATTGTTCAAATCGACGAGCCTGGATTCTTGATGGAAACGCACAGTACCAAATAAGAGTGAGTGGGCGTAAGTCTTTTGTGTATTCAGATTTCCCGGATTCATGTTCATCGACTCTTCGTTTCAAATCCGTGTACATCCCGTGTAAACAGAATCATTCGAGAGTTTTAAGAGGTAGACGTAGTACATACTTGACCAGAAGTTCATTGAAGCTTCAGTTGGCTGTGGGATTGTTCTGTGTCTGGCCGCAGGCCACCCATAGCTTCAACAGGAAACGATACGTCACCCTACGCTAAAGCTTCGGGTGACACCCGTCGCTTCAACAACTAACTATGCTGTTGAAGCGACGGGTGGCGGAGAGGGAGGGATTCGAACCCTCGCGCCGGGTAAACCCGACCTACAGGATTAGCAATCCCGCCCCTTCAGCCTCTTGGGTACCTCTCCGTGGTAAACGATCCAGAATTGGTGATCTGCTTGTGCTTCGGCTGAACGTCGCCTCACGGTAGGATTTACCTACCGCTCGACGACGTTCAGCCTCCAGCACGGCGTAGCTCACTCAATTCTGAATCGTTTACATTCGATTTGTTTTTGAATGGCGGAGAGGGAGGGATTCGAACCCTCGAGAGCTATTAACTCTGGCAGTTTTCAAGACTGCTGCCTTCAACCACTCGGCCACCTCTCCCTAGGTAAAACGTCCAGGATTACACCATCTGCTTGTGCTTCGGTTGAACGTCGCCTCACGGTAGGATTTACCTACCGCTCGACGACTTTCAGCCTCCAGCACAGCGCATCTGGCGCAATCCTGAACGTTTTACATTCGATTTATATTCGCTTTGTGGATCCTATTTTCATTGGACGTGGGGTAGAATACTTTAAAACAGGGGAAAGTTCAAGAGGGCCCTAAGTGCTGTACACAGCTGTCTTTTGACAGAAAACATGATAAACTAGAGCCACTATGGCAGAGGAACAGCTTCAAGTTGATATCGGCCGACCGGTCCTTGAGTGGGAGGTCGACGAATATCCAAAGCATGATCGATCAAAATATTGGTACATTATTGGAGCCGTGGTTGGTGTCTTCCTTGTCATCTACGCCATTTCCACAGCCAACTTTTTGTTTGCGGTCATTATTCTGATGTTGGGGATCGTGACGCTTCTTTCTACGTTTCTTCCACCGGATCGTATCGTTGTTATTGTCACGACCACCGGTGTTGTCGTGGGTGATATGTATTATGACTACGAGGCGATTCGTGACTTCTCCATTGCGTATGATCCTCCAGAGGTAAAGTACTTGTATCTTGAGTTCCATTCTCCATGGCAGCCACTCATTTCCATTCCTCTCGAAGAAATGGATCCAAATGCCATTCGTGAGAATCTCCTTCCATTCTGTTTCGAAAACCTCGACCGTACGGAGGAAAGCTTGACTGATGTCATGCGAAGGATGTATAAACTCTGACGAACGAACGTGCATGTAGCGAACGTACATGTAGCGAACGTACATGTAGCGAACGTACATGTAGCGAACGTAAAACGTTCAGGATTGCGTCAGATGCGCCGCTCTGCAGGGAGGAAAGTTCGTGAGACGTGGGCAAATCCCACGTCGAGCGAATTTCCGACCGAAGAGCAAGCAGATGGTGTAATCCTGGACGTTTTACTCTGTACCCGTAGCTCAGTTGGATAGAGCGTCAGCTTGCGGAGCTGAAGGTCGCAGGTTCGAGCCCCGCCGGGTACACCACCAATAAACACCAGCACGACTGGTGTTTTTTGGTTGACAAAGAGAGGTTAGGGTTGTAGTGTCCTTGCTCATCTTCCATCTGCTACAGGAGGTCAGGATGCACACCGGTGAGAAGATCAAGGCACTGTTCGGTCGGTTCAAGGGCCAGTTGCCCAGTCAGGAGGAGACAGGGTTCGTGTCCGTTCCATTCAGGGAAGAATACGCATTCCTCTGGATCTTCAAGAGAACACGGGTAAGCTGGCTCTGGATCATGGAGCTCGATGATCTCTGGCACGTGGTCGTGGCACCAGCCCTTCCGCTCCAGCCGGTTTTCATGGGTGCCGTCATCAGTGTGGACTACAGCAAGATCGATGGGAGAGGGCAGAAAGCCTGGGACTCGGCCTACCAACGGTATCGTCTGTATGAGAGGTTGGAGGACGAAGTGATCAAGGCTTACGCAAGGAGTATCGACCTCGCTTACGATGAGCACATGCGTGTCGAAAGAGAGGTCAGCGCATAACACCAGACGCATCTGGTGTTTTTCAATTGTCTGGGTTTTTTGATTTTCGAGTGTTAAGATGCCCCTACTATGGCCATTCACTTAGGATCGTCCGTCTCTGAACTTCCTGGCATTGGAGGGAAAGCAGTTACAGACCTCAAAAACCTCGGGGTTACGTCTGTGCGGGATCTTTTGTGGTATGTGCCGTTTCGATATGATGATTTTTCGGTGATTCGTGGAGCCGGCGAGGTGCGAGCAGGGGAGACCGTGACTGTGATTGGGACCGTACAGTCGATTCGTTCACGACCAGCGAAAAGTCGGAATCTTAAAATCATTGATGGAATTATTCAGGATGAAACAGGTGAGTTGAAAGTCACGTGGTTTAATCAGTCGTATCTTGAGCAATCACTCCCACCTGGGACGAAGGTGTCCGTGGCAGGTGAGGTGAATAACAAGTACGGGTTGTCTATGACGAACCCTGTGATTGAGAAGCATCAAGTAGGTGTACACACAGGGCGCATTGTGCCGGTGTATGGGCTCACAGGTTCACTCACAATGAAGCGTCTTCGTTCTGCCATGAACGTCGCGCTTCCAGCCGCAAGTGAGTTTCCTGATTGGATGCCAGGGGACATTGTGTCGACAGAGCGTCTGCCGTCCCTGCCACAGGCACTCAAAGCGATACACTTTCCTGATTCACGAAAGGATCTTGAGACCGCTATTGAGCGACTTAAGTTTGATGAGTTGTTTTTGCACCAGCTCATGTTTGCACATGTTCGAAGCGAACGAGCGTTTAAGCGTGCGGCAGAGATTGAGCTCAATGAAGTTTTTTTGAAAGCGTTTGTCGGTGGGTTACCGTTTACGCTTACCAGCGCACAAAAGAAAGCCGTGTGGGAGATTGTGCAGGACATGGCAAAACCACACCCAATGAACCGCTTACTTGAGGGGGATGTGGGGTCGGGTAAAACCGTCGTGTCTGCGGCAGCCGCAGCGAGTGTGCTTCGTGTGGGTCAGCGGGTTGTGTACCTGGCGCCGACGGAGATTCTCGCAACCCAGCAGCACCAGGCCTTTGTGAAGTTTTTGAATCAGCCCGTCGCACTCTTGACGCGTTCACAACAGAAGTTGGGGGAGGAAGAAGTGTCCAAGAGTGATTTAATTGAACAGATTAACACTGGAAACGTTCAGTGCATCGTCGGGACGCATGCGCTCTTGCAAGAAAAGGTTCAGCTTGGCGACATTGGCCTCATCATCATCGACGAGCAGCATCGTTTTGGCGTGGAGCAGCGACATGCGCTTTTAGATCACGACCCAGCACCACACCTCCTCTCTATGACGGCAACGCCGATTCCACGCTCACTGGCTCTCACGGTTTACGGAGATCTTGAACTTTCAATTCTGAACGAGATGCCAGCCGGACGAAAGCCGGTGGCAACAGCGGTTGTTCCGCATCATCAGCAAGAGGGGATGTGGAGTCATGTGCGTGCTCAGGTGAAGGAAGGCCGCCAGGTATTCGTCGTCTGCCCACTCATCGATCCGTCAGACAAGCTTGGAGCGAAGTCCGTGGCGGAAGTGGCAAAGGATCTGAAGAAAGGCCCTCTTAAGGACGTCACGATTGGGGTCTTGCACGGACGGCTCAAGTCAGACGAGAAAGAACAAGCCATCACAGACTTTCGTGATAACAAAATCGATGTGCTTGTTTCGACGACGGTCGTGGAGGTTGGAGTCGACATTCCAAATGCGAGCGTCATGGTTATCGTCGGAGCAGAACGTTTTGGCCTCGCGCAGCTTCACCAGCTGAGGGGACGTGTTGGGCGGTCGGATATTCAAAGCTATTGCTACTTGTTGCCAGGGGAGATGTTGACCGGAAACGGTGAGAGCCGGCTTAAGGCCATGGAAGAGACGGTAGATGGATTCAAACTAGCCGAAAAAGACCTCGAACTCCGCGGCCCAGGAAACGTCTTCGGAAACGCCCAATCAGGCTTCCCAGACTTCCAATTAGCGACACCAGCGGACGTCGACCTTATGAAGAAAGCAAGAGACTACACCGTGGAATTATTAGAACAAGATCCACATTTAGAGGGGCACCCATTAGTGGCGGAAAGAATCGAGAGAGAATTCGAAGCAGTTCATTTAGAGTGATTTTCGGTACCTTCCTAATCAGGAGGGTTTTTCTTTTTGTCACACATTGATCGATTCGTGCATAGTACTTGTATAGGCCTATTTGATTATGAATGAACAGGAGAAGAAGCAACTGTTTTCGCGGGAATATTCGGAGCTTTTTGATTTTGTGTATCGCTATGTTCGGTATCGTCTTCCGCAGAAGGAGGAGGCTGAGGATTTGGTGTCGGAGGTTTTTTTGCAGGCGTACCACAAGCTGTCGGAGTTTGATCCTATAAAAGGGGGATTGCGTCAGTGGATGACTGGGATCGCGAAGAACAAGTTGTTGATGCATTGGCGTCGACGGGTTGTGAAGGTTGATTTGGATTCTGTCGGAGAGATTACAAATGAAGACGACAAGCAAGCACTTGCATTCCTAGATTCGAAATTACTTGTCGAGAAATTATTGAGTCATGTGTCAGACGACATGAAAGCGTTGTTAGCATTTCGATATGTAGATGGACTTACGTTTGATGAGATCGCTCAGGTGATCGGGAAGGAAGGAACGGCAGTGCGACAATGTTTCTCTCGGCTTCATAAAAAGCTTCAGGAGATTTACGAAGAAATTTATGCTTAATGAAAAATTCGACAATCAATACAAACGAGAGGTTGAGCAGATCGAAGTTAATCAGGATTTGAAACAGAAGATCGCTTCTCAACTCAAAATTGAACCAGAAAAACCTATGGAAAAGAAGACGCCGTTGTTCGTGTTGTTCAGTCCGCTCTTGGGTGTGACAGCTGTCGCACTCGTTCTCTTCTTTGTCGTTTCTCCTGACGCAATCGAAAACATGACAGACCCCATTGTGTATGGAGATCAGATCGATGACTGGGTGTTTGATGGGGTTGATGAGGAAGAGGTTCTCAGTAAATCATATGGATCCACGACGGGTCTTGGGAGTAGCGGATTCGGATCATTGAGTGCATTAGGTTCATCTCCAAGTGTGATAAGCGACATGGCTATGGAGGAATCGATTGGATTCTCTGTCGGTGGATCAAAAGATGTTGATAGTTTCCGAACGAACATCGAAAACGGCTATCTTCCACTTATTGACTCTCTTACCTACGAGGGATTGTTCTACGAATACTTCTTCGACACAGGAGCAGAGGAAGTGTGTGCGGATCTTTTTTGTCCGTCGTATACAAAAGCGGTTTCTCTTGACCCTCTCTCTGGGGAAGAAGAATTCTATCTTGCTGTTGGTCTAAATTCTGGAATGACAGAAGCGGATTTCGAGCGAAAGAAATTGAACCTTGTTGTGGTTATGGATATTTCTGGATCTATGAACTCCTCGTTTGATCAGTATTATTACGATGGGTATGGCAACTACATGGAGGTTGAAGAGTACTCATCAGATTCAAAGATGGAAGTAGCGAATGAGTCTGTTGTTGGCTTGTTGAGTCACTTGAATAACGATGACCGCATTGGAATCGTCTTGTTTGATGACGAGGCTTATGAAGCAAAGCCGGTGCGACTTGTAGGAGAAACCGATATGAATGCCCTGGAAGAACATATCTTGGACATCACCCCTCAAGGGGGGACAGACATGTCTGAAGGGATGGATATGGCGACAAAACTTCTCTCAGAATTTGAGGGAGTGGATGCAGATGAATACGAGAATCGCATCATTTTTATTACGGATGCCATGCCAAATACGGGAGACATTTCAAAAGGAGGGTTACTGGGAATGGTAGAGGACAATGCTGATAAGGGAGTCTATACAACCTTTATCGGTGTGGGAGTCGACTTCCAGTCTGAGTTAATTGAGTCCATTACAAACGTTCGAGGAGCGAACTACTATTCTGTGCATTCATCTAAAGAATTCTCTGAACGCATGGATGAAGGATTCGAGTACATGGTGACTCCGCTTGTATTCAACTTAGAACTTGTACTTGAGGCTGAGGGATATGACATCGAAGCGGTGTACGGATCGCCAGAAGCAAATCTTGCAACGGGTGAAATTCTGTATGTGAATACACTTTTCCCATCGAAGACTACTGGAGGAGAGACGCGTGGAGGTCTGATCTTGCTCAAACTGACAAAGACGTCTGAAAATGCAGAAATGTCTTTGAGTGCTCAGTATGAAGATCGTACGGGCACAGTATTTTCAACAGATGAAGAGATTACGTTTGAGCATACCCAAGCAGGTTCATACGATACAACCGGCATCCGAAAGGGAATTCTTCTTTCACGATATGTCGATGTATTGAAAAACTGGATGATCGATGAGCGAGGGGCAATGGTGTATGCACGTGACATAGAAGTTTCGCTGAACGATGAAGTGGGTATTACGGCTCCAGACAGTATCCCTACAGGAAGTCTGTGGGAGCAGACGTCTGTTCCACTTACCGTGGCACAAGCGTATCAAGAGTTGTTTGTGCAGTTCTTAGAACACTTTAAGTCTGAGATGAAAGAGCTTGATGACGCAGAGCTTGAGCAAGAGATTGAGATTCTGGAAACCCTTGTGGGGGCACCGAGAGGGTTGCTGGAAGGATTCATGGAAGATTTTTTTTGATCATTGCCAGCGAGGAATATGTGTCATTTGTTGCGCGGTTGTCATGAGTCGAGGAGATACATTGCCTGAGGTGATTCGTGCGCTTGGAGCAAAATCTGCAACAGCCAAGGATGTAAAGAAAAAGGCCTAGGAAACGTTTACTCTCCTTGGAGTCGTGGCGAAATGATGTTATTCTGTCTTTACTATGAGCGATCAAGTTTCAACCAATGAAATCATGGAGTTCCTCAAGGAGAACATGGTTATGAGGGAGGAAATCGAGTCCATTGTCGACTCAAGGGTTCTGGCATCTGAATCCAGAGTTATCGAGCATGTGGATCGTTTCGCGAAGCTTCATGAGACTCTCGATCAAGAGCTCATCATGTTGCGCAGCAAGTATGATCGACTCGAGGAACGCCTTGACCTTGTTGAAGCAAAACTTGGAATGACTGTCTGAACACAAACACCCTCCATCACGGAGGGTGTTTGTTTAGACTCAAGCGTTTTTGTTGATACTTGTTTTGATTCGGATCAGTCCGTAAACAATTAGGAGACTTCCAACGAGGGTGTTTAGTGTTTGAATGACGGGTACTGGCACGGATTCTTTTAGGAGTGAAAAAAGTATCACTGCTGTTCCCATGAAAAGAAATGTTGCCAGACCTACAGAGAGTCCAAAAATGAGCAGTTGGTGTTTTGTATAATGGTACTCTACGGCTTTTGCAGAAAAGAGGCCGGTGAAGAAGAGGATTGTCATTGGATTTGTGATGGTGAGCACGAAGACAGAGAGAAAGCTCGAGAATAGGGTTGGTGTCTCTGACAGGGTGGATGTGGGGGCGGAGATCGTGCTTGCTCCGTAGATAAAAAGGACGCCAAATGCAATGAGGATGACGGAGCTTATGATGCCGAATGATTTACGAACATGTTTCTTTTCTAAAAGTTTTCCAACACCTAAAATCGCAAGAGTAATATAGAGATAGTCGACGGCTGTGACCGCAAATACTCCAACCACGCCATCAAGAAATGATTTTTGTAGGGTTAGATTCGCGATAAATAGAAAGACAGGACCGATCGCCAGCTGAAGGGTGAGTCCCGTAACTAAACCCGTCACAAATATTTTAACTGGAGAAGTACGCACACTCTTAAGCAAGGGTCTTTATAGCTCTTTAATGTTACTCACTCGTTTAACTTCGATCTTTTCTGTTTTTATATCTGCTTTCGTTGGGATGGCGGCGCACTCAATGCCGAGTCGGCTGGCTTCAGTGAGTCGTTTCTGGGTGAGGGGAGCGCTGCGGACTTCGCCACCGAGACCGACTTCGCCGATGTAGACGGTGGGGGTGGTGTTGGCTTGGTTTGTGAAGGCGCTTTTGATTGCCGCGCAGATGGCTAGGTCCACGGCGGGTTCTTTGAGCTTCATTCCGCCGATCACGTTCACGTAGACATCTTTATCGCCGAGTTTCAGGCCGGCGCGTTTACTCAAAATGGCGACGAGCATCTGGAGCCGGTTTTGATCAAACCCAGACGCACGACGCACGGGGGTGCCGTAAAAGCTGTTTTCAACCAGCGCCTGAACTTCTACCAGAAAGACGCGTGACCCTTCGATCGTTGCGGCGATCACGGAGCCAGGCGTATTCGCGCGTTCTTCTAGGAACCTGGCAGATGGATTCTCAACAGCGATCAGGCCTTTCTCGGTCATCTCAAACACGCCGATTTCGTCCGTGGCTCCGAAACGATTTTTGTTTGCGCGAAGCATACGGTAGGCGTGGACCGGGTCACCCTCGATTTCGATTACGACGTCGACGAGGTGTTCGAGCGTCTTCGGTCCTGCGATGGATCCGTCTTTGGTGACTTGTCCAACAAGAAGAATAGAAACGCCTGTACGTTTAGCTGTTTCAAGAAGAAGGGCTGTGGCGTAACGCACGAGGGCAGGGGAGCCGGTGGTACTGTCGAGTTCGTCAGACGTGAGGGTCTGCACAGAATCGATGATGACGAGCGCAGGTTTTTCTTTTTCAATGGTTTGGGCGAGTAACTCTACGGGGAGTGGATCGAGGATACGCACATGGTCCGTAGGTTTTTCGATGCGGTGAAAACGTGCGGCGAGCTGGCCTGGGGATTCTTCACCTGAGATGTAGAGCACCGTGTCCCGTATCGAACCGGCGATCGCAGCGACGATCGTTGACTTTCCAATACCTGGCTCGCCTGAGATGAGGACCAGCGATCCTTTTACGATTCCACCCCCGAGCACACGGTTGATTTCCGGGTCGCCAGTTGGAAGACGTTCGTGTTCATTTTGTTTTGCGACATCCTTGAGCGGTTGGCTCGCTGTTGTTTTTACAGGAGTCGAAGAAGACGAGCGTTTTTTGCTCGTCCCTCCTTGTTCTTCTGTGAGGGTTCCCCACTTGGCACATTCCGTGCATCGCCCAGCCCACTTGGGGAATTGCGAGTCACAATTGCTACAGATAAACATACTAGTTACAGGTTGATGACATTTTTGGTTTTTCAAAGTGCCAAGGCTCAGACCGAAGGTTGCAGAAACCCTCAGCACGCATCGCATCAATGAGTGTTCCCTGACAATCATCTTCTCTACAAGCATCTCGATCAGCAAGACATTCGTCTTGAGAAAGACATTGTGCTCCACCCTTGGTTCCCCAGATATCGAGTGCACGGCCTGTTGTATGCGGACAATTGGCTGGATCGTTGTTGCGCAGAATACAGGTGGTTGGTCTCCCTGGTTTTGGATTGCAGGTGGCTGACCCTGCTGGATTTTGACAGTTTTTTGCAATGAGTGCTTTTTGTTTTTCCACACTTCGATAACTTGAGGAAATGGCAATACCATATCCCTTATCAGCCATGGTCGCAGCAGCCGCTTCAATATCTGTGACAAGTTCATCTGGAATGCTCGAAACACCTCCGCCGGTAATATTTGAACCACTGGCTGTGCTCAGGCTTGTGGCCACAGTTCCTGTGACAGAATCATCCTCACTTTCTTCTCCATCAATCGCTTCAAACTTAATGTTTGTAAGAGTTGGGGTTTCAAGTGAGACGAGCTGTGGGTTTACAAGATACAAAATTGAGTAGGTGCTTAACAAAAGGACTAATCCTATGACCGCATTTTTGATGCGTTCTTTCGCCTTTCCCACATCCCCATGACCACCTGCAAAGGCATACTGAAGGCCACCAATCATGATCATGATAATGGCAATAAGAATTGAGATGCCAATCAGATAGACATAGATTGCAGAAACATAGAGTTCAAAAAAGTTGAAATCAAGGACACTGTCACCACCCGCTGTGACACTTTTTGTGACGGAAAAATTACCCACGTTTAATCCAGGAATATCAACATTCAAGGTTGGGGTAATCGTCTTGGCTGTATTTGAAGTCGTAGACGTTGAGGTGGCGGTTGGGTCGGTATTTGACAGACCTGCGCCAGAGCAGGTGGTCGTGCACTCAATAGAGGCCGAGGTGGTTGTGCAGGTACAGAATCCATCATCTCCAACGCTCTGAAGTGTCTCTCCAAACGAGGCACAGGCGGCGGTGCACTCGTCCTCGGAATTTTCTGAGGAACCGACACCATTTTCATCGTAGCAGGAGCAGTCAGCAAGGACGGGGGTTGCGGAAAAAAGGAGTCCTGCCAAAACAACAGAAAAAAGGAGTGTACCGATAGTGAACTGTTGTCGTTTCATATTAGTAGTCTAAACATGTCAGTAAATCTCCTCCACGCTCCCAAGTCATATGTACGTGTGGACCTGAGGTGTTTCCTGCTTGTTGATAATCTTGGCAGCTGCAAGATTGTGCAGCGTAAGGGTCTGTACAGGCTGTTCCACCTACATTACACCAACCGTATTTTGCAGAGTACCAATTAGCCGGTGGGTTCTGGTCGTCACAACAGTTCCCCCCAATGTGACCAATGGTGGCTCCCTGTTCTACCGTGACGCCATCTAATACCTTTCCGCTGTCATTAATAAAGTCCTTCATGTGACAGATAACCAAGCTTGCTCCAGCTGCGTCTCCTGTCCCTGTGATGGTCACACGGTTTCCGCAACGGTTCTTATCATCCGTTTGTTTTTCATACGTGAGTGTTCCACTGATTGGTGCTTTAATTTCAAGTCCCCATCCAGCGGCAAAGTCCAAGTTGTTGATTTTTTTGTAATCTCCGTTTGCCCCATCATCAAACCAGTGGTGGTTTCCACAGTTAGGCTGCCCACCGGTGGGGGAGATCACGGTTTGTGAGATGTCGCAGGTTCCGTCATCCTTAGCTGTTGCGACGATTGCGTCGCATGTGGAGCGACTTATGTTTGAGGGGACTCCTTCATCTCCAGATGCAGCTAAGTCTAATTTGATCTCGTTTACCTCAAGTAATTTGAGCGCATCAAAGAAGACAAGGTTTGGGTTTACGAGAAAGAGAATCATGAACACGCTTAGTAAGAGAGAGAATCCAATGATGGCGTTGTTGATGCGCTTCTTGGCCTTTGCCGTATCTCCACCACCTGCAGCAAAGGTGTACTGGAGGCCACCAATCATGACCATAATAATCGCAAGAAAGGCACCTATTCCGACTAAGTATTGGTAGACACTGGAGACGTAGTCACCCAACCAGCTAATCTCAAGGTTGCCTTTTTTTGAAATAACGTCTGTAAACGAAAAACCAGGAATATCAACGTTGAGGTTTGGTTCAACGTAGTCTTTCGTGTCCGTGACGGTGGGTGGTTCATGGGAGTAGCCTGCTGCAGCACAAGTGGTTTCGCAGGTAATGGTTGCAGATGTATTACTTTCTGGACAATCACAGACACCATCTTCCTCTGTCGCTCCTCCTTCACCACAGGCGGTCACACATTCCGCTGTTCCATCCAGAGATGAGCTTAAGCCACCATCTTCGTAACAGGTGCAAGCGAAGGCAGTATTCGCACTCCCGAGCAACATGAAACCAACCATCAAGAATGTTGCGAGGATGTGTTTAAGAAAAAAAGACATGATCCACATTAAGGAGTGTTTGCAAGCAGATCCTCGATCATCTCGATGAGTTGCTCAGAGCTCACGGCACCTACGAGGATTTCATCTCCGATAAAGAGGGTGGGGGTGGAAGTGAGTCCAAGGCCAAGAGCTTCTTCGTAGTCTTTTTTTACGATTGGAAGGGTCTCTCGGTCGTCGTAGCAGGATTGGAATTTTTCCACATCGAGCCCAAGCGTTGTTGCGATTTGTAAAAACTGACTTTCAGAAAGATAACTCTGTCGCACAAAGAGTTCATCATGGTACCCCCAAAATGTTCCTTGTCGATCGGCACAGTGTGCGGCAATGGCTGCGGGGGTTGATAATTCGTGTAGCGATTCATTTGGAAGATCTTTCCACACCACTTGTACGTCGTCTGGATAGCTGCTGAGAATGGTTTGAAGCGTGCTGCTAAGGGTCTTGCAGGGACCGCACTCAAAATCACCATACTCAATGATGGTCACCGTTGGTTCTTCAGCCCCCTTTGCTGGATTCACAAACGTGACGGTGGGTTCGCTCACCTCTTGGATGTCATCTGTGTACGCATCGTAGTTTATTTCAACAGGTCGCACGCGCAGCCAAAAGAAGATAAATACAAGTGCTGAGAGCATGCCGAAGGTGAACAATGTTAAATAACGGTGTTGCATATTATCGCAGGTACATCAGTTGAAGTTGACCGTTATCGTTTGTGAAATAAAGTTTGGTGCCGTCGTCGCTGACCCAGAGACCACTGATCACTGTGTCATCCTCAGGAATTGCGAGAAGACTTGCGCGACCGGTCTTCACATCAATGTAGTAAATGACATCCGGTCCAACATCAGAGAGGGATCGTTGTAAGCCAGCACTTGATTTAAGGGCTGTGGGGACGGCGCAGTAGACTTCAGAGCTTGAGTGCCATGTACATTTGTCTGCCCACGTGTTGAGTCCGAGGCTATGACGATCATTTCCCATGGTGTTTGACGTTGCCTCTACCAACCAGATGAGAGGCTTGAAATCACTATATTCACCCGCAACGGAATAAAGAAGTTGTTTTCCGTTTGGAGACCAGAGGGAAATAAAATCAAGTCCCTCAACCGTGAGGCCTTTGAAGTTTTCTTCGTTTTTTCCAACAGGAATTATGAAGCGTCGATCAAAGCCACCTTCGCGTGATTCAACGGTGTCTGCGAACGCGACCACCTGGTCATTTGGGGACCAGTTGACGTCCACCTTGCTTTCGTTTTGACCAAGAGCGGCGATGCTTTCTGTTTGTGAACCATCATCACTTGCAATGACGAGCCATCGGTTATTCGGATCAAGTCCAATGCTTTTGGCAATGATTTCGTCTGTGACGGGCGAGAAGTCAAAGTCTTCCCAATGGTCAGGGAGGGTGACCTGATCTTCTGTTTCAAAATCGTAGATAATGTTCGATCCGTCTGGAAATTCAAGTAAGGCTTTTTCTGAGTCCTTGTTCCATACGACTGTTTCTACTTCTGGGAATTGGGTTGAGCTCATGGCAACGACTTCACCGTCTTCGTTGATGGTATAGAAGCGTCCATCTGTTGGATCGTAGTAGTTGACATCGTTTCCGTTGATGACCGTGTCCGTCACTTCTGAAGTGGTGAGAGTTGTGGTGGCTGTCACGCCTCCACGCGCAACGGTGTCTGCCTCGGTAAGACCAACACCTTCGCCTGTTGTGTCATCGTCTCCCCTCACACCACCTTCTCCAGAAGACGGAAGCACTCCCGTGAGTTCTTCTTCCGTATCTTCAACGGTTGCTTCAGGAGGGGCACTGCGGAAAAAAAGAGCATAGAGGATGAAGGCAAAGGCAAAGACGGAGAGAACGAATCCGATGATGAGAAGAATGCGTTTAAGTCGTTGGCTCATAGAAAAAGGTTAGAAGCTCCCAATCATTATAGCAGCAACACAGGAACTTCCTGGAGTTGAAATAACAGAGAGGGCAAAATTGAGGGGATTTTGCATGAAGGCGGCGTAATCGTACATCAGACAAAATCCAAGAAAGAAGAGACAGAAGCCTAGGATGACGATCGCAATATCTGCGGCGATGACCAGCCCATCGAGGATGACCGCGTTTGGATCGACTGGCATTGGGATCGGATCCCAGGAGAGAGGAGAGATAAATGGATCTTTTCCTTTTCGGAATTTTTTTCCATAAAAAAGTTCAAGGTTGAGCCATCCAAACGTAAACGTGTAGATCAGGATGTCTACAATCATTGAGACACCAACGGTTCCGATATCAAATGAAGCTGCAATGAGGTCAATAACCCAAATGACTCCGCGTTTGAATGCCGCTTTTGCTCGTTTTTTTATTGCACTTCTGAGTCGTGCCATTTGTTCATCTTTGAGCTTCTCCAGTTCATCTTTTGCAGATTGGTTCTTCGTTCGCGCCATCTGTAACTTGAGGTTGGAAAGTTGGGCTCTGAGTTGGTCGACCGGGGTTGGGTCGACTTCCTGTGTGCCTCTTGGTCGATTGGATTCTGGCGTTTCATCTTGTCGGCGACGCTCTGCGGCCTGCGCTTCTGGGGTTTGAAGGTCTGGACGTGGACCAAAGGCTGGAGCCTGAGGATCCAACCCTCGGCGGGATCCGAAGGAGTTGCTGACGCTGTTCGCAAGTTGAGTCGCTTTGTTTTTGCTTCGGCGTGCATCCGTCGTTGAACGATTTCTTGATCCGGCCGCACGATCACGTTGGTTTAAAAGAAGTTCTCTTGATGATCCACCCGGAGTTGTCCCACGCATTTCACGATTTCGTTGTGCTGCTCTTGGTGATGAGGTTTTTGCTCTGCGTGAAGCAACGCGAGCTCGTGTGAGTTGCTCGCGTTTGCTTGGGATTGCTGCTGCGGTACCTCCTGCCGGTGCCATAGATTAGGTCTTGGCCTTGGTTACGGTGATCACGTTTCCTTTGAGTCGAATATTCAGTGACTGTGGGCTATCGTTCTTTGTGAGTCGTTCTGCAATCTTGTGTTCAATATGCTGCTGGATATGCTGACGGATATTGCGTGCGCCGTACTGTGTGTCCGCCATACCTGAAAGGTGGGGGACAAGGGCCTTGTGAATGTTGATGTGAAGCCCCTGTTCTTTCAGTCGATGGATGAGTTCATCAAGTTGTTTTTGGGTGATTTGGTGCAGGACATCTTTTGAAAGTGGCTGGAACACGCAGGTGTGGTCGATGCGGTTCACAAGCTCAGGGCGGAAGCGTTCCTCAAGTTCCTTGCGGAGATCTTGGTTGAGGACAATGGTTCGATCCTCTTCCGTACCCATGAATCCAATTCCATCCTTGGTAAAGCGCTCAAGACCTACATTAGACGTCATGACCACAATCGTGTTGCGGAAGTTCACCTTGCGCCCCGTAGCGTCTGTCAGCTCACCTTCCTCAAGAATTTGAAGGAGTAAGTTTTGAACATCACGATGAGCTTTTTCAATCTCATCGAAAAGGACGACCGAGTACGGACGCTGCTTCACCCGATCGGTCAGGTTCGCAGATTCTCGGTACCCCACGTATCCAGCTGGAGCGCCGATGAGTTTTGACATGGTAAATCCTTCTGAATATTCAGACATGTCGAGTCGGATGAGGTTTTTGCGGTTATGAAAGAGATTGTCTGAGATCGATTTTGCAAGTTCTGTTTTTCCCACACCAGAGGGACCCAAAAAGAGGAATGACGCCAATGGGCGATGTGGGTGGGCAACACCCGTCTTGGCACGTTTAATCGCACCCGTCACGATATGTAGCACGGCCTCTTGTCCAAGCACACGTTCAGAGAGAAAGCCCAGAAGGTTACTGAGTTTATTTGCGTTTTCAAGCAAAATATCTTCAACAGGAATTCCTGTGATTCTTGAAACCACTCCAGCGACTTGGTCTGCTTGGATGATGGGGACGCATTCTTGTTCCGCTGGGAGGTCGCCCTTGGCCATGGCGGCATGGGTTCGTGCTTCTTGCTCTTTGAGACGGATGGCATCGATGAATCGTTCTTCGACCACGGCTTGGCGCTTTGAGTTTCGGATCGATGAAAGTTCTTGTTCAAGATGACGTTGTTTGTACTGCGGTGTTGGGTCCGTGCTTTTTACGCGAACAGATGCGGCTGCTTCGTCAATGAGGTCGATTGCTTTGTCGGGGAGTTGCTTGTCTTGAATGTATCGGTCTGACATGTGGACTGCTTGTTCGAGGGCTTCTGGGCTGATACGGACACGGTGGAAGGTTTCGTAGTAGGGGGCAATACCCTGAAGGATTTCTAACGCCTTTTCTTTTGAAGGTTCTTCTACGTACACACTTTGGAAGCGTCGTTCTAACGCACTGTCAGATTCGATATTCTTTTTAAACTCTGTTGGGGTGGTGGCACCAATGCAGCGTATCTCACCGCGCGCAAGCGCAGGCTTTAAAATATTTGCGGCATCCATAGAACCAGAGGCAGCCCCTGCGCCAACAATGGTGTGGATTTCATCGATGAACAAGAGGATGTCGTCATTGCTCTTCACTTCGTCAACAATTTGCTTCAGGCGCCCCTCAAACTCCCCGCGGTACATGGTTCCAGCAATGAGCATGGCCATGTCCACAGCGAAGATGCGCTTGTGCGCAAGCGCAGGTGGGACCGTTCCCTCCACGATCATCTTGGCGAGACCCTCCACAATGGCGGTTTTTCCAACGCCCGGTTCCCCAAGGAGCAGGGGATTGTTTTTTGTACGTCGACAGAGAATTTCCATGACCCGTTCGATTTCGGCTTCGCGTCCAATCACCGGATCAATTTCTTTTTGTGCCTCAAGGGTTGTCAGTTCTCGGCCAAAGTACTCAAGCGCTTGCAGTGTTTTTTCCTCCTGGATCTCTGTGGCCTGTCTGTCTGTTTCTTGCATCATGAGTCCTTTGCCGTCCTGAGTCATCGTGCTTGCAAGGTCAGGAAATTTCGACGTACTTTTTAGCACAATGGAAAGCTGTGAGCGGATTTCTTTGAGGTCTGTTTTCGTTTGTTCAAAAAACGTCGTGAGGACAGGTGTGTTCGTTTGCAGCATGCCTGAGAGCAAGTGCTCAGTTCCCACATAGCGATGGCCGTAGATATTCGCTGTGAGAACAGCTTTCTCCACAATGCGTTTCGCATCATCTGAAAGGTGAAGGGTCAGATCGGAAGGTGTGTTGTTCGCACTGACCTGAGCTTTTGCTCCGATGAGTTTTCTTAAGGCCGTTGCCTTCACTCCTGTTTTTTTCAAGATTTCTGCCGCAATGCAGCCTTTCTGTGTCCCAAGCGCCCAGAGGAGATGCTCAGGTTGAATCGTCTGTTCATTTGTCTCAACAACGAAACAGAGCGCCCGTGTGAGGACGTCCTTTAAGTGGCTGGAAAATTTGTCGACGATGTCATAGCTCATAGCATGCCTCTCAGTTTTGCGATACGTTCTTCGATGGGTGGGTGGGTTGAGAACCAACCTTCAAATTTTTTGGCAACATGCGGATCAAAGGGGTTCGCAAGAAACATGTGTGCAGTTGCGTGATTTGCTTTTTTCATTGGCGCATCATGCTTGGCAATTTTTTCAAGCGCAGAGGCAAGGCCTTCTGGATACCGTGTCAGTAGTGATGCAGAGGCATCCGCGAGATACTCACGTGAACGGGAGACAGCAAGTTTGATGAGTTCTGCAAAGAAGGGGGAAAGAATGGCAAGGATAATTCCCAGAATGAGCAAGGGAAGGGCTCCTTTGTTGTCGCGGCCCCGGCTGCCATAGAGGAAGGTACGCATGAGTACATCGGAAAGGAGGAGTACGACACCGACAAGGACGACCACGATGGTCATCACGCGAATATCGTAGTTTTTTACATGGGACATTTCGTGTGCGAGCACTCCTTCAAGTTCCTGATCTGTCATGATGTTCATGAGACCGGTGGTGACCGCAATGGCTGCGTGTTCAGGATCTCGACCTGCGGCAAAGGCGTTGGCTGATGCGTCCTGGATGACATACACCTTTGGTGTTGGCACGCCCGCCGTGATCGCAAGGTTCTCGACCATGCGATACAGCCTTGGGTTGTCAGCTTTTTGAATCTCCTTTGCCCCCGCAGTTGCTAGTGCGACTTTGTCGCCTTTGAAATACGCAACAAGGTTCATGATGGTCGCGATCATGACAGCGAGAATGATGCCGGCATTGCCTGAGCCGCCGTATTCTCCAAGGACCCAACCGAGTAAGCAGATCACGATCGTAAAGATTGCGATCAAAAACCAGGTCTTGCGTTTATTTGCGTCGATTTGTGTGTACATGTTTAGAAGCTCACCTGAGGTGCTTCATTCACTTCGTCTGGGGCGTCAAAGAAGTCTCGGTCTTTGAATCCAAACATGCCAGCGATCAAGTTGGTTGGGAAAACTTGAAGCTTGGTGTTGAAGTCACGGACGTTTCCGTTATAAAAGCGGCGTGAAGCTTGAATCTTGTCTTCTGCGTCTGTGAGCTCGTGCTGCAGGTGAAGAAAGTTTTCTGATGCACGGAGCTGTGGGTAGTTTTCAGAAACAGCAAAAAGAGATTTCAATGCTCCTGTCAGCATGTTCTCTGATGCGGCGTGTTCTTCCATTGAGGTTGCCCCCATGGCAGCTGTTCGCGCTTCTGTTACTTTTGTGAAGACTCCTTCCTCGTGCTTCGCATACCCCTTCACGGAATTCACAAGGTTTGGGATGAGGTCATAGCGACGCTTCATCTGCACTTCGATATCAGACCAAGCTTCGTCTGTGCGGTTACGAGATTGGATAAGGCCGTTGTATGTTAGAATAAGCCACACAGCCGCAACGCCGAGGACGATCACGAGTATCCAAATGAGTTCCATACTTGTCGAAAATTAAGGCTAATTTACACACGAATTTTACGAAATTTAGGGCATTACGTCAAAGATATGGATTTTCCAAGAAAGATCTTTAAAGCCTATGATATCCGCGGGCTTGTGGAGGAGGAAATAACCAACGAATTAGCGGAAAAAATAGGTCAGGCCTATGCCACTCTTCGTCAGGGTGAGGTTGGGGCAGACAAGAGACATACGGTGGCTGTTGGGCGTGACATGCGTGACAGCTCACCAATTTACCAACAGCATCTCATGAACGGATTAATGCGCATGGGGGTGGACGTGGTTGATATTGGCCTTGTTTCCACACCAGCATTTTATTTTGGAGTCGGTCATCTGGGAGCAGATGGGGGAATCATGGTTTCCGCCTCTCACAACCCAGCTGAATACAACGGATTCAAACTCACACGCGAACAGGCCATTCCTGTAAGTGGTGACACGGGGATTGAAACGATCGCCGACCTTATTGAACAGAATACGTTTGTCGATGCACCTCAGAAGGGACGTGTGCGGGTCGCAGAAGGGATTCCTCAAGCAGCGGCTCAGGCGGAGCGTTTGTTTGCAGGGGGTGATCCTGTGAAAACGTTTAAGATTGTTGCAGATACAGGAAACGGAATGGGAGCACAGTTTTTGGATGAACTGTTTGGTTTTTTGGATACGGATGTCACACGGATGTATTGGGAACTCGATGGTACGTTTCCGAATCACGAGTCTAATCCATTCAAGCCAGAGAATATCGTTGATCTTCAAAAGACGGTTGTTGAACTTGGAGCGGATGTTGGGATTGCGACGGATGGGGATGGGGATCGCATTTTTTTTGTTGACGATAAAGGGCAGCTTGTGACTCCAGCTGTGCTGCGTGGACTCCTCGCACAGATCGCATTGCGTGATCATCCGGGTGCCACGATTTGTTACGACATTCGTCCGGGAAAGATTACTGAGGATATGATTGTCGAGGCAGGAGGGAAACCATCTGTCACACGCGTGGGTCACTCACTCATTAAAGAGCAGATGCGAAAAGAAGGTGCTGTGTTTGGGGGGGAGTCTTCTGGTCACTTCTTTTATGCGTTTGAAACAGGTGTGTACGAGGGGCCTGTGACGGTGGCTATGCAGATGCTCCAAGAGATGACACGACAAGGGAAACCTCTTTCAGAAATCGTTGAGCCGCTCGAGCGTTATGTGCACTCTGGTGAAATCAACTTTACGGTGGAAGACAAGGAAGGGATGATGAACAAAATTAAACAGCATTTTAGAGAGGGGACGCTCAGTGAGCTCGATGGCATCACCCTGACGTATCAGGACTTCTGGTTCAATGTGCGTCCATCAAACACAGAATCCACCCTCCGCCTAAATCTCGAAGCCGTTGATCGAGCAACCATGGAAGCCAAGCGAGATGAGGTGATTGCGCTCATTAAGGCTGGGGTTTAGGGGCAGAACCAACGCAAAACAAAAAACCGCTCTGTGGGACAGACCCCGGTGGCGGGTTAGTCAAATAGATTAGAATGTGAGCCTGTGGCGATCAGTTGAAGAATAAGAATATCATTATCGATTCTATAAATCAGGAGCCAGTCTGGCTCAACATGACATTCTCGAAACATATTTAATGACCCTTTCAACTGATGGTCACGATGTGACACGTCAAGCTCTTTTTTGGCAGCGAGTCTATCGACAACAGATAACAATTTTTTGAATAAAACCTCATCCGATCGCCTTAATTTTTTCAACTGACGTTTACATCGCTTTGTTGGAACAATTCGATACATATCTAGATGGTCAAATCCTTGAGCAGTTCCTTTGTTGATGTGTATCCTTTGAGTTTTCCTGTTTTATACGCCTCAAGTGCCTGATTCGACTCGTCAATGAGCGCTTGTTCCTGTAGAGGGGTCATGTCGTTTTCCGTTGTGAGCGGAAACGGAATACCTTTGCGTAATGAAATCTGACGCAAATAAAGCTTTACCGCCATGCTCATATCCATCCCTAATTGATCAAGGACCTTTTTGGCGTCGTTCTTTGTTTTGTCATCAATACGAATTTGAATATGACCCATATGCTTATAGGATATCTGATCTGTCATGACAATGTCAATACATCCACAACACATCTATTGAAAAAATTCAATCTTTGTGCCTAAATAGGCCCTTCTCTCACAACCCCTGCTGGGACGCAGCGGTGCGGGTGCCCATGGTGGGTACACCAAACTTAAGCGACTGGATCAGGGAGTTCGCGGAGAAGAGGAGAGAGTCATGAGTCGAGTGGAAGCAGAGGACATCTACGCCCTCATGGAAGCACTGCGTGCGCGCAGGGGCTACATCAGTGCCGAGGACCTCCGTGCGCTCATCGAACGCCGCGGCGGCCCGATCATCCCGGAGCTTCAAGGCCACACGGTGGTCGAGATGAAACGGTTGCCCAAGGGGACGAACACGACAGGAGACGGTCGACCCTACACCAACAACCGTGCGATCAGTCAGCTTCAGGTTGACCCCGCAGGACATCCGGCGTGGGTCAACAAAGAGTCGGGCAAAACAGTCGTGCGCCACGACAAGTGTGTGCACGCAAGCCCGAATCCTGACGGCTGGAGCGGGCTCAATGTGGAACTCATCGACTTCCTCCCGAATCCTGATGGATCGTGGACGCCCCGTTGGAGCCGGGGTCCAATGAGAACGATTCATGGTGAGCGGCTGGAGATCTACCATGGTGGCCGACAGCAGCCCGAACGCGACGGACTCATTGACTTCTACCCGCAGCCGGACGGCAGGATCGTGCGTGTGTACAAGATGCCCAAGGACAGTGGCATCGGATACCGCATCATGCTCGACGCAGATGTCCTGCACGACAGTCACCCCGCTGCTTCCGAGTGCAGAAACATCGTCCAGGCTCCCGACGGAACTTGGTACGCCCTGCACGGCACCTACGTGAGGAACGGTTTCATCGCTCGTCCACTTGTGGAGGACAGTGACAGGGTCACCGACATCGCCGCGGTCGATCTCGCCCTACACAGCGGCACCCTCTACCTCATCGCAGACCACACGAAGGTGCCTGACAACACCACTCAGCCCGAGTTCCGCGCTGCCGTGCACAAACGACTGGGTACGGGTGTCACCGTCATCTCTCTTACCAAGATTCCCTACAAGCGCTGGTTCACGCCCGATGTTGCGCAGGGTGGCTACGAGGAGGAGCCGACTTACCTAGGCGAGACCTACGTCGGCCAGGTCGGTGACGGAAACGCACGGTTCGAAACCTGGATCGCCCAGAACTTCTACCCCGACACCCCGCCGCTCCTCGTCGGCCCCAACTGGGACCACGTGAGCCAGACCTTTCAGGATCCCGAGTACGGCCTGTGCTACTGGGCCGTGGCCGGAATGCACCTCTACAAGGTGGCCTTCAGCCCCTACGGCTAGTCCAACGTCCGATCTCCCCGAGAGGTCGGATTTCTTTTTAATGGATTCTCCATTGACAAAACAAGCCAAACTTGATAAAGAAGGGGCATCTTGTGTGTGGAATATGGTGTGAATCCGTAACTGTCTCTCTGCAACTGTGAGGTTACCCAACCCAACCGAGTCAGATCTTCACTCAAGTGCACCCCAAGTACTGCCTCAGAGAGGGCAGTATTTTTATTTCGTTATTCAATGTTTGTTTGATCAACTGCACGTAAACAGGTATCCTTTACTAACTTATGGGAACAATACTACTTTTCATCATCGTTCTTTCTTTGCTCGTTTTCGTCCATGAATTGGGGCATTTTTTAATGGCCAAAAAGATGGGGATGCGCGTTGATGAGTTCGGATTCGGTTTTCCTCCTCGTTTGTTTGCGATTCGAAGGGGCGGAACGGATTATTCGATCAACTGGATCCCGCTCGGGGGTTTTGTAAAAATCAAAGGGGAGTCTGGTGCGCACAAGTTTGAGACAGACAGTTTTTCTTCTAAAAAAGCGTGGCAGCGGTTCCTTGTTTTGATTGCGGGTGTCGCCATGAATATTTTCTTGGCCGCTATTCTTTTTTCAATCGGGTTCATGGTTGGTTTGCCAAGCCAAATCGATGACACCCTCCCAGCCGGCGCACGTGTGGTCGATCAGGAAGTGCTCATCATGCAAGTCTTAGAGTCTTCTCCAGCAAGTGGGGCGGGGATCCTTCCAGGCGATGTTCTTGTTTCTGTTGATGGACGTTTTTTTGAGACGGATGCAGAAGCCCGTGCGTATATTCAGGAGCGTGGAGAAGAACCTCTTTCCGTTATTGTTGAAGGGGAGGATGGAACAGATCGAACGTATGTGCTTTCGGCAACGTACCTAGAAGAGGTGGATGCCACAGCATTGGGGATCGGATTTATTACCACAGGGACCGTCTCTTATCCGTTTTTTACCGCCTTGGTGCAAGGGGTCGGTACGACGTTTTCTCTAACCTGGGAAGTCCTGAAGGCTTTTGTGGATTTGATTCGCAATTTGGTTTCAGGTCAGGGAGTCGGTGTGGAGCTCTCTGGTCCAGTTGGGATTGCAGTGATGACTGGGGAGGTTGCGGCACTTGGTCTTATCTATCTTCTTCAGTTCACGGCGATTCTTTCGATTAACCTTGCGATCATCAACGTTCTTCCATTTCCAGCACTCGATGGAGGTCGCATTCTCTTCTTAATCATCGAGAAACTACGCAGTAAGCCGGTTGACGAGCGTGTGGAGGCCGTGGTGCACAACTTAGGATTTTTGTTTCTCATGGTTCTTGTTGTTCTCGTAACGTATCGTGATGTTGTGACATTCGGGGATGAAATCATTGGAGCGATTAAAGGAATGGTAGGGGTTTAATATGAAAGAGCAGTTAGAACAAATTAGAAGAGATTTTTTAACGCTGGTTAAGGAGGTGCGAGATCGCACACAGCTTGAAGAGTTGAAGAATGAATTCTTAGGTCGAAAAGGACGTCTGAAGGGAGCCATGAAAGAAATGGCTTCTTTGGCTGAGGAAGAGCGAAAGTTAATCGGGGCATTTGCGAATGAAATAAAAGAAGCGATTGAACACGTGTACGGTGAAGAGGAGAAGAAGATTGAGCGAGAAGAAGAAGCAACACGCGCTGAGCGTGAGTGGATTGATATTACAGAGCCAGGGTCTTTTCAGAAGACTGGGCATCTCCATCCCGTCAGTCAGACGATCGCTGAGATCACGGATATTTTTGCACGTATCGGATTTACACGTGTACCTGTTCCCGAAGTGGATTGGGATTACTATGCGTTTGAAGCCCTGAACATGCCAAAAGATCATCCTGCGCGTGATGACTGGGAGACGTTTTTTATTGATGCTCCGGAGGGGAAGAAGGGGAAGATTGTGGCAATACCTCACATCTCAAATGTGCAGGTACGTGCCATGGAGGAGTTAAAGACCCCGTTCCGCGCACTTTACATCGGTCGCGCCTATCGACGACAAAGTGACACATCTCATTTGCCCATTCATCATCAGTTTGAAGTGTTGATGGTTGATAAGGGGGTGACTCTTTGTGATCTCAAAGGAGTCATTGAACATTTTGTACACTCCTACTTTGGCAAAGATCGCACGGTGCGTTTACGACCACATCATTTTCGCTTTACCGAACCAAGTTTTGAAATCGATATTAGCTGCGACGTTTGCAAGGGGTCGGGAGAGAACAACGGAGCCTCATGCCGACTCTGTAAAGAAGGATGGCTTGAGCTTGCCGGGGCTGGAATGACACATCCGAATGTGTTGAAGGCTGGTGGAATCGATCCAAATACATACACAGCGCTCGCCTTCGCCTTCGGAATTGAGCGTACACTCATGATGCGCGAGGGGATTAATCTCGATGATATCCGCTTGCTCTATAAGAATGATCTCCGATTCGTCAATCAGTTTTAGTATGCAAATTCTCGCTTCATACAATTGGATTAAGGAATATCTCGACACAAATCTTTCGCCGGAGGAGTTTGCAACGCTCACAACAGATGTGGGGAATTCAGTGGAGGTGATGGATCGTGTTGCTGACCGTTTCGATCAGATGGTCGTTGGAGATGTGCTTCAGGTAGAGCCGCATCCACATGCAGATAAGTTACACATTGTTTTGACTGACATTGGCAAGAAGAAGGTGGAAATTGTTTGTGGTGGAGCGAATCTTGCAGTTGGTCAGAAGGTTGTCGTAGGTCTTCCAGGCGCCAAGGTGCGTTGGCATGGCGAAGGAGAGTTGGTTGAGCTCAAAGAAACTGAGATCCGTGGGGTCACGAGCCACGGCATGATTTGTGCCGTAGAAGAGATCGGGTTTGAGAAGCTCAAACAACATGATGGCGATATTTGGGATATCACTGCGCTGACGAACACAAAAGCTGGGACATCTGTGAGCGAGGCACTTGATCTGGATGATGTTCTTTTTGATATCGAAGTGACCAGCAATCGTCCTGATTGCAAAAGCATCATCGGCCAAGCACGGGAGGGGGCTGCTGCAACAGAGACGATGTTTACGTGGGTGCCAGGCGTGCCGGAGGGGGTAAGTGGTGATGCAGGGTTTTCTGTTGAGGTGAAAGATTCAGATCTTTGTCCACGCTATACGGCTGTTGTGATTGATGGAATTACGGTGGGGCCGTCGCCGTGGTGGCTTCAGAAGAAGCTTCTCTTGTCTGGATTCAAGCCGATTAACAATCTTGTTGATATCACCAATTTCGTGTTGCACGAATATGGTCAGCCGCTTCACACGTTTGATGCCGACAAACTTGAAGGTCAAAAGATTGTGGTGCGCAAAGCAAAAAAAGGAGAGCAGTTCGTCGCACTCGATGAACAAGCATACGAACTTTCGAGTGACATGCTCGTCGTCGCTGACGGGGAACGTCCTGTGGCGGTGGCAGGGGTGATGGGGGGTCTTGCAACAGGTACAACAGAATCCACAACAAAAGTCGTGATTGAGTGTGCCGCATTTGAGCCGGTTTCTGTACGCCGCACAGCACGAACCCTGAATCTTTATTCTGACTCCCAGCTCTTGTTCGAAAAAGGTCTCTCAACCGAGGCACTTGGGCCGGCCCTTGCTCGTGCCATTGAACTCATCAAGGAATTAGCTGGTGGAGAGGTCGTTTCAAAAATTTTTGATGAACGTCGTGGGGTCTACGAACCGCTTCGCTTTCCATATGATGCTGCGGCCGTAAACCGCTTGTTGGGGATTCAGATAGAAGAAAAAGATCAGGTGGCCATCCTTCATCGACTTGGGTTTGATGTGAAAGGAGGTCAAGCTGTTGTGCCGTACTGGCGAGATCATGATATTGAGGAGAGCGTGGATTTGGTTGAAGAGATTGCACGTGTGTATGGCTACAATAATTTTCCGTCACGACTTCCATCAGGAGAGCTCCCACGAGCCACAGAGCACCCTGGCCTTGTTTGGCAGCGTCGTGTGAAGGAGTTTCTCGCGGGTATTGGATTTTCAGAGGCCTATAGCTACTCATTTGTTTCAAAAGATCAGCTCGAACATTACGGCATCAATGAAGAGACGGCTGTGAAGGTGCGTAATCCTCTCAGTGTTGAGCATGAGTATCTTCGCACTAGTCTGGTGCCAAGTCTTATGACGACCGTGGAAGAGAATCAGGCGCGTGTGACCAGTGCGGATATTTTTGAGCTTGCACCGATTTATACAGCAAAGAAACACGACATCCCAGATCAAGAATTTCGTCTTGTGATGGGAACCTATGGAAAGGATGGAGCTGCATTGTTCGTACGCTTGAAGGGGGCATTAGAGCAACTCTTTAAGCATGTCGGGATTCGTGACTGGTCCCTTGCGCGTGGGACGGATGGATCTCGTTGGCATCTTGGTCGGTCCGCACGTATTTTGGTGAATGGACAAGAGGTTGGTGTGATCGGTCAAGTGAGTCGTTCTGTGGAACAGGCATTTGGAGTCGATGTCGCAACCGTTGTGATTGATCTTGATTTTGAATCCTTAATTCCTCAGTTGACCAAGGCAAAGGTATTCATACCCGTACCGCAATTTCCAGCCGTGAAGCGTGATCTCGCGTTCTTAGTTGATGAACGCATCGAGTATGGAATGATTGAGGAAAAGATTCTCGGAGCCAGTCACTTAGTACAATGCGTCGAGCTCTTTGATGTGTATCGCGGGAAGGGAATTGGTGAACAGCAAAAATCACTTGGTGTACATCTTGACTTCCGTTCAGATGAGAAGACTCTCGAGGCAGAAGAGGTGGACGAGCAGCTATCCACTATTCGAAAGATGCTTGAAAAGGAGTTTGATGCTATACTGCGTTCATAATCATAGGAGGATATGTTCTCACCACTTGAAGTGCTTTACATCGTCTTAGCGTTCTGTGCACTCTGGTTCACCGCCGGAATCTTTTGGATCATTTGGCAAATCGCCACGGTGATTCGTACGGTTAACATGGCTGTTGGGCAAGTGCAAGAAACGATGAGCAAGATGGAGGAAGCGATTACGGGCATTCGATCTAAATTTGACAACACTTCCGCATCGCTTGGAGCGGTGGTGCACACAGCGACAAAGGCCGTCGAGTACATCATGGAAAAGAAACTGAATAAGGCAGCGAAACGTGCCACAGCAAAGAAGTCGACAAGCAGAAAAAAGAAAATGGATAGCTAAATTTAGGCCTCAAAACAGCTTGTTGACCCGCCATAGCCTCAGCGACGGCGGGTTTTGAAATTGCGTAAAGAGGTGGTAAGCTCGAGGACGAATATGTCCAAATTTGTTCACCTCCACACCCATTCGCACTACTCCCTTCTTGAAGCTCTTCCAAAGGTGAAGGACCTGTTGAAACATATAAAGGGAATGGGAATGGATGCGGTTGCCATGACGGACAACGGCACCCTGTACGGCATCATTGAGTTTTACCAGAAGGCCATGGACGCCGAGGTGAAACCGATTATTGGTTGCGATATGTATGTGGCGCGTGAGAGTCGGCACATGAAACGTGCGCACATTGATACGCGACCACACAGGCTTGTCTTACTTGCTGAGAATAATGAGGGGTACGCCAATCTTCTGAAACTTTCATCGATTGGGTTTCTGGAAGGATTTTATTACAAGCCACGTATCGATAAGGAACTTCTTCGTGAATACCGTAAAGGACTGATCGCACTTTCAGGTGGGTATCTTGGGGAGATTGATGAGTATCTCAAACTTGATAAGCAGGAGGAGGCCGAGACGGCCATCAAAGAGTACGTGGATCTTTTTGGAGAAGAAAATTTCTTTTTGGAGCTTGTTGATCGTCCTGAGATTGCCGAGCAGGAGGCGACTAACGCAAAACTGATCACACTTGGAAAAAAACTTGGGGTGCCTGTTGTGGCGACAAAGAACACCTTTTATTTAAAGCCACAGGATGTGGAGGCTTGGAAGATTTTAAATTGCATCAAGGGAGGAAAGACCCTTGAGCATTTCGATCGCATTAATCAGTTTGAGTATGACGCATCCATGGTGAGTGGTGAGTACATGGAGGAACGATTTAAGGATGTTCCGGAGGCGATTGAAAACACACGCAAGATTGCTGATCGCTGCCACGTTGAGTTAACACTCGGAGCGTGGAATTTCCCGAAGTTTGTGATTCCAGAAGGGAAGTCATTTTTGGAAGTTCTGACAGAGCAGGCGTTTGCTAAACTTCAGGAACTGCGCGCGGGTCGAGAGCTGACTCAAGAAGAAGTTGACCGTCTCAATTACGAACTCGATATCATTGAGCAAAAGGGATTCTGTCCATACTTTCTTATCGTGGCTGATTTTATTTCGTGGGCACGCACAAACGGAGTCATGACCACCACACGTGGTTCAGCGGCAGGGTCTCTTGTGGGGTTTTCCATTGGCATTTCAACGATTGATCCGCTGTTATACGAGTTGCCGTTTGAACGCTTTTTAAATCCACAGCGTCCGTCAGCCCCGGATGTGGATGCCGATTTTGCGGATAACCGCCGTGACGAGGTGTTGGATTATGTGCGTGAAAAGTACGGTCACGAACAGGTGGCACAGATTTGTACCTTTGGAACCATGCTTGCGAGAGGGTCTGTACGCGATGTGGGGCGTGCGCTCGGATTTGAATACGGCATGATCGACGAGATCGCCAAGCTCGTGCCAATGGGAAGTCAGGGATTTCCTATGACCCTTGAACGTGCTCTTGAGGAAGCCCCAGACTTGAGGCGTAAGTACGACACAGATGCGAACGTGCGGCGCGTGATTGATCTTGCGCAGCGCATTGAAGGCTGTGGTCGACATGTCTCCATCCATGCGGCAGGAACAGTGATTTCACCGACGGCTCTGACAGACTTTACGCCACTGCAGATTGATACTCGTGAGGGTAAGGTGATTACTCAGTACGAGATGAAGTCCGTGGAATCTGCTGGGCTTGTGAAGATGGATTTTCTCGGGATTCGCAACCTCTCCATTCTTGGAGATGCCGTTCATCTTGTAAAGAAGACAAAAGATGTTGATATTGTCGTCGAAGAGATTCCTGTTGGAGACGAGAAGACGTTTAAGCTCTTAGCCGCGGGTCATACCATGGGAGTCTTCCAACTTTCAGGAGATGGCATGACGAAGTATTTAATGGACCTGAGGCCTGAGCGTGTTGAGGATATTATGGCCATGGTGGCACTCTATCGTCCGGGGCCAATGGAAGTGATTCCAGAGTATATCGATCGCAAGGATCATCCGGAGAAGGTGAAGTATCTTGATCCCCGTATGAAGGAGTTTTTGCAGAAATCTTACGGGCTTTTGGTGTATCAAGATGACGTGATGCTTACCGCGATTTACCTCGCAGGATACTCCTGGCTTGAAGCGGATAAACTTCGAAAGGCCATGGGAAAGAAAATTCCCGAGGAAATGGCAAAGCAGAAAATTAAGCTGCTTGACGGCTTTGTGGAGCATGGTTTGAGTGAAAAGATGGCGCAGAAACTTTGGAAGCTCATCGAGCCATTTGCGGCGTACGGATTTAACAAAGCGCATGCAGCGAGTTACGGCATGGTGGCCTATCAGACGGCCTACATGAAGGCGAATTTTCCAGCCGAGTACATGACGGCACTCATGACGGCTGAATCTGCCGACCTTGAGAAGATTGCGGAGGCCGTGAGTGAGTGCGAGCGCATGGGGATCGAAGTCCTGTCACCAGACATTAACGAGTCACTCAAGGATTTTACCTACATCAACGATACACAGATTCGTTTTGGACTGCTTGTGATCAAGAACTTGGGGGAGGAGGTGATTGAGTCGATTATTCAGGAGAGAAAAGCGCAGGGTGTGTTTAAGGATTTAGCTGATTTTGCTGGACGCGTGTCCCATAGGGCCTTTAACAAAAAATCACTTGAGGCACTCATCAAGGTTGGGGCATTGGATCGGTTTGGAGAACGCAAGCAGCTCCTTGTGAATTTAGACCGGCTTTTGATGTACAACAAGAATAGTCAGAAAGAGAAATCATCAAATCAACAAAACCTCTTTGCTAGGGCTCCCCAAGTGATGGACAAAGCCATTTCACTTCGCCCTACTGAGAAAGCAAGCACACAGGAACTTTTGAGTTGGGAGAAGGAGCTCTTAGGGCTGTATGTGTCTGCACATCCGTTTGATGAAGTGGTGCCTGTGCTTGGGGAGTATCTGGTGTCGTGTGTCGATGTTCCTAGTCTTCCAGAGGGGAAGTTTGTGCGCTGTGGAGGAGTGGTGACGTTTTTGAAAGAGATTATCACCAAGAAGGGAGATCCAATGGCGTTTTTGGGGATTGAAGATGACACAGGAAAGCAGGAAGTGATTGTGTTTCCACGCGTCTATGTGCAAGCAAAGGAATATCTTGAGGAAGGGAAGGTGGTGTTGGTTTCTGCGAAAGTCTCTAAGAGAGAGGGAGAAGAGGCGAAGCTGCTCGCAAATAGTTTTATTGTGATTGGAGAGGGTGAGTTGCCCGATATTACCGGGATGCTTAGAGAGGGACATTGGATTGCGCAGGAAGATCGACATTACAAGCCGATACATGAGGCTGTGGAAGAACCAAAGATCACTCCTCGGGGAGGGCTTTCTATTGCACTCAAAGGCAAGCCGACTCCAGAGATGGTTGAACAACTACGTGCTATTCTTCGATCAGCTCCAGGACCCAAGCCTGTTTGTCTCATGGTTGAGTCTGGTGGAAGGATGCGGCGAATTGAAACCGATTACTCCGTCAATGCGTCAGAGGCAATGGTCGATGCTATTGCACAGCTTGTGGGTCGACAGAATGTCGTTTTAGAGTAAGTTTTGGTGTATACTGGAATTAATTAGGAGGAACTATGCCCACACCAAAGAAAAAAACAACCACCAAAAAACGCGTGGCGGTAAAAAAGTCATCCGCTTCGATTAAAAAGGTGCCGGTGAACAAGCAAGTGGTTGAAGCACCCGAGTATCAATCATCAGCCGTACCACTTGTGATGTATAAGCGTATTGCGCTTACCTTTGTGGTGATTGTGGCGTTTGCGCTTATCAGTGTGTTGTACCTCGCGACCATGCAGGCTGTGATTTATGTGGATGCCACTCAGACAGAGCACGCAGCTGAATTTATTGTGACAGCGGTTGAAACGCCAACAAGTGAGACACAGATTCCAGCAGAACTTGTTTCTGGAACTCTTGGCAAAACGAAGACGTTTGAAGCGTCTGGTGAAGGAGCTATTGAACAGGTGGGTGTGGCAACAGGAACTGTGACGCTCCATAACAACATGAGCACGTCTCAGCCTCTTGTTGAGACCACACGACTTCTTACCCCTGAGGGGGTGTTGTTCCGTCTCGCAGAGCAGGTCACGGTGCCAGCAAGTGGAACAGTGACCGCAAGTGTGTATGCGGATGAAGAAGGATCGAGTGGGGATATTGGTCCATCCACATTCACGATTCCTGGTTTGTCTTCTGCGAAACAGGAGCTTATTTATGCGGAAAGCTCGGAAGCGTTTACAGGGGGAGTCGTCATGGTGTCGGTTGTAACACAGGAAGAATTAGATGCAGCGGTGACGGAGCTTACGAATGAGCTGCTTGAAGACGCAAAAGTGATGCTGCGTGATGAAGCTGCCGGTGAATACGGTGGAGAGATTTTTAAGACAAACGTGAGTGAGCGCGCATTCAGCATTGAACCCAATACCCAAGCTGATGCGTTTGAGGTTACGGTCAGTGTTGAGACATTGGCTGTGTTTTATAACAGTGGATCCCTCGAACAGCTCGCTCTCATCAAACTCTATGAGGGACTTGGGCAAGGTCAGGAGTTTACGCATATTGCGACCGATGAACTTCAAGTAACCCTAGAGGCGTTTAATGAGGAAACCGGGCAAGCGTCTTTACGTGCCACACTGACAGGACGAGCCATTACATCTCGTGCGAGTGATCGTTTAGATGTTGGGCGCTTTGTTGGGATGACCGGAGAGGAGGTCAAGACGCTTTTGCTGGGGGAAGGAGTCGCTGAGGCTGTGCGTGTCGAGTTCTTTCCGTTCTGGGTCAGAACTGTACCGCAATTGAAGGATCATATTTATATCGAAATTGAATAACTTGACGCCCCGTGAAAGCGGGGCTATTGTTTTACTATCGCAGTGAAGAAAGACATGTGTGCCTGTGGTGCCGTACAGAGACAGGGGTCGTGGCTGAGAGCCCCTGCGGATCGATCAGATACATACCACTTTTTGAGCGACCAGGCCCTGGAGGGCATTAATTGAGTGGCCAGGTGGGCGAGACAGCTTACTGGCAATTCGGGTGGAAACGTCCGCTGAGCTTTTAAAAGCGAAGTGGATCCCGAGACTTCACGTGTTCGTGAGGTTTTTTGTTTAATGGGAACAGTCCCCTAACTAACAGTATGGATCAAGACAAATTGCATGCCATGAGGCATACGGCCGCACACGTGCTCGCCGCAGCTGCTGAGCGTCTTTACCCGGGAGTTAAGCTAGGTGTTGGACCAGTTATTGATAACGGGTTCTTTTACGACATGCTCTTTCCAGAGCCTATTTCTGATGAGGTACTGAGAAAGCTTGAAAAAGAGATGCACAAGATCGTTAAGGAGGGGCACCAGATGGAGCGCGAGGAGATGAAGATTGATGACGCTATTCAATTCTTTCGTGACAAAGGGCAGGAGTTCAAAGTTGAGCTTCTAAGTGATCTAAAAGAAAAAGGCACTACGAAGATCAACCCAGAGGAAGCGCAGGATATTGATGTGGAGAATCGAGACATTGCCTCAATCTATAAGACGGGGGATTTTGTCGATCTTTGTCGGGGGCCACACGTTGCTAATGTGAGAGAGGTTGGAGCGTTTAAACTTTGGAAGCTTGCGGGGGCGTACTGGCGGGGGAGTGAGGAGAATGCGCAGCTTCAACGTGTCTATGGGCTGTGTTTCGAAACCCAAGACGAGCTCGATCAACATCTTGTCATGTTGGAAGAAGCAAAGAAGCGTGACCATCGTAAGCTTGGTAAAGAATTGGATCTCTTTGTGTTTTCTGATCTTGTGGGGCCAGGGCTCCCGCTGTGGACCCCAAAGGGGACGGTGCTCCGTAACAAGCTTGATGAGTTTGTTTGGAAGTTGCGTGAAGCACGGGGGTATCAAAAAGTTGAGATTCCGCATATCACAAAGAAAGAGCTGTACGAAACCAGCGGGCACTGGGAGAAGTTTAAGGATGATTTGTTTAAGATTGAGACGCGTGAAGGACATGTGTTTGCCATGAAGCCAATGAATTGTCCGCACCACACACAGATTTTTGATCGCAAGCAACATAGTTACCGTGAGATGCCACAGCGATTTGCGAATACCACCATGGTGTATCGTGACGAGCAAACAGGAGAACTCCATGGACTCTCACGTGTGCGTTCAATTACACAGGATGATGCGCATGTTTTTTGCCGTCATGCACAGGTGAAAGAGGAGATGCTGAAGATTTGGGATATTATTGAGATCTTTTACAAAGGGTGCGGATTCCCGGAGTTGCGTGTACGCCTATCGCTCCATGATCCAAAACATCCGGAGAATTATCTTGGAACCCCAGAGATTTGGCAGGACGCAGAGAATGCGCTTCGTGAACTCGTGAACGCGCGGGGGGTGGAGGCAAAGGAAGAATTGGGCGAGGCAGCATTTTACGGGCCAAAGATTGATTTTGTGACACAGGATTCCATAGGTCGAGAGTGGCAGGTAGCGACCATTCAACTCGACATGAACATGCCAGAGCGGTTTAATCTGTTTTGTATCAACGAAGATGGGGAGCAAGAGCGCATTGTGATGATTCATGCGGCCATCATGGGGGCCATCGAACGGTTCCTCTCAAACTTGATTGAACACACGGCTGGCGTCTTTCCATTTTGGATGGCGCCCGTACAGATTCGTTTAGCAACTGTGAGTCAGGATTTTGTTCCGTTTGCTGAGGGGCTCAGCGTACAGCTTGCTCAGGCGGGGATCCGTGTGGAGCTTGATCGTTCAGACGAGAAGGTTGGGAAGAAGATTCGTGAGGCAGCCACGCAGAAGATTCCATGGATCATTGTCATCGGGAGTCAGGAAGCTGAGGGAGGGGATTATAAAGTGAATGTGTTTGGCCAGGAAGAGGATCTTGTCATTCCTGCGGCTGAGCTTATACAGATGGTTCAGGACATGTCAGAACTTCCTCTTGAATAGCGAGAGAAACAAAAAAACACACCCCTTGCGGGGCGTGTTTTTTTGTTTCCTATAAGTTTCCAGCCATCTTTACGCTAATTCCAGATTTCTGGATTTTTTCCCGTTGTTCCTGGAGTCGTTGTTTCATACGCTCAGGGACGGCAACACTGCCAGCCACCTTTTGCATGTAGGCCTCTTCGAGAGCCTTCATTCCTTTTTTCATTTCTGACTTTCCGCCAAACATACGCTTGAAGAATCCGCTTTCTGAGCTCTTCTTCTGAGCAACGAATGTGGTCCAGCTATTTGGAAGACCATAGGTATCCATCTGTTGACCTTCGGCTTTGATCACACCCTTTACGGTTTCGTAGACGAGTTTCATCTTAGCAAAATCGGAGGCTTCCATTCCAACTTCAGCTGCGGCAGCTGCCATTTCAGCGGAATTAGCTGGAGACTCTTCGATAAAGAATTCTTCATCGAGAGATTCAATGTTTTCTTCCGGAATTTCTCCGAGGACTGGTTCGCCACCGATGACTGTAGCCTCGCCCTCTTCGTTCGTTTCAATAAGCTCAGAATATTCAACTTTTCCAGTTTCAATATCCTTGCTCAGGGCTTCAAATGCTTTCTTTGCAAGATCGCTTGGACCAACTTCTGCCATGCGTCCAAACATGTTCATCATGCTCTCTGCACGCTTCTTTAATCCAAGGGATTGGTACATTCCACGAAACTTCTTATAAAGTGCTGTTGTTCGTGGGTCAAAATCCTTTACAGCTTCACGTGGAGCAACACCTGCTGCTTCCATGCCGCTACGGATCTCTTCGAGTTCTGCTTTTTCTTCTTCGAGAAGTTTGTATTCAGCTTGTGCTTCACTACCCCCCTTACGTTCATCGATTTCACGCATGCGTGCTTCGATTTCCTTGAGACGTGCGGTGTCCTTCATCCAAGGGAGAACAGCGGCAAGCTTGTTGCGTGCGGCTTCAAGGACGCTCCATTTTACTGTTGGTTCATCCTCGGTAGACATCAGTTCCTGACGCTCAGCATTGAGCTTGGCGTAGTTTGCTTCTGCTGTCTTACCACCTTTTCCTGCGTCAATATCACGCATCTGAGTCTCGATTTCTTTAATGCGTCCCATGCGCTCAGCACTTGCTTCAGAAGAAAGAGCATCCATCTGCTCCTGCAAGGAAGCAACTTCAGCCTCCATGTCTCCCAAACTCTTGTTTGAAGTTTCAATACCAACCATTCCCTGAACACGTTCAGCAATTGCTTCAGCCGTTGCTGTTGGATCCATGGATTTATGCAGCTCAGTCATCTGAGCTTCAACACCGTACACTTCTGCAACAGCGTCATTGTACGCTTTAATGTTTGCTGCCGATTCGTTCTTTTTCACAGCGGCATAGGCTGCTTCTGCAGTCATCTTCGTGTCTCGGTGTTTTGTTCCTAAATCTGCTAAGTCTTGGCGTTCTTTGTCGGTAACACCTGACTCTGCCTTAAGAGCCGTCACAAGGGCTGCTTCTGGGCTTTCTTCACCCATGGCAGCAGCAACCATGTCGATCTTGCGATCACTCATGGATGCGAGCCAAGCATCACGTTCAGCTCCATCAAGGCCTTTTACTTCTGCAACGGATTTAAGAGCCTCATCATAAACATCAAGCATCCGGTCCATGGCGTCAGCGGCTTTTTCACGCGCTGGCATTTCAAGTTCTGGCATCACAATAGCAACAGGGCCTTCTTCACCCTTTGCATAGGTTGCCTGTTGGTCAAGGCCTGCAATTTCGACCTTACCAGCTCCATGGAGCTCCATTTTGCCTCCACCAGGGAGACGGAGTTCAAAGACCTCACCACGGGACATTCCTTCAGCTTGTGCTTCAGGAGCCTCCTGCGCACCCATGTCTGGGCGCTCGACCTGCGATTCAGCCCCTTCTGGTGTTGAACGCTTTTCAGCGGCATTTGATCGTGCCATAGAAATTGTACTGTTATTAGATGAATTCACACGAAATTTTAGCAGGAAAATTGTGATTTGTCAATTCACACCTTGACAAAAACCCTTATTTTACTTACTGTTTTTTGTCCACAAGGAGGATCGAATGGCTATCATCAGCCTTTCCGCCCGAGACGGGCGTATCGGTGAGGTCTGTCGACAGGCCCTGCCCAGAACCCCGCGAGTTGCCGAGTACCTCACCCGGCGCCTTGAGGCACTGGGTGGAAGTGAACGTGTGGCCAATCTGATCTTGGCCCGCCTCCCGACAGGTGCCCACGTCGACAGCGAGGTGATCACTCGCTTGTGTGTCGACAATGACCTCGACGCAATGAAGCGGCTCATGGACTGGTATGGGGACACCCTCGATACCTCCATGACGGCCCTCAGCCTTCAGCTCCATGCGAGCCTGGGGGGCGTGGCGAGCGATCGGATCACCGAGTTCATCCGCGTGTACGTCTGCACGCGAAGCATGCTCAGCGGGGTCGAGTTCGACCCGCGGGCGATCGCGGCCTGACGACGGTACAACAAACCGACTCATACGGAGTCGGTTTTCGAATTTCATAAAGGGGAAAGCTTCGGTAAACGAACTTATGAGATCGGCTGGATTCTCATTGAGCCGACTCAACGTTGTTTGCCTCAGTTTCCTGACTCTCGTTATTGAGCTTCTCATCATTTCCTGTTACGCTCTGCCCGTTATGAAATCCAGATATCACATTATTACCTTCGGCTGCCAGATGAACAAAAGTGATTCTGAGCGCATGGAGACTCTCTTAAAGGGGGTGGGGTTGGAGTCGACCGATGATCAGGAAGAGGCGGATGTGATCTTGGTGAACACCTGTTCGGTTCGTCAGAGCGCAGAGGATCGGGTGTATGGATTGGTCAAGGGATTTAAGAAACTCAAGAAGAAAAAACCTGAGTTGATCATTGGCGTCACAGGATGCCTGCCTGGTCGAGATCGTGATGGAGCACTGAAACGCACACTCGAGATTGTCGACCTTTATTTTCCCACAAAAGAAATGGGGCAGTTACCACGTTGGATTGGAGAGATCCGGCCAGAGCTTGTGAACAGTACGGATGCTGTTGAGGATTATTTGAAAATTAAGCCTGAGTATCACACCAAGCGTCAGGCGTTCGTTTCCATTCAAACAGGCTGCAATAAGTTTTGCACCTATTGTGTTGTTCCGTTTGCTCGAGGCCTTGAAAAGAATCGACCTGTCGCTGACATCATGGAGGAGATTCAGGATTTGGCTGCTCATGGATGTGTGGAAGTTACTTTACTTGGGCAGACCGTAAACAGCTATCAAGCACCAGACGCAGAGAACTTTTCAGAAGGGAACCCGTATGAGGATCATTTTGCCAAGCTTCTATGGGAAGTGAATCAGGTGGAGGGGATTAATCGTCTGCACTTTACTGCGCCACATCCGCTGCACATGACCGATGAGGTCATCGACGCCATGACCCTTCCGGCTCACCTAAACTTTATCCATTTGCCCGTTCAGGCGGGATCAGATGATGTGCTTAGACGCATGAATCGCCGGTATACCTCCAAACAGTTTTTAGATGTTGTGAAGCGGCTTAAGGCCAAGATCCCAGAGTTAGCCATTGGAACAGATATTGTTGTTGGGTTCTGTGGGGAGTCGCCCGAGCAGTTTGATGAGACTGTGGAATTGTTTAAAGAAGTTGATTTTGATATCTCGTATACCGCACGCTACTCCACACGCTCGGGCACCGCTGCTTGGCGGGCGTTTAACGATGATGTGAGCCACGAGGAGAAGAAGCGTCGGTGGGAGGTGTTGCAGAAGCTGATGGAAGAGTCCGTGTATAAAAAGAATCAGAAGTTTGTTGGAGAGGTAGTAAGCGTGCTTGTTGATCGTCATGAGCCACCCAAGGTTACTGATGAGATGCTCACAATGCCAGAAAAGATTCAGGAACTCATGGCGCAGCAACCCGGTACTTGTTATGGTCAATCAAGAGAAATGAAACTCACACGGTTTGCAGGTGGAGAAGAATATGTGGGTGAGATCGTAGAGGTGCGTGTCACACGTGCGGACAAGTGGATTTTGGAAGGGGAGATCGTATGAAGCCAAAGGTGATTGCCATCTTAGGGCCAACAGCCTCAGGGAAGACTTCCCTAGGAATTGCTATTGCAAAACAATTTAATGGAGAAGTGGTCTCCGTCGATTCGAGACAAGTTTATCGTGAGATGAATATCGGGACGGCGAAACCAGAAGGTGTGTGGGTGGAACATGAGATTGAGAAGGGGGGAAGCATCAATCAGCTTTTTGGTGCGCGCAAGATGTTTGTTGTAGATGAGGTTGTTCACTGGGGAATTGACCTTGTTGATCCAGATGAAGATTACAGTGTCGCTCAGTTTAAGCAGTACGCTGAGCAGAAAATTAAAGAGATTGTTCAGCGAGGGAAGTTACCGATTCTGGTTGGTGGAACAGGGCTTTGGCTTCAGGCGGTAATTGATAACTTAGATCTTGCAGCGACTCCTGCTGACGCTGATGTACGTGCGGAACTTGAATCACGACCACTCGGAGATTTATTTGCCGAATATAAACGGCTTGATCCGGCTGGAGCAGAATTTATTGATCGAGAAAATAAGCGTCGTGTGGTCCGTGCGCTCGAGGTGACGAAGCTCACAGGCAAGCCGTTTTCTGAGCAGCGTTCCGCAGGGGAGCCGAAGTACGACGTGTTGCAAATCGGTCTCGATGTCCCACGCGAGGAGTTGTATGAGCGCATTAATCAGCGTGTTGAGGAAATGGTGGCCATGGGCCTTGTCGATGAGGTGCGAAGACTGAAGGGCAAGTATGGCTGCGAGATTGATGCGATGACGGGGATTGGATACAGGCAGATTTGCGAGTTTTTAAACGGAAATGAAAGCTTGGCGGAAGCGATACAGGCAACAAAACAAGCAACCCGTCGCTACGCCAAAAGACAGATGACATGGTTTAAACGCGATGAGCGGATTAAGTGGATTACGCCAGGGGAGTCCGTCGACGAGCTCATCAAGACATTCCTAAAAAAATAAAAAACTTCTCATGTTGAGAGGTTTTTTATGAATGATGCTATTTACTCAACTGTGTCAGTATCTCTAGTGGATACCCTGCTCCTGAGAAGTAACTTTCAAATCTTGCGGTGGTGGTTTCTGAGCGGTGTTCTTTTTTTCGGTTCATGATTTCTTCCCGCGTGAGCCAGAGGGTTTCAATAATTTCTGGTGCCTCGATAGGATACTGTTTTTCATCGACAAGTTCACAGCGGAAGAGGAAATAGATTCCCATGTAGTCCCGAGAGGAGAGGGTGGCTTGGTGGACACCTACAAGTTCAACAGATTTTACCTTGTACCCTGTTTCTTCCATGACTTCTCGGACGACGGCATCTGTCAGGAGCTCGTTCTTCTCGACATGTCCTGCGGGTTGGTTCATGACGGAGGCATGGTCTTCCGGGAGGTCTGCTGGTCGTTCTCGGATGACCAGAAGTTTGCCATCACGTTCAATAAAACCAGCCACGATGACGCGTGCGGTGTGTCGTTCTGACATAGGAGATTAGCGAGATTAGCTAGATTAGCGGGATTAGGCTGATTGTTGCGCATGAGTTACTCCTAATCTAGCCAATCCAGCTAATCTCGCTCGTCCAGCTAGTACTCTAATTATCAATTTCTGGTTCAAGGAGTACGAGCAGGAGGTTCTGGGCCATGGCTGCGTCGGCGGTTCCTTCAGAGGCCTTCATCACCATTCCGATCAGGAACTTGAGAAGCTGCTTTTCTCCTGCCCTGTAGCGTGCGACTTCCGCTGGATATTCTTCGACGACACGACTCACAATTTCGCTCAGAGCTCCTTCGTCGTCCATTCTTCCGAGTTGCTGGTCTTCCATGATGTGTGATGGGTCAGAGCCATCGTCGAGCATGGCGCTGAGCACCTTGAGTCCGCCAGCATTGTTGAGTTTGTGTGTTGCGATAAGGGTGATGAATTCCGCAAAGTTTTCCGGGGTGATCTTCATGATACGGATATCAATACTACGCTCAGAGAGAAGTCCGCCGAGCTTTGAGAGGAGCCACCCGGACACTGTGCGTGCGAGTTTGGCCTGTTCTTTTTCGAGTGCCTCCCCAGCCAGCTCATCCATTTCTGGGAGCGCATTCATCCATGCATGGAGCTCTGAAAAGACGTGTTCAACAAAATCAGCGAGCGCAGGATCTTCGCAAATTTGTTTTGCGTCAGACGGTTTCAATTTGTATTCACTCGCAAAGCGGGCACGACGAGCTGCTGGCAGTTCTGGAATTTGCGAGCGCAGTTCGTCCGCTAGGTCTTTGAGTTTGAGAGGGGGAATATCTGGTTCAGGGAAGTAGCGGTAGTCGGCGGCATCCTCCTTTGAACGCTGATCCTCAGTCACACCCTTTGCATCATTCCATCCACGGGTTGTAGAGGTGAGTGGAGGAGTATCTGCTTCCCAGAGTTTGGTTTGGCGCTGAATTTCGTGTTCGAGCGCACGTTCAACGTGTTTAAAGGAGTTGAGGTTTTTGACTTCTGTTTTTGGATTGAAATGTGGGCCAACAAGGTTTCCCTTATCGTCATACCGCCGCAGCGAAATGTTGGCGTCGCAGCGCAGGTGGCCTTTTTCCATGTCTGCATCTGACACACCAAGATAGCGTGCGATCAAACGGAGTTCATGTAAGAAGATGTTTGCCTCACGAGGGGAGCGGAAGTCTGGCTCGGTCACAATCTCGACGAGGGGCGTGCCCCCACGATTGAAGTCGACAAAGGTGTTTCCATCTTCATGGTGGAACGATTTTGCTGCATCTTCTTCAAGGTGGGCACGCGTAATGCCGATACGTGCTGCCTCTCGTTCACCTCCTGGGATTTCAATATCGAGATGCCCTTTCTCCGCAATCGGAAGATCGAATTGAGAAATTTGATAGGCTTTTGGAAGGTCTGGGTAAAAGTAATTTTTGCGATCGAATTTTGAGTGATTGGCAATCTGACAATTGAGCGCCAAGCCCACCAAGACGCCATAACGGATGGCTTGCTCGTTTGGGACGGGGAGTACTCCTGGGTGCCCGAGACAGATGGGGCAGACATGTGTGTTTGGAGAGATCGCAGAATCATGGGCTCTGCACCCACAAAACATTTTTGATTTGGTTTTGAGCTGAATGTGGATTTCGAGTCCAATCACGGGTTCATACATCATACGTGCCACAGCTTACGCTACCTGTTTGTCGTTTTCAACCGGGGGAGTAACAGGGTGATTTTTGAGTTCAATATAGAGAAGGGTGAAGTACATTAACATCATCGGCGTGACAAACATGTCTGCAATGCTCTCAAGGATTCCTACCCACAGTGGTGCCCCTTCTTCGAAGAGCGGTTCAATTTGAGCACCGGTAGCAAGACCGATGGTTGTGATGAGAGCCACAAGAATAGACGTGTAGATGAACGTGATAATGATGGGGCCTGAAACAAGTTTCCATGTAACGATCCAAAATCTTCCCTGCACGAGTTGCTTACTTTGACTCAGACTTTGTAGGCCTCGAGTCCCATCGAGGATGAGGGCGAACTGCGCAAAGGCGTACCACACAAGAAAGATGAGGCCAGGGATAATGAAGAGCAGAGCTCCACCTGTAACAATGATGGTTTGCAAGAAGGTGACGGCAAGCAACGGAGTGATGAGCATCCAGGAAGCGTGTTGGAGTGTTTTTAGGTCGAGGGTTTTGCCATCGATGATGACCGCACAGAGTTTTGTCAGGATGATGGTCAGCCAGAGACCTAGGAAGATGACAGATGTTGCCACAAGGAGCACGACAGGGATGAACCACACGGCGTCTTGATAGGTTTCTCGACTAAACTCAAGAGCCAAAAACGCCGCTGATGGCAGAAGAAGCCAGGCGGCGTATCCAAGGAGCGTCCAAACATGTTTACGATACAGTCGGTATGAGCGTAGAAGGAGTTCCGTAACAGTGAGCATAGATTAACTTCGGTTGTCTTTGAGAGATTGGTACAAAAGGACATCCGAGATAATGATGAGCGGGTTGATAAGGACAACGATCATAATTGGAATGATCGTGTTGGTCATGGTAGTGAGGCGCAACTGCAGATCAAGATTCAGGCCACCACTTGCATCAACAAAGAAGGTTGCCACATACGAGAACATGGTCATAGCAAAGACACCGAAACTGAGAAAGACGAGCTTAGGCACAATGATACGTGCCAGCACCTCCCAAAATTTACCAGCCACTAAGCGACGGCTTGCCTCAAGAGCTTGTCGTCCTTTTAAGTTGTCATTAATCGTTGCGATCGGAGCAAAGAAGTAGTACACCATCCACTGAACAGAAAGGTAGAGCGCAAGAAAGAGTCCAAAGATAAGTAAGAGATTCCCAACAAAGATGAGACCACTCACAGAAAACCAGGCACCGATCCCTGCAATGATGGCTGGTGGGCCGAATCCGATCACGATGGCCAGCACAAGCATGAGAAGCACCATGATGGTTGTAATGAGGGCAGGGATAAATGCTTGACGTCCTTCTTTGATCGCAGACGCATGATCCACACTTCGGCGCGCAAGATGGGCACGGACCATGCGTGTGAGAGAGATATAGACCCAGAAGGTAATAATTGGGGAGATGATAAAGGTGTTGAGGGCAAAGAGGATCACACCAATAAATTCCATGTTCGACAAATCGCCTCCAAGCCCCAGTTTGGTTGCGGAAGGATAGAAGGAGAGGGCAATCGCGTAAAGAATGGCTGTGACAAGAACCCAACCTGAGACACTGAGAAGTTCTACAAGTCGCCCGCGGAAAATATCCCAGGATTGGTCAATGAGTTGTCCGACGGAAATGAGCGGTTTGGAAGGCATAGCCTTGTGGTTATGTGGTGAGAATAGATTGAATGAGTTGAGTGGCCTGTGTGTTGGTTTCTTCGAGGGTGCCGGATGTGTCTAGTGTGTGGAGGGTTGTTCCTCGCGTTTCGAACAATTCTTTCAGCCAGGGTTCCTGGAATCGCTCTTCAAGTTGTTTCAGGAAGTCGAGTTGTGCAAAGACACCTTTTGCTTCGTCAGTGCGTGCGTGGATGCGGGCGTGAGCTAGTTCTGCGGGGATGCGCGTTAGGATGAGTGCGTCAGGAGCATACGCAAGCGCAAGCTGATTTCCCGGAAGATTCATGACCTCTTCAAGGGGAACGGATTGAGGCATGATGGGTTGGTAGACAAGAGAACTTGAGACACCTCGATCTTGAATCACGATTTTGCCCGCTTCAAGTGCTGGGATGATCAACCGTCGATACATGATTTGTCGGTCCAGTGCGAATGCGTCGGCAAGTTCTGTGCCCCCATAGGGGTGATCCTCTCTTGAAAGTTCATAGCGTATCGCACCACCGACCCAGTTCCGTGTGGGTTCGTAGGTGAAGTAGAGATCGTAGTCTGATACGTCTTCGTAGCGAGGTGGGGCTGGTTCATTCCAATCAATCAATCGAAATATGCGGTGATCGCTTTCCTGCGCCCATGTGTGTACCGACTTAAGCACAGTGGATTTGCCGCTGCCGGCAATTCCATCCACCATGATAAAGCGTCCGTTTGTCTTCATAAGTATACCAAATTCGCCATGATTACTTAAGCGGTTTTGGTGGACAAAAGATGTCCACAGGCGATCGAGCTTCGGACGTATTTTAGCGGAAAATGTTTGGTGGTGGAAACGAAAGGTGGGTGGTAAAGTGAACCTTGCTATGACACAGTTTGATCACATTTTTCGTGAAGCGATTGGCCGCGTGTACAACGAAGGGGCTGACGTCTTTAGTGAACGTACAGGCTATTCAACCAAGGCGCTCCCAGGGCTGACGTATGAGATTGAACCGGCACAGGGATTCCCGCTCTTAACGCTTCGAAAAATTCCCGTGAAATTGTTTTGTGCAGAGGTTGTGTGGATGGTGACTGGCCACAAGCATCTAGATTTCATCAGACAGTTTACAAAGATTTGGGATGATTTTGCTGAAGAGGATGGCACGATGGAAACAGCCTATGGCTATCGCTGGCGTCATCACTTCGGCCGCGATCAGCTTTTGGAACTTATTGAGCATTTGCGGCAAGAACCGTCTTCACGCCAGGGGGTGGTGCTTATGTGGGATCCTGCAAGTGATGGGCTTACAGCTCCTAAAAAGAAGAATGTCCCATGCCCGTTCACGTGGACGGCAAATATTATCGCTGACAAGTTGAATCTTCATCTCATCATCCGATCAAATGACATGATGCTGGGGAATCCTCACGACACCGCTGGATTCGCGCTCCTGCAGGCCATGCTTGCGCAGGAGCTCGGGGTCCATGTCGGAAAGCTCACCGTATCGATTTCTCACGCACACATTTACGAAAATCATTACGAGCAAGTTGAAGAGATGCTTGCGCGTGAGGATCACACGCATGATGAAATCTTCTGTCGATTACCAGAGCATAGTTTTCAACGTGCACTGAGTGAAGACGCAGAACTCGTGAACGAACTCTTCCAAATGTTTAAGTCTCAGTACCAGCCAGCCCCGCCGGTTAAGACGATGCAGATTGCGCTATGAAGGTCATTCTTGTTGCGGCCATGTCGGCTGATGGAAAAATTGCAGAGTCCCCCGAGCAGAATTCGCTCGATTGGACGAGTAAGGAAGACACGGCTTTTTTTGTGAAAAAGACGAAGGAAGCAGGTCTGGTGATTATGGGGCAGACAACGTTTCAGACGATAGGAAAGCCGCTCAAAGATCGTCGTCTCATTGTGCTCACACGCGAACCAGAACAGTATCCTTCTCAAGAGGGGATCGAGTTTGTGAATGTGCCTGTTCAAACCATTTTAGACACCTTAACGCAGGAGGGGGTCGAACAAGTCGTGATTGCTGGCGGCTCATCTGTCTACAGCCAATTCCTGCAAGGCGGACATGTGACAGACATTTTTCTCACTGTAGAGCCACTCTTATTCGGCGAGGGGATCCCACTCGCCTCAGGATTTGATCGGGTACATATGGAGCTCGTAGAGGTGGGGCGCATAGGGGAGCATGGTGTGTTGATCCATTATCGAGTGAAATAATACCATCTCCAACTAACCATTCCACACTATCCCGTACAAAATTGGGCTGCGACTTTGGGAAAAGTTTTCATCATATCTACGGATATGTTTCAAACTTTTCCCTTCGTCTCGCCACAATTTTGAACGGGCTATGCGGAAGCGTTAATTGGAGATGGTATAAAAAACAAAGCCGTAGGACAGCCCCTACGGCTTTGTTTTTTCTTATCCTCTTTGCTCGCGGGTCGCATCGATGCCGATGCGTCCGAGCTCTCCAGCAATGATCTTGTTTTCGTCAGCGATTTTTTCGGCGAGCATTCTGAATTCTGGTGTTCCAGAATAACCCTCCTGGCCCATCTCTTGAAGGAGACCGGTGAAGCCTTCTAATCGTGCCATGCGTCTGACGAGGCTGTCTGTGGCGTTGTTTGGTTCCTGATTATAACGAACCCCACGAGCGAACTGATCTGTGGTCATGGGCGCATCAGGGGCTGGATGAACGATAGGTGTTCCTTCCCCAAGGAATCCCTGATTGATTTGTTCTTCGGTGAGACCCCAGTTCTCTAGGGCTTGATCATTAAATTTTGCTTCACTGAATCCAGGGAGGAAGGCATCCCATACTTCTTTATTCCCCGCTTCATTCTTGTGGTATTGGAAACGGATTTTCGCATCTTCACCTTTGAAGGTTTTGAGAGGCTCTCCATCGGATGGGACTTCTGGTGCGTTCTCTGTGTCTTCTGTGGCCCATACATCGGCTGTGCCCTCTGCCCCACGGGCAATACTTGGAACATCGATCTTCGAAGCGGAAGTAATGACTCCATCTTCATAACGTACTTCTTCAATGATTCCGTTTTGATCGATCATGTTTAGAATCAAGGTGTCTCCATCAGTCCCAACAAGGATTTCAGCAGGTTTGGAGACGAGATCACCGTTTGCATCGACGATCTGACTCATGAAGCTCAGAGAGGTATCTGGTTTCCCTGAGAAAATTCCCTGACCATTAAGCTCTAGTCCTTGTTTTGCTAAGAGGGCTTGCACATCTCCTCCAACAACTTCAACACGAGGGGGTGTGTCGATGTCCGTGTAGTGATATTCGCCACTGATAACTTTCTCGTAAATTCCCCGGATGTAGGGATCACTTTGTCTTAATACTTCTGAGCGTTCCGTGATAGCTGCGTCGCTGCCCCGCTCAGCAGCCCCCTCAGGTGACTCCGTAGCTGCTCCACCTTCCGTTTCAGTTGTGCCTGTTTCCGCATCAGTTTCAGGAACTTCACGAGAGACGTCCGCACCTTCCGGTGCCGATGGGGCTTCACTCTCAAGCAAAGATTCATTCAATGATCCATGGACATAGGTGAGTCCAGCGTCTGGATCGAGCAGTTGATCGGTTGGGATGATGTCGTTTGTTTGTGTGTCAAAGAATTCAATCACAACACCTCCCTCACCATCTGGAGAGGCAAGGACGGCGAGTCGATCAATCGCATTCGTTCCAAGTCGGAGGTCACCACCACTTTGAACGATTCCAGCTTGCTGGGTGGCTTCGAGAGCCTGCTGCTGCGCCCAGGCATCCACTCCAGATGGGTCGCCCGTGTACCCAAAGTCTGCTGAGTTGGCTTTGAGCTGGTTTACGAGAAGGGCTGTGATGCTGTTGTGTTTGTTGTCAGCTTTGACGACTGCTTGTTCCACGAGCTCTGGTGACAGTTCATGCGCTGTTTCCGGTGTTGCATCGAGAGCGGCTTCAACAGGGATACTTTCTGGGTACTGTCCTGACGTATCGGCTTCTGTCATGATGCCAGGTTCTGCAGCCTGTTCCGCCATCATGGCTTGCATGGCACTTGTTTCAGTGGCTTCTGCTGTTGCTTCTGTGATGTCTGGTTCACCTTCTGAACTGGTAAACAACGAAGAGGCACTGTCCCACATGGGTTTGTACTGATCCTGAAGATTGGAACCCGCGTAATCCATGAGACCATCAGACTCAGACCATTTTTCAGAAAGTTTTTCCATGAGACCAGAAAATCCTTGACCCCCTTCAAAGTCACCTTGGGCAATTCCCGCTACCGTGAAGGCACGCATGAGCACTCCAGCGGCTTGCATGCGATTGAGATTACGTCCCGTGCGGGTTTCCGCGCCACCACCACCGAGTTTGCTGATGGTTTCGGTGACTCCTTGAACCACATAGCGATTCAAGTAGTCTTTGGCTCCTGTCGTCTCTTCTTTTTTACGTTCCTTTGATACTTTTTGGTGTCGTTCGTACATCGCAACAGCTGTGTATCCAAGTGTACGTAGTGAAGCAATGCCTGTTGCGACCATGGCGGTGTTGAGCCCCTCTTTTAAGACCGTTGTGCCTTTGACGCGCGCTTGGATGGCTTCATCTAACAGTTGAGCAATCTTTTCGTTTCGTTCCTGTTCTTTTGATTCAAGATCCGAGTTATAGGTTTCTACAACAAGGTTTATTTGTTCAGTGAGTTTTGTTTTTTGTTCAGGAGTGAGAAATTTGGATGCCTTGATGCGCTCAGCAATGGCTGTTTGTTTGTGTTCAACCAGTTTGTTACTTGCAATCGGTGCCTCTCGATTAAAGGCAGCGTCTGCATCCTCGACCGCCTTCAAGAGACGTTCTCGTTCTTTCCCTGTGTAGTATTTTTGTGTGAACCAACGAGGAAGATCTGCAGCGATTTTGGTGCCGGTGTAGGTCATGGCCATACTGACGAAACCAGTAGCAACCATGCGTGCATAGTCTTTCTTTGAATATTCGCCCGTCAGTTCCTCTTCTTGCTTTTCACCACGAAGATCCCGCATGAAGCGGCTGTCTTTGAATTTATCGTAGGCGTTCGCAAATGCATCAATGGCACGGTTGCGTAGTTCGGTTGGGCTTTGTGGTGTTTCTTCCTCTGTCTGCTCTGTTCCTACCTCAGGGCCTTTTTCCGTTGCCTCAGCTGGTGCTGTGGATGCTTCTGGTGGTTCGGCTGTGCCAGTCGTTCCTGGTTCTGGTGTGGAAGCAGGTGGTTCTGTGGCTGGGGGAGCAGTGCCGGATTCTGGTGCAGAGGCTTCGGGAATCTTTCGGTATGTATTAAGGGTCGTGTTAATTTTTGTGCGAAGTTCAGTCTTCTTTTCCCCTGTCTGTCCGTCAGCACCCAACGCATTCCATTCCGATTGAATTTTGTGAAGTTCTGTGATGAGCGAATTAAGCTGTTCTTTTGGGACATCCTCACGAATGCGCGTCATTTTTCTTCGAACAGCAAAAATCATTCGAACGTCCTTGTCCAACGCTCGCAGGATTTGTTCCGCATCCTTTACGAGTTTTTCGGTGCGTTCAGCCTCAGAATCAATGTTTTGAGATGCTTCACTTCCAGTGTTTTTTGGAGGTTCCTCCTCTCCAGGACCTGGACTTTTTGGTGCTTCTTTGCTCATAAGGTTTCGATTTCATCACGAATTTGTTTGATACGTTGTTCACGCCCGACCTCATCGGCGAGCTTGAGTGTTTGTTTTGCGGCTTCTGTCTCGGCGGTGGCTTTGCCCTCCTCGTAGCTTCCCTGCACGTTATCGAAGTTGTCTATGAGGGCATCAACAATGGCTGTATCAGCCGCATGCCATTTAAAAACAAGCTCAGAGATTTGTTCCTCCAGTTCAGGTTCGCTATTAAGCGAGAGGAGATCAATAATCATGAGCTTCGTCTCTCGGTCTAACGAGCTATGTTTGAGAATGTCGGTGAGCTTGTCCCAGTCGGGCATACTTAAGATTCAGCCTGATCGAGGAGACGTTCAATTTCCTTGAGATCATTTATGGCCTTTTCCTGGAGCGCTTGTGCTTCTGTTTGATGTCTTTCCTCAATCACCTTAATGTTTGCCACAAATTCCTTGGCCTCGACTTCGGCTGTTCCTGCGATGTTTTGTTCGAGCATGTGTGTGAGTGCGTCCATTTGCTCTGGAGTCATTTCAGGGAGCATGACAATGATGGCTTCCTTGACGTCTTCAGGAAGGGAAGAGGATGCAAGTAAAAACCCGAGGCGTTCACCTAACTGTTTTGCCTGTGTTTCAAGGTCTTGTTGTTCACTCATAGGGGGTATGCTAATTTTAGGTAGTATAACACTTCACCCCCTATGCTAGATATAAGTTATCCCTACATGCCAGAAGGCCGATTGTTAACGTATGTTTCGGCGGATCACCCGTTGATGCAGGAAGCGGCAAAAGCGCGTGCTGAGTGTGCGGGCGATCCGCTGTATCCCGTTGGAGGTGTGCTCGTCAAAGATGGGCGTGTGATTGCGCGTGCTGGGAATGGCTACAACCGAGGCCCTGGAACCGTGCATGTGTGTCCTCGGATTGTGCTTGATTGTCCAAGTGGAACAGGGTATGACCTGTGTGATCTCCATGATGCCCCAGGGCACGCTGAACAGATGACTATCAAAGCCGCTCGTGAGGCAGGAGAAGACCCTACCGGTGCAGATTTTTACATGTATGGGCATTGGTGGGCTTGTGAGCCGTGTTGGAATGCACTGATTGAGGCAGGGGTGCGTGACGTGTATGTTACAGACGATGCACATGAACGTTTTAGTCGAGACCGGGTGTATGGGGAAACACTTAAGTCGAGCGTAAAGAGTGCGTACATTGCAGGGCCCATAACGAACGTGGAAGATTTTGCATCGCAGGCAGCGTTTTACGAGTCGATTGGTGCTGTCTGTGAGGAAATGGGGTGTAAGGCGCGCATTCCGCATCGTGATAACACACTCAATGAAGATCGCGATCAGGGAAACTCCCGTGGGGTGTTTGAGTGGGCAGCAAATGAATCTCGGGTGAATGATGTGGTGGTGGCTGAGGTGAGTGATCCGTCACTTGGAACCGGTGGGGAACTCGTTGAGGCTCATAACCACGGAACACCCATTGTTCTTCTTTCACGAAAAGGCGCACGGGTCTCGAGATTTGTGTTAGGGAATCCGTCTGTGGTTTATCATATCGAGTACGAAACCCAAGAAGATGCTCTCAAACAGATTAGGAATGTTCTCAAACAGTTATAGTTCGTGTTATCCACATTGCGAGTTTTATACAACTCACTCAAAATGAAATTAACGTTCAATTCAATTTGAACCAGGAGGCACCCATGAGGTGTCTCCTTCTCTTTTTATTAAGTCATGAAGCCAAACACTATGTCTCACACCATTGCCGAGTACATTTGGATCGACGGGCATGAGCCGACCAAGGGTCTTCGTTCAAAAGCAAAGATCATCACAGGTCCGGTGAATCGACTGGAGGATTTGCCCGATTGGGGCTTCGATGGTTCAAGTACTGAGCAGGCAGAGGGACATGCGAGTGATTGCAGACTTAAGCCGGTTCGGTTTGTGCGCGATCCTTTTCGTGGAGGTGATCATGTGCTCGTGATGTGTGAGGTGTTTACAGAAGATGGGCGAGTGCATCCGTCGAATACCCGTGCACGTCTTCGTGAGGTGTCGAGTGCCTATGCCGATCACGAACCGTGGTTTGGGATTGAGCAGGAGTACACGCTTTTTCAAGATGGTCGGCCGCTTGGGTGGCCAGAGCACGGATATCCAGGGCCACAGGGTCCGTACTACTGTGCCGTGGGAGCGAGGAATATTTATGGACGTGAACTTGTTGAAGCACATCTGCAAGCGTGTCTTGATGCAGGTCTACGGATCGCTGGCATTAACGCCGAAGTCATGCCATCTCAGTGGGAGTTTCAGGTTGGACCTCTTGGACCATTGGATGCAGGGGATGAGCTCTGGCTTGCTCGATGGATGTTGCACCGATTGGGAGAGGAACTTGATATCGAGGTGTCGCTCAGTCCTAAGCCGGTGAAAGGGGACTGGAATGGGGCAGGAGCACACACAAACTTTTCTACAAAGGCCATGCGTGCACCTGGCGGGATTCGCGTGATTGAGGAAGCCTGCCAAAAACTTGGTCGTACTCATGAGGCGCACATCAAGGCGTATGGGTATCGGAATGGCGATCGGCTTACGGGGAAGCATGAAACGTGTGACATCCACACCTTCCGATATGGGGCAAGCGACCGTGGGGCCTCTATTCGCATTCCAATCGCAACCACGGATGCTCAAGCTGGATACCTTGAAGACCGTCGGCCAGCAGCAAACATGGATCCGTACTTGGTTGCCCGTGCCATCATTGAAACAACGTGCGGGAACGGGTTTATTGCTTAATTTGAAAAGGCTCCCGACTTCCAACCCTGAGTGGGAAGGAAGCGGGAGCCTTTGCGTTGTCCTGAGTCTGTCAGGACGCTTGGGACGGCTGAGTTCAGGTCATCTCGACGAAGCCGAGGGGGTCGATGATCGCACGGATCGTCTCCATGATCTCGGGTTCGATGCCGTCGATCTCGGGGAAGAATCCACCCACGGCGCCGATGGGGGTCTGGCGCAGGATCTGGTTGGGCCAGATCATCAGGCGGTAGAGTGCAGGTTCGCGCCTCGGGTCCACCGTGATCTGGCGGTGCACGGCGATGAAGCCGGCCCAGTACTGGCCATTCCCCTCACCACCCCGAGACCAGAAGCTGGTCGCAATGGTCAGTCGACCATCGAAGAGCCTCAGGATGCGGAAGTCGTCGTGGTAGACGAAGCTGCCGGTGTCGTTGAGCTCCTGTGCCGGAGCCCAGTCGTCGTGACCGGTCAGGGTCTCGACCCAGCACTCGAAGGCGGATCTGGCTCGATCCATTTGATACCGACCACGGCGGTCCATCCGCTCATGGATTTCGATCCGCTTCTCTCGGCCTAGGCTCTGGTTCACCAGGCTGACCCACTCTCCCGGTGTCCGCTCGCTCGGGATGAAACCTCGCAGTTCCCGGATCTCGTCGATTGGCTTGACTGGCAGAAGCCCGTAGCAGGTGTAGGGCTCGGGCTGCTGGGTGCGAATCTCGAATGAGGGTGTCGGCGTTTCTTGTTCACCCGGGATGAACCCGAAGCGGGAGAGGATAAGGATGTCGCGGGCCCAGGCCATGGGGATGAAGATCTTATCTATTGGCCACTTCTTGAGGTCTATGTTCCTCTGGAGCACCTTCCAGTCGGTCGTATCATAGCCCCACTGAGTTGCACCCGAGCAGTCGCCGTCCTTGGGAACGGTTTCGTAGATGCGGAAGCGGCCGGCCGCCGACCAGATGGCGGCGTTGGGCTCGTAGTAGCTGGACGGGGAGACCGGCGCAAAGGCACGCAGACACTTGATCGGTTCCATGACGATGGCCGTTGCGACGTCCGTCAGGCGGACGTAGCGGACCGGCTTCTCGCCAATCTTGAGGTTGGTCTCGATACTCTCGAGATCGACCGGATTGAACGTGCGGAACAGTTCGTCATTGAGTGCCTGTTGGGCGACCCGTACGCAGTCGCGCCGGTAGCCGCTTTGGCTTGGGTACTGCTGGTCGTCGGCGATGCAGATAGCTGCGAAGGGCTTGTCGCATACGAGCAGGAGGTCGACTGTGTTGGACCAGGCGTGCGACTCCCGCCTGTGCATGTCGCTGATCTGGTGGACCATCACCTCTTCCTGGGTGACACCTAGTACACGGATGAATCGCGTCACGACCTGGGTGTGTGGGCGCAGTCGTACGTCCGAGTGACCCTCCATGTTGACCCCGACGCGCTTGTCCTCGGGGTGGGTGGTGAGGGAGGCTCAGAGCCCACTTGCCGTCCTCGACGACAATGTTGACTATCTTCCACCCGTCACCCGGCTTCTGGCCGGTATAGGTCTTGAACTTCATGGTCACCTCGATGCGATAAGGGTACACATGGGAAAGCTATCGCCACTCTCCCTGTGCCGCCGTTTTCTGATCTGGCGAAATCAACGTTGTAAGCGCTGGTTTCACAAGATCAGAAAGAAAAGCGAAGGCGATAATGTATCTGAAAATAGGCCTTTTGTCAACGGTTCTATGTTCGATATCACGAGGAAAAAGAAAGGCTCCCGTCCTCCAACCCTGAGAGGGGAAGGAGGCGGGAGCCTTACGTTGTCCTGAAGCCGAGAGGACAGGCGGGAGAGCGTGGCTCTCAGTTGCGCAGGTCCGTCAGGACCGGGGTCATGATCGTGACGCCGACGCGGTTCGGGACGAGCCAGCGGACACGATCGCCCGTATGGAACACGACTTCCTCGTCGGCCGTGGGGTAGTACCGGCGGTGGGTGTCGTCGTCCGAGACCCAGCGCACTCCGTCGAAGTCGACGTACCACTGGGTGCATCCCTTGCGCTTGCCGGAGGGTACGGTGCCCTTGCGGATGACGCCGATGGCGTAGCCCTCGCGGTCGAGCTTGTTTCGGAGAGTGTCCTCCAAGTCACGCTCGACGAGTTCGAGCTGGCGCCAGGCCGAGTAGAGCCGGACGGGGCTCACGTCGCCGACGACCGGGACGACGACGTCCCAGAAGAAGGCCTCGCGCTTGCCCTTCTGCATCTCGCACAGGACCTTGAACAGGAACTGTGCGGTCATCTTGGACAGGTAGTCGAGCTTGATCGGCTTGAGCTGGTGGGCGATGATCTCGCGTCCCGACAGGGTGTAGTGACGCTCCACCGTCTCCAGGGTGAGGTGCTCCAGGGAGGTAAGCTTCGTCAGGATCGCGGTGACGATCCGGTCGATCTGCTCCAGCGTGAGCCGGCGCTTGACCTCCTCCAGATCCATGGCCTTGAGCGTCCGGTTGGGAGACTTCTCCGCGCAGACCATGAGGGCCTCGTAGAGCTCCTCGTTGGTGAGCACGTCCCACAGGTGGAACCCGTAGAAGCTGTGGAAGTCGTTCTCCTGCGGGATGGTGCCAGCGGCGAGGCGACGCTCGATCTCGTTCACCCCGATGCTCGGGTTCTGTTGGATCTGCGGGCGCAGGCGGTCCATCTGATCGCGGCTGACGCCCAGGCTCCACAGGGCGCTCCAGGGTTGGGACGGGCGGTCGGCGTAGCCGTATTCGATGAAGGCGGGGGCCATGTCGGTTTCACGCATCCGCTTGAGGATGGCGTCTGCGATGATCTGACGGGAGACGCCCAGTCGGATCGCGCTGCTCACCCACCCGTCGTTGCTTGCGCCGAAGCGCGGGTAGATCTCTGAGATCCACAGCTCGCGCATGGTGGGGGAGAGGAGCGCCATCAGTTCCCGGCTGCAGGGGAAGATCTTGAAGAACCACCACCGTAGGTGGGAGAGATCGGTCTCGCGAGGGGTTCCTTCGTGGGAGTCGACGATCGCCTGTTCTACACGTTCGTGCAGGTTCAGGATGAACTCGTCGACATCGCCGACGAGCGCCGCAAACTCCTGCGGGTGGTTACAGATCCAGTGCATGCCCATCGAGCCGGGGATGGTCTCCCATCCGGCGTCATCGATGGTCAGGATCCAGACGATGAGATCGTCGCTGGTGGCAGTGCCAATCGCGAGACGGGCCTTCCAGGCATCGTCCGCGAGGTGCAGGCCATCGTAGCTCCGGATCTCACGGGTGCGGACGGGGAACTCCACGACCACACCGCTGTTTTTGGTACTCATCACTTTCTCCGATCGGATGCCATTGGCATTGCCGAGTGAGATCAGTCCAGGGGCCGCCTGGTCGGGGTTTTTGGGCCAGAAAATGGCGTGCAAGTTGCTCATGAGTAGCAATTCGCAACGCAAGAATGTATCAAAAAATAGCCCTTTTGTCAACGGTTTTGGGGCCGGATCAAACAAAAATAGGCCATTATTAGCCTGTTTTTATAGACTCGCAGCCACCCCACAAAGTAGGGGAATGACTAGAGTCCGAATTGATTCTTGAGCTCATCGAGCTTTCCGTTCACGAGGAGTTGTCGTTCGTCGTCTTTGTCGAGCTTGAAGCTAGGCGAGCTCGATTCTGTGTACTTAGCCTCGGTCATGCCGTGAAGGTTGGCTTCGTCGGGGGTAAGGGAGTCGGAGAGTTTTTGAAAGATGACTTGGCAGACACGTTCACCAGGGTAGACGCGCAGAACCTGATCACCTGCTTCGTTTTTCATTGGGAAAATTAGGTTGCCTTTATAACCTGTGTCGATGATGCCTGAGAGGGAGAGATTGATCCCGCGTCGGTTGGTGCTGGTGCGGGGGAAGAGGATGGCCATGAGGTTGCCCGCATTCATCTCGATGCGCTCTAGACTGGTGGCGATCACAAACTCGTTTGGTAAGAGGTCAAAGTACTGACCGGGTTGAAGTTGGATTTCGTCGAATTGTTCACGGTGGGCATCCATGTCATCGATGGAGACATTGATGGCGCGTCGTCCTTCTTCGTCTACGGTCCAGTTGCGTGGAATGAGAAATTTGTAGCCGAGACGTAGGTCGACGGCGTGGGGTTGCATTTGAAACTTGTCGAGTGCAGGGGTGAAGACAAGATCATTGGATTTAATCGCTGAGACGATTTCAGATCGTGTAAGTACTGACATGCGTATAGGTGGTTAGGTGGAGTAGGTGGTTAGGTGGAGGATTCGTTACCTCACCATTCAATATCTGTATTGGAGCTTGCCATAAAAATGGGAATCAGAAAACCCCGGTCAGGTGACGGGGGTTGCGTGGGTGGGTTCGTCGGGGATCGAGTTGAGAAGCTCGATCAAGTCGTGCTGCTGAGACAAGCTCAGGCGTCGCCTGTGTGCTAAGACGAGCGAGAGCTTTACGTCTTCTATACACTCGAGTCGCATGCTCGCATAGGCGAACATGAATAGGAGTTCGGTGGGAATTGGTGGAACGACGTGTCTTTCGAACCACAGCCGGCAGGCATACCGCAGGGGAGCGAGTTGAGGCAGAAGCTCATCGTCGCGCCTGAGCTGCATCAGCGCCCAGAGCGCATGGGTGCGGCCGTTTGCACTGTTCGTGCCGTAGCAGTAGGCAGGGGCATCTGCGAGGATTTGCAGGGCCAGATTGTCTTCTGGATCCTCTGCGGCCTCCATGGCGAGCACATTGCCGATCGAAATCATGTTCACGGGTTGCCCTAGTGAATCATCGATCCAGCGCCTCGGGGGTGAGTTCTGAAAGCTGAACAAGTTTCCTCCATGGGTCTCGGGGTGAAGCTAACAGGGGAAACAGGTTTTGTCAACCAAAAACACCCGTTCTGAGACGAGTGTTTTTTGATTGATTTGTGGAAACAGCTCCTCTAAGCTGCCTCAATTTTGATTCCAGGACCAAGGGTGGAACAGATGTTCGCACTCTTGATGTAGATTCCTTTTGAGGCTGATGGCTTAAGGCGCTTGATTTGTTCGAGAAGTGCTAAGAGGTTTTCTTCAAGCTGGGCTTCTGAGAACGAAGCGCGGCCGAAGATCTGGTGTACATTTCCATCCTTATCGTTCTTGAAGCTTTCCTTACCAGCTTTTTGTTCCTCAACCATCTTTTTGACGTTTGGTCCAACGGTATCTGTTTTTGGGTTTGGCATGAGGCCACGTGGACCGAGGATGCGGGCGAGCTTGGCAAGCTTTGGCATCATCTTTGGTGTGGCAATGGCTACATCGAAGTTAATGACACCCTTCTGAGCAATTTCGGCAATGAGTTCTTCTGTTCCAATCATGTCTGCGCCAGCTTCCTTTGCTTCCGCTTCCTTTGCTGGTTCAACGAAGGCAGCGACACGCTTGGTTTTTCCCGTTCCATGCGGAAGAGAAATGGTTCCACGAATTTGCTGATCAGACTTGCTTGGGTTGATCCCTAGTCGTACGTGAAGCTCAATGGCTTCGTCATATTTTGCCGTTGCGGTCTTTTTTGCAAGTGCAATCGCTTCACTAACAGTGTAGGTCTGGTTCTTGTCGACCAGTCCCTTTGCCTCCTCAAAACGTTTTGATCCTTTTACCGATCCTTTTTTTCCTTTGGTTGCCATATGGTAGTTAGTGGTACAGGCGACCGGTGTAAAGCCGATCTCCCACGAGTTAAATTATCCCTTGATTTCAACACCCATCTGACGAGCGGTTCCCGCAATAATCTTCATGGCCTGCTCGACGTCATTGGTGTTGAGGTCTGGCATCTTTTTTTCAGCAATCTCCCGAACCTGTGCGTTGGTGAGTGTGCCGACCTTGGTTGTAAGAGGGTTGCCTGAACCCTTCTGGATCTTTGCTGCCTTCTTGATCATGTCAGAGGCAGGAGCGGTTTTGGTGATGAAGTCGAACGAACGGTCTTCGTAGACGTTGATAATCACCGGAACGATTTCTCCACGACGATCTTGTGTTGCGGAGTTGAATTGGTTCACGAAGTCTCCAATAGGGAGTCCGTGTTGACCGAGTGCTGGTCCGATCGGTGGGGCAGGAGTTGCTGCGCCTCCAGGGATTTGCAGCTTGATCTGGGTAATAAGCTTCTTAGCCATACGTTTTTGAAGTGGATTCCCGAGTTTACGGGCAACCACGGCTAGTAATAAATAGCGGCAGGAGAGTACCTTAAACCTTCTTTACTTGCAAGAAGTCGAGCTCGACCGGAGTCTCACGTCCAAACATGGACACAAGGATCTTAATCTTGCCGCGCTCTTCATCAATTTCAGCCACTTTTCCTTCCTGACCTTTGAACGGTCCAT
>Ga0210044_10000255_pt1 | contig 79995 bp, 67 predicted proteins | sample CryGey13umfilter_2_FD_183959 | JGI IMG/M metagenome (GOLD analysis project Ga0210044, IMG submission 183959) | Groundwater microbial communities from aquifer in Utah, USA - Crystal Geyser 4/9/14 3 um filter (SPAdes) (version 2) | ecosystem: Environmental > Aquatic > Deep subsurface >... | reverse complement strand
TACGTAGTTTAATCCACATGATTCTAGTATTTTTGCTTCTATTTGAGCCTGATCTTTAGCTTCGGCCTCTGAGCGCTCGTGGTCCCAACCCATAATATGTACAATTCCGTGAACTAGCAAGAAGGCAGCCTCTTCCGCGACTGAATGGCCGTACTCCTGGGCCTGACTCATTACTTTATCAGCGCTTATTACAATATCGCCTGTATTATTACCGTAGGGAAAAGACAGTACATCGGTGGGACCTTCTTTGTGACGGTAACGCTCGTTCAGAGTTTGAATTTCTGAATTGTCTACAATAGCCACTGAAAACTGAAAATCTTCTGGGATGTTGATGACTCCCTCAGAGGCGGCAAGTAGCTCATTAACACGCTCTTGGGTTAACTCAGGAAGATTAATACGCGAAACTAATTCGGCAGAGCTCATGTGCTGGAGCCGTTTGTGTTTGAGTTGACGTTGGTGTTTGTATTTGAATTCGTGTTTGAATTGGTAGAATTCGTATTGGCGTTGTCATTCGAATTGCTATTTTCATTTGTGTCTGTCTTCACCTTCGCCTTCTTTTGCTCTGTGTACTTGAATGATCGCACCATCATTTCAAAGGTTGTGGAAAAGTGAATCTCAGTTTTAGCACCAAAGTTATAAATAACCCCAATAATGTATAGATCATCGGCGATATAATAGGTAAAACCGTCGGGGCTAACGATACCCTTAAGGCCTGCCACAGTGACTGACTCTAAATCACTGGGGTCAATATCTGAATACAATGAGGCGAACCACTGAGCAGCACTTTGCTCTTTAGTGTTTTCAACCACAACAACTTCGATCAGTTCGCCTTCGACACTGTCCGAGGTGAAAAGTACATCATCACCCGCGGCTCCAACCGGCTCAGCAAACCAGTTGGCTGGATAGTCTATATGCCATCCATAATCTTCATTTTCGTACTGAATAACCAAACCACTATTTAACAGTGTCTCCTCGGCATCTGTTGGAGAAAATCCGTTAATAACCTCTGAACCATCGATGAAACCATCTTTATCGGTATCTGGTTTATCAAATAAGGTCCCGTAGAGTTCCTCTTCTTCATCTGTTAGCTTGTCCTTGTCTTTATCACGGGCCAGCGTAACTTTTGATTTGTCGATAAACGGCGATTCTGCAGTATTGGTGTTTCCGTTGGTAGAGCTGTTGGAATTGTCATTGCCATTTAAAAAGTCATCATTGACGTTATCGTTGTCGTTGAGGTTGATAACAGAGCCAATGCCTCCATTGGAATTATCTACCACGTTGGCATTATTGGAGTTTTCATTCGTACTTGCCTTAGCATTGTTGTTTTCTACCTGATTGGTATTGGCGTTTTGAACGGCTGCATTGTTATCCACCGTCGGCTCTGAGGTGATGTATAAAGCATAAACAACAATAGCTGCTCCGATGGCTAGTATAGAGATTACTACACCAAAAATCAGCAGCCATTTTTTACCGCCACCAGAAGACTTGGTATGCTTTGGTGGCATAAATTTCTCTGGCATGGTGTAAATTGGCTGTTCACTAGACGCCAACGGCGAAGAATAAGTGGCGGTCGGTGTTTGGGGTTGGGATGAAGCTATCCCGCCAGCACCAACTGTGGCGCCTAATTTAGGCTTGGATTGAGAGTTATCGTCAAACATAGCAAATAGAGACTGGACTAATTGGCGCTTTGGCCAAGATTATTAATTTCGCTTTTGATGTCTAGTAATTTACCTGGACCATTCGGGTTGTAGAATTTTCTGACCTCCTCACCATCGAGATAGCTATCATCATCGGAATCTTCATCAAGTGGGTTGGTTTGATAAACATCAACTTCTTGACGGTCCGTGAGGCCATCGGCATCTGAGTCAGCGGATAGCCGATTGGTACCAAGGCTAGTTTCACGCTCGTCGGATAGACCGTCGCCATCGGAATCGGTAACCACAGAGGGAGAGGTATTAACATTGGTGTTAATAACTGGCTCATCGTTTATTGGTACTATCTGATTAACAGGGTTGGGTACAGAATCATTAATAATGACAGGATTGTAAGTCTTAGTTTTGCCAGAAAACATAGGCAGAACATAGAAAACTATAATGACAACGAGAAATAACGCCAGGGATATTCCAAGCACAATCAGTCTAACCCTAGAGCCTCGACCAACTCGACGTCGCCTTGGACTGCTTGCTGCCTTGGTTATTTGTAACTGAGGTGCTGGAGGTGGAACTTGAGCCGGACCATCGCCAGGCAAGTGAGTCAGCCGTTCTGGCAGTGCATCAACGGATGCAAAAACATCTACCGGCTCCTGTGGTTGAGCTGATGATTGGCTATCATTATTTTGCGTACTGGGGGTATCCATTTCAATTCAGATTAAGGAATTGATTGCCAATTTTCTCCTGGATTATTCTCGCTAGTGATGCCGAAATTGAAACAATCACACTCGGCATTACCTATGGTAGAACAAGGATCAGAAGTTATTCCATAGCTATCAACATAATCTTCGGTAGCGGTGCTGAGGTACTCAAAGTTGCCGTACAGATAGGCGTCATCTGAGGTATCGCGGAGGTACATATAGACGTGTGAATTTGCCGGACAGTAGAACTCATTATTTATTGGATCCCAGCAGGTGCCAGTTTCATCATAATAAATATCACCATCTGGATTGTACCGACACTCTTCACCATTATTGTAGGCACTGGTCCCCTCTTCTGCCTCCCAAGGTGTGTCTTGAGAGTCCCATGGCTCATCGACATCCGATGCATAGTAGAAGTTATAAGGATCTTCCTGCAAGGTACTATCAAATAGATTACCTAGAGCGCCTTGCCAAGAGCTCCAAACTGAGGTCGTCATTGAAGAAATATAAGAACCAAAGCTATCGCTTTGTGGTTCTGGATACTCACCGTTGGTGTCGTAGTAGTCATTAGCCAAGGCCGCAATTTGACCCAAATCAGTAATGCGCTTGGTGTCGCGAATTAATTTTTGCTTATCCGAACCTTCGCAGTCAGCGTAATCGACATTGGTATTAAAGCGCAACATATCCATCACGCCAGCGGCTATGTCGTCCATGCCGTCGGCATCATTAAACGTAAACAGATACATGTTGTTGTACAGAGCAGCTGGACTGGTATCGTTGGTACCGTCCCCATCGGTGTCGTAAATGAGATTACTCGCGGCAACGTAGTAGCTATTACCATCAGCCACAGCGGCGTATCCGTCAACGGTTAATTCTCTAGCATTACCTGCATTTGGGGCGTTTTCCTCATACCACTGCAAAGGATTTAGAATGCTGGTGTTATCAAAGACCCGGACTGAGAAAGCCTGATCTTCATTTTCAGAGTTGATAAATAGATACTGTAAGAACCAATCATCAGTGGCTGTACCCTCGGTTATAACAACACTGTCCAGATTAGGAATTGAATCACTATCCTGACAATAGATCAGGCGGAAGTTTTGTGGATAATCATGCTGGTGATCCGCATATGAACTATCTGAAGAGTCATCGTTAAAGTACCAGAGTTGATCATCGTCACAAAAATACGTAGTCACCATAATGTCGTCAGTCTCGGTGCCAGTCCAATCAGCGCCGGTGCCAATCAGATCTACTTCAATGGAAGTATCCTCTCCATGCTCTGTGCCTGCTTGAATGGATTGAGTCTCAGCATCAGCAGCTTCGGTATCCTCGGTGTCGTAATCTACCCAGGCCACTTGGTCACAAGAATCTTCCTGAGTTGGATTCCAGCTATAAGTCCAGGTCATGTCTGCAGTCTGCTGCAACGGATCGCCAGCACTATCAAGCGCGTAAGCTGTCATCGTGGTAGAAGCGCTTGGTTCCGTAAATACATAGTTGCTATCTTCATCGGTTTCGTCTTCTCTGATGACTAGACTGTCTGGAGTGCAGGTCGCAGATGCCGTAGTGAAGTCATACTGCGTTGTACCTTCAGTTAAATGCAAGCCAGATACACTTGACCGAATTGATCCGGTAGCTCCATCAGTATCACTGTTTAAAATAAGGCGATAGTTTGAGCTAACATCAAGAGTAGCTGAAGGAGTTATGGTTAGTGCATTGGAACTACTAAAGCTAGTTGACCGGCTGGTATTGGAATAAACACCTGGGGAAGTTTCCTTCTGCAGGCGAACTCCACCGGAGGCACCGACTACCTTTTCACTAAAATCAACGGTGAATAAACCATTGGGGCAGACGTCGACATCTCCATCTGAAATGCTCATATCTTCAATAGCTGGACGCTCGGTACAACAGTAATCACCGGAGCTGCCGTAAGTAGAGTCAAAGTAGCAACCGGCGCTTGGTTCTCCACAAATACTGGCCGAAGTGTCGTTATTGGCTGTTGAGCAGCCGCCACAACTAGTGGCCGCGCAGTATCCTTCAACACACCATGAACCAGACGGGCAATCCTCATCAGCGTTAACACACTCAATGCCAAACTCAATGCCATTACTTGGACAAGAGCTCACCTCTAATGTAGCGTCTCCCTCTTCCGCTCCATATGGCACTTCCGCTGTGGAATAGTTGGCATCAACGTAGGCAAAACTATCCCCATTTAAACCATCATAGAAAAAGGCTTCAGTAGAACCTGAGACCATTCTGTCTTCTTCACCAGAAAAACCGATAGTGTCACCCGGAGTGCTGCCGTCTGAGGAGGCGGTTTGACCTGAAGAAGGGAAAAGATCGCACAAGATTGGCACGCCTCCGGCTGGAACACTAGATCCATTGCTACATTGACTGGCAACTATAAAAGTTGAAGTGTCACTGGTTTGCGCGTCGTTTCGAGTAACCTGGACAGCTGGGTTTACTGAAGTCATAGCAGAAGCTGCCGGAACTTCAGCAATTATTTCGGAGGTACTCCAGGCTGTGTCACAAAGAATATTAGCACTAACTCCATCAAAAGTTACCCCCGAGCCACTACGGTAGCTTCCAAAGTAGCAACCTTGAATCGTGGTTGGACTCTCGTTGGGCCCATAAAACGGTGACAAAGAATTGATAACCGGAGTGCACTGGCCATCCTCACAAGTTGAGCCTGAGCAAGCTCCGGCCGCTTCGCAATCTTCATCAGTGCTACAACTTCCGCTTGAACTTGGCTCGGGGCCAGTTTCTGTGGAACCCGTACTACAAGCATCTGCATCAAGACAAATGCCCTCTTCACCACAGCACAACGAGGCGCAATCGTAACGATTATTACAAGAGACAGTAAAATCTAGCGAGTTGGAACAGAAATCTGAATCAACACATTGCTCATCTCCACCACTAACAATGGCGAAATAACCGTCTTGATCAAGGGCTGAGAGACCGCTAGTCGAACCGGTTGGCACTGTTGTGTAAATAGTCTCAGGATCCCAACCACTGACGGCACCTGAAATACGATCGTCCTCACCGATTGTAGCTAAAGCGTCCGCATCATCACGGAAGCTGGAAAATCCTTCGGTGGCCAGGGACTGTCCACGAACTTCGACTCCATCACCCTCTTCTCCGTAGCTGTTAATCAACGAGCAGATACCCGGGCGTTCCGTGTCATTAATGGCATAGGTATCATCACTCTCGTCTGAGTCATCGTACTGTGTAACAACTTCTATATTAAAATCACCATCATCTACGGTTGAATCATCGACCCCATCGCTATCACTGTCGTATTCTTCTGGCACCTGTAAAACAATTTGTGTGCTAGTCCAGGTATCTCCACAACGTGAAGCGTCTGGCCAATCGGTTTCGGCAGTAACGCTATCGTCAGATGAGTTAAAGAACGCGCTACCTTTAGCTGATCCAAACATGCAGCCATTTACGGTAACCCAAGTGCCTTGCTGGCCACTGGCTGGATCAAAATTATCTATAATTGGTGTGCAGTGGCTGGTTTCTTCATTGCAGGTAGAGCCAGAGCAACTGGCACAATCATCATCACTTTCACAAAAACCAAGATCAACGGTAAAGGCAGCGTCATCCAAAACCGCTTCCACGGCGCCCTCTACGGTGGCGGTTCCTTCATTACCTTCGTCGCCTCCGGCTACAAAGACATTTTGTGTACTACTAGTACCTGGACCCACGCCAAAGTTTCCGACGTTGGTATCGTCAATTGCCCAATCCCACGTATAGGAGCTGGAATTTAACATACTACAACCTGAATATGGCGTGCCGGTATATTGTTGTCGCTCTATTCCAGGAATTGAAGCGTCAATGTACTGATTCATAATAGCCGAGGACGGACTAACTTCCACAGTGCTAACCTCACAAAGATCTTCGGTGTCGTCAGTCTTAAAAGTCATAGTGTAAGCATCCACCAAACCAACGCCAGAAGTATTTGTCACGGAAGTGCTAACTGTAAGCTTGTACCAAGTATTACCTTGCAGATATCCAGCCGTAGCTTCAGCTACGCCATCTTGATCTTCATCGACAGGAACACTAACTGGGATGTACTGAAAACCTTCGTAGTCTGTGGAATCGTAGGTGTAAGTATAGCTAGGATTGTAAATTGATCCTGTAACGCTGAGGGGACCATAGGTGTCGTCAAAAGACTCACCTGTATTGTACTGCTCAAGATATATGTTTCCGGTGGTGTATGTAGATGAATCCATCTCCTGATCAAAGATCACACCGACCATGGCATTAATACAAGCGTCTCCTTGGTCTGGCTCAGGATTTGGATGTGGGTAAATACCTGCATCTGGGTCACAAGCGCTAATTTCTACGACAGTAGGCGCGTTAATACATGGGACATCGTAACTGCGACCATTACTAGAAAGTTCATTGGCAGCATCATAAACCGTAACCCAATATTCATCTTGAGTCATGGCTGAATCAGTGCTGCCACTGATCTCCTGGTCATCCCAACCACTAACTGATCCGTAATATCCAGTAGCAGAGTCTGAGTCAGAGGTCCAAACGACTTCGTTGTCGCCTTGCTCTCCGCCAAATCGATCTCCGGTTACAGTAAAGGTAACGTTACCGGTGTTGCCACAACTTGGAGTGACAGAACAAAGGTTTGGCCGATTGACATCGGAATAAGTAAAGTCATCTAAATCAGAGTATTTAGCCGAGGCTGTTTCAACTTGAAAGTAAGCCACATCATCAGCTTCCCAGTTGCCAGTACTACCATCAGATAGGTCGGTATAGGTTTCTGGAGCAATAGCAACAATTTCTTCGGCGCCCCAAACGTCCCCGCAAGCCTCTGGCAGTTCTACTGTTGACTCCTTAGTCCCATCGGCCGAACGTAACTTAACGGTACCGGTAGTTGAACCAAAATGCTCACCGATAATAGTAACGTACTGTCCAACTGCACCGTCACTCGGATAAAGGCTAGTAATATGGGGACTTTGAACATCGACTTGGTCAGTAGCGGCCTCGGAACTTTCACCAGCCACGGTAACGATAACATTTGAATCGCCTGACCCTACTGGAATTCTAGAGTACAATTCACTGCTGGTTTGTAACTCCTCATCCATACAGTAATCACCGACTGAGATGTTTGTTAGAACATTACCGAGATAATCTTCGTCGAAACAGGTGTTGAGATCTTCAGCCGAATAAATGATGCTACCTGTAAACTCAACCTCTGCATGGGGCGTTAAATAAAGTCCCGTCACGGCCACGTCAGTGTCACCATAGCCGCTACAAAAACCCGCACTACAGCTGCCGGATGCGCATTCACTATTTGAAGTACAAGCCTCTCCCTCACGTAAGTTGGCATCCTCACCATAGAAATAACCAGTCTGTGTTACGCTCGTAATCACCGGTGTACACTCTGAATTTTCTCCGGTTGTCCAAGTAATCGGCTCCTCGGATTCTCCAGCGTCTGGATCATAACCATAATAGTTATCTACAGTGTCACCTTCGGCGGTGCCATCAGAATCACCATCAAGGGGGTTTCCACACATGTCAGTTGGCCCACCAGACAGATCATCATCAGGATCGCCACCGTAAAGTCTTGAACTGTAATTTGAATAGTCATCTAGCTGTGTAGCCGGCCTAACCGAGGCGTAGTCATAGTTACCACCAAAAGTCCATCCACTTAAACTAATTGGATCAGACCAGTCTGGATTTGTAGGAGCTGACTCAGTACCAGCAGCGTCCACTACAAAGGCGACGTCGTCGTCAAAGCTTGAGGCTAACATGGCCTCAGAGAAATCAAAATTTATTGTGGTGTTTGTACAAACATTAGTTTCACCGTCAGCTGGGAAAGGTGAACTACCATTTTCCTGAACCTGTGGTGGAATATCGTCTGTCTCAGTTCCGGTAGAAAATATCCAGGTGTAATCTAGATCCATGGCCACTCGATCATCTACCTCATCGCCGTCGATATCTTCGCTCATGACGATATTGTCACCACTACCTTCAATGGTGACTAAATAAGTGACACCGGCTTCGTAATCATTATCAGGCACTAACACAATGGTGCTGGTGGAATCTCCAGGGCCAAACTGAATTTCTGCAGGCACATGATTGCCCGCACAAGCACTGCTACTACATACACTAGAAGCACAAGAAGCATTGGTTGAACAAGACTCACCATCAGCAGCTCCACCATCAATTTGCAGATAAAAACTGTCGTCAGTAACGGTTGACTGGTCCACATCTTCGCTCAAGGTAGCTTGAATGGCTGTACAAAGTACAACGTCGGTGGCACCGGCGGCTGGAGTGTGGGATCGCACATAAAAACTAGAGCTACCGCCAGGAGGAGTTGAACAACCAATACAACGACTTCCGTCTGAACCTGTCGTGCCAGTCCCGGTCGCGTCTGAAAATACTCCAATGAGATAAAGCACAATGCCCCAGGCGCACATGATAATAACAAAACCAATCAAGCCGGACTTGAGGATCTTCTTGGCTGTCTCAATTTTTTCTTCATTACCACCAGAGGTTAACCAGACAAAACCACCATAGAGTACAAAAATGACAGCCAACAGAGCTAATATTCCCAAAAACCAACTAATTAAATAAAGAATAACGTCGACTGGACTTCTGTCGGATAGGGCAAGATTTTCAACTGAGGTATTAACTTGAGCTAGCGTTGGCAACGCCGCTCCGACAACTCCAATAATACCTAAAACCAATCCACCAATGACTGTGGATTTTGCCCGCTTGGGTGTGGTGACTCTCTCCTTCATCATGTCTACCCGGTTATAAATTCTTGAACTATTTTTTTTACGACATCTCCATCAGCTTGTCCTTTTAGCCGCTGCATGGCCTGGCCCATAACTGCTCCAAACTGGTTACTTCCGGTCTCAGAAATAACAGCTTGAACGGCGGTGCGAATATCCTCTTCGGAAATCTGAGCTGGCAAATACGTTTGAATAATGGCAAGCTCAGCCTGCTCCTTGTCCGCCAAGTCTTGCCGTCCACCAGCTGCAAACTGCTCAATGGAATCTCGACGCTTTTTACCCTCTTTAATAAGAACCGCCGTTGACCCCTCATCATCAAGCTGATCTGTACCCTGAGCGATTGCCTCGTTCTTGAGAGCGCTTTTAATAAGACGCAAAACCTCCCGTTTCTCTGCGTTCTGTTCCTTCATAGCTGTTGTTAAGTCAGCCAGGATGGTTTCGTAGAGCGACATAATGGGAGGTTTTCGTGAAAATTGAGTTGTTGTTTGTGTCAGTTCCTAATTTCGACTCCGGTTGTAACGAGGCTGTTCCTTGATTTTACCGGTTTTCAAGTCGTACTCGCGCTGTTCTTTATGTGTCTTTCGACGAATAGCTGATTCCCGTACCTTTCGACGGTTTGGCCGTCTCACAAAGAATAACTTCGATTTTTTTCGTTTGACCAGACCGGTCGACATAATCGTCCGACTGAATCGGCGCATCAAGCTTTCGTTGCTATCGCGCTCTGTTCGTTCTTCTTTTACCACAATGTTTACACCCCTTTCTTGGTGGATTTAAATAATTCGTGCGCTGAATATAACACTATCAGTAATAATAGTCAAACTAGACCACTGTATTCACTTCTTCACCTCCAACGACGTGTAGATGAAAGTGATTTATGATCTGGCCGCCATCGTCTCCAGTATTGGCGATGACTTTATACCCGCTCTCGGCGATGCCCTTCTCTTTAGCTATTGCAGCGCAGCGTAACAGCATATTACCGAGCAGTTCTGTATGTTCCACTGTGAAATCGTTCAGACTTGGGATGGGTAGTTTTGGAATTACCAGAATATGGATTCTGGCCTTTGGACGAATATCAGTAATGGCAATAATATCATCGTCCTGAAAAACTATATCCGCATCTGCCTGATGCTGAATGATTTTTGTAAAGATGCTATCCCCTTCTGCCATAATAGTTTGGGTTACTGTTTGATCTGTTTTCTAAGAGAACGAATGAGATCGTCCTGAGGAATGGTTTCTTGGGAACCGTTTTCCATATCACGAACAATGATGGTATTGTCGATCATCTCTTTCTGCCCCAGAATCAATGTCACCCTAGCTTCGGCTTTGCTAGCGAGTGACAGCTGATCAGACAATTTATTCTTGCTGATGTTAGAGGTGACAACAAATCCTTCTTGGCGCAGCTCTTCAAATAAGCGTAAGGCTCGCTTGCGGGCAGTCTCACCAATCTGAGCGAGGAAAACGTCTGGCTTTGGCGCTGGGCTACCTTCTATGCCAGCTTGTTTAAGGGCTAGAATGATACGCTCGACTCCCATAGCCATGCCGATAGCTGGAGTTTCCTCTGGAGCTCCTAGCTCCTGAAGCAAATAGTTATACCGTCCGCCACCAATCAAGGCTGGTGGACTAAGTTCTGCCTCATCTGCTTTGAGAATAAATTCAAAAGCAGTGTGCGTGTAGTAATCAAGACCTCTCACTAAACGTGAACTGAGGCGATATGGGATATCACCCTCATCAAGATACTCTAGTACCGACATAAAGTGCTCGCGGCTTTCATCGTCCAAAAAGTCGATCATTTGTGGAGCATCTTCAAGAATTGCCTGAGTACCTGGATCCTTTGAATCTAAAATCCGCAGAGGATTTTTGGTGAGTCTCTCCTGACTATCTTCATCTAAGTTTTTTTTGTGCGGCTTGAGATAGTCTTTCAGAGCAGTAATATAAGCCTTCCTAGTTTCTGGTGTGCCCAAGGAATTAATTTGGCAGGTAACTTCCAAACCGAGGCCAGTTAAAAGGTGGTAGGCCAGCGAAATTAACTCGGCATCTAGGGCTGACTGAGGTGAACCAATGATCTCCCAATCAACTTGGTGGAATTGACGATAACGACCGGCTTGTGGGCGGTCATAACGAAAGAGTGGTCCGTTTGTCCATAGTTTAACTGGCTTTGGCAGGTTCATCATGCCGTGCTCAATATATGAGCGACAGATTCCCGCAGTAAACTCAGGACGCAGAGCCACCTCATCGCCACCCTTGGTCTCAAACTCATACATCTCCTTATCAACCACGTCGGTACCGGTTCCAATAGAACGAACAAATAAGTTCAATTCTTCTACCACCGGTACGTCAATGCGATCATAGCCATAGGCTCGCGATGTTTGTGCGGCTGACTCAAGCACGAACTCCCAATAGGGTTGCTCCTGAGGCAAAATATCTTTCATGCCACGCAATAGCTGTGGTCTTTTCTTATTAACTTTTCGAACGACCGGTTTTTTAACCACCTCATCATCTGAGGTTTTTTTGACGGTCTTCTTTGGAGTTGATTTGGCTGACATAGTGCTAGTTATATTGTACGGTTTTAAAGTGATTAATACGTGTGAATGGCCAGGCTCTTATCCAGGTGCGGCCAACCATTTCTTCTTGAGATATTGGTCCAAAGACCCTGCCGTCTAAACTTTCTGTGCGATTGTCCCCTAGAACTATGTAGCGATCTGGTTCTAAAGTGATGTCGATACTTCCGTAAGTTTCTACGTCGTCGTCTAGATACGGCGACTCGTTAAGCGGCTCGCCATTGATATAGACACGTTGATCTTTGATTTGGACATGCTCACCAGGTAGGCCGATGACTCTTTTTATAAAGAACTGACTAGGACGCTGCGGATTTCTCATCACCACCACGTCTCCGCGAGTCGGTGGATGAAACCGATACGACAACTGATCAATGATCAAGTATTCGTAGTTATGGAAGTTTGGCTCCATGGAAGCACCCTTGACATAGAAGGGTTGAATCAAAAAATAGCGAATCGGTAAGATAATCGCTAACGAAATAACTACGACTTTAGTGACCTCCCAGATAAAACTGGTAGTTTTTTGGAGCGCCGTTTGGGCGTCTTTAGAAATTTCAGGCATATAACTTGGCCAGTCTAGCACAAATTTAGAGTCGAATCAAGGGGCTGACAGCCTTATTTTATAGGGGTAAACTGAAATGGTTACTTTTACGACACCAAAAATGAGAGAGTAACTACCGTTTTCTAAATCTCACCTAAATGCCAGGTCGTTGTGGGAGTTCATCCGTCTGCTCAACTTCTAGCATTGGCGTGATTTGCACCAGGCCGTCTGGTCCAATTATAGCCTCATTAGCGGCGAGAATAGCAGCCAGGCGAGATACTATAATAAAAACTCTAGCTTGTTGAGCATCTTTAGACAGTGCTCCTAGTCGAGTTACCAAGTCGCTAACCTCCTCCTCAAAATTAAATCGGTTAGCTAGTTCTGGAAAAAGCAATTTAAACTTCACTAAATTTGAAACGCTATCAGGACCGCTTCGCCCATTCATTAAATCAGTGACCAGGTGGTCTTTGCTATCATCTGACAAGGTGAGGTCAGCTCGCCTGTCAGGAAATGTTATTACAGCACTGTGTGCATAGTGTAAGTATAGACTGTCAGCTCTATTAGTATCTGCTTGTAGTATCTGCTTGCTCTACAAGTCCTAGCCACTGCTGCTCGGCCTTGTCGATGATCACTTGATTTATTTTTTCAGGGGCCAAACGTCGAAGCACAGAATATCGACTAGACCAAACAGGATCCAGAAGGCTACCTCTCTGTAAATCAGCACACAGCCAATCTGTTAAGTCGTCGTCTATGCCCAGATCATCAGCGCGCTCAGGAAATAATTCTAAAAGACTACCCAGCAAACCAATTAAGACGTCTTTGTCTAAAATACGAAAACGTTCAATTTCTTGTTTAATGTTCAGCCAAACAGCTGGAGTAAACTGATCATCAAGAACAAACCGAAGTAACCCGGGTTCTTCAAATTCTAGATCAACAGCGCGCCGGCGCACTGACCCTTCTCCTCGATGGCTTGATTGAACTCTCATTAAAATGATTGTAATGGTGCAATATTCTAGCGTCAACTTAAGGATAAGAAGATAAACTCAAGGGCATTGACTTGATAGTAAAATATCAGTATAGTGTCTCCGAAATTCAGCAGCTTAGTTAAAGTATGGAAGAAGAGTCAGAGACAAAGCTAGAATCAGATAATAATGAGGCAAAGGCGACTCATCGAGAGTCGCCGATTATTAATGATACCCCGAATAATGACCCTCTCTCGGTCAAGGTTGATCTATCAAAACGTTCAAAAGTAGGAGGCAAGCGCGACGCAGTGACTAGACTAGCCAACAGTGCGCGGCAACGCGCCCTCCATCCTGTACGAAGAGTGTTTATGATAGCTGGAGTGGTGCTGTTTTTAGGCCTGCTTGCCTTTAGTGTGTACGCTTATAACTTTGCTAAAAATAATATTGTTCAAGGTGACGATCAGGCCAGTTTTTTTGGTCAGATTCACAGAATTATCAACGAAGATGTGGAGCCACTACAAGGTGAGGACGAAGACCGCATCAACGTTCTTTTGCTAGGCCAAGGCGGTTTAGATCATCCCGGTGGTACTTTGGTTGATACAGTTATGGTCGCCTCAATCCAGCCATCAACTGGTAAAGTGGCTCTACTCTCCCTGCCTCGCGACATGGTGATTCCTTATAATCCAAAACCCGCTTGTGGGGTTGCCTGCCTTGAATACCGCAAACTAAACTACATCATGGAATTAGGAGGTGTGGACTTTGCTAAAGAAACTATTAAAGAAGTTACTGGTTTACCAATTCATTACTACGTGTTAATTGATTTTGCTGGCTTCAGACAGGTTATTGATACACTGGGCGGTGTTGATGTTTACGTTGAAAATGGTTTTACTGATTACGAGTACCCGGACTATAACTATGGTTATCAAACTGTGATTTTTCCTGAAGGTGACAATAAGTTTGACGGAGAACGCGCCTTGCAGTTTGCTAGATCTCGCCACGGTAACCACGGCGAAGGGTCTGACTTTGCTCGAGCCGCTCGACAACAAAAAATTCTAGAGGCTGTGCGTGACAAAATGCTAAGCGCCTCTACTCTATTAAATCCTGTTAAGATAAATGGCCTAATGACTGACCTCGGAGATCACTTGTCGACTGATATGGAGTTTTGGGAAATGGCCAGATTTGCCGACATCGCCAAAAGTGTAGACCGCGGCGCCATTGTAAATGATGTAATTGATCACTCAGAGGACGGCGAGTTGTACTCAGAGATATCTCCTGAAACTGGCGCTTACGTATTAATTACCCGTGCAGGCTTAGGAAATTATTCTGACATTCAGGTTGTGGCCACTAGTGCCTTTGGGTTATCAGCAACCACTGAGGCAGCCGGTGCCGAAAACTCAGTAGTTACAATTCAGAATGGTTCTACTTTAACTGGCATTGCTAACAAAACTTCAAAAGAGTTACGAGTAGATGGCATTGCAGTTGATGGAATTGGAAATGCGTTAACAAAAACTGTGGAAAAAACTGTGATCTATGATTTAACCAGCGGGACCAAACCTGAGACTCAAAAAATTCTTGAAGAACTTTTGAATGTGACGGTGGAGAGATCTTCTCTACCTGGCGGAAACGGTGACGCCAAGATTAGACTGGGGTCTCAGGTGGATACTAGCGAAGTTAACGCAGATACCCTACCGGCTAATACCGATTTTATTATCTTACTAGGAGCAGACTACTACGAGCTAGTTGGAACATCTGACACTGCCACAACTGCCCAGACTCAATAACGAACACTGACTGTATGGCAAAAGAAAAAACTGTTGCGATTGTAGGCCGCATGAACGTGGGTAAGTCCACTTTGTTTAACCGGCTAACGGAGTCACAGCGGGCTATCACCTCGTCGTGGGCTGGAACTACTCGTGACGCCACGAGAGCTCCAGTGATTTGGCGTGGAACTCAGTTTGATATCATGGACACTGGAGGCCTAGACGTTATTGATGACGAACAGCTCGAAGAGAGAGTAATTGCTGTGGCTGACAAAGCTATTCTTGAGTCTGACATGATCTTATTTGTTGTAGACGGACCCGCTGGGCTGCTACCGCAAGATCGAGAGCTAGCTAAGCGTTTTAGAAAATCTAAAACTCCAGTGATTCTGGTGGTTAATAAATCAGATACGACATCCAAAGAACAGCGCGCTCAGGCTGAGTTTCTTCAAATGGGAATTGAACCGATGATTTGCGTGTCTGCCGGCAATGGTCGTGGCACGGGTGATCTGCTAGATATTATTTACGAAAGGCTTGAAGCTACAACGGACGCTGCAGAGGTAGACACCAGAACAAAAGTGGCTATTGTCGGTCAACCAAACGTTGGTAAATCATCACTCTTAAACGCTATCCTTGGTGAAGAGCGGGTAATCGTGGCGGATCAAGCGCATACCACTCGAGACACCAACGATATTCCATACAGCTATAAGGGTCGAGAATTTTTGCTGGTTGATACTGCTGGAATCAGACGTAAGTCTAATGTAGGAAAACGCTGGGCTGACAAGCGCCTTGGAGGGATAGAAAAAGCTTCGGTTAGCCAGGCCATTGAGGCGATGCTGCGAGCTGATGTTGTGCTGTTTGTCATTGAGGCTCAGAAACGGGTGACAGCTCAAGATAAAAAAATTGCTGACCTAGCTAACGACTACGGCAAGGGTATGATTCTCGTGTTCAATAAGTGGGATCTGATTGAAGAAAAAACTCCGACAACCATCAACGAGTTTTCAGGTTACTTTGACCAGGCTCTCCCCTATTTACGCTGGGCGCCAATGATCTTTACCTCGGCTACCGGCAAGCTGCGGGTCCGTGAAACTCTAGACATGGTGGTTCAAGTTTCTGAAAACTATGAGCGGCAGATTGATCCAGATATTTTATACGCCATCTTAGGTATTATTCGAGCAGGATATAACCCGCGTCAGGGTGGGACTAGAAAGTACAAAAAAACCATAGTTGATTTTAAAGGCTTAGAACAAGTCGGATCGCGTCCTCCTCACTTTTACCTCCGTTGTAGTAAGCCAAAAGATGTACCGTCTGCCATCCCTAAAATTATTGAGCGCGAACTAAGAGCGCGAGCTGAATTTGATGGTGTAAAAATAATCATCGAGATTGGTACATAGTCTGCTATACTATATCAATGAAGCTTGTGGTTGGCCTGGGTAATCCCGGGAGAAAATACGAAAAGACACGCCACAATGTTGGCTGGCTAGCCCTAGATGAATTAGGACTTAGTTTTTTTGAAGATAATAAATTTAAGGCCAGCCTCGCTAAAGACGGAAAAGTTTTGTACTGCAAACCGCTGACATTCATGAATAACTCAGGAGAGGCGGTCCGAGCCGTGATGGATTACTACAAAATTCCAGCTGAAAATATTACACTGGTTTACGATGATAAGGATTTGCCGTTGGGCATGATTCGCATCCGCTCAGCCGGATCAGCCGCTGGGCATAACGGCGTGGCTTCTGTAATTCAACATCTTGGAACTGATCAGGTGGCTAGAATCAGAATTGGCATTGCTGGTGTTTCAGCTATTTCTGATACAGCGCATTTTGTGCTGCACAAATTTTCTCGTCACGAACGGAAGTTGCTTGAGGAAATTTATCCTTTGGCAGTTAAATCCATTCGCCAGACAGTTAAAGAAGGTGTAACTCCCAAACAGCACCGGGATCTAACGATTCAGTTAGATAAATAGACTCGACCGGCTAAATTTTCTGGGAGGTTTGACTCTTGATCACGATCGCCATAACCAAGCTCTTTCATGAGCTTAGTTGGTGCATTTCTTAAGTGCATCGGAACTGGAGCGTTCGGTTCCTCAATAATATCTTTCATGATAGCTGACCAAGCCGAATCTAAACTTCTAGATTTTGGGGCCCGGGCTAAATATTCCACAGCTTGAGCTAAAGCTAGATTACACTCAGGCATGCCTAGGTAATGACAAGTGTTATAGGCCGCGACCGCTAAAACTAAACCGGTAGGCTTCTCGTTTCCTACATCCTCACTGGCGAAACGAATAATTCTACGAGCAACATAAAGCGGGTCTTCCCCACTTTGCAACATGCGAGCCAGCCAATATAATGCCGCGTTCGGGTCTGAGGCTCGCATGGTTTTATGCAGAGCCGAAATCATGTTGAAATGCTCCTCTCCAGACTTATCGTAGAGGAAAGTTTTTTGCACTGATTCCTTAATCAATGTCTTGGTTAATGGCTTGCCGGATTGATGAGCCAGCTCTAAGGTATTAAGAGCCGTACGGGCGTCTCCGTTGGCTAGGCTTGCCAGAAAGTCGACAACGTCTTCCGGTAGTTTTACCTTAAGCTCGCCAGCCGCACGCTTAAGCAAAGTTCCAATCTGCTCCTCGGTGAGTTGCTTAAGTACAAAAACTTGGGTTCGTGACAACAAAGCGCTGTTCACCTCAAAAGAAGGATTTTCAGTAGTGGCACCAATTAACACAATGTCGCCCTTCTCAACAGCTGGTAACAAGGCGTCCTGCTGACCTTTATTCCAACGGTGAATTTCATCTAAGAACAAAATGGATTTTTTTTGGTAAAACTCTCGATCGGTTTTAGCCTTTTCCAAAACTTGCTTCAGATCCTTCTTGCCGGTTGAAACGGCAGACAGTTGGGTAAACTGAGATCCTGTAGCTGCGGCAATGATGGTAGCTAGGGTGGTTTTTCCACTACCCGGTGGGCCCCATAAAATCATGGACGGTATTTCGTCGCGCTCTATCAACTCACGCAACATTGTGCCTGGACCAATTAATTCTTCCTGACCGACAAAGTCATCAAGAGAGGTTGGTCGCAGTTTTTCAGCCAAAGGAGCGTGTGGATTTGGCTTGTCAAACAAGGTATTCATAGCTAAAGAATCATAGCACCAATCACAAAAGCCGTCGTTATAAGAGTCGAGAGGATAATGGCTCGAGTATCTCTCTCAGACCTTACGGTCATTAGCTCCTCATATAAAAAACCAAACCGCGTTGGTACAAAAAGAATAATGAATACTAGAGAGGCTACGAAGGCTTGAAGGTACAGCTCAGCTCCGTGGTATTGAGAAAGGCCAGTGGTGTCAGCGATAGCTTCCCAAGTTGCTGTATAGGCAACACAGGCAAAGATTGTCAACATGACGTCGGCGGCAAATTCTTTATGACTTGATATCTTGTTGGATTCACCAGACTGACTGGCTCCATAAAATAGAAATAGAACTAGCTCGCGAATAACTAATCCAAAAACTATCAAACCAGCTAAGGTAGACTGAGCGCCAGAGGCAACGTCAAAACCAAGAGCTTGTAACATGGCCATGCCGAGGATAGTGACGACCAACATGTGCCCTATCCAAATAATAAAAATGCCGCCTGCTCCATTTTTTTCAAAAGAAACTTTACCCTGCCGATCGTTGACCGCCCTAAACTTCCACTTGAGCGCGATAGTTTCAACCACTAACAATCCAGCCAATAATATCCCCAGTAGAAAATTAATTTGCTGCTCGTGCATAACCGCGCTGGCCCCGGACAGTAGAAGGGGTTGAAATAATGCGACGTAAAGAATAAAGACCAGATTAAAGGCTACTCCACGATGGGCTTTGGCGTAATTTAAAAACGACGTACTCATTGCCACATAATACTTCGTGACAGAGTTTTGACAAGCTTAAGGGTACTGTACTGTCTTGCTTGTTTGCATTGGCTCCGGTAGACTGGCTGAGCATGAAGACGTCGGTGGCACCACTTACGCCAGGCGTGCACCAACTGGTCGGCGAAATACCTAATCCGCTGGCATTAGCACACTGGCTTACCCACACCCCCCTGATAGAATCTGGGGCGGTCTTTGTTATATTAGAAAATGAATTTGATCGTAGAATTGTGGCGGAAGCTCTGCCCTTGCTCACGAGTAAACTTGAGGTGATTGAGTGGACAGGAGGAGTGTTTGCCTTAGCTAGGCTCCAAGCCAGCCAAGGAATTGTTCTACTAGATAAAGTAACACTGGAGGAAAATCTCTTACCCACACCATCGGCTTTTTCCAAGGCTTGCCTGGAGCTCATAGTGGGAGATCAGTTTACGGTGGCTGACCTTCAGACCTTACTGGCCGACCATGGTTTTGACAGGGAACCAACAGCCAATGAACCTGGGCGCTGGGCGGCCCGAGGTGATGTGGTTGATGTTTTTGTCGACTATCCCCTGCGCATTCAGTTTGATAACGGAGTCGTAGAATCAATTAGTGAGTTTGACCTGGGCACAGGTGCGCACGGTAAACAACATCAGTCAGTAATTATACCCCCACTTCACCTGCGAGGTCGATCGTCATTACTTGACCACCTACCTGTCGATGCTCCGCTGGTAATGTTTCACCAGGAGGCGCTACCAACCCTGCATCCACAAATCTTGATTAACTCCGTGCAGCTGCCTGACCACGAGAACGCTGGTTATACAGATGCCAGATCTTATCACCTAAGGCATGAAGAATTAGAAAAAGACCTGAGAAATTCCCAACAAGTGGTCTTATTTTCAGCATACCCTGACAAGGCTCGAGGATTGCTCGATGGCAAATCTATACAAGTACATGATTTTAATTTCACAACGCGTGGCTTTTGGCACAAGGCCAGCGGCAGCCTAGTTCTAACTGATATAAATATTGGCTTTGGCGAGCATGAGCAACGCAAAAAGCAGGCAGCCTTAGCCCAAGAGATGGTACAAAAATTGACTCCAGGCGACTTGGTTGTTCATATTTATCATGGCATTGGTCGATTTGGTGGAACCACGGTTATGCACGTGAACAAACTAGATCGTGAATATTTTCAGTTGGAGTACGCCGCTGGCGATAAAATATATGTCCCAGTTGAACTAGCTGAAAGAGTTGATAAATACCTCGGTGATCCTAACCCAAAACTGAATAGACTTAGTGATGCTTCGTGGAATGAGGCCGTGGTTAAGGTGAGGGCACACACTTTGGAGATGGCACGTGAGCTGCTCGAGTTATACGCCAAACGAACAGTGGCGCGGGCCTCTCAGTGCAGTCAGCAACCGGCTGAACTTAATTTTGACGCCGCCTGCCCGTATGTTTTAACCAGCGACCAAATTGAAGCCTGGGAAACTATTAAGAAAGACTTGTCACAAGAACAACCGATGGATCGTCTGCTTTGTGGCGACGTTGGTTTTGGTAAAACAGAAGTAGCTCTACGCGCTACCCTGCGAGCCGTTTTGAATGGCTACCAAGTAGCCGTGCTGGCCCCAACCACAATTCTTGTTCAACAACATTTTGATACTTTTTCTGAACGGTTAAAGGAATTTGGAGTGACAGTGGGACAGTTGTCGCGTTTTACTACGGCCAAGGAACAACGCGCTGTGATTACAGACCTGGCTAGCGGCCTGGTACAGGTAGTGGTTGGCACTCATCGACTACTATCCAAAGATGTTTCCTGCAAGCGACTAGGGCTAATTGTAATTGATGAAGAGCAGCGCTTTGGAGTAAAGGCTAAAGAAGGCTTGAAGCGAATTCGCACAAGCGCTCATGTGCTATCGATGACCGCTACTCCGATTCCACGCACTCTACATTTATCATTGTCAGGAGTGCGCGATGTTTCAACGATTCTAACTCCTCCGGAAGAAAGAAAGGCGGTGGAACTGACAATTCAACCACTGTCAGCATCAACTATTTTACAAGCGGTGGAGCGAGAAATGAATCGAGGTGGGCAGACTTACTACTTATATAATCGGGTGCAGTCTATTGAACAAAGACGTCTCGAGCTTCAGAAATTAATTCCGTCTGCCAGAATTGGCATTGCCCATGGCCAGATGGACGCTAAGACCCTGTCTAGCGTTATGCATGAATTTGATACGGGAAACCTGGATATTCTTCTGGCAACAACTATTATTGAAAACGGTTTAGATATTCCTAATGCAAATACGTTGATTGTAGAAAATGCGTCTATGTTTGGACTTGCAGAATTGTATCAACTAAAGGGACGAGTTGGTCGATCGGCTAGGCAGGGTTACGCTTTTTTTCTCTACACGGAACGAGTACCTGAGGCTGATGCTAAAAAAAGATTTGTCGCTCTACAATCTGCTACTGAACTTGGCTCTGGTTTTGAACTGGCCATGAAAGATATGGAAATTCGCGGTGTGGGTAACATCCTCGGTCAACAGCAGCATGGACATGCCGTTAAAATTGGTTTGCATTTATACCTACGCTTACTAAATCAAGCGGTTCAAGAAATGAAAGGAATGGACATTGAGTTAGAGCGCGATGTGCCAATCGACCTGCCGATCGAATCACGTATACCAATTGAACTGTTGCCGGATGAATCAGATAGAATTCAGGTTTATCAAAAACTGGCCGCCATTCGTGACCGAGACGAGTTGAATAAAAAAAGAGCACAGTATACAAAACAAGCTAGGTTTGGAAAAAATGAATTACACCCGGCCGTGGCTGGTCTGTTTGATGTCCTGGAAGTTAAGCTTATCGCTACCGGATCAACTTTAACCTCAATTGACACAACGTACTCAAGTAAAAATCATCCACTGTCGTCACCTATTATTACAATTGCCTCTGACACACCGTTTCCTGACACCAACGAGGTTTGGGAGCGCTTAAGTAGCCACTCTATTGATGGCTGGAGAGTAAGGGCAAGTTTAGAAGATTTAGGTAATAACTGGATAGAGCAAGTGAAAACTGTAGTACGGTTGGCTCGTAAACGTCCATAATAAAAAAAGAGACCGTGCGCGATTATTATTCGACGCACGGATGATGATCACGGAACAGCTACCGCCTATTCACGTGACAGCTCTAGCGGAACGGGTGACTCCTGGTGGAGTCTCATGGACCGCATCCATGGATGAGCACGCTCGATGCTGAAGCGATAGACCGCTTCGGCGAAGCTTCGCTTCTCCATTGGAGTGAGCTGCGTCCAGCTACGCAGCGGGTCCACAGTAGGATGATCGTTCCAGTTGACGACCTTGAAGTGGATACCACCGGCGCGAATCAGTCCGAAGATATCGGTGATCCCCTCAACGTGATGAGTGGCGGTACACCAGACGCTGAGGACCTGAGCCTCTGGCAGACTGCGGAGCAGCTCGTACAGTCCCCTCACCCTTGGGCACGAGGTGTACAGCAGCCCCTTGGCCAGCTCGGGGAAGCCCTCTCGCCGAAGGTAGTCACGGCTACCCCTGATGCCTTGGATCTTTGGACGAGTACCCTCGAGCATGGTACAGATCGTGACTCCAGGCTCATTCCTAGCCTGGTCCTGCAGGGCTCTAACTGCCTCGTCCGGCTGGTCTCGATTGATGAAGACAGCGCAGTTGGTGAACTTCATGGCCAGACCGATCAGCCGCTCGATGGGTCCGTAACCGCTGATCAGTTCGATCTTGCCGACCTGGCGCCACCGCAATCCGAAGATCGCGGTCTTGACCAGGCTGTGAAGCAGTCCGCCCAGGTTTTCAGGGTGGACATCGACACTGATCTGCTGCGTACCAGGAGGCGGCCTATGGTACTCCGAGAGATCAAGCGCGACCTGGATACCAGCCAGTGGCATCAGGATGTACTTGAGACCCCAGGCGTACGGCCAGTACACCAACTTTGGTGAGTGCGGTGACCAGGGCAGCAACAGGCGCTGCGTGATGCCAGCTACCACCCCGACCATCACCGTAGCGATGGTGAAGGTGATGACCAGGCAGAGAATGGGGAGGCCCCAGCAGTACTGCCAGAACGTCGGGGGGATGCGTGAGTTGGTAGACAAGATTGACTCCTGAAATTGACGTGGATCAAGCGGGCAGAAGTGTTACACGCAAGCCTAGCTAAGTCAACCGATGAGTCCGTGGGCTATAAGCCAAAGTACGCCAGAGTATCCAACTAAGGAGCATAAAACTAGAGGCGGTAGTCCGGGAATTGGTCGTTTGGTTTTTGGATACACAGCCAGTAAGTGCATGAGTAGTACTCCGACTAAAGTAGCGGCACACATTATCCAAAAGGCGGCTGACCCGTAAAATATTAAAATAGTCAGAGCAAAAAATAATGGGAAAGCGATGTCACCACCACCTACAACTGTAATACCGTTTTGTAATTCAAGGTCAGACAGTTTGCCGTGCCAACCTTTCAACTTACTTGTTAGCACTAAGCCAAAAAAAGCTTGGCGCTCAAATAAAGTAACCGCCATAGCTATCATGTGTTTTGTGAAGTAGACAGCAATGATGTCGTAGGCTGCTAGAAACAGTAATATATTAACGGTGGCCTCTGGAGTAAACTGTGTACCAAACAACCTAGCCACGCCAACCGTCGCCAATAATACAATTAAGTTGTGCAGCCAGATGCGCTGAGATTTAACTCTACCAACAAGCATTATTAAGGCAAAGATAATCGCCATCACCATAGCCAGCGTTTGTGTAAAAACTAGGACAAGCGGGTAGTAGATAGTTAGAAACAGTCCAGAAAAAGCGGCCGCTCCAAAAAAGAATGACCAAAACCGACCATCCGAGAGATACTTAACCAAAATTACCGCCAGGACAGTAGCTACTCCAAATATGACGAGAAAGGATCCTGGTGATTCTGAGGTAACGGGATTTGAGGTTGCAGCAACGTCGGCAGTAGCGCGAAGGAAAGGCATGGTGATACCGGCGGCCAGCACAAAGGAGAGTAGATAAAAAAACTCGGATTGTAGAAAAACTATCCAACTCCAACGCTGTGTAGTAACCTCAGCAGATTTTGACATAGAAACAGTGTAGCAGGTCTGTTCCACGAAATACAGTATAAAAAGAGGAACCCAGTGGCAGCGCGAAGCTACAACTGGGCTGGAATTCCGCGGTTAGCGGAACCTGAAGCGCCTCCTCCGCGCTTCATTGTCGCGAGCTAGCGCTCGTCGGTGTCGCCACGGTGACGCGCGGCCGGTCGCTGACCTTGCAGCACTCGTGGCTGGTGGGCCACGTCGCGACCGACGATGGGCGCTCCGTTGTCGACGACCAGGCGAGGTCCGGACGCGTGGTCGGGGTCGACTTCCATGGTGTCCTCGTCACTCATCTCTGAGCGTACATCGACCGCGTGGTCGAACGGGCTCAGCCGGTTCCGGAACCGGTAGAAGACGTCGATCGCCCACCCGAGGGCGATGAACGTCGCCGCCAGAGGGATCAGCACGCCCTGGACGTCACTCTTCATCGGCGTCCAGGGGGACGGAACGAGGAAGAGCAGGACGCCGGCGGCTGCGATCCCGGGAGTTGCCACGATGGTGGCAACCTGGGACTTGAACCGGATCTCCTCCCACGCTGCAGTCAAGGGTTTCATCAGCATCTGCTCCTCCTTGGGGGGGGTTCCTGCGTGACCGACATGGCCGCGAAGTGCCGTGACCCTAATTTAAAAAACCTGCTTTGTCAAGCAAGGTAGCCTTCGTGGTATACTAATAAGATGAGTAAAAGCACTGGAAAAATGAAAAAAACCCTGTGGATTCCTTGGCTTTGGCGAGTGCCTTTAATAGCAATTATTCTGTTCGAATTTACGGTGCTGGTAAACGGCGTCAATATCACTCCAGACTATACTGAGCTCGGACTTTTTTTAACCTCAACAATTCTTCTATTCGGTATTGAAATCTTTCGTAGTTACATACCAAAAAAATACTCCTACCGCCTGTACTGGTGGGCCGTGCTGCCAGGAGTATTATCAATCTATCTAGACGCCTTAGGTGATTTTGCACATTTCTATAGCCGCTTTGTGCATTACGATACCCTTATGCACACGCTCGGCGCTTTCTCAGCAACGCTATTTATTTGGAATTTACTTCAAGCTAAATTCCGCGAAGACTACACTGTCACGGTTATGTTACTGTTAACTTTTTGCATGAGCATCACCATCGCTTCTGGTTATGAAATTCTGGAATTTTCTGAAGATTTTTTCACTGGGTCTAGCCGATTCGGAGACTCATTCGATACAGGCGTTGATTTGGTGATGGACTTTATGGGAGCTGGCTTTGCTACCCTTTTGATTTCCAAGCTAACCAAGCACGGTAAAACAAAAGGTTAACGACACTGGGCCAGTGCCCAAGTCACATGCTCTTGAACAAGCGGAGAAGGGTCCTGCTGTTGTATTTGCTGTAACAATTCAACAGCTTCAAGGCTTCCCCAATTACCTAATGCTATAGAAATGTTACGCATAAAACCCTCGCGCTTGGCTCGACGAATAGGGCTTCGTCGAAAACGTTCACGATAAGACTCATCATCAAAAAACATTAGGTCAGCTAATTTTGGCGCCACTAGATCTGTGCGTACCATAAAATCCTCCTTGGTCTGGGGCGGCAAAGCGGTGCTTTTTTTATTCCACGGACAAACCTCCTGACAAATGTCACATCCGTAAATACGATTCTTCATTAACGGTCGCAGGGGTTCAGAGATCGAACCTCGATGTTCGATAGTTAAATATGAGATACAACGATTAGAGTCGATTGTACCATCATCCAAGATAGCTCCAGTTGGGCAATCATCTTTGCAATTTGTGCAGCGTCCACAACTACCAACTGGATTTTTTTGAACAGTAGGCAGATCAACATCAACTAGTAGTTCGGCCAGAAAGAGATAGGATCCAAGAGTGTAATGTATCAAGTTACTGTTGCGACCAATAAATCCTAATCCTGCCCGACTAGCCCACTCCCGTTCAAGAAAAGGTCCAGTGTCAACGTAAGCCTTCCAATCGACTACACCGAACGGCTGCTCTAGCGCTCGGCCAAGATTTATTAATTTCTTTTTTATAATAACATGGTAGTCATCATAAAGAGCGTAACGGGCAATAATTCCACGAGACGGATCTTGCAATAGCTCCTCTGGAATAGGGTCTGGAGTGTACCTAAAAGCTAAAGTAATTATGGAACGGGCCGATGGTAAAATAGCGGCCGGATTGGCTCGCTTGGTCAGCGACTCAGGTTTTGCCATCCAATCCATAGTGCCGTGCTGGTCCCTGGCTAGCCAGTCGGTCAGTTGGGGCATGGTTTGACTAGGACCTATCGGCAGAACACCAAAGAGGTCAAAACCATTGGCTCTAATTAACTGACGAAGCTCCCTAACCACCGCCTGACTCACAACTAACTTCGGTTCAAAAGCAATTCGATGTCGGCATCATGCCCGTGAAAAGGAATGAACTTAGCTCGTTCGCTGCCAGGAGTTGGATCAATTAAAACAATCCCAGAAATATCTGGAAACTGCCCCTCAACTGAAGACTGATTAGCTTGAATATGCTTGGCAAGCTCAAGTTCATGAGGCATGCTGGCGCGACTAGAAATGGCGGCCAACACCTGATGCTTGGCCTTTGGGTGATGCTTAAGACCATCCGCGCGTTCTTTGAGATAACCAAGAAAATCTACAATTGAACCCTTGAGGGCCGCAACGGGCTGGCGCTTTGGAATGATAGGTGGAGGCGAAACTTCAGAACTACCTACATCGCGCTTTAAAGATTCGGCGTGTTCCAACTCATCCTCGATAATATCAGAAAATTGCATCTGTAATGAGTCAAAGTTTTCGAAACGCACAACTCCTAGAGCCAGTAACTCATTGGCAATTTCAAGCTCAATGTCATATCCATGATCCCCTCTTACCAAAGTGGCGCCATGGTTTCTATAAATATAAGCTACGTAAAGCTTAGTTAAAAAATCCATTAACTCATCATTTGTTGTCATGTCTTTGACATAATCAGTCAAAACATTGTGCCCCGTCATCAAGTGCATGGAAGAGAACATTTGCTCAAAGTCAGGTAATACAGTACCACCGTCACGGACCCGGTCCATTGTAATATCATCAAGGGCTCTCCAAAATGGATGATTATCAGCAAACGGCGAAAAAAACTTGTAGGTATCTGGAAAAAGTTGTCGAAGCTGTTGTCTGGTCATATATGTATAATATCACGATTAGAATTCTTCATCTCCTGCCATAGCTCGGTCAACCAATCGGCCGGGGTAAAACTCAGCCGCCAGAACCTCCATAACATCGTCCCAGGCCTCAACGACAGCTTGGTACTTACCCTCCACGATTGGCAAACGACTTTGCCACTCCTCTCCAAGGGCTGCGGCTACTTCCCTCGCCCGCACTTGCTCTTTACTATTGTCGTGAGGATCTACATTAAAACTTTTAACTGCGCGTAACAACATCTCTCGAAATAATGTATCTAACTTTAACCTACGCTCATTTCCTGAGGCAGGCAGAGTCATTAATTCTTCGAATCTACGATCCTGGGCTTGCTCCACTTGCGCCGTAAGTTTATTTGTCATATAGGCCCGATTCTCATCAGGCGCCACAATGTCATGAGCCAAGTAATCGACTAACCAACTAGGCAGCCGTATACCCAATTCAGCGACAGTGCTTTCAAGACTACGTTGCCAGGAATTGTCTTCCGCGAGCGCTTGCCACTGTTCCACTATCGGCCCGCTGTCTTGGCTCTGCCGCCGCATGTCGACAGTATTAATAACTTCTTCAATTCTAAGTAGAGCTAGCATTAAACTTCTCTCCAAACGGTCGTAGGCCTGAACACTGAGGTCTAGTGACAACCAGTCTAGATCCGCCCGTGCTTCGCTCAGTTCAGTTTCTATTTCGTGTCGCAGAGCATGAGCATGGCTTCGATGCTCATGACGCAAGCGAAAAGTTAAATCCTCTAAGTCAGTTAAAGTCTCTTGGAATTGCGCTATAACTTCGGCTGGCCGATCCGTCCACTCCTCGTCAGCTTCAAAGTCTTCGTCAAACTCTTCCACTAACTCACTCTCGGGACGACCAGTAGTATAATAAACACTCTCAATCAACAAAATAATTGATTCAGCATGGCGCAATAAAACTCCATACTTTCTGCCAATTAGCGGGTAGCGTTTGTGCCACTCATCCTTAAGCTCTGTTAAAAGATTCATCACCCGATGCCGATTTCCAGAATGATCATCAGGATCGACATGAAGATACTTAGCAGCTCGCAGTATCATTGGAGCAAGCAATGCTTCCAAAGCAGACAGCCGTTCTGGACTGCTGGAAATTAATATATCACCATAATCATCATCAAGTTCGGCCTCCTCCTCAGCACAATCGCTAATCGAGGAATCAGCATAAGCGTACTGAGAATCAAATCCGTAATCAGGCGCCAACACAGATATTATCCAGGCCGGTAGATGTTGCTCTTGCCTCCTGTCCTCTCGGCGCATTGTTTCCTCCATTTTAGGATTCGGATACAAAGCGTATCGCTCTGATAATTTTCCCTTCAGGCCCGAATTTTTACGCTCTTCAATCAAATTCAATAAACGCTCGAGCTCCGACAAGGTGGTAAAAAAACCCTCAGTAACTTCATGGTGGTATAGCTCAGCTTCACTGCCCTCCAACAAGGCAAATCTCTGAATCGCCCTCTCAACATCAAGTAATCTCTCGGTTATCCCAGCCATCTGTGTATCAAAAGACATCGGATCAGAAAAATGTCTAGAGAGATCAGCCATCCGCTCAGAAGTCTCCTCTAACGCGACACCGGCCGATTCCCACAAGTCATGAGGTCCCTGATCTCTAGCTGACTGGTCCGATGCTTCTGCTCTAGGTCTTCGTAATGATTCTAAACTTTGTGCCATAGTGTTTGATTGCCACTATTGAACCATTTTACAGACAACAAATCAAGGTCAGTGACCTTAAGAAATTTACTTATTTTTGACTGGTTATAAAATACTGACAGCGAACTACCAATCTTGCTACGATGTGCTAGCGGCTCGGAAGGCAGCGCACATTGCAGCCCGTGCCGAGCTAATCTCTTCCTCCGATGTATCTGACCAAAAAATGACTTGCTTAAGTGCTACCAGCAGTTGCATCATCCTGAGCCACTCTTCATTTAAATCTAGCAGGTTATGTAGTTCCGACAAAAATAATTTCTGCCATTCTGGATTGTTCCACATTAGTAGATGACCATAGGCAACAACCTCCTCCACCGTCGTAATACCGGCACTTTCCCAGTCGAGCAACACTATAGACTCTTTTAATTTTAGAAAATTACGCGGATAAAAATCTCCATTTTGGATGGTGTATAAAGTGGGAACTTTCTTATCGTAGAACACTCCAAGTCTGGTCAGTGCTTGATTAAGCTCTTCGGCACTAATCAGCTCAGCTTTGACCGCAACTTCACCGCTAATCGTCAGGCTGGCTAGTTCTTCTGGGTAATTTTTTGTTTCAACTTTCTGAGAAAACTTAAGTACAGGCACCTGTGTTAAATCAAATACCAGCATAGCTACTTCACTGGCATTTTCTGGGGAAATAGCGGCGCCGCCGAGCTCAGTGGATTGATTATTTTTTTCAGACCAAGGATAGACCTTGCCCTCGTAATACTTGTAAATAACCCAATCAAAATAATCCTCAAATCTTCCCATACCAAATACAGCCGGCAAACAAAGTGAGAAAAAGCGAAAATCTTTCATGACCTTAAAGATATTCTCCATGCGCTGCTGCGCGATGTAGGAATCACCACGAGCAATGCCCTTTGGTCTACCAGGACGGTGCTCAGGATTTAATGGATCTATCTTAACTACTACTCGGCTGCCATGCATAGCACTGTCAACAACAAAAATACGACCCTCCTTTATTACCTCAACGATTTGATATTTTTCGGCAGTAAAAAACCTCGTGATGCTTTCCTGCAATGGCTGATCTGTCATATTTTATAAAAACAGCGCATTAAGGCGCTGCAAAGCAATGGCAATAATAATAATAAAGGTAATGGCCCCAACTAGAGTACCACCAACAAACCAGCGCATAGTTGATTTGGCCTGAGAGGGTTTTGGCCGCTTGATAACCTCACGCAAACGACCCCGACGCTTAGACGGCTGGAATTCATTTGACGGACGCCCGTTTGATGGGGCTGTCGTGTGCGTTACGTATACCATTAGATTTCTCTCATTACATGACTCATAAGTTCTTTTGGAAGCTTCACTCCTAGCTGCGTAGCTACCTTCTTTGATTGTTTCACAAAGGCCTTAGCAAGTCCACTCAGCTGCCTTTCAAACTTACGGGAATGTGGGTTTGGCAACAGGCGCTCAATTACAACTACAGCATCTTCCGGCAAATCATAAGCCAGGTCCTTGAATCCCCAATCGACTTTTTCAGGAGTGTATTGAATTCGATAAAGCATGACCAGCTCGCCCAGTCTCTCCCAGTACTGCGCAATAGCTTCTGCTAGATCATCTCGACGCTGAAGAGCTATGACTTTCGTGAACTTATGCCAAAATCGTAAGGAGACGTCATTAAAAAGCTCTAGGATATACTGCTCAACGTCTGCCTCATCTAATTCTTTATATGTAACAATCTTAGCTTTATCAAATAATACCTGGCACTCCTCAGCAGCAGATCCCTTTGTAAACTTAAACGCCCGGCTTTGCTTTTGAACGTCGACGTCGATGGTTAAAGTTAGTGGCTGTTCCTCAAGGATAATCTGAAAAGAATCAATTTCGTCATCCTGATCTTGGGTTTTTGGATACAGCACCGACAGTGAGGTGCCCAGCTTTTGCGCAAATTCTTCTCGCTCTTCAACGAATGGGCGAAAGCCTCTGTCCTTAACAGAAATCCAGAGGTCAATATCTGAAAAGTCATCATCTTCACCTCGAGCAATTGACCCCTCGAGCCAAGCCGCAACTACCCGAGGGTCGTTTTCTAGAGCCTCAGAAATTCTATCCAAAATCGGCTTGTGTATTCTTGTCATAGAATATATGGCTTATGTTTATCCTCGGGGTGATCTGTCACAAAAATCTGGTTTCTAACAACAAAAATATGATGCACAATGACCGTTACTATCATCAGACAAGCCAAGATTAAGGAAATGATTAAAAAGGTTCCCCGCCAGCCGGTGGCATCAATAAAAAACCCGAGAAGTGGAGAAAGAGCCACTGCGGACATGAAGATAATTAAATCAATGGCTGCAGTACTGGTGCCGGTGTCTTTTTTGGGAGTAAGCATAGAGGCCACTCCGCTAATTGAAGGAAACATGATGGCATATCCAGACATGAAACAAAAAGCTAGGGCGATGAATTGCCAAGATTGATAATGCCAAATTGATAAACCAGCAATAGCCAGGGCAGAGATACCAAAACCAATCATAATGTTCCGGAACCGCTCTGAGTGGTCAGCCACTTCTGCGGCAATAAAACTAAATAGGTAAGGAGTGTTCATAACCAAAACCAGCAGGCCTATCTCCTTGAATGAATAGCCCTGTGACTGGGCATATAGGGGAATAAAACTTGTAGCGAAAACTGGAATTAGAAAAGAAGAAAAGAAGAAAAAGAACATTAGCCACATTTCTGGCCTAAAGCCTCTTAGCTCACGGAAGAAACGCACGATAAGCTTATCCTTAAAAACAATGTCCTTTAGAGCAGAAGCCAATGGCTCAAAGTGTTTCGGCTTCACTTTTCTACCTAAAAGAATACTTACTATAGGAAGAACGATAACCGGAATAAAAATATAATAAATTGGATAGCGGTCGATCACCCACAAGCCCATTACAAGACCAATGATCCAGGTTAATTGTCTGGCGGTTGTATAAAATCCAAAAGTAATGGCGGAATCCTTTGGGGTAGAATTATCGCGCAAAGTGGCCTGGGTCCCAGACCAGACACCAGCTGCAAAGGCCCCATTAAGTAAGAGTGATATCACTAAAATCAGCGTCGACTGCCAATAACCAGCCAAAAAGTAACCCGCTCCTACAAAAATATAACCAAATTTTGAGGTATTGATAATCACGGAATGCCGAACTCGGTCTAGTAAGTCACCCAGCGGAATCAGCATAACGGCTCCGATCAAGCTCTGTAGCGTGATATAGAAACCAATAATAGAATAGTTATCTGAAAAATTACTCAAGTACAGAGAAAAAAATGGGTCAGCAAAACCCCAACCCAAGTTGTAAACGGCGATGGAGGCAACGGTCCATTTTATACTAGTCGGCAAGTGCCTAATATCTCCTTTGAAGATTCGAAGTAAGGCGCTTGTACGATGCAGGGCGGTTCGATGCATATGATGTTCAGGAATGAATTCATTGTACTATAGCATATTTGCCTGAAAAAATCTAGTGTGATAGTCTTAGGAGGTGGACACACCTCTCCGTTTGCGGAAGAGGTGTTTTTATTCTATGAACAAAAAAGATCTAACTTGGCTACACGCTCTGCATCTGGCCCACTACTCAAACCTAGGGTCGGTTCGTCAGATAATTAAGGAATATGGCGTGACGGCGGCAGCCCACCAATACGGGATAAAGCAGGTAGTTCCACCAGAAGCCTGGCGTGAGCTTGAAGTAATAAAAGAAACAGAGGGCGTTTGGCTATTAACGCCGGACCAACCAACTTATCCAAAACTACTGGCCTCATCACCAGACGCGCCAGAGCTTATCTATGGAAAAGGCAACTCGGCTGCCTTGTCCCACCCCCTGATGGTGTCGATAGTAGGCTCGCGAAAGTGCACCGCTTATGGCCTATCAGTTGTTAATGAGATTGTACCTGAATTGGTAAGAGCTGGTTTTGTAACTGTTAGTGGCCTAGCTTTTGGAATTGATGCGGCCGTGCACAGAGCGACGCTGGCGGCGGGCGGCAGAACCATTGCTGTATTAGGAGGTTCAGTGACAGAAAAAGAACTTGCTCCTAGGGCACACACTAAACTGGCTCTTGAGATATTATCAGCCAAGGGCGCTATTATATCTGAGTATCCACCTGGCACAATAACCTATCCGAAGCTTTATCCTGAGCGAAATCGGATAGTGGCGGGACTGTCACTGGCAACAATAGTAATAGAGGGGGCAGAGCGGAGCGGATCTTTAATTACGGCCCGTCTCGCTACTGAGGCCGGCAGATCAGTGCTGGCAGTGCCTGGGTCTATCTTCGCGCGAACATCTAGTGGAACTAATCAGTTAATCTCGACCGGGGCCACTCCCCTGCTTTCTTGTCAAAGCCTATTTGATGAGATAGAGTGCCACTTGAAAGATATTTCGATTGATTACATTGCAAATGTTGTAACCACCTCAATAGACCCAGTTGCTGCCATCATTCTAAAAGAATGTTCAGTAGCACGGACGCTAGATCAAATAATCGAGTCAACTGAATTAACATCGGCCGTGGTGCTTCAGATGACAACTCAACTTTGCTTGAGTGGACAATTAAGTCTAGATGAAAATAATAGGTACCTGAACACTCGGGCAACATGAATTAATAATAAACTCTTCACCAATGGCATTCCAAACTCCCATCGAAAAGAAAACTGCCTTATTACTCGGCATTTTTGTACTAGCGCTGGCAACTGCTAATCTAATTGGTTCTAAGGTCACCGTACTTTTTGGCATAAATGTGTCAGTCGCAATTTTTACCTACCCCTTTACCTTCGTTGTCACTGACATCATTGAAGAGGTCCACGGTAAAAAAACCTCACGTTTCTTCGTGATGGTAGGAGCACTGGCTTTAATGATTCTATTTATCCTTACTAGCATATCGGTCGCACTGCCAGCTGCAGAGCGTTTTGCTGACGGAGCCGCTGCCTACAACACCACCTTTCAGCATTCTATGCGTTTTATCCTAGCCAGCCTAGTGGCTTTTATTCTGTCACAGACACATGACATTTGGGCCTTCGAGTTCTGGCGCAAGAAAACCAATGGTCGTTTGTTATGGCTTCGTAATAACTTATCGACCATTATCAGTCAGGGTATGGACACCTTCATCTTTATGTTCCTGGCTTTTTACCATCTGACAGATAGATTCACAGCCGGATATGTAGCTCAACTTGCCTTGACTTACTGGATCATAAAAATAATCTTTGCAGCTTTAGATACTCCTGTTGTCTACGCTGGAGTCCAGTGGCTCAAGCGTGGCAGCGCTGAAAAAGAAGTGACCAAATCTTAGAAACTGGTTAATTCAAATAATCATGACCTACGAATCTGCCATTAAAACCTTAGACGCGACTATTAGTAAACTCCCGCGCCCGGATTATATGCACAACGGAGCTGGTCAGGTTTTTTTCTTGCAGCGCATGCAAAAATTGGCTGACCGATTGGAAAATCCGGAAAAGGATTTTCGATACATCCATGTTGTTGGAACTAGCGGTAAAGGATCTACTAGCACAATGGTATACGAAATACTGCGAGCCGCTGGCGAAAACGTTGGACTATACACTTCTCCGTATGTCTGCGTTCCAACCGAGCGAATTCAATGGGGAGGACAGTTGATCGACGAAGTCAGTTTTGCGGCGGCCGTTGAAAAAGTCATGCCAGTAGTGGACGAGATAGAAAAAACCGAGGCTGATTGGTTTCCATCTTACGCTGAGATTTTCTTTGCGGTTTCGCTGGTTGCCTTTAAACAGGCTGGAATCTCAACAATCGTACTGGAAGCAGGTTGCGGCGGACGTTATGATAAAACAAATATTATTCCAGCGCCAATTGTCACGCTGATTACACCCATCTCATTGGATCATACAGATATTCTTGGAGAGACGGTCGAGGCCATCGCCGAGCAAAAGGCTGGGGTCATTAAAGCAGGATCCGCTGTCTTTGCAATTCAACCAGAACCGCCAATACAGGAGGTGCTGGATAGCGAGGCTGCCGGTGTGGGCGTTGAAATTACCTATGTGAGACCAAATGAGCAATTTGACTTGTCACTGCGTGGGGCTCATCAACAAGTCAATGCTAATCTAGCGGCGGCGGCGGCCCGTTACCTTGGTCTACACGAAATGGCAATCCGCGATGGTATTATTCAAGCTGAGTTGCCAGCGCGCGTTGAACTGATGCAGGAAGCCCCTCGAGTAATTTTGGATGGAGCTCACTCACCCGCAAAAATGACCGCTCTGGTTGAGTCAATTAAGGAGCTTGAGCCCTGGCAGAAACTACATCTAATCATCGCCATAAAGGAATCCAAATTAGTGGATGATATAGTCAGTCCCCTCACCAGCCTTGTCAACAGTGTGACCATTACTACGTTTCAGTTGCCAGGCTTTGGCTCACACCCACCCGAGGCGATAGTTGCAGCCTTTAAAGCAGCTCGTCCTGAACTAACTGTTGCGATTGAGCCACAAGCTAAAATTGCCTTAGAAACAGTCCTTAAAGACGCTGCACCTGACGACCTAGTTGTCATTACTGGCTCGCTGTATCTAGCCGGAGAGCTAAGAGATTACTGGTACCCAACTGCACAAATTATGGAGGAGAGAACTTTGTTTCCTAAGACAAAATGAGGATGACCTTATTTGACAGTCCAAAGTGTATCCTTTATAAACAACATCGTATCTCATTTTTGATTGAGGAGACATGGACCTGGTAATTGTTGAGTCACCAACTAAAGCTAAAACGATATCACGTTTCTTAAAGAAGGGATTCACCGTTGAATCCTCTTTTGGTCACATCCGAGATTTACCAAAAAGCAAAATCGGCGTTGATGTAGAGGGAGATTTTGAGCCGACCTACATGGTCCCGGCTAAATCGAAGAAGCGCGTAGTGGAACTACAAAAACTAGCCAAACGAGCTGATAACATTTATCTGGCGACTGACGAAGACCGCGAGGGAGAGGCCATCGCCTGGCACTTGCGTGAGCTGTTGGGTGTGAAGGTTCCAATGAGACGTATTTCGTTTCACGAAATTACTAAGGATGCCATTCTCGAAGCCTTGGCAGAGCCACGAGACCTGGATATGAACAGAGTCGACGCTCAGCAGGCCAGGCGGGTGCTAGACAGGCTCGTTGGCTATGAGTTGTCGCCTTTTTTGTGGAATAAAGTATACCGCGGCTTGTCAGCTGGGCGCGTGCAGTCAGTTGTTGTCCGGATGATAGTCGAACGAGAGCGAGAAATTGAAGCTTTTGACCCACAAGAATATTGGAGCCTTGAAGCCAACCTTAAAGAGGCTGGCACCGACTTTATTGCCAAGCTAGCGCGTATTGGTGATAAGAAAATTGATAAACTCGATATTAAGACTGAAGCAGAGGCTTCAGAAATTGTAAAACAGACTAAGGGAGCAACTTTTACTGTTTCCAAAGTTGAGCAGAAAGACCGCCAGCGCAAAGCTAGTCCCCCATTTCGAACCTCCACCTTACAGCAAGACGCTAATAGCCGTTTAGGATTCTCTGCCAAGCAGACTATGGTACTTGCTCAACAGTTGTATGAGGGTGTTGAACTGGACGGAGAGTCAACCGGCTTGATCACATACATGCGTACAGATTCCTTGTCACTGTCTGATAAATTTTTAGATGAAGCCGCTGTCTTTATTACCGCTGAGCATGGCAAGGAGTACGCCGACAGAAAAACCTACACCACAACAGCTAAGGGCGCTCAGGAGGCACATGAAGGTATCAGACCAACAGACGTTACACTCACCCCAGATCGATTGAAGCCATTTTTGGATGACAAGCAACTGAAGTTATATAACTTAATCTGGAGTCGGGCCGTGGCCTCACAGATGAGCAATGCTGTGGTCAAGGCTACCTCAGTAGATGTCACAGCTGGTGATTACACCTTTCGGGCAAATGGATCACAGATTGGCTTTCCAGGCTGGCTAGCGCTTTATCCTGACCGAATGACTGATAACCTACTCCCTGAACTTACGGAAGGGAAAGCCGTGACTTGCTCCAAAGTAGCAGCTGATCAGCACTTCACCGAGCCGCCGGCTAGGTATTCAGAAGCAGCCATTGTCAAAGCACTTGAGGAAAAGGGCATTGGTCGTCCGTCTACCTACGCACCAACAATTGCAACAGTGCAGGATAGAGGATACGTCCGCAAGGAAGAGCGAGTCCTAATGCCAGAAGATATTGGGTTTTTAGTAACAGACCTGCTGGTAGAGCACTTTCCTGAAATTGTAGACTACGAATTCACAGCCCGCATGGAGGAGCAACTTGATTCGGTAGCCGAAGGTGGCGCCGAGTGGAGGAAAGTTATTGGTGACTTCTACGGCCCTTTTCACAAAAACTTGGAAGAAAAAAACTTGAGCGTAAAAAAAGAAGATGTCATGCAGGAGCGTGAGATTGGCGTTGATCCAGAGTCTGGAAAAACTATTTACGCTCGTCTTGGCCGATTCGGTCCTTTTGTGCAGCTTGGGGAATGGAGTGAAGAAGATAAGAAAGCTAAAAAGAATAAGCCAAAAAGCGCCTCACTAGTACGAGGCATGACAATTGACCGCTTAACTGTCGAACAAGCCAAGTGGTTGTTGATTATCCCAAGAAACGTCGGCAAATATAAAGACGGTAGCGATATTATTTCTGATGAAGGTAGGTTTGGACCGTACCTTAAAGCTGGCGATCTAACTGCCTCGCTGGGACCAGACGGTAACACGCGTGAGATCACTTTGGAGGAAGCCACTGCCAAGCTTGACGAAGCTGCGGCAAGAAAAGAGCTAATGGCTACTCCAATTGCAGAGCTTGGTAAAGATCCAAAGTCTGGCGGAGATATTCAAGTTAAGCATGGGCGCTATGGACCGTACATTACCGATGGAGAAACCAATGTATCTATCACGAAGAAACTTGATATTGAACCAGAAAAAGTCACCTATAAATTAGCGGTTGAATTACTAGAAAAAAAGAGGCACGCCCCAAAGCGAAATTGGAAAGGAAAAAAATAGAACAAACCCCCTGCTGGGGGTTTTTCTTAAAAAGATTTTGGTAAAAAAAGGCCCAGAAACGTACAAGCTGTCCTCCCGTTATGATGGCGCCTTAGGCCATAGCCAGAATAATTCATGGCGTGGAGGTGTTAGCAAGTTCGTTCCTGGGGTAACTTCCAGGACGCAAGTATTTGCTTAAGTCGACGGACTGGTGTTTGAGCGAGGTCTGATCAAGAGACATTTCGGTGCCATGCGACTTGCGCGGCAGTTATTGTGTCTATGTACCGCTTAACGGTGTTCGTGATCAAACTTACTAGACGAGGTGACGAGCATCGTCCACTGTCCAAGGGGAGCCCCTGGCCTGATACTCCCCCTATCGACTCTACAATTGTCTGGCAAGCCAGACCCTACGGCTCACGCTGGCCTCGCGAGGCGGACAGCCAGATGATTCTACTTTGACAACCGACTAGCCAGCCTGAACCCAAGGGGGGCGGTTTGGCGGACAGGTAGGCCGTACTGGCAGTTAAAGTGTATTCCTGGAAGTAATACAGGAATCACCCTATGTCGGATAGAACAATCCGTCAAGCGACAGGTCTCACGCTATAGGAGTTGAAATTATTAGCCTGTGCGAGTAGAGTGGGTATACTATGATCGAAGCATCTGAAACAACTGAAGTGCCACCGGAGACTGATTTGACCACAATTGACGGAGAGACTATTTCCGATCTTTTGAAAATCGTCGAGCAGCGCAATGGTGACGTTGATTTGATTCGTTTAGCTTTTGATTATGCCCGCAAGGCCCACGGTCTCCAGCGACGTAAGTCTGGAGACTACTATATTGTTCATCCTCTAGCCGCTGCCCTGCACTTGGCAAAACTTGGTATGGACGAACAAACCTTAGCCGCTGCTCTGCTTCATGATGTGCCAGAAGATACAGAATATACTTTAAGTGATGTCCAGTCCGAATTCGGTGAGGAAATTGCTTTTCTAGTCGAAGGCGTCACCAAATTAGGACAATTGAAGTATCGTGGAATTGACCGTTACGTCGAAAATCTCCGCCGGATGTTCGTGTCAATGGCTCAAGACGCTCGAGTTATTTTGATAAAATTCGCCGATAGAATAAATAATTTGCGAACACTAGATGCTTTACCTCCTGAAAAGCGTCGAAGAATTGCTTTAGAGAGTCTAGAAATATATGCACCGATTGCTAACCGACTCGGAATGGGTGAAATGAAAGGTGATCTAGAGGATTTGTCATTTCCATTTGTATACCCAGAAGAATACCAATGGATGAAGCGAAAGATAGTACCTCAATTTGAGGAGAAAATTGCTTTTCTAAGCGGCTTTCAAGAATGGGTTGAGACAGAGTTTCATGAACGTGGGATTGACTACGTGTCGATTGACGGTCGTTCAAAACATCTCTATTCCTTATACAAAAAACTTCTACAAAATAGCCGGGACCTCTCCAAAATACATGATTTAGTAGCGCTGAGAATAATCGTTGACAGCGTTGGTAAGTGTTATGAAACTTTGGGAGTGATCCATGAAATTTGCAAACCCCTCAAGGGACGCATTAAGGATTATATTGCTCAACCAAAGCCGAATGGATACCAATCGTTACATACAACGGTTTTTTCTCCAAAACAGTTTGCAGCCAGTGATGTCCATGGTCAGATTGTTGAGATCCAAATCAGAACTCCAGAGATGCACGATGAGGCAGAATATGGCATCGCCGCACATTGGCGATATAAGGAGCGTCAAGTTAGTCGTGATAGAGCTGACTATCGTATTAACTGGATGCAACAACTACTAGACGAGCACCCTGATGCGGACGATAAGTCGCAGCTGCTAGAGACGATGAAAATTGATATCTTTCAAAATTTCATTTTTGTTTTTACCCCTCGAGGAGACGTAATTGAACTCCCTGAAGACTCCACTCCAGTAGATTTTGCCTTTAGAATCCATACCGATTTAGGCAATAAATGTTCTGGTGTGAAAATAAATGACCAAATTGGCAGCCTAAATACAACCTTAAAGAGTGGTGACGTGGTTGAGATATTTCTAAACCCACACAAAACCGAACCTTCTCCAGACTGGTTATCCTTTGTAAAAACTAACACAGCTCGACAACGGATTCGGCAGTCTATGCAAAAGAAAAATAAACGCCTATTCGACAACCAGGAGGATTCTTAAGCTAGCTGATTTTTTTAATAACTGACTTCAGCTCCTCAGCTGAATAGGCGTCAACGATAATTTGAAAACGTCCGTTGCTTTTTTTGGAAATTCTTACTCGAGCTCCTAGATTAGATTGAACTCTCTCAGCTAGCTGGGCTAGTTCGTGCTCAACTACCGATCTTTTTGTAGACTTCTTGCCGGTATCCTGCACAGCCTCTGACAACTCTCTGACGCTACCTGTTTTACCGCTAGTTATTCTTTCAAAAAAAGCTAGCTGCTCAGCAGGTGACTCTAAGCCAAGTAATATCTTGGCGTGACCTTCGGTAATCTTTCGACTTGCCAAAGCCACCTGAATCTCAGTAGGAAGATCAAGTATTCGAATGGCGTTTGCTAAGCTGGAACGAGCAATGCCAATTTTTTTAGCTGCCTCTTCTTGTGTCAATCCAAACTCATTGACGAGCTTGGCGTAGGAGGTGGCTTTTTCTATTGGATTTAAGTCTTCACGTTGAACATTTTCAATAATGGCCAACTCTAATCGTTCAAGCTCTGTAGCGGTACGCACAATGGCTGGAATGGTTTCTCGTTTAAGCTTTCGAAAGGCCCTTAAGCGCCGCTCGCCAGCTACCAACTGCCAGCTGGTCCCCTCCTTAACAACTACAACAGGCTCTAGTAAGCCATAACGATCGATTGAGTCTGCCAGCTCGCCAATTGTGCGATCATCAAAATTCTGCCTGGGTTGCAAGGGGTTTTCTGCAATCTGGAGAATTGGTAAATCTAAAACAACTACTGATGCTTCGGTCTGAATTTCTGGAGCGCTGGCTTCTTGCTGTGCCTCTACAGAAAACTGATTTGATTTTGGTGGGATGAGTGAGCTTAAGCCACGCCCTAGTCCATGTGCCATAAATTATTTATCGGTCAGTTATTGGTTTGTGAGTGGGGTTGGGGAGCTGGTACATCTTCTTCATTGTCAGAGGTTTGGAATTCATTATGGTCATCAAGCCCAGTACGAAAACCACTACCAGGTAATGTTACCAGAATTTCTCGAGCCAGTTTTTTGTAGGCTTTAGCGCCTTTTGACGTACGATCGTATTCAACCACCGGCATGCCATGCGAAGGTGCTTCGGCTACTCTGACGTTACGAGGAATCACTGTACCAAAAACCTTGTTTGGGAAATACTGGTAGATATCATTAAAAACAGCATCAGATAATTTATTACGCTTATCGTACATAGTGAGCACCGCTCCCAAAATGGTTAACTCAGGACGTAAATGCTCCTTAACCAAGGTCACTGTTTGTAAGAGCTGACCCAAGCCCTCTAAAGCGTAGTATTCTGTTTGCACTGGAATTAGAACTTCATCTGAACCAACCAATCCGTTGATGGTTAACAAGCCTAAGGTTGGTGGGCAATCTATCAGGATAATGTCGTAATGGGCCTTGATGCTATCTACCGCCTCGCGCAGGCGATATTCACGACCCTCGACCGGAACCAGCTCTACGGTTGCACCAGCTAAGTCTACGTTTGAAGGAGCTATGTGGAAATTATCAATTACTGTAGATCTAATAACGCTAGCTAGCGAGGCGTGCTGCATTAACACGTCATACATAGTGTGCTCTAAACGATTAACGTCCACACCGATGCCAGAAGTGGCGTTGCCCTGGGAATCCAGATCAATCAACAAAACGCGCTGACCCAGACTAGCAAAACAGCTAGCCAAGTTGACTGCCGTGGTGGTTTTGCCAACCCCACCCTTTTGATTGACTATAGAAATGATTCTGCCCATATCGGCTTGCATTATAGCAAAGACGCGCCAGAATGTCGCTTTAATTTATAGCTTTGCTTGATTTTTAACTATTACACCGCAACCAAAGCTAGCGCAGATCACATATTTAATGCCTACCCTAAAGCTTACCAACTAGGCCGAGTAGGGACTGATGTAACAATCCATTAGATGCAACAATACCAACCTTACTGACATCCCAGGTATCGGTGCCGTAGTTTTGCACTACTCCACCAGCTTCGCTCAGGATTAGACTGGCAGCCGCATGATCTTCTGGAGTGGTGCCATTGTCCACCAAACCATCCAATCGCCCCCTGGCGATGTTGCAGAGATCAAGGGCAGGTGAAAAATTAATGACAACCTTACGCACATTTAAAGCTAACACCTCAACGGTTCTTAGGCCTAGTTTAATTTCAGATTCGGTCATGGCGTAGGCAGATGCTAGTAAGGCCTCGGACATCACCGCCTGCTTTGACACCTGTAAAGGCTGATCATTCATAAAAGCTCCCATATTTTTTTCAGCCACATACAATTCATCTAAAATGGGATTTAGCACAACACCTAAAATTACTTCATCATTTTTACACAGAGCAATTGATACTGAAAAATATGGATTGCCGGTGACAAAATTTGAAGTTCCATCAAGTGGATCAATGTACCAAGTGTATTCGGATCCAGTCATTTGAGAACCTGACTCCTCAGCGATGATATTGTGATCAGGAAAATGTTGCTTTAATTCACTGATGATTGAATTTTCAGATTCTCGATCGGTCGCGGTGACAACATCGTGAAGGCCTTTGCCTTCAACACTGGACCCCTTAAAGAAACCACGCTTTAAAATATTGCCTGCTACCTGAGCTGCTTTTATTGCAATACTTTTATGATCAGATAACATCGGCTTAGGGGTGATGTTAATTAAAACTCTTATATTCTTAGTTTTTGGCACCAGGTAGAGCTAGGTATGCCAGCATACTCATGGCCGCGTAGGTTTTAAACTCCGCCTGATCAAAAATAATCGACTGTTCTCCCATGATAACATCTTCAGTTATCTCTCTACCATGATGGGCGGGCAAGCAATGCAAGATAGCGAGACTATCTTTACTAGTTTTTAGGAAATTTTTATCCACCCTATACTTGCCCATTGTTTTTTTTAAAAAATTCTTGTTATTCTCCCACCATTCATCGACGTACAGCACGTCGGCCTGCTTAATTGTTTTAGAGACTTCTTTAGTAGTCCTCAAGCTGCCGCCGTGTAATTTTTCAAGTTTTTTTACCTGATCTGTAAAATCATGATTTTTACCTTCAAATTTTCCTGACGGCGTTATAATAGTAATTCCCTCTCCCAACAACAGCACGCCATAAATAAAAGACTCAAGAACACCACTGCCGGAATCTGGCCCAACTGCCACATATTGCAAGTCCTTTGTAGTTCCTACCTTGCTTGTAATTACCGAAAGGTCTGCCAGGGCCTGACTAGGGTGACCCTTCGCACAAAAACCGTTGATGAATGGAGGAGAGCTTTTGCGTAAGAATATTTCATACATATCTCGAGAATAATCCCGTAATACGTAACAATCAACCATGCGGTCCAGAGTTTCAATGATATCTTCATAACTTTCTCTTTTACTACCATCTTGCTCATGCGTAACGCTATGGACATCTATAAAATAGCTACTACCGCCTAACAGATACGCTGCAGTTTCAAAGGACAGGCGGGTACGCAGTGAATTACTATCGAACACTAATCCTACTCTTTTGTTCTTTAAGAGACTTGGCTTTCTAGTTAAATTTTTGCTGAATTTTACTGATTCAGAAATAAGACCCCTCCATTCTGTGTTTGAAAAATCAGTAACTTCAGTAATATTTTTCTCTCTCATAGTGTGCCGGAGGAGAGACTCGAACTCTCATGAGCTAGGCTCGCACGATTTTGAGTCGTGTGCGTCTACCAATTTCGCCACTCCGGCTAATTAACAGGCCATAACAGGCTCCAACTACTCTAAAGAAAAGGGGTAGCTCTGTCAATCATAAGACTTGCCTACTTGACGGTCTTCTGCTATCTTGGTATAAGATAATTCGCTTACGTTCGAGCTCACGCACGATAGACGACTCCATTTTCTCCCCGAAAACTGTCTGGTCTCTGGTGCGCGGGGTGGAGCAGTCAGGCAGCTCGGCTGGCTCATAACCAGCAGGTCGCCGGTTCGAATCCGGCCCCCGCAACAAACAAATGTCTACACACACGATGGTACGAAGTACAACCATCACAGTGGCGCTCTGTAGCGCCGTTGTCCTAGCCGCAGCTGTAATGGCTGTCGGACTATTCAAACAACATACAGTAACGTATGTTAGGATTGTTGACGTTGGACTTAAGGGTGGCGACACCTCGTCACCAGGGGCCGACATTAGAGCAGTTTCGATTACTAGGCCGACAAGAAACCGGACCTGGTTTGCTAAATCTGTCGTGTCTGGAAATATCCAAAATGGAAATGAGGGCAATAATAATGAATACAAAAATCCAAGCGCTTTACTTGGTGACCCAGATAAGAAAACTGACCCGCAACACCTTTCGCTTGGGGGCGGTGAGATTGTAGTAACTCTACCTATTATTGCTAAAGTTTCAGACGTAATTGAAGTTGATGAGATTGGCTCAAAGACTGGCGTTCATCCTGATAAATTTGAAGTTTACATGAGCAAGGACGCTAAAGGACCCTGGCAGTTGCTAGGTGAGTCAGACGGGCCTTCGACATTCACTATCGCGGAATGACGTTAAGCTCTCATGCAGCAATTGGCATGGTTGTGGCCACGGCAACACGTAATCCCCTTTTGGGATTTTTTGGTGCAGCCATTAGCCACTATTTGGCAGACATGGTTCCTCACGGAGATGAGTTTTTGTACCTCAGGCACAAATACAGGGGCTCTGATTTGTTAAGCATATTGGTAAGTGCTTGTGATCTGTTTGTCCTGGTGGTCATGCTTCTAGCAGTTCTAAATAGCCGACAGCAACATGACCCACTGCTTATTATTGCTGGAACCATCGGGGGCATTATGCCGGATCTGTTAATGCTGATTCAGCGCGACCACAAGCCTAAACCAGGTTCCAGCTGGAATCCTTTAGCTTGGCTGCAAAATGGTACCTGGTGGCTAATAGGAAAGCACTACGCCTTCCACAAGGCCTGTCACGACCTCATTAGAACGCCCATCCGCTTTCGCACTGGCGTGCTATACCAAGCTGCCTTACTGATAGGTTTTTTTGTACTATTTATCGCGTGACCAATATTTCCGGAGTTCGGCCATTCGGCTCCTGTTCTGGCTCGCAAGCCCCGACGGTTAGAACGCCGTTGGCGCTATTTATATAATATCCGGTTACACCGACGGCTGGGTCTCGGCTAGGGTCTAACGGAACTTTGTTTAAAATTTCTCTAGGAATAGTAGAAAAATCTACGGTGCAATTTTCTCTGGCTATCACCTGCACGCCACAAGTGGTCCGGCAATCAAAATCTGTAGCTGGCTTACGTAGTATCATTTGAACTGTGCCACTTTGTTGATCCAAATCAGATAGTGTAGAAGTTAAATCCTCTGGAAATGAATCTGATTTTTTCTGTTCTTGAATTTGTTCAACAGTTGCAATAATAGTCTCCGTGTCGGTAGTACGCTGAACATTACGCTGAGCAGCCTTTCGTCCACCGGGTGAAAAAATGGTAATTGCAACAATAACAATAACTATGACCATGGCTCCAGCCAACAACTTATTAATGATTCCTGTCATCATAAAATTGAAGTATCAATATATCGGTTTATTGTATAACGATTGGCCTCGAACCGTCTATCCGCCCCACCTAAAGCTAGTCCAATTGCCGTGGCATGCCGCGTTGCGAGATCTTCAGTAACCAGCTGCTGTGGCTTCAATCGCTGCAGAGGTGCGGCTAACTGAACGGGATGATCAATTTTTTTTGATAGATATTCCCCAATATCACCCAATCTAGATCCCTCGCCTGTAATAATTACACTTTCCACTGATCGCTTCCGGGAGCCCTCAAAAAATCTAATTGAACGCTTGATCTCTTCAACCACCGGATGTAAGTGATGATATATCAACTCAAGAGCATCTCGATAAGGTTGGCTGGTTTTATCCATAGTCGGGAGATCGTGCTTAAAAATATCAGCTTGTTGGTAGGTAATGCTAAATTTATCAGCAATAAGCTTATTGAGCTTATCACAACCGATCTCCAACACGAGGGTTGATTGTAGGCCTTCTTGACCAAAAATACTAATGGCCGTAACTCTAGGTCCAAGATCCACCAACAGAGCAGTGTCTATACTATTTAGTTCTGGAAGAACCGTGCGTGAACAGGCAATATTTTCTATGTCTATTCCGGCAATTTCTATTTGTAGACTTCTAGCCAGCTGAACAATTTGATCCACATACTGGCGATCACAGGCGGCTACCAACACCATTTGGGTCTGGTCTGATTCTTGAACAACTTTCCAGTCGTATGCGGCACTCTCCATGTCGAATGGGAAATATTCAGAAAACTGTACTTCTATTCCTTCGTGTATAGCTTTGGCATCAAGCTCTCTTGGAAAACTAAAAACGTGCGTAAAGACAACAGAAACTGGCACAGAAAAATGAGCTCCGCCAATTTTTATAGCTTGTGGACTAGCCTGGTCTAGCGCCAATCGAAGGTTTTTTGTGAGTTCAGACAAATTAATAAACAACCCGTCTTTGACGAGTGGTGTGGAACTGGAAATGTAATTGGCAGCGCGTAAGGTATATGCTCCAAATCTTTGTCTAATCTCGGCAACAGCAACAGCATTTTCGGCAATGTCTATTCCTACAGCACGCATGTGTCGAAAGTCTATCATTTCTGAAAAGGTGTTTTTTCTTTGAGCAAACTTCAGTATACGAAAAGTGGGCTGATTAATCAACCCACTTTCATTATTCAAGCCAATGCTAGCTATTATAATATAGGCTAAACTCGTGCGGATGCGGTCGTAAGCGCACGGCATCTATTTCCTTTTCCCGCTTATAAGAAATGTAGGTCTTAATGAAATCTTCGCTAAATACCCCACCAGCTGTTAAGAAATCATGATCTGCTTCAAGGGCATTAATTGCCTCATCAAGTGAGCTTGGAACAAATTTGACCTTAGAGCGCTCTTCTTCAGACAGGTTGAATAGATTGTGATCATGCGGATCTCCCGGTTCAATTTTATTTTTGATCCCATCAAGACCAGCCATCAACATAGCTGGGAAAAACAGGTAAGGATTGGCCAATGGGTCTCCTGACCTAAACTCAAGTCGCTTGGCCGCTGGATTTTCTGCATGATACACCGGAATCCGAATGGCGGCTGAACGGTTACGTCTGGAAAAAGCTCTAACTACCGGCGCCTCATAGCCTGGAGTTAGGCGCCTATAAGAATTGGTTCCGGGAGCACCGATGGCGAGAACGGCATTGGCGTGCTTGAGCAAGCCTCCGATGTACCAGAGCGCCATCTGACTTAGTCCGGCATAACCATCCTTGTCGTAGAAAAGCGGCTGACCATCTTTCCAGAGAGATTGATGTACATGCATGCCGCTGCCATTCTCCTGGAAGATGGGCTTTGGCATAAAGGTTGCTGTACGACCATAAGCCGCAGCCACATTTTTTACAATATATTTATAAAGCATCACCTGGTCGGCTTGCTTTACCATATCCTGATAGCGAACGTTAATTTCTGCCTGGCCAGTACCACCTACCTCGTGATGATGTCGCTCTACGACAATGCCAGCCTCTTGCATGGCGGCTACCATGTCATCTCTCAGTGGTTTATAACTATCAAGTGGCAACATTCGGAAGTACCCACCCTGATGCGCCGATCGATTGCCATGATTACCCTCTGGGTCAGACCGTTCGCTGTTCCACCACCCCTCATCAGAGTCGACTTCATACATTTGGTAATTACCATCACCGCCAAATCTAACATCATCAAAGATGAAGAACTCTACCTCAGGGCCACAGTACATAGTGTCAGCAATGCCCTCTTTTTGCATATAGGCAACAGCTTTTCTAGCAATATAGCGCGGATTATGATCATACTCTCGGTCACCTTCGCCTAATGGATCTTTGACCTCGGCAATAACTGAGAGTGTAGGTCTTTCACAAAAAGGGTCCATAAAAGCAGAGTCAGGCACGACTTCCAAAATCAGATCGCTTTCAACTATCTCCTGAAAAGCCGGGATGCTAGAACCATCAAAGGCAATTCCCTGAGCGCAAGCTTCAGGAGTGAAATAGTCTCTGGTTAAAGTGACGTTACGCCAATCACCAAGCGGATCAACAAATTTAATATCTACAAATTCTACCTCCTCTTTTTCGCATACCTTCATCAGATCTTCGATTGATTCTGGCCGAGCTGGTTTTGACATGGTGATTACTATTTTACTAATTGAAAAAAGCTCCTCAAGTGAGCTTTCCCACTCACAGACTATCTCCGTCACTGCGCATAGACCGCAAGACAGTTGAAACGTGAGCAGAGGTATTATATCACCCCTATTTTTTTAGACAAATAATCCCTCTGTGGATAAATGCCGACTGTAATAAACAAACCCTATCTAAAATAGGTCTCCGCCAATTATTCGATCAAAGGTGTCTCTATCTTGCTCTAAGACATGCATAACCTCTCCTAACATTTCATCTGGATTTTCTAAGAGACGCTCTGCCATCTCTTTGTCCACGTGCCTGAGAATGATTGAGTCATTCACAGTTACAACAGGACCCCACTCACAGTCGCCGCTGCAGTCTCCGGCTTCAATCCTAAGATTAGGGTACTTGTCTTTGTATAACTCTTCCCAGCGAGTTTGCAGTCTATGCATCACCGTCTTTGATCCACGGTTTTGGCAGAGCTCTGCCTGACATACTGTAATTGTTCTAAGTTCAGCCATACTGAAGAGTCTAGCGGTCGTAGGACGTTGCGTCAATACGACTAACCAGCTTTATTGATAGAGTTCTGAATAATGGTCATGGAGCTTTCAAGCCAGCCCCTGAGAGCCTCTAGCACCTGTCTCCGCTTTAAAGAATTGCCTTTTTCTAACATGTCCTTTGTTGCTGAGCTTAGAGCTTCTCGGAGATCTTGATCTCTAGTGATTATACCATCATCGGTTAGGCGAATTGACGCAGGGTCATCAGCCTTATCAATGTATTCAGCCAGAGCCTGCATGCCAGCTAGCTCTGTCCGTAGTTGTCCAAGGCCAGCTGGACCTGCTTTGGCTTGCCGTTCCCAGTGTCTAACTTTATCTAAAGATGGCCGAGCTCGCTTCATTTCCGGATTAACAGACCTTTCAAGAACATTAATAGCTCTCTCCAAAAATAGTCTAGCTCGAGTAACGTTAATGTCTCTATCATTATGTCGCTTCAGTAGCTGATTTTCTTTGAGACCGGCAATAACCTGACGAACCTCGCCCATGGTCGCTGTATCAACTGGCTCAGCCGCTCCTAACCAATCACCAAAAGCAAGCGGATCACTTGGCATGTCTTTACCAAGAGAGTCTAGAGCTGCACCTAATAAGGTGGCAGCTTCACGCCGCTCAAAAGGACGAGACACTTCTACGCTACTTATGTCTGTTGATACTAAAGGCATGGTCTCCCAGCGCTGCCAAGCTGGCCTGGACTCTGCGGTCTGCTCGAGCGCTGGATCATCGCTATACTCTTCGTCCCAAGTCTCAGCGTCATCAGTTTCCTCTGTACTTTGTTCTCCATCTTTTTCAAGTACTAATTGAAACCCACTATTTGGATCTACACAATCAAAAGTAAGTGTGCCGTTGCTTTGTCGAAAAACTTTGTACTCAGCCTCTCCAATGCGTCTGGCTGACCCGCGCTCTAAATCATAGGCAGTTAAGGCGATAGCACTGTCACCACCTTGCCTAAGGCCAATAATTACTGGATTGGCTTCAGAGCTCTGACTAATCATTGCTAGTTCATCTGGTGTAAAACGATGATATACAACGGTTTCTGCCTGCCCGGTGCTAATATTCTCTGGTAGATCAACCAACATGCCCACAGAGCTCTCTGGCGAGACCCCTTTAATTATAGAACGAGAGTCTGGAGTAACTAAATCGTAGTGCTGACTTAGCCCTTCTCGACTTATAGCATCTCCAGAACTTAAGCTAGCGTATTCAGGTGGTATCGACCCAAAAGTTCTCGCTAAATAATCGTTACGGTGACCGTGTCTGTCTTCACGTTTCTGTCTGCGATGTTGCTCGCCAGCATCAAAACGACGAGCCTGTAATTCTCTACCCCACTGTTCCTGAGCTGTTAGACGAGCGGCTGATAATGTTTCAACGGCCTGCTGAATTGTGACTTGCAGAGCCACAGCCTGATCGTCTACTGGATCAACTTGAACTCCTTTTAGAAGATCTAGCGCTCTATCAATTTCTGCCTCACTCCAACGCAATTTAATAGCATTATCAAAGTCTGTTTCAATATCGAAGTCCTCACCTACACTGTTCATGATTTCTTGCTTGGAAACCTGGTAGTCACTTAACATCTCAAGCGGGGTTGGCCCCACCTCAACCGGCGCAGCAGTTGACCCCTCGTCAGCCGCTGACTCTGAGGCTTCGCGTTCAGCAGAAATCCTTTCCTGTTGCTGCTGATATTCAACGACTCGACTAAGTAGATGAGCAACGGTCGGGTCCTTCAGCATAACTGTTCTATTTTCAGCTGAGTCCCGTGACTCGTCGTCAATTCCGTCATTACTAACAACATCAAGACGAGCGCCTGGAATTTCACGAGGCACTCTATCAGCAACAAGATCAGAATCAACTATCCGTTGTCTGGGGGGTTTGAATTCTCCTGGTCGAAATGGCATAACGCATTAATCTACACGATTTTTAGTGTTTTGTCAAGACTAGTTTTTAGTCTAGAACAGTGATTTAAGTGTACATGATATCCTCCCAAACGAAAAACGAGCCCTAGGGCTCGTTTTTCAAATAATGAACTTGGCTTATGAACCGAGAACGGCGTCCTTAGCGGCCTTAGCAACTCGGAACTTAGCAACAGTTTTGGCTGGGATCTGAATCTCCTCACCAGTTGCTGGATTGCGACCCATGCGGGCGTTCCTTTGCTGCTTAACCATTTTACCAAGACCTGGAACAACGCATGCGCCTGCCTCACGGGTTTCCGAGAGAATTACGTCAACGATTGTCTCCCAAGCTTCGGTGACCTCTTTCTTTGAAAGACCTGTCTTCTCAGAGAAGAGCGCCATTAGCTGGGACTTTGTCAGTGGTTTTCCTGCCATAAAACTGATTTATTACTTAGTTTCCGGAGCTCATTGTACCGTTTTGCTTGAAAAACCTCAAGAAAAGCTTATGCACAGTGTGAAATAAATTTATTTAGAACAACTATTATGCTAATAAAATAGCTAATATTAGCAAAAAGAAAAACGCCGGTTGACGTTTTTCTGGATGGCTCTAGCCACAGTTCGGGCAAGTATCACCATCATTCTTTTCACTACCACAACTTGTGCAAGTTCCCTCTTCGTCCATGGTGCTCACCTCCTTTCTAAATAATATAAAAATATTTTATCAGATTATTTCATTCAAAAAAATGGTATGATGTGTCTATGTTAACTCGATCACAGGAAAAAATGATTCGCGCGCTCCACCGTAAAAAAGATCGGTTGGAAACTGGGCTGTGTTTAGTTGAGGGTAAAAAAGTAATAGAGGCTGCGGGCATGGCTGTAGAATTTACTTTTACGCCAACGGACACAGAACTGTTTTCTGAGCTCGTAACAACTGACTCTCCCCAACAACTGGCTGCTGTCGCTAGAGTACCGCGCTGGAGTGACGAAGCGCTCTTGGAGAGACCAGTACTCGTGGTGTTAGATGGTGTCCAGGATCCAGGAAATGTTGGCACGATACTACGACTTTGCCTAGGATTTGACGCTGGGCTTATCTTAGTTGAATCAGCTGACCCGACTAGTCCAAAGGTAGTCCGAGCTTCTGTTGGCGCTATCTTCCAGGTGCCCTGGAGGGCGATTTCACGCGCAGAGGCACCGGACTGGATTCATAGCCTAAACCGGACAATCTATCGTCTAGAAGCGCGCCCTGAGGCGTCAGTGCTGCTCTATGAAACAAACCAAGACCCAATAGTACTAATTGCTGGATCAGAGGGAAATGGAATCCAACTAGACATTCCTGGACAGTCGATTGTAATTAACCACAACGAAGCCCTTGAGTCACTTAACGTCGCAACAGCCTTGGCTATTGCACTGCACAGCAAATACCGAAACTAGAGGCGTAACTACTGACAAGACATAGCTACCCTGAGGTTTGCTAGGTTATCACGCATCACATCAACGTAAGTCATTCCAGCCGCTTGCTGCTCCACGGTAAGACCCTCAACAGGATTTAATATCATTGTTTGCAGGCTCAACTCTTGCGCAATTGTCTCAGATAGTTTTGGGCTGGATAACGATTCAAAGAATATAGTGCTAACACCTAATTCCTGTGCCTTTATAGTAAGTTGGGACATAACCTTTGGAGAAGGCTCAGAGTCAGGGGAAACACCAGCAATGGCGAAAGCTGTAAAATTATATCGATTAGCCAGGTAATTAAAGGCATTGTGCGCAACTATAATGTTGCGTGTTTCGCAAATTCCCAAGCCATCGTTAAAGTCAGAGTTTAACTCTTCAAGCGATGAAATATAGTTTTCTGCATTTACTTGGTAGATATCCGCATGCTTGGGATCGACCGAAGCCATAGTTTCCGCGATTGTTTCTGTCATAGTAATAACCTGCACTGGATCAAGCCAGGCGTGAGGGTCTACTGAACCTACCAAATCATTATCAACAGCTACCACTCCATCCAGATTCTGTAACGTCAAATAATCAGACAAATTTATTACTGTCACACCAGTCTCCTTTAACTCATCGGAGATACGACCTGCCCAAGCGTCAATACCAGCGCCATATGTAAAAAATATATCCGAGGAATAAATTGCTTGAATCTCGCGCGCAGTTGGCTCAAAACTATGAACATCAACTCCTGGAGCTGGCCTGACAACAACGTTAATCTCATCTCCTCCAACTGCCCTAACTACGTCCTCAATAACAAAAAATGATACCGCAACTTGCAGCTTGCCTGAATCCTTTGTATCAAGTTGAGGATGGTTTAGGTTTGGTAGTAAAATCAACATTGCCAAAATACCAAAGACTGCTAAAACCAGACTGATGCGAAAGATGTTCATGTCTTGATGATAACGCAACTTAGTTGCATTTGTAAAGAGTAGTGTGGAAAACTAGCGTTGGCACGCTGGACAAAGACCAGCGAATTCCATCATGTGGTCAATCACCTGGTACATAGTGCCGGCCTTAACCTGCTTAGTGGCCTGCTCTAGCGCAGTGCTGCTAACATCTTCAATGGCGCCGCATGATAAACAGCGAATATGGTGATGATGGGTTCCAAGCGCAAACTCGTAATATCGCCGCTCTGGGTCTAACCTAACTTCCTCTAAGAGTTTTTGTTTAAGTAAAAAATCAACCTCCCGATAAATGGTGGTTTTGTTAACCGCAATCCCCTGCACCTTTAGCTGTGCTCCCATATCTTCAATCGACAGCGGACGAGCTGACGAGATTAAAGTATTAAGTAGGGCCTTTCTAGTTTTAGTTAAACGATGACCACTGGCCTTCAATCGCTGCTCGATTATTTCTGGATTCGTTGACATGCTGAAATTACTTCTTTACAAAAACTGTCTGGGTTGGGTACGCCAAGTCTATTTTCTTCTTTTCAAAGTGCCGCTTGAGAATCAAGTTAACAATATTTTTTGTGGCTGTGTACTGTTCGAAAGAATCTGCATTTATTTCATAAACAAGGACATGCTCCAAGCCCGACGCACCAAAGCTACTAAAATGAAAACGTATAAAGGACACACCTGGAATCGCATCAAGTGAGGCTGGCAGATCAACTTGCAGTCGCTCAAGTTTATTATTAGGGGTTTGAGTTGTAAATGTCAGATGCTCCGTGATACGACGTGTTTTAAGGCCCCTGTAGTTCTTTAACGTTGAATTCGTCAAATCTTTATTTGCCACAATAATCATCTCACCACTAAGGCTTTTTAAACGAGTTGTCTTTAGACCAATTCGTTTGACCGTCCCCTGATTACTTCCAACTACAATAAAATCACCAACTTTAAATGGTTGATCAAAATATATGGAAAGTGAACTGAAAATGTCACTTAAAATGCTCTGCATGGCAAAGGCAATAGCAATACCTCCAACCCCAAGCCCGGCTACGATTGAAGTTACGTTATAACCGAGGCTAGTTAAAATAACGAGGCAACCGATGCCGTAAATAACCAGACCAATGATACTGCTAAAGCCATCTATAATTCCAGAATTGCCTACACCTGAACGGTTCTTTGAATATCGAAAAACCACGTTAGAAACTTTTGCAACCTGGTAGGTAATAATTGCAATTAACAAAATGCGCAACCAAATTGGCATTGTAAATGCCCACCCATTGGTAGCCGTGCTGGCTATGATGTAAGCAATAACGACTAAGGTGGGCCAACGCAACTCTCTGACAATTTCTACAACCATGTCATCTAACTGACTACTGGTTTTTTTACTCAGGCGATCTAACCGTTGAATGAGTAGTATTTTTATAAAATAGAAAATCAGCCCAACGCTTATAAAAATAATAAGCGCCTCAATGTGATTGAGAATTAAATTGACGATCTGATTTATGACCTCCTGAATCATTGCCTCTATTATACCTGAATTAACAGGCTCAATCAATTAAAACTCTAAATAACTAGCCGACTAATTGCTCTACGGCAGCTTCAATGAGCTTGGCTATATCGACTGAATTACCTTTTTGAATAGCCGGGAGGTGGCTGGATAGAATATTGTCCTTTATCCAGTCGGAAATTTGGACTGCAGTAACCTCGTCGCTTTCAATAAACTCTCTAGCAAAATCGTCCGTGCTAACCAAAGCCGGAATTTGTTCAAATAAGTTGTTGAAGTGCTCTGGCCAATCTGGTTGCCAGCCGGTCTCCTTTGAAACTTTTCTAACTAGAGTAGCTGTGCGCAGTTCATGTCGCTCAACCTCAGTGGTGATTTGTTCAAGTGACTGCCTGCCTGCTGGACCGTTGGTTACCTCCAGTAACTTTCTAACATCAGCCAGACGAGCACTAGCAGCAGTGGTGCTGCTGGGACTCTGGCCAACTACTTGTTCTAGAATAATAGCAACTCTCTCTAAACGACCCCTGAGCTCGCCTGAGCCAGCTTGCCATCGTTCAAGCCTAGCTGCCTCAACTTGCTTCTCCTGCTCTACTCGACGCACCTCTGCTGCAATCATGTCATCAGCGACTTGACCACGGACCTCCTCTTGCAGCTCCTCAACCACGTCCCAATCCTCGGTGTCTGGCTCATTACCCCAGCTACCCCAACCAGATCTCTGTAACCGCTTGGCTGATACTGTAACACTTCTATAAACGCCACCTCGGCCATCTAACTTTGGTTCACCAAAACTGCGTCGTACTTTGTCAGGCATAAGCTCAATAGCCTCAGAAACTGTAACCGGATGAATAGTGTCGGCAAAATCACCATTGGGACCACCGGAGCTTATCACGAACCCAAAATTAAATGGCTCAGTTAAACGTGCGCGGTCAGATTCTGTAAATTGTTTGCGCTGAAACGGAGGTGACCAAGGACCATCTTCATAATCATCAAATCTGTACAGCGTGAAATCTGCCACCGAATTTTTTCCAATCCTGCGGTAGGCAGTGGACATAGAATAACGTAGCTCATCGCCCCCGTAACCATAGCCTTCTTGCCTGTAAGCAAAGAGTTCAGGATTTGACTGCGCTAATAATTTTGCAAGCTCGTGATCACTTAAATCCCTTAGCTGATCTGTCATGACTTCTGGATCAATCCAATCTCCAAAAGACTGGCCATAGCGAGCTAGTATTGCCTCGACGTGTCCTAAGGATGCTTGGTTGATGCCATGGTCTTCTAGGTTTTCATTGCGATGAGCTAGCAAGGCTCTAACTCTAAGTAATATATCAGAGCGGGTGCCGAAACGCTTAACAGCTTTTTCCCTGGCACTATGTTCAGTTTGAACAATCCGTGACTCTCGACTAACGGCTGCTACAGCATAGGCCAAATCTTTCTTCCCAACTGCCTCCAAGGCCTGAAAGACGCGGGCCGTTGACTCTGAAACATCTAGTCGCTGAGCTAGACGTTCTGTGGGCGTAAGTTCTTTGGGAGGCTCTGGCGCAGGTGGTTCATAAGCAGGCCAGCTGGCCAAGGGCTGTGGTTCACGTCTTGGGGAAACTTCGCTCGTATAAATAGGCTCACTTACATCATCATCCGGCCAGCTAGATTCTCCCCAGTCGTCTGCGCCTAGAGCATCATTTAAACTTGGAAATTCCTGAGCATTGTGTCCAGCGCGAGATAATTGAAAATTAAACTGCTCTCGATCGCGAGGAGATAAACTATAACTAGCTGAGGCTTCCAGTGCGGTTCGCCCGCTTTCAGAGGCTTCTTGAGTGGTCAAGCGGAAGCAGATTCCATCTGGACCAGCCAGTCTGGCTCTGCGCTCAGACTCCCCTGGAGAAACTGCAAAATATCCACCACCCATGCGATCACGAGCAGAATCAATAACTAAACTAAAATCCATAGTCACCCCAATCATGTCGACCGGGTGAGTTGTAAGAATAATTGTTGGCTTGCTACCACGAAAAGTGTTTTCTGGCGCTGATAACTCACGGCGCAAAAAAGTTTCCAGTTTTGTGTCTTGAGTTAGAACAATTAGACGATGGGCCGTACCTTCCAGTACTCCTGTCTTTGTATCCAGCTCAGAGTAACCAACAATAGCGCGGCGTATCTGCCTAAGAACCGTACGGGCCATGTCTTCATTTCTCAAAAAAGCGATGGCGTTACTGTCCAGCGGCACCTGGCCACTAATTATCTGGTTGATAATTTCTGCGACTCTTTGCTCCAAAGGAATGTGCCAAGGCTCTTTAGCTTCTTCATAGCGGATATCTGTAGGCAGCTTGTTTCCTTCTGGCCTATTCTTAAAAAAAGTTTGATCTACCGGGTACGTGCTAAAGAAATTAGCTAAGGTCTCTGCCCGGTCAACTCGTCTTGATACTAAAATAGTAACTGGCAGATCTCCCCTCTCCTGCTGAAGCTTTAGCGCTCCCATTAGCAAGTGATTGTTGACGGTGTCTTGATCTGCTCCATCAATAATGATGGCGCCTACGTGGGTAGCATTAACCCGTCCCTCCAGAGCGTGGCGAGCTGCATTACCAGTGGCGCTGGTACTAATCTTAGCTCCAGCGTCTAAATTTTTCCCTTGGCCCGTGGCGTACCCAACATAGGAACCGAGACTTTGACTGCCGTCATGTAGCGCGCTAATAGCGTGGGACGCACCAATAGCAGCATCTACTGTTTGTGTAGCAACTGCCACGTTACGAGACCTGGGCTCACGACCCCTTGCTGTGGTAACAAAGCGATCGGCCGCTTCGGATAGAAAAATTGTATCTTCAATATCACCTTGAACTACCAAAACCTGACCGTGCCTGGAAACAGCGTCAGAAATCATCCAGCGATAATCTTCGATGTGCTCCTCAGCGTTGTTGTTCCTGTCCAGGCGATCTCTTAATCGATCTTGCCAACCCAACTCAACAAACTCAGAGTCAGTTGCTTTCTCAATGATTGGATCGCGAGTCCTACCTGGGGGTTGGCGCCACATATTAACTTTGTATAACAGATTTTTAGCCCTTTGTCAACAATAGCCCCGGTTTATGGAGTGGGTCTTTCTGGTAAAAAAAGTGGCCTACGACGCTGTGGTGTAGGCCTTCTTGGCGGGAGCAGGGAGACCCATCAGTCTGGAGTATCCCTGCGTACCTTCGGCTCCGAAGTGGAGCTCACCATCACGGTAGGCGCCGTCGAGCAGGTACTCCCTCTGTGGCGACGCGGGGGCCAGAGTGAGGAGTACAACACGGGTGTCTTGGTGAAAACTGAGCCCCTCCACCCTGAAGCCATGGGGGGCCAAGACACCCTCCAGTGCTTGAAGCTGAGCTTCACTCCGCGGACCACGAACGCCCCTCAATATGGCAATCATGGCTGGCTTGAGCGCGGGCAGGACTTCCCTGGCAACTTGTTCCTTCCTCGTCATGGCGTTAACCTCCTGGTACGCGCGAGCAGGATAGATAAGAACGCCGCAGACGTCAAGGCGACTATTAGTTGACCGAAAAATAGCTCTAGGCTATACTTTTCCGCGTGACTTTCAAACAGAGGGTCAATATTCCGGGGTAGCTCAGTGGTAGAGCAGTGCGCTGTTAACGCATTGGTCGTCGGTTCGAGCCCGACCCCCGGAGCCAGATAAAGAAGAGTCGTCCATCTGGGCGGCTTTTTTATACTCGTGTCGTTTGAAGAGTGTTAAGAGCGCGTCTTTTGGCTCAAGACAAAATTCATAGTTTAAGCAAAATAGTTCGGAAAAAACCCGTGAGACAACCTCTTGTTTTTCTAAGCCAAGAGCATGATTGAATTATAAACTAGTGTTTTTAACTAGCTCGGAAGTTGTAATCTATTTCAGCACCTGAAACATCGGTGTATCCTCACCGCTTTAACGAATATAACGATACAAAAAATACAGCGGCAGCGAAGCCAAGAATAAACCAGAACTTCAGACCATGAATATCACTTACCCCAGCAAGTGACGTTCCAATATGAATAATTATTCCAATGAGAGATGCCATGAGATAAACAGATGACGTATTCCAACCAATTGCATAACTCTTGTCTTTTTTTGTTCTGTTGTTATCCATTGTAGATGATATTGAACCCTTTAAAACGAGGACCTGTTTGATTCTATGTTGTTGTGACTAATTATTTATTTAAGATATGGATTTGTCAATAATTCTCCCATTTCAAGAACGCGAAGTTGATCTAATGGGATATCGTTAATGTCTTCCATTGAAATAATTGATTCCTCACCAGTCGCGTCATTCTCCCACTCGGGACTCTTGGCGTATCGCCCCTCTACATAGATGGAAAGGCCATCACTATTGTCTCCGATGAAGGCGCCATACTCTTGGAGGGCGCGGGCGATAATCGTACCGGTCCGATTAAGGCCGAGTGAGTCAACATCAAGGTCTGGATTAAGTTGAATACGAGCGCCCTCAGGAATTGCATAGTTCTCTTCGCTGCGTCCATCTTCTGCGGACGCGGGCCACACAAATGATCCAGCCTTTGGGTAGTCAACAGCCATCACTAGAGCGTGTGGGATGTGCCCTTGAAGTATTTCATCACGATGAACAAGACCGGCCATCAGAGGAAAGCCAGCACCACGAGCACCAGTACTTGTCGCACTAATTTCCTGAACTCCATCATCACTCAAGTCAAAACGAAACCCGCCCGCTGTCGTCCAGTTTTTACCTTTTTTTTCGGCTTGAAAATAATCATAGCTGTAGCCAGTTTCAACATTCACCACGGTCATCAGCCCATCGCTGGTGTCGTCTGGCTCGGCGTTATCAGGTATTGGCATCGCCGCAGTTTCATATCCTAGTGATCCAGTAAAACCCGGTCCACAACCGCTAGTGCAATCAACAACATAAGTAGGAGTGCTATTGTCAGCATAGTAGATTGGCACAGTCCACTGTTCCACATTAAGGAACAGACGGCCCAACGAATAACCGTCTTCGATTGTATCGATCATGAGATCACTCTTCTCCTCTATCTTAGGGTTATCGTCGATAGGTGTGTTCCAAATACTATCCTCTGTGAAGGGCCGGGTTACAAACGACGAGGTTTGTCCACCGTACCAAAGTACATTATCGAGGTCTCGTGTCCCAACAAAGCTTGTGAATCCATTTTTCCTTGCTCGAGTCTCGGCGATCTCTTTATTACTCTTTTTTTGCGTGAAATCGATGGTGTATATCTTTATACCTTTACGTTTGTATGTTTTTAACTTTTTTACCCACGACTGTCGTTTTTTAGAGGTCTGCTGTTGGTAGGTGTCTTGACCATCATCAGAAGCTGAGTAATTTGGCTTGTAGTTCAACTCTGTCTTGCTGATGGCATCAACATGGCGCAAGATCTGCTCCCTGGTTATAACATCATCACCAAATGCACCAAGTGGATCTTCAACTATAATCTTCTTCTTTGGATATTTCTTATCAATTTCTATTATCGTTCTGAAGACCCCTGCCGCGACATCAGATTTATTTTTTTTACCAACTGAGTCGTAGACATCGGCACCGGTCAGATAGAATCCATCTACCTCTTTCTTCTCTGCGCTCTTCACTCGAGTATTAACCACAAAATTCCGCCAATTCTTTTTTGACGGGTCCATGTAATAGGTGTTCGTCAACGTTTGAGGAACTTTCTTGAGCCGTGCTGATTTCTTTTTCTCGTGCACAGATGTACCTTTTTGAGCTGTGCTTATGGAAATCTCAGCATATACCTTAGTACCGCTGTTACGGAGAATAGAAATTTCGTCTTTACTGAACTCACTTGTATCGATGACAACCTTCTCAAAAACAGTCAGTCGATAGAGCATATCCGGATCATTACCTAGATACACCCCGAATTCATAGGCCTTGTCGGAGAGGTCACGGGAGAGAAGATCCTCACTATCGTCGCTCGTAGCGGTCGCAACTGAAGTAACAAAGATTAAACACAAAGCTAGTCCGAAGGAGGACAACGCGCCTGCTATTTTCGTGACATTTCTTTGTGATTCCATGCTATCTCCCTAAATAATAACGAAGCAGACTAACAAAAAATGGAGGTTTTGTCAAGATCCTTTGCAATCGTTTTATAGATACTGGAGCAATTTGGAAATCGCTTATAATCAAAGAAAAAAAACTCTAAAAATATCACTCCAGAGTGACTTTCCGGTACAAGTAATTTACATAGTTAAAGGCGTATGCTTAACTTGTCACATGTCTGAAAGAAAAATCTTTGGTAAGCCTCGTAAAGAAGGTGATCCTGAGTCGAAACAAGCGACAACAAGCGCAGAACGAAGCTCAGTGTATGAACAACTTTTTGGTTACCAACACCAAAACATGGATGAGATCCGTTCAGCAGCAGCAATGGCGTACGAAGCCGCTGCTGGCCCTTTTGGAATATCACAAAGCGCTGGTTATTCGGAGATATGGGACGATGGGTTAAAACCAACAGTTGAGGAAATTAAATCAGAGGCTGGGGGTGGTGTTTTTGTATCGCTCGGACATGGCCTTGGCTCGGACGTGCGTATTGGAAGAATGGTTGGCGCCTCAACAATTATTGAGGTAGATATTCAAACTCCAACTAGTCTCGAAATTGGTCAAAAAAGAGAGACGGAGATTCAAGATACGTGCCTACTCGAAATTCGAGATGATATCGTTGTCGCATTGGCGAAAATGCATTCAGAAACAGTGGATGTAATTTATTATCGTGCCCTTGATAACTTTCGTGGCAATCTCCGGATGCTGTTGCAAGAAATAGAGCGTGTATTAAAACCTGGTGGTTTTATTATTGAAGATGGACAAACCTGGTTTTGGACACGTCCAGAGTGGGAAGAAGTAAATGAATCATTTGAACTTTTTTCTGAAGGAGATGCGCGCCTTACTGTTATATTTAGGAAGAATAGCCCTGAGCAACGAGAAGCGACTGACTGATTTTATAAAAGTTGGTGATTATGTAATCCGCTGATTCATAAATCAGTTACGCCTCTTTTTCTTAGATAGAAAAACAGCCCCCGGGGGGCTGTTTTGAAGTATAATCTATGTGTAAGCCTAGTAATCCTGCAACTTGCGCATGGCGTCGTGATCTTTGATAGTTTGAAGAGCTTTGGCCTCGATCTGTCGAATACGCTCTCTGGTCACGCCGAATTCCTGCCCAACCTCTTCCAAGGTGTGGGAAACGCCATCGATTAAACCGAAGCGCATTTCCAGAATCTTTTGTTCACGAGGTGGTAGATCAGCAATAGCTTCACGAACATGGTCTCGCAGCAGCTCCAAAGCAGCAACCTGAGACGGTCCAACAGTTTTAACGTCCTCGATGAAATCACCTAAGGTAGAATCTTCTGAATCGTCATCTCCAACAGAGGTTTCAAGCGAAACGGTATCTTGAGAGATTTTGATGATGTGCAAAACCTTATCAATACTAAGGTCCATTTCAGCAGCAATTTCTTCTGGCAGAGGCTCACGACCTAGCACTTGAATTAACTGGCGCTCGCGTTGCTGAAACTTGTTAATGGTTTCAACCATGTGAACCGGAATACGGATGGTCCTTGACTGATCGGCTAGTGACCGAGTAATTGCCTGCCGAATCCACCAAGTCGCGTAGGTCGAAAATTTATAACCCTTACGATAATCGAATTTTTCAACAGCGCGGAACAGACCAACGTTCCCCTCCTGGATCAGGTCAAGCAATGAGAGGGAACGGCCAGTGAATTTTTTAGCAATAGATACAACCAAGCGTAAGTTAGCTTGAATCAATTTTTGCTTGGCTTCAAGATCTCCGGCTTCTTTTAACTTGGCCAGGCGTACCTCTTCTTCGCTAGTTAACAAAGCTACCTTACCGATTTCTCTGAGGTACATTTGAATAGAATCGCTAGCGATGTCGCCCAGGTCAAAAGTTTTTTCCTGACGCTTCTTCTGCATGACGCGGTCCAGAATTCCACTATTAACCTTTGGAGCGTCTTCTGGCTCATCCTTTGAAACAGCAGTAGCAGCCGCCGACAGACCCAAAATTGGAGCGCCGTCTGGCGACAGAATTTCAATGCCATCGTCCTCTAACTGGTTGAGCCACTCTTCGAAATCGTCCACATAATCTTCGAGGGAATCAAAAATGTACAGCAGTTCGTTTTCTGTTAAGAAACCACGAAGCTTACCTTTTTGAAAAAGTTCCTCGGCAACATCAACAGGCCATTCGGCCTTGACGTATTTTCCGCGCGGTGCAGGAGTGGTAGTTTCAGTAGCCTTGCTGGCGCGAGGCGACTTTTTTACAGTTGCCTTCTTGGCCTTAGCCGCCTTTGGCTTGGGTTTGGGTTTGGCTTTTTTTGAAACTGACCGCTTAGCAACTTTCTTAGTTGCCTTCTTGGCTGATGTTTTCTTTTTTATAGTCTTTTTTGTAGTTGGTGACTTGCGTGCCATTTGGATTACCCTAATTTCTTCAATTCATCCGTAAGAATACGGAATTCTGTAGACAGTCGCTCAATCGCGCCATTGTCGTGGCTAGCTTCGGCGGAGGATAGAGCTGTGCTCAAATCCTGCAGTCGCCGTTTAATGCGATCGCGCTCAAGTCGGTCGAGCAAAGCGAGCAGTTCTTGTTGTCGTTCCTGCAATGATAACTGGCTGTACAACTCCTCGCCGATTAGCTCAAGGGTTTGCCAGGTTAGCAGCAACTTTTCGTTAGAAAATACAAGCTGGTTGCGCTCGATAGAACCGGACTGATTATACTGAGACTCGAGATATTTGTAAACCTCTCGCAAATGTGGAACTTCAAGTGAATCAACATGTAAACGCTGCAGTAAGACTGGAAAATTCTGGATTTCCAAGGAAAGCAAGGCCATTAGGCGTTCACTAAGGGCCTCATTCTTGGGGTTTTTTGGCGCTACTGGCTGAGTTATAGGCTCCTGAACTACGGTTTTGGGTCGTAATTTGGTTGTTTTCTTCCGACCACGGTTAATGGTATCTCGCAGTATTTGTTCATCGACATGTAAAAGAGTAGCCAACCGCTGAAGATAATGGGTCTGTTCGATTTTATCTGGAAAGAGCGAAATCATTGGAAGCAGTTCAGAGGCGGCCTTTTTCTTATGCTGAACATTCATAAGGTCCAAGGGCGCTAGCACGGTATCAAAGGCGTATTCCATAAATGGCTTGGCCTCAACGGCTAACTTCCGAAAGTGCTGGGCGTCCTGCCGAATTAACTCATCTGGATCTGAACCTTGTGGTAGGTTCATAACTTTAATATTCATCCCCTGCTGAATAGCTAGTTGCATACCCCGCCAAGCTGCCGACAATCCAGCAGCATCGGCATCGAAGGCAAGAATGACGTTATTTGAGAAACGTTTAAGTAAACGAATTTGCTCCTCGGTCAAAGCTGTTCCTGAAGAGGCCACCACGTTTCGGAACTTAGCCTGGTGGGCAGTAACGACATCCATGTAACCTTCCACAATCATGGTTGCGTCCATCTTCTTAATATAATGCTTGGCCATGTCTAAACCATAAAGCACAGCGCTCTTATTATAAACCGGGGTTTGAGGCGAGTTTAGATACTTAGCCTCGTGCTTACCAGACTCAAGAATCCTGGCGCCAAAACCAATGACATTACCGTGCGTATTATGAATGGGGAACATTAAACGACCTCGAAACCTATCGTAATAGCCACCGGCTTTTGGTGAAGGCACCACTAACCCCGCGTGTTCAAGCTCGGTATTGGTAAAGCCTCTTTTTTTTAAAAACTGCATGAGGGCGTCCCAAGAATCTCCACTGTAACCAATTTGAAATAGAGTAGTTGTCTCTGAAGAGACCGCGCGCTCTTCCAAATAGGTTCTGGCCCGCTCCCCTTCTTTTGATTCTTTTAGTGCCGTAGAAAAAAAACTAGTTGCCAAATCCAGACAGTCGAGCAAACGTGTGCGCTCGTTGTTATCACGAGGGTCGGTTTTTTTAAGCTCCACTCCAGCTTTCTGAGCCAACATACGCAGAGCCTCGGCGAACTCGACACTTTCAACCTCTTGTAAAAAAGTGAAGATATCGCCACCTTTGCCACACCCGAAGCAATGAAAAAACTGCTTTGGCTCAGACACCGTAAAACTAGGGGTCTTTTCGCCATGAAATGGACATAACCCTTTGTGGTTGGCTCCAGCTTTTTTAAGGGTAACGTACTCTCCAACAATATCGACTATGTTGAGGCGCTCCTTTATTTCTTCGACTGGTGTGCTCATAGCTGGACACTAGCGCGAGTGGCGAAAAATGACAAGAATCTGATTATTGTGGCGGCTATCTAAATGGCTTAAAAAAGGCCTCATCGGCTAGAGCCAGCATTTCTTTATCTCCTCGTGAATTGCCGTAAGCTACTATCTTGCCGAAGGCTGTTAAATCAAGGGCTTGTTTGATTCTAGTAGTTTTTTGCTCTCCCCAACAGATTGGTGTGTCTAACTGTCCGGTAATTATGCCATGCTTAATCTCCATAACTGTAGCAATGCAGACAACATCCATGAGATCGCACCAGGGTTTGAGAACTTCCTGGAAAGAGGCCGAGACAACAACAACGGTGTCGCCAGAATTTTTGTGCTGACGAATAGCGGCAGCTGCCTCCGGTTGAACGAAGTCTGGTAAAATATCTTGTCCAAAGTCACTGGCCGATTGGTGAAAATCTTCCGCTGAAGAATCTGCACAAAATTTAGCGAAGAATCGACGCTTTAACTCATCCGCCGATATTTGTCTGGTAACGCGGAGTACGGCGGTTGGAATAAAGGTGAATAACCCAAAGTATAAACTTGGCCTGCCTTTGGTGTAGGCAATAAATTCAAGAAAACTGTTTCGGCGACTGATGGTTCCGTCAAAATCAAAGAGGGCTAAAGTCGGCAAATTCGATTCGTTTTCATTGGTTGTTTCTGTTGACATGCCTGAAGAAGACTACACTAGAAGACCTCCTAGAGCAATGACGCTACTTATATTTTTGAAGATGCCGGCAGACTTATTTAACACACCTGCTCATTGAAATTGATGAATATCTTGAATTTCCTGCGGATGATTGCTATACTCCGGCGGCGCTAGAAATAAGGAGAGATGGCCGAGTGGCTGAAGGCGCACGCTTGGAAAGCGTGTGTACCGCAAGGTACCGGGGGTTCGAATCCCCCTTTCTCCGCCAATTTTTCTTTTTCCCGAACCGGCAGGAGCAGGCATGTCGCGAAGCGACATGCAGTGCCTTTTTTGCGCTACGCGCCGAGGTTTATTAAGAGCCAGCGCGCAGTCGCGCACGAAGTGGTTCGAACTAATCTTTTTGAGACAATCCCAAATCCCTTCGGTATTTTCTTGGGCGCGATCTTTTCAATCTTGTTGGTGTCAGAATTTTGTAGAACGTTCGCGCGTAGGCGCAGTAACGGAGTGAGTATATGGTAGCATTTATGCACCGTATACGAAACGGAATTATTGCCGCTTACGCGCTGTTAGGTGCAGTTATTGAACAATTTCAATATAGCTTCCGTGCCTGCCGTTCTCGTAGTCATCAATTGATTTCTTTATCTCCACAAAATAATCGTACATATGAACACAAGCAAAAATAATAACTGCAATGGCAGACAAGCCACTAACTTGGTAAACATGTACAATAATAATAATCACAACAAAAAGGTTGACCATTAATGCGTACCAGCGATCTGGGTTAATTTTGAAATCAGTAGCAGCACCTTTTTTGATTTCGCCCCTTTTTATTTTTGCTTTCCTGTTATTATTTCTTTGCTCATTTTCCACGTCACTTTTTGCGATTTGGACTAATTTTCTTCGCATGATCCCTTGAAAAATCATTTTTTCGAATAATACTCTTAAAAACAAAATGAGCAACAAAAAGGAACTCAGCGTAACGATTAGGTAGTCATAATTAGATAAATCAGCATACTCATTAACCACGGTAAGTAGACTTTTAAAAATGTAAAAGAAACTTAGGGTTAATAGCGCTTTTTGTTGCATCGAAAAAATGATTGACGATGGTATGATGCTAAAGTTTTTGAGGTCAATTTCTTGTTTTAGAAATTTTACTACCAAGCTTATAAAAAAGTAAGCATAGAAATAATAAAGAATAAGATTGTTTACTCCCAACGAAGAAATCAATTGATAGTATTCAGTAATTGTAGGATTGAGATTCATACAGTTCAATAATTGAACCTAACGTTTCGGCATATCTGAAGTTGCGAAGTGAGAGAGGCGGTATAATTTTTGCGGAGCAAACCGCCGAAACGAACAAGCAATTTGGGGTTCAAAAATTTTCACTCTTTTGTTTTGTAAACTGTAAAAAATGGTAGCTTGTCCATGTCGTTATAGTGAAACATCTTGTAGTTTGCACGACGTGCAGTGGGTGATAGCTGATATTTACGCAAATTTATTTTTGGCACGAACGGATAAAAACGAATTTCTTGTTTGGGCTGGCTTTTTTCTTCCCATTTGAAGTTTGCGAAAAGTGGCGGGATCATAAATCCAGACTTTAAAACCTTTTCCATAATGTCCCAGCCAGCCCCGAAGAAAAGTTTCTTCGGCTTTGAGCTGATCGTTTTTATCTGTGCGCGAAATGAGCAACCAGTACATTGCACGTCGTATAACGGATAATTTGGTGGTAGCAGCATCAAGTCCTTTTTACAATTAGGACAAGCTACCATTTTTACTACTTCAATTTCTCCGTCATTACCCCTTTGTTTGTTATTTGTCATAAGTTTAGAGTGAAAATTTTTGAACCCAGATATACCGTGTTATATGAAGTTTTGATCATATGGATTACAAATGCAGTCGCCACTATTCATTTTCATGCAAAGGATTTTTGTATTCAATACGCAGAGGCAGATCTGTCATAGCATAGTGGACGAATTGTTGACCTAGCTCGGTAAGTTCGTACTGTTCATTTTCGTCAAAAGCAGATGTCATAGGCTTTGGGCCACTGCCTTTAGGTCTTCTTTTGCTGGGTGTTTTTGAAATAAAATTTCCGTAATAATCGACCTCTCTATGTTGCCTAACAATTCCGCCCGTACTTAAATCACGGAAGAGTAATTTATAAAGATCTGCCTCTGCGGAATCTTCTCTAACTTCACCTTTGCCAATTTTTTTCCAAATAGCACCTCTGGTTATGCCGCCACTATTGTATATCGCACCTATAACTTGAAAATGTAATTCTGAATATGTATTTATCCAATCTATGAATAAGCGAATTACATCATCACTGGTTAAGTCTGTGGCGGCTGCATTTGTTAAAATATTCCTGATAAGCTTTCGTTTCTCTTCGCTTTCGGCACCAGACCATTCGCGAAATGTTTTTCTGACTAATGATTGAAATTCCTTACTTTTAACTCGTTCGCCAATTTTTTGATCCTGTAGATTGAGCCTTGCGAGTATCTCAATCATTGTTGCCTCTTTTTCCCGGACTTCATCCTGTAACATTTTAATCCAGTAATCAAAAAATTGGTTCACTCTTTCCTGTTCTTCTTCTGACCATGCCCCAGCAACAGCAGATAGAATACCTCCAGCGAATGGGATGGCGCCACCAGCGATTTGCAATGCTCCTTTTGTAATTTTTTTCTTTGCCGAATTTTCTGGAAGCTTATCAGGAATATTTTCTTTATCCATATGATCAAAATTTTATATAACGTCCGCGCATATGCAAAGTTCAGGCGCGGTACAATTTTATCACCGCGCCTGAATTTGGGCGAGGCTTTTGAGTGCGTGCTTCAGCCGCACGAGAAAAAAGCCGAGCTGCATATGCGCTGTTGTACGATGTGCCTGGCTGCGTTTATTTGGAAAGAACTACGATTATTGCAGTGGCGGCGCTGACAACTGAAGCGAGCGCAGAAATTAGCGCTAACCACCAAAAGCGACTTTCACGAATTGAACGTTCTGCTTCAATTACTCGTCTTTGTAATTCAGAATCGTGCGCTCGCTTATGCCGGCCCATTGTGCTTTGCGTAATTGCATCACCTTGAATATCAATTCCTAATTTTTTAGCGCGCTTCTCCAGCGCCGTTCCTTCAAGTAGTTTTCCCATATTTTTATTGTATTAGCAGACAGGCATTTCGTACAACTGGTTTTTATACGAACTATACAATTCTATTGTAACAATATCTTGTATGTTATACAAACTTTTGTTATTCTTTGCTTATGGAAAATGTCTTGGACAAAACCAATCGAGCTCTGAGGTTGAGAAACTACTCCCCTAAAACCCGTAAAGCATATCTGCTCTACATAACAGATTATATCAAATTTTCTAAAAAGACTGGGATTAAAAATAAGCAAAGGGCAATTGAGGAGTTTTTGCTTGATAAACATAAACGGAAACAGTCTCCACAAACTATCAATCTGGCACTGAATGCGGTGAAATTTTTATATACTGAAGTCTTAAAAGATCCGCAGAAAGTTGACTTAAAATTTGCTAAGAGAAGTAAAAAATTGCCGATAGTATTATCGCGAACGGAAATTGAGAGGCTTATCGAAGCAACTGTTAATGCAAAGTATAGGCTGATGATCTCTCTTGGGTACGCTTGCGGTATGAGAGTGAGCGAAGTTACAAATCTCAAAGTGGCAGATTTAGATATTGATGAACTTGTTGTGCATATAAAAGGAGCAAAGGGAAAGAAAGACAGAATTAGTGTGCTACCAGAAAAATTACAAGATGATCTGAGAAATATTGTTGCTGGTAAAATTGCGAATGATTTTATCTTTGTGTCAAACCGTGGCGGCAAACTCACAACAACATCTTTGCAAAAAATGTTTCGCAAGAGTTTAACAAAGGCGAATGTGAACAAGCCTGCAACTTTTCATTCGTTACGGCATTCTTTCGCTACACACTTATTGGAGAACGGTACCGATGTGCGTTATGTGCAGGAGCTTTTAGGACACAGCAATATACGGACAACACAAATATATACGCAGGTAACAAATCCAAAGTTGAAAAACATCAAGAGTCCATTTTGAAGCCTCTCTTTACAAAGCGACGAAACCAAACCATATAATTTCCTTTTTTCTTTTATATTGTCCTACTGTGTATACACACTCACTGTGCAGCTCCAGTCCTTGTTCTCCTCTCCTTTCAAAAAAGTTGCGATATCGTAAGAAACATACACTTTATCGTTATATACTGTTACCCATGGCCGGCCAGTAGCGGTGTCGGGTGTGCGATATTCCGTTACCGGTACTTTTTCAATAAGATTCCAGTTTGCGTCATAGACACCTAGTGCGATGTTAAGGCCATTAGATGGGACACGCAATCCATTTGCGCCCAGCTCACCAGAATCAACATAACTGACATAAAATTGTTTTCGGACTGGATCATATGCCGTCCCTTGTGCCCAATTACCATGTTCGGCAATCGTTTGTACTCCTAAGTATTTCCAATCTTCATCATATCGCATAACAATAATATCCCCTCGATACGCCGTTGCCGTCACATAATTATATACTCCATCAACAAATACCAACGATGAAGCATTAATATGTGGCGTGTCTTCTAAAACGAATTCATCGAGAAGATTAAGGTCAAGATCAAAAACATGATTATGCGTACCATATCCTTTTGTGGGGTCAGTTTCTTTTTGATTTACTCGTTGCCCTGTATTATTTGGGTCATATAAAGAGCTGGCGATAATTTGGCCATTAGCATATGCAAGCATTTGATCATTCGTAGCCTCATGCTGAGTATCAATATCAACATCTACAGAATCGACTTGTTGCCAAGTCAGCGGATCGATCTTCAAAATAGTCCAACTACCACCATCGCTAGATAAAAAATAATAATATCCCTCTGCGTAAACAGATGCAGAATCTCCTCCAGTAGAAGAAATTACACCGTGCTCACCAGTATATTCAAGATCGTCTGTATACAATTTATACGAATAGCCACTACCACTTTCAGCGCCGCCGGCTGTTTTTGCTGATTCAGTTGCCAGTGGCGAACTTCCACCAAATGTCACAAAAAAACCATCCTGATAATGATTAATACGACAAAATGCCCCATACGGATATATATCATCTGGGGTGACTGAGACTGCGTGATCAAATTGAAGGGTGCTCTCTGATATTTGATCTGATGAATTGTTATTGGTATTTGTGTTGATTGTAGGTGTATTGATTTTGTCGTCCATGTCCGTAGCGGTCACAGTATTGGTATTTGTTTCCACTGTAGCAGTATTAGTGGCAGGAATAGTACGTGTATTTTCACGATAGGAAAAAAACACACCTCCTGCAATGAAGCTAACTGCACAAATCATTATTGGGACAAATATGGTTTGAATACGCATAATGATATAGTTTAGTGTTTTTTAGTTGGAGCAGAAAACAATTTTTCTGCGGTGTCTGTTTAAAAATATCCTAACAAAACTGTCTGAGCGTAAGGCTTAAGTAAAAAACTACTGCAAGATAGTCACTCCATTATCTGTAACATACACAAATACCACCGTGTAAAGCTTGGATGTGATCGTCCTGGCCACTAATTTTGGTATCGCCATCTCCTATTTCTAAAAAGCTTTCTGCATGACCTTGAAGAATTTGTAGCTCTCCCCTCTTAACAGGGGGGCTCGGCTCGTTAGATAGTGTGGCTCAAAAATTTATAACTAAAAACACAAGACCCAAGGCATGTGCTACTCTATTCTTATATGGAACTATCGAGCCGCCAAAAAATAATTGTGGTCACAGTAGCTGTGATTTGGTGTATCTTCGCTGTGTTTCATGTAGCTTGGGTAACTCAAGACCAAAGCCCTCCGCTGTGGGATATGGCAGGACATTCCGTGAGAACGGCTGTGTTAGCAGATAGTCTAGCGCATGGCCACCTCCTGGCTCCACTGATAGAAGATTCTGTTTACCCACCGGTTGCCTATATAGTAGCCGCTCCTGGGCTGTGGTTAGGTTGGTCAGATAATATTCCACAACTCTCATTGCTGCTCTGGAGCCTGTTGCTCCTAGCGGCTTTGATATTACTCGGCAGTAAACTATTTGACTCTGTGTGGGTTGGGCTTGGTGCTTTTATATTGATGCAGGGATATCCGCTGTGGTTACACTTTTCTAGAATCTTTGACCTAGACTATCCGCAAGCAGTAATCATTACCACTGTTATTGCAGCGGCGGTGGCTAGTGATAAATTTACCAACCGCGGCTGGAGTCTCACGACTGGAATATTGTTGGCCGTTGCCCTACTAACAAAGTTTACAGCTGGACTCTTTCTAATCGGACCTCTAGCTTGGCTTGCTGCACAAGCACTATTAGACAGAGATAGTCAGGATCGAGCTTTAAAATATGGTTCCTGGGCTACCTTACTCGCAGGATCACTAGCCGCACCTTGGTACATACTACATGGCGACGAAGTTCTACTTTCATCGGAAGCCGCTGGCTTTAATACTTGGTCAATTCCGACACAAGATTTACTGTCTATCCAGAATTTTACATATTACTTCAACTTGATTGTGGCTGGATTAAGTTGGCCGCTATTAGCAGCGGCTGTTGTTGGCGCTATAATTCTTTTTTGGAAAAGAGCCCACATAAAATGGCGGCAGACTAGCTTACTGATGCTGTTGTGGCTATTTATTCCTTACCTGCTTTTAACTTTTTTGTTTTCAGCCAAAGAAGCACGTTATATTTTACCCCTCCTTCCCGCTATCGCCTTAATCACTAGTGGGGGCATTTGGCAGCTGTCAAAATTGTGGCGCGCAGTTGGAGGCTTGGTGATTGGATTAATAGCTCTCACCTGGTTTGTAGTGACTGGCTTTGGTTGGATTAACTTACCTAGCAAAACGGAAAAAACGCTTCGCCTTGACCACACATACGGCTTACAAACCATCACGCCTAAGCAGCCTGGTTACGGTTTTACATTCCCAACAAAAAATCACTATAATCTGACAGATGTATCAAATTTTATTAAAGATGATTTGGACCATAGTGAGGCGGGTCAAAAAATTAGCATAGCGGTAATTCCTAATAGTATCTATCTAACCTCTCAGCAAGTGCAATGGTATGCGCTGCTGGTAGGACTAGGCAGAAGCGATGACCGAACTATAGACTATTCTCTGAGTAGCCAAATCCGGTTTGAAAACTGGCAGCAGCTTTTACCAAAATCTGACTACATTGTAGCCAAGTCAGGAGACCAAGGCCCAGCCGTGTGGGGTCAAAACCTTAAAGAAATTTCAGATATAGAGAGTGCTGCCGCTGATGGTCAAGTTGGAACTATGTTTGATGAGTATACCCTTGTTTACGAAACGCTTGTCATAGGAATAGAAAAAGAGGCGCGCTCCGTCCGCATCTGGCGTAGAAGGAACAAGTAATTTTTTGCAAAAAAAAGAGTCCGGTCGCTTTCGCCACACTGGGTGTCGGAAGTGAGCGCGGACTGGCAGCGGGCCGTTCAGGTCAGTACGACCAGCGACCGCTGCTGGGGAGACGCACGGGCCGATGCCTGATGTGGGCGTAGGCCAGCTTGAACCGGGGCTGTCGCTCGACGAAGGCGAGAGCGAGAGCGAGCCAGAACGCGGAGTGCATGTGGTCCTCCAGGGTCAGTGGTCAGGTGGTGGAAATCTCCTCCACTAGACCGTTTCAGCGGCTCGACTTGAGCTGCAAAAACAGGCGCTTGGCCTGCAGCATAGACTACTGATTGACCGAGCGCCTGTCAATGGCGCGTGCTTATTTTTTACCTTGCTCGTACTCGGAAACGTGGAGTGAAGTTTTTATAACTGAGTCTGGATTTAGAGAGATAGAATCAATACCTTTATCAACTAGAAATTCTGCTATTTCAGGAAAGTCCGATGGAGCTTGGCCGCAGATGCCTATTTTAATCCCCTTTTGTTTGCAAACATCAATGGCCCTGCCGATCAACTCTTTGACGGCTGGGTTTCTCTCATCATAAATATGAGAGACCAAGCCGGAATCACGATCAAGACCTAGAGTTAGCTGTGTCAGGTCGTTGGAGCCAATTGAAAAACCGTCAAAAATTTCTGCGAATTCCTCGGCCAGTAAAACGTTGGAGGGAAGTTCACACATAACATAAACCTCGAGGCCTTGTTCACCTTGCTTGAGACCATGCTTGGCCATGGTGGCAATAACTTTTCTACCTTCATCTGGAGTACGACAGAAAGGGATCATGGCTTTCATATTAGTCAGCCCCATGTCCTGATGAACTCGGCGGAGAGCTTCACACTCAAGCGCAAAAGCCTCTTCATATTTTTCTGAGTAGTAACGTGACGCACCACGCCATCCGAGCATGGGATTTTCTTCGTGGGGCTCAAACTGACGACCGCCCAGCAAGCCGGCGTATTCGTTTGATTTAAAATCTGACATTCTAACAATCACGTCATGCGGATAGAAAGCCGCTGTGATTTTACCAACGCCTTCGGCTAGTTTATCTACAAAATAATCAGCTTTGTTCTCGTAGCCAGCAGTAATCTCTGCAATTTCAGCCTTAACTGCGTGATCCTCTATTTCATCAAAATGAAGTAAGGCCAGTGGATGAACCTTAATGTGATTCAAGATGATCAACTCTTCACGGGCTAGGCCCACTCCCTGATTTGGAATTTGTGCAAAATCGAACACTTTGGAAGTATCAGCTACTATCATCATTATCTTGGTATCTGGAGCCTTCATGGCTGATAAATCTGTCTTATTTATGCGGAATTCGCAGAGCCCGTCGTAAACATAACCCCGCTCGCCTTCGGCACAAGACACAGTCACAGGCGTTCCAGTTTTTAACTCGCTGGTAGCACCGCCGGTCCCAACCAAGGCAGGAATACCTAACTCCCGAGATACAATGGCCGCGTGTGATGTACGCCCACCCGAGTTGGTGACGATGGCAGCGGCCTTTTTCATAATTGGCTCCCAGTCGGGATCGGTAATTTCTGTAACCAGGACTTGACCTTCAACAAATTTATCAATGTCAGCCACATTTTTAATAACATTAACTTCGCCGGCTCCGATTCTGGCACCCACAGCCACACCCTCCAGTAGAACCTCTCCCCGATTATCTAAAACGTACTCTTCTAGTACCTTGCGATTGGAGTTTGACTGGACTGTCTCAGGGCGAGCTTGAACTATAAACAATTGATTGGTTTGTCCGTCTTTAGCCCACTCTACATCCATTGGCCGCTGATAGTGATCCTCGATTAAAATAGTCCAGTAGGCTAGTTGTAGAATCTCATCGTTGCTCAAGATGAACTTGGCAGCGTCTTCATCAGCTACTGGCACCTCTTTAACCGAGCCGTGAGCCGCCACTTGAGCATTCTCTGAATAGATCATTTTGTACTTCTTGGAACCGCGAGTTTTGCCAATGATTGGACGATAAGTGAATTCCAAATTGTCACCTTGTTTTTTAACACCAGCTTTAAGGGTAGGCTTAAAAACTATGTACTCATCCGGATCAACCTTACCTTGTACAACCATTTCACCCAATCCCCAGGAACCTGTGATCATGACAGCGTTTTCAAAACCAGATTCCGTATCAATTGAAAAATTAACACCAGAACAAGCCTGATCTGAACGAACCATTTTTTGAACGCCAACTGACAATGCCACGTCAAAGTGATCAAAGTTCTTGTCCTCACGATAGGAAATGGCTCGATCGGTAAAAAGCGAGGCAATGCAGCGCTTGGTAGCCTCGATAACTTCATGAGCTCCTTGAACATTCAAATAGGTTTCCTGCTGACCAGCGAATGACGCGTCTGGTAAATCTTCGGCGGTAGCAGACGAGCGCACAGCAACGTCAACAGCTGGAACCCCGTACTCCTGACTAAGTTTTTCATAAGCCACCTCAATAGCAGCTACAATGTCATCTGGAAATTTGGCTTCCAAAATAATTTGTCTGACTTGCTCTCCTCGTGACTGCAAGTTCTTGATATCGGAAGTATCGAGGTCGCTGAGAATATTTTTTATTTCCCCTCTAATACCTGCACCGTCGATAATTGTGTTATAGGTGTGTGCCGTAATAGCAAAACCGTTAGGCACTCGGATGCCCTGACCGGACATGTTTTGATACATCTCTCCAAGTGAGGCGTTTTTTCCACCAACTAAACCAACGTCGCCCATTGATACCTCGTTAAACCAGAGAATGAGTGATTTTGCTCTGTCGGTCATAGGTTCTGAAATTATGTTCGTAAGCGAAAATGGCGTATTTCAGCCATTCGCAGGATATCATATTTCGTATGATCTCGAAACTTAGACAACCACAACTTCAAGCACAGCGGCATCTTTGTTGTTAGGTGGTCCAATAATAACAATTAAATCCCCTGTTTTACCAATACCTTCGGCGTCGATAACTTTACGAGATAGCTTGATCAGATCGGCTCTGTTTTTGGGCGCTTTAACTGTCGCGCTGTGAATTCCCCAAAACAGATTTAACTGTTGGAGCAACTTAGTATTGTGACTGGTAACAATTATTGGAACATTCTGTGGTCTGAGTTGTGAAATGTGAGCAGCGATATTACCATCCTTGGTGTAAGCCACAATAGCCTTGGCTCCAATAGCTTCCGCCAAGTCAACCGCGGCATGAGCCATGCCAGTTTGAGAGGCTTCTTGGCGATGTTTGTGCAGGTCTGCCGGCAGATCATCAAAGGTAGATAATTCAACAGTTCGAGCAATTCGTTTCATGGTTTGGACTGCCTTGACCGGAAATTTACCAGTAGCACTTTCGGCTGAAAGCATGATGGCATCAGTGTGATCAGCTACAGCGTTGGCAACATCGGCCGCCTCGGCGCGAGTTGGCCTTGGACTTACCGTCATTGATTCAAGCATTTGCGTAGCGACAATCACTGGCTTGGCTACCTTAAGGCACTTCATAATCATTTCCTTTTGCAGTAGAGGGACAGCAGCGGCGCCTAATTCGACTCCCAAATCTCCCCGCGCCACCATAATTCCGTCTGCTGCTGCGAGAATCTCGTCAAAATTATCAACGGCTTCGGCGCGTTCAATTTTGGCAATTATTTTAATGGAACTGGTCTTAGGTAATAGTCGTCTCAGCGCTTTAATGTTGCTAGCATCCTTCACGAAGGATAGCGCGACGTAATCCATGTTTTGCTCAACTCCAAATTTAAGATCAGCCCGATCCTTTTTGGTAATAACTGGAACATCGAGACTGACACCTGGAACATTGATTCCTTTGTGAGACCCGACTACTCCACCTTGCACCACGCGACAATAGATTTGACCTTCAGCCACTCTGGTAACTTGAAGATCAATCAAGCCGTCTTGAATGTAAATATGGACTCCAGCTTTTACAAAGTCAGAAATTTGAGGATACTGGATTGGAATGGCCTGAACTTCTCCGGTGTGCGCCCGGTAATGCTGTTGTGACAATAAAACAACCTTGGCTCCGTTTTTGAGATTTAGCCCACCAGCGGCAACTTGCCCCGTGCGAATTCGAGGTCCCTGTAAATCCTGGAGCAAGGTAACGGTTCGTCCGCTGGCTTTAGCCGCAGACCTAACTGATGCAATCATTTGCTTATGCAAAGAGTAGTCGCCGTGAGAAAAATTAAAACGGGCGACATTCATGCCAGCGGAAATCATTTGTGTTAGCCGGGTTTTTGAACTGCTGGCTGGTCCAACGGTACAAACAATTTTTGTATGTTTCATAGCCGCAGTATAACAACAAAGCCGCCTGGCGAAAAGGTGTCGAGCAGCAAATTGCGATCAAATAGAGAAAGTTAGAGGCCGAGGAGAAGAAGGCCAGCCACCAACTTCCCGAAGTTCGCCCAGACGCCACTTTCCTTGCTTCTGCTGCTTTCCATGGAATCTCCCGTGAGTTTGCCTCCTGTTTGGTAGAGGCTCCTCAGACAAAAGAGTGTGGTTCCACTCTACTCTCTGAGAGGCTCTACCAACCTGGCTAAACCAAGCCGTAAACGCTGTCATGTGCCAGATTTGGCAACGCAAATGACCGCAGATAATACCCTAAAAAATGGCTTTTGTCAATACCTGCCCCGAGAAGACTGACTCTTAAATAACAAAAAACCCTCCAAACGGAGGGTTTTTAAACTGGAGCTGTCTAATCGTTTACGCGTTCGACGTACAATCCGGTGTCAGTATTAACGCGGATTTTTTGTCCTTCGTTGATGAAGAGCGGCACGGCTACTTCGTAACCTGTTTCCAGAGTAACCTTTTTAGTCACGTTTCCGGCGGTGTCTCCCTTGATTCCCGGAGGCGCCTCAGTAACCATAAGCTCAACTTTTGCTGGAACCGAGATAGAGACTGGCTTTCCTTCAAAGAAGAGGATATCAACATCTTGACCTTCTTTGATGTAATTAGCCACATCACCAACTGACTGGGCTGTCAGCTCAAACTGATCGTAAGTTTCGTTGTCCATGAAGGTGAAATTTTCACCGTCATTATATTGGTAGTTGGCTTTCTTACGTTCCAGATCTGCCTCCTCAATCGTATCCGACTGTTGGAAGGTGTTATCGAGCACCTGCCCACCAATCAGATTCTTCATCTTTACACGCAGGACTGCGGCAGAACGAGCCTGCTTAGAGTGCTCCGTGCGAGTCACGACGTAAGGCTCTCCATTCCACGTGACGACTGTGCCAACCTTGATGTCTGAGATGGAATACATTGTGGTCTATTTGTGATTTGGTACGTATGGAATCAGGGCCATAAATCTGGCGCGCTTGATAGCCTTAGCCAACTGACGTTGATGCTTGGCACTTGAACCCATGCGGTTGCGACCAAGAATCTTTTCGTAGTTGCTAGTAAACTTTTGTAGAGTTTCAATGTCCTTGAAGTCAATGTAATCAACTCCGTGCAGACTGAAATAATCGTATCTGCGTTTTTGAGTTTTTTTAGTATTTCGTTTTGCCATATAGAGTGGATTTAGAAAGGAATATCTTCGACAGAAATAGTGTCAACGTCATCAGCCGGCTGTGGAGGCGGCGGTGACTGATCGTCACTATAAGTAGGTGCAGAAACTGCGCTTGGTGCGGCAGCGGCTGCTGCTGCTGGAGCACCGTCGCTCTCGCCACGACCTCCTCCTAGCATGATGAGGTTATCAGCCACAATCTCTGTGCGGTAACGCTTAGTGCCTGATTGGTCATCCCAAGACCGAGTTTGCAGGTGTCCTTCAAGGTAGACCTGACGCCCTTTTTTAAGATATTGACCACAGATTTCTGCCAAGCGGCGCCAAGCCACAACGTTGTGAAACTCCGTCTGTGATTTTTGCTCACCTGAATTCTTGTCTTTCCACTGACGTCCGGTAGCCACAGAAAATGTAGCCACTGTTTGTCCAGATGGAATAGTTTTTACCTCTGGGTCGCGGGTGAGGCGACCAATAATCATAACTTTATTGAGATCCATATTTGTGTGTGTTTAAACGTCGACCTCGTCACTAAGAAGCTTTTCAATTTCTGAATCAATATCAGCCAATGGCTTCTTCTCCTCGTCTGGAGCGTCGGTAGCCTTAGCTTCGGCTAGAACTTCATCTGCTTTAACCTCTTCAGGCTTGTCTTTTGCGACCTCTTCGGTTACTACTTGTGGCTTAGCAGGCTTAGTCTCTTCAGGCTCGCGAGCTGCTTGTGGACGACGAGCTGGCCTGTCGCTGCGGCGATCGCTTTTCTTCTCTTCCTCTTCCTTTGGTTTACGACCTTGGGCAAGACGAACTTCACGCTTAGTAGCCTCTGCGGCAATTTCTTCAGCTGTGCGCTTTGGCCGCTTAACGATAAGGTATCGAGTAACCGCTTTGGTAATACGCAGCTTCTCATTAAGCTCAGCTAGCTTAGGGCGATCTAGATCAAACTCTAGAACAATATAGTTACCCGAAGTGCTGCCAGCTACTTGATAAGCCAGCTTGCGTCTACCCATGTCTTCTTCGTAAGTAATCTCGCCACCAAAAGAGGTGACGTATTCTTTAACGTCTTTAAAGATACCGGCAGCGGCATCGTCGGTGAGGTTTACCACCAGAACGGTTAGTTCATAGTGATCAGTTTGAACTTCCTTAGCCGGAAACTCAAAGGCTTCGACCTCAAGGTTGGTCTCTTCTTCCATTCTATTGTTGTTAGACGTGTTTCGCCCACTTTCGCCCGACGCCTAGAGCATGCAGGTAGTGGACATGGGTCCCCAGTAGAAACTGGAGAGAAACAACGTACTATTGATTAAGCGATAGGACTATACCCAAGACCAGAGTAAACGTCAAGGGTTAATACCCGCAATTTGAGAGGGTGGAACTTTGCTTAAAGGCGCCAGTAGAATCCACGTAAAGGCAGTAAAGCACGTCATTTTGTCCAGCAATCAACAGACCTGTCTGATAAGCACCGGGATTTACGCCAAAGCCGGTTCCGGTGGGCACTTTAGAAACATCGGCTGATCCACTATTGGCACTCCAGACATTGGTGCCGTCAAAGGCGATGTCTTGTGGGGAGTTGCCAACTGAAACAGTTTTACCTGCTGTCATGCTGGATACATCAAAATTACCAACTAAGTTATTTTGGAAGGTGATCCATAATTTAGCGCCATCAAAAACCAAGAATCTTGGCGTTGACCCTAGAGGTGAAACACTAACGGTTTGAATATTTGAATTCGAAGTATTGATCCGCGAAATTGAATTGTCCGTTGAATTAGCCACCCAAACGTACTGTCCATCATAGGCCAGCCCTCTAGGACCTGAGCCAACTGTAATTGTTGCAACTACCGCTCGCGAAGTTGGATCAATCTTAAGCACTTTTTTATTGGCAAAATCAGAGGCCCAAATATAACTA
>Ga0210044_10000253_pt1 | contig 80474 bp, 99 predicted proteins | sample CryGey13umfilter_2_FD_183959 | JGI IMG/M metagenome (GOLD analysis project Ga0210044, IMG submission 183959) | Groundwater microbial communities from aquifer in Utah, USA - Crystal Geyser 4/9/14 3 um filter (SPAdes) (version 2) | ecosystem: Environmental > Aquatic > Deep subsurface >... | reverse complement strand
TAAACCCCGAAAGGGGTTTTTTCTTGTCTAAAATTCTAATTTACATTTAATTAAAAAATCAAATTTCTCCATTTTTAATAAATATATTGACTTTTCTTTTGAATATGTTATATGTTTATCATATCGAAATAATAAAAATAAGGAGAATGCGATATGATAAAATTAAATAGTAAAAATAAAGGTTTTACATTGATTGAAATTCTTTTGGTAGTTGGTTTTATTGCTTTGGCTTCAGTTGGTGTTTACACCATCTATTCAAAAGTACAATTAAGTAGTGCCGCAAATACAGAGTCAAGAAATCTTGACACTATTAGAGCCGGTGTAAAACAATTGTATGGAGCGTCAAGTGCCTATGACACACTAACCAATACAGTTGTAAATGCTGGAAGACTCACACCAGAGAACATGAAGACTGCTGGAGACAACACAAAGATAACCAATTCTTTCGGTGGTTCAGTAGTTTTAGCACCAGCAAATTTAGGTGGTGGAACAAACAATGGTTTCACAATCACTTATAACAATGTACCTGGTGCAGTTTGTTCTAGACTTGTTATGACTGGTGGTTCACAATTTGATAGAGTTCTAATTGGTGGTTCAGTTGCAAAAGAATTCGGTGAAAACAGAGTTAAAGAAGATGTGGCTACCATTGCTTGTGATGGAGCACCTAACAACGGAATTACCGTAGTATTTAGTTCTATTTAATTAGAATATAAAAATATAAAACCTCTTGAATGAGGCTTTTTACATTTTAATGAAGTGTTGGTTTTTCCAACATTCTCTTTTTAAAGTCTTGTCCATATTTTCTAATAAATAGAGAATATTCTTTTGTAACCGTTAAAGCAATTTCTTCTGATATACGAATTATTTCCTCATGGCTCAATTCAATATTTACTGCTTTTTCGATAGCCTTCAAAACACTAGTTAATTTTGAAATATTGCACGAAATTTCCATACCTTCATCAGTAAACCACATTGCAAAATAGCCATCCCAAGGTTTTACATATTCACCATTACTAAAATCACCCAAGAATTCTGGACAAAGAGCATTTTGTGAAGCAATATATTGAATTGTATTATTGTGAAACAACTTCTCTTTGTTATTTAATTTCATTTATAAACCCATTTTCTGTAGAGATTTTAATATAACATAAAATTATAACTTTGAAAAGGGCCAAAATGATATTTGATAGATTTAATTTTTTATATATAATATATTTAGTCAAAATTAATTTATTTAAAAAACCCTCACAAGGAGGGTTCAATAATTTTATGTCAATTTAAAAATCTATCGTTAAAGTCATTTTTAATCTATTAGTTGGCACATTATCATAAGCATTAATTTCTTTTGAATAATTTAAATTAAGATTAGAGTCCATAGATGGTTTGTAATCAAAACCAACAAAAGCACTTTGAAGAGTTATATTTTTTCCATTAGCAAATTCTCCATAAGCATAATTGTATCCAATGAACGGAACAATATAACTATTTCCAATATCAACTTGATTAAATTCTAATGAGTTAGAAATATAAACACCATTTGGACCTGATACTAAACCAGTTGAATAAGCACTACCTCTTGTATTTCCACCCATATAAAACAAATTAGCAGATGGAGTGTCATTGCTAGACTTTTGAAAACCAGCAGTACCAACCCAAGACATACCATTGTTAAATTCGTAATTTGTAACCAAATCACCTTTTAAACTATCAAAATAAGGATTGGTTATATTGTTTCCACCTAAACCTTTTTCATAATTAATATCAACACTATAAGCAATTGAACCAACATTGTCTAAATAAATTTCTCTAACAGTCATATATGAATAGTCTTGTTCATTGTAAGAATTGTTAATTTTTAAATCTTCTTTACTATTTCTATGAACTAAACCAACTGAACCCACAAGTTTTTCAGAAAAGAAAATATCATTACCCAAGGAAATAGTATTAATGTTTCCAATTAAACCAACACCTTCATATTCACCACCAACTTTATATGATGTATGGTCTAAAGCAATACTTGCTACACCAAATTTATGAGCCTTTTTATATATAGCACTACCATTATAAAAATCACCACCTTTTGATGAGTCTCTTAATTGCAAGCCCTTACTAACAGAAAAAGCAATTTGTTGGTCTTCATCCAAGTTATACCAGGCAGCAGCACTTAAAACATCACTTCCTAAATATCTATTACCAGTAGTTGTAAATTCAATTACACCACCCTTGTCTCTAGAATCATTAGAACCATACACATCAGATGTATTTAAACCAATTCCAAATTTACCAACAGTCATTGCTGATTTATTAGCAAGCATTTCAGTTTGAACTTCATATTGAATTGGAGCAGAAACACTATTGATAGGTTGAAAAGTCAATGGTGGAGGATTCCAAATTGGCTGAAAGGTTAAAGGTGGAATAGTTTGAGCCATTGAAATTGTTGTTGCAAATACACCAACAATGGCCAACATTAATTTATTTAATTTCATTTTTATTTTTCCTATTTAGTTATACATTGAAATATAACATAAATATATATATTGTCAATATAATAATACTAAAACATAACCTTATTTTTAAGATATGTTTTTTAATGCATAAACCATAAAAATATTTTGATTATTTTTATTAAATTGCTTGACAATCATTTTTCATTTGTTATTGTATTATTATAACAACCACAATATAAGGAAAATATTATGAAAAGAGCAAACCAAAAGAGTAATTTGATGAAAAAAAACTTCAATGACTTCAAAAAAACAAACGAATGGAAAATGATGAGTTTTTCAGAGCAACAATCTTATCAATTCAATATGGAAATGGAAATTAGATACCAAATACATAGAGAAATATATTTTAAAGAATTTGGTGTATATTTTCCAACTGATATTATTTCTGCTCAAGAAATAAGAGATATGAGAAAACTCACAAAAGAAATATCAATAAAGGTTGAGCGTGAGATGAATGATATTAATGGACTTAACTCTTTTAAGAAGAGTGCAAACAAGCCAAAACAGGCTAATCTAAATTGCCTATTCAGTTAATTTTTTAATAAAATACAAAGAGAGTCAGATTTTTATCTGACTTTTTAATTGACTATTTATCTTCATTTGTTATTGCCTTCATAATATAATGTGAATTAGAAATAATTTAATAAAAAAAAACAAATGGAGGATAGCACTATGACAAAGATATTTACATTACAAGAAGCATTAAATAACTTAAATACGACTGTTCATAAAACACGGAATAAAAAGGAAAAGCCTACAAACCCACTTTATGAAATATATAATAATATTATAAATGTTGAGTCAAAAGATGATATTGAAAACATAATCACACAAGCCTTACTTCAAAATTGTATTGACGAACTTTGTTCTATTTAATATATTAAATTCTAATTATTATTGGAATACAATGAAAGTCTTTAGCAAAATTTACAACGAAATTATAAAGTCACCTGAAATATTTTTTCTATTCCTAACAATATCCATTCTTATAATGACCTCATATCAAAAAGATTATGGAAACAAAATCTTATTCTACATAGACCTAACAATTGGACTTTTCATGGCCACAGTTGGTTTTGCAATTTCAACAAAAAAAATTATAAATAAATTAAATAATTAGCGTTATCCTCTTGACAATCTATTTTCATATGTTAACCTATTATTATAACAACAAAGGAAATATATGCACAATAGAAATGTTTACAACACAAGCGAATACAAAGTTAGAACAAGAACAACTATTAGAAGTTTGGCAATATCTGCACTTCCTTGGTTCGCTTGGACAGTATTAATTATGGCATTTATGGAATTAATCTCCAGATAATTTAAACCTAACCAAAGAACAAAGTCCACCGAATTGTGGACTTTTCCTATCAGTGTTGTAATTAACAAAATAACGAGATTTTTTTACACTGACATATATACTATAACATATAATAAAACAAAATCAAATTACCTTGCTTATCATTGGCTTACTTTTAAAACATAACCAAGACAATTCACAATACATTAAATATATTTATATAAAAATAACAATTTTCTTTTGTTTGGTTTATAATATGATTATATCTTTTTAAGGAGTTTAAATTATGAATACGGTTGAAGACTTTGCAAATGACGTTTTTAAAGAACTTACAGAAATGAAGAAATTGGGTATCAATGTTCCAAAGAAAGCATTTGAAAGAACAAAAGACTTGGTAGAAATGGCTGAATATGACAACATGAAGGTTAGTGATTGTGCTGACCTCTTAATAAATCTTGGATAAGCAATGAAACTCTTTACTGCCTTTTGGAGTCCCAAAGCCTTTGTTATTGGGAGAACAGAAACAGTCAATAAATACTATTTCAGTGAAGACAATGCCTACACCAAAGAAGACATTGAGGCAATAAATAACTTGGAAATAGACGAGAAATGGATTTGTCCTGATTATGGTGAAGACCATACGGTAACAAGAACCCAATAGAATGACAGTAAGCCAACAATAGTTGGCTTTTTTATGTCTACTTGACATTTTATTTTATTTTAATATATTACTGAAATATATAATAAATACAATGGGGGTAATATATGAATGAAAAAACACGAGAAAGAGTGAATAAGAAAATTAAAGAAGAATTCTTACAATCAATCAATCAAAATAAAAATACAGAAAACAAATATAAGAATGAGGACAACAAAAACACATCACAAGATAATGAGGTTGACAGTGATTCAAATTGAAAGACTAATTATTATTTTATTTGATTTTTCAATTTCTTTATTTTTAAGCATAGTTCTATTCAATTTATTAAAAGACTCATTTAAAACAAATTCCATTATTGCAATTTTAATTGCTATTTTATTTGGCTCAATCATCTTTATGGCTTTTAAGACTTACAAATCAATTAATAAATTAAATTAGAAAACAGACACAGAGGAAACACAATAACTTATTTTCTTTTAGAGAAATTGCTAAACTTCTTACAAACAACCTGGTTCACACCAGGTATTTTTCATTTTTCATAAACAACGACCTCTCAGAACAGGCTATGCGCCGTTATCTAAGCATAGTCCACACATCGATATCAAATCACACAAAAATGGCTGAAACAGCCTATAACAGCCATCTATGGGGGTTTGCTCAATTTTTAAGCAAATTGAACAAGCATTTTTAGTGCTTCCAACCCTACAAAGAGGCAACTGGTGAAAGTCATCCAGCACAAGCCCGTTCTATGAGGCACAATCCATTCTTCATAGTTAAACCAACAATATTGATAAATGATTTTATTTAGTGTATATATAAATATTATCGGAGAATTATTATGGATATAACAAAAGAAGAATTTGATGTATTGTCAAGAGAATTACATCTTACTGAACAGACATTTGAAACATTTAGTCTTATAAATAAGCAATTAGAAAAATTTCATAATGGCAAAGGAAGTTTTTATAACAGACTTTCAGCCAGTTTAGAAAATGAGCAAAAAAAGAAATTTCTAATTGTGGCTTCATCATCAGTTTTTGAACAGTTACCAATTTACAGCAAAGAATTGGTTATCAATGACATTATTGTTGGTTATGAAAATAAGGGTGAAAAACCACCACACCTTATGACTACTGACTTCCTTAAACTCATTGATGAAGAAATTCACACAGGAAGACTTTTAAGGCTCTACGAGAACAACACCATCCTTTATGTCCCACACTACAAGCAAGACCTAATAGAGTCTATCAACGAGTTTGATGATGAGTTTGAAATGAGTTCCAAGGATAAGGATGAGATTCAACCTTACATTACTGCCCTACTAGGAGAAGATGACTTCCTAGACCTAGCACCAGCAGACCAATACAGGGTAGCAAGTGACTTCAAGGAAAGAGTTGTAACCTTTGACTTGGAAGACTTTAAAACTCACATCACAAGCACTTATGACAACCTGGAACAGTTCAGTATTTGGGACAAAGAAAAGGTATTCAAATCATCTAGCGACTTCATTAAAATAAAAAACGATATTCCATATAGCAAAGAAGAATATATTTATATAAACAAGAACGAATTTGATACAGTCATTAAATATAACGAAAATTCATTAATAACAAAAACAAAACAAATTTTCCCTGAAATTAATGGCAATCAAATTCTTGCCATTCAACTTACACAAGATTTAAAAATTAAATCAAATAACAAACAAGGATATATATCAAAACTATAATTGACATTATATTATTTTATGTTAGAATATAATTATAACAACAAGGAAATATAATGAACTCAAACGATAACAACAAAGCATTTAATTTAATAACAAATATTTTTGCATTCATAATAATAACAAGCGCAGTCTATTCTATATTTTTTGGACTGCCAACTACTTTTATGATAGTTGCATTAAGAGTTATCGTAATTTTTTTGTTTGGATTCGCTTTACATATCAAGATTGAAGATAAAATTAAAGAACAGTCAAAGAAATTATTTAATATCTAAAAATAATAAAATATATTCCGATAAAGCCCTATTTAATAGGGTTTTTTATTGACTTTTTATTTATTTATGTTATATATTTATTATAACAAGGAGATAAATAATGCAAACATACATCGCACTTAAAGAACAAGAACAAACAAACACACACATACTTATTAATAGTGGCAGTAAATTCACATTCTTTCAATTAATTCAACTTAATTCAGATGGAACAGAACAAATTGCCTTTAACTCTGACATAGAAATAATTAAACACGAAAAAAATATTAGACTTTCACCAAAAAAAATGAATGAATATCACGAATTTGGAATACAAAAAGCAAAAGAAAAATATTCAAAATTAATATAAATACAATGAGACTGTTGACATTTATAAAATAAATGCTATATTTAAGTTATATTTTGAATTTACTCCCGTTTATTAAAAATATATTAGTTTTTTTGTCGAAACTACTTCTTTAAGAAAATATGCCCTTCCAAGGGCTTTTTTCTTGTCTAGATAGTTTTAATCCATCCATACGCCTCTATGGTGCAAGAGTCTAACCAACCCTCTTCTTTCTACTTAAAGGGGCTATTCGCCCCTTACAACCAACCAGGTTGTCAATTGCTTCGCACCAAATCACTTAAATTATAGATATTTTTAATTTGACAATATATAATAATCTGTTATATTTAAAATAACAAAAAAAGGAAATATTATGTTAAAAAAAATATTAGGAATATTTGAAAGTAAAAAAATGGGTATCTTAGATAAAACATTGCCATTAGACAAGAGACTTGAACTTGCTCACAATATATTTTTCAATGCACTGAAGAACAGTAATATATCAACAATGGAAAATAGAAAATTATCAAATGATAATTTATTTGAGCATTCAAAACAAATATTTTTTGGAACAGAAAAAAATATTATTAAAACTTACGGTGAATTTGGCACACAAATGATATGCCTAGAATTAATAGAAAAAATAAAAAACAAATCTATTAAATACAAAACAAATGCAGAATTTAATGAAATGGTTTCCATATATAAGAAAAGTATCAATCAATAAAAATATATATCATATATAAGCCACAGTCTGAAAAGATTTGTGGTTTTTTTATGTCTAATTTATAATACAGCACAATAAATAACATCGCCATACATAATAATAAAAATTATTTTACATATATTTTAATAAATATTTACCATTTATCTGAAATTCTATTGACTTCTTATTTTAAGATGATATATTGTTATTGTATATCGGGTGATATATATTTCATATAACAATTAAAAGGAGAAAAATATGAACATAGTTAAATTAAAAGGTCAAGCACAAAAGGGTTTCACATTAATAGAGTTGATGATTACTGTTGCTATCGTCGGTATCTTAGCCGCAATCGCATTACCAGCATATCAAGATTATGTGGTTCGTGCACAAGTTTCTGAAGCAGTAGTTTTAACTGGTGGAGCAAAAGTTGCTTCTACTGAGTTCTATGCTAATTCAGGTGCTTTCCCTGCTGACAATGCTGCTGCTGGTTTCGGTGGTGCTGCTGGTAAATACACATCAAGTGTTGAAATCGCAACTAACACAATCGTGTCAAGTTTCGGTGGTGCTGCTAACAGTGCATTAACAGGAAAGTCAATCACATTGACTGGAACTGCTGATTCTGCTTCTGGTGTTATCACTTGGGCATGTTCTTCAACTGCTGATGCAAAGTATTTACCAAAATCTTGCAACTAATCTAATCTAGTTAGACTTCAAATAAATCCCTTTTTAGGGATTTATTTTTTTGTCTAAATTAAATTTGTTAAGTTATTGTTTTCTTGACTTTGTATTTATTTATGTTATATTTATATAATAACAGAGGAATGTATTATGAAATATAAGTTGGCAGTTTTAACTCTTGCACTATCAAGTCAAGCAATGGCAATACAAGTCTATCCTGAATTTAATCAGGTTGGTGTAAATACAGAATGTTCACAACAAAATGTGATGAAATTTGATTTATATAATGATTCTAAAAACTCGTGGAAATATATAATTAAAGCAGAAAAATACTTTGAAAAAAACAAAAAAGAAACAAATGACTTAATTTTATCAAGTCAGGTTATTAGACTTAAACCAGGTCAACACTTTTCATTAGAGGTTAAATCTAATGCAGTTTTAAAACCATATCAACAAATGTATGGGCTAAAAATAGTTGCTCAAGACCCAAAAATAATATCTAATGTAATTGAAACTTTATCTCAGGAAGATATAGACAGAATTACAAAGAAAATGCAAGAAGACAACTTGAGGCAATTTGAAGATGAAATTCATGAGAATGTAATTTTAAATTCTGAAGAAAAAATTATACCAATATTTATAGATGGCCTTGATAAACCAAAAAATGAAATTGAATACGTTCGCCTTGGAAACAGATATAATACTTTAATTTATAATAAAGGTACAGGTGTTCTATTTATTCCAAGTGATGATTATTTATATAAACAAAATTATTACATTTTGCCAGGGGAGACTTATGTTACCAATGATAATTTACTAGCATATAAAATTATTCAAATTGGTGAAAATAATACTAAGCCAAATTTAGGTTGCCCTATTGTAAAAAATGAAGAAATTAAACCTTTATTAAATACATACAGCAATAAAACATTTAGTCACTCTCTAAATTCTAACAAACAAATGTCATTAAACTTTAATTGACTTAACATATAAATTTGATATATTAAAAGAGTAATAATAAAAAGAGAAGGAAGAAAAATGAAAAATTACAACAAAAACAAAGGTTTCACATTAATTGAATTAATGATATCAGTTGCAGTAGTTGCTATATTAGCAGTAATAGCCGTTCCAGCATATATGAAATATACGGTTAAAGCACAAATTTCAGAAGGACTTGTAATGTCAGATGGAGTTAAAACAAAAGTCATTGAATACTATAATGAAAATGGAGTTATGCCAACTAGTAATGCAGATATTGATTGGGATTCTTCAAGTGGAGGTAAATATGTTAGCAATATAAATGTAGGTGAAAATGGAAAAATAAATGTTACTTTTGGCTTAAAGGCTAATAAAGTTATTCAAAGCAAACAAGTTCCGGGTGATACAACTATTACTAAAAACAAACCTGTTTATTATAGTGGGACTAACGGTTATGGTGATATGTCTGCTGCTATTCAAGCAAGTGAAAGAAATAATTTATTAAATCTTGCTAGAAATACTGATGGTTCTTTAGTACCTTTATTTCATATTATAGAAAGTAGTTGTTACACAGTAAATCCTACGGGTTACTCATATATAGTATGTGGTTATTATAGACAAAAATCACTTAATGGACCTTATACATTAGCGGGCAATTACAGTGCAGGTTATAGAACTACTTCAGGATTAAGTTGCGCTGCTGGTGAAATGATAAGCGGAGGTAAATGTGTTCCTAACCCTAATGCAAAAATGGCTTCTAGCACTGGTGTTTTAGATTTAACTCCTACACCCGACCCAACAACTAACACTGTTAAATGGGGTTGCACTATGACGATTGATATGGCTTACATTCCAAGTGGTTGTACTTTTAGAATGTCTGGAATACTTTAATAATTTCACCAACAGGAAAGGGACTTAATTAAGTCCCTTTTTTATATCTAAATATTTAATTTGTTTTTAAATTAAGAATCTTGTTTGATAAAACCTTTACACATTCTACAATTATTGATAAAACAATTAATGCAAAACCAGTCCAAATAAATATATCGGCCACATTAAAAATTATAACTCTATTTGATAGTTCAATATAAATAAAATCATATACACCTTGCAATCTAATTCTGTCAATCATATTACCAAATAAACCACCAATTACAGTTAAAATTCCATAACTTGTAAGAATAAGTGTTTTACTACCTTGTTCTATTAACTCGTTTGTGCCTTTAAATAGTCTATAAAAAACAAACACAATTATATATGAAACCAACACAAAAAATGCTGAAAATAATATCTTATCTAATTCTTCTTGACCCGTAGCGAAAAACATTTCTTCACCACCCATTTGACTTTCATTATAAAACGGTTGAATTGAGAAAAAACCACCTGAACTATATAATACTTCTAGTTTAAAAAATAACGGAAATATAATTTTAGATAATTGGTCTAACATTACTAACCAAATTACTAAACCTGCTGCTTTTAAATTACTCATTTTTTCTTCCTTATTGATTGTTATAATAATACAATAACACAAGAAAATAAGTTGTCAAGCAAAAACAATCTTTTTATTTAATATTTATTTACTTAATTTTCTTGACATTAAATATTGTTATGTTATATATATATTATAACAATAGGAAATCAAAATGTCTTTTAAAAAAATAATAACAGCCCTCTCACTTGCCACTTTATTATTACTATCTAATGCCAAAACAATAGAAAATATTGACACTTATGCAGAGAAAAAATTAATACCTTCAGTCATTAATGAACTATCAAAATCATTTTCTTTTAACGATTTACAAATTGTATTCTTCTATAAAGAAGACATTGAAACAAACTTTATAAAGAAAGTAGATTTAAAAGCAAGTGGAATTCCTTTGGATGAAAATGGTTTGCCATTTAGACACACAACCTCATATTTTTTACAAAAAGATAATCAATGTTTAGTTCAAGTTTATGGTGACTCACTTGCTAGTGTAGACAACAAATCTTTATCTTATGAAGAACAAAAAACAATGCTATCAATCATTATTTGGCATGAAGTTGGTCATTGCTTTGACGCATTCGTAAATAAAGACACTAAAACTGATGAAATAACAACTCTTAGAAGAGAGTTTTTGGCTGACTCTTATAGTTACCTAATGAATAAACAATTAAATACATTCAATAATGAAAAATTGTTAACTCATATTAGAAAAGTTAGAGAAAGCCATGCAATTCATAATTCTAATTACAATCACTTCACTAACCCAATTAAATATAATACAAACAGTGAATTGAAATTAGAGATTGGAAAATATTCAAGTCCATTTGACTCATTTATATTTATTGATGAATTCATACAAAAGAATGAACCAAATATGTATACAAGCCTAAAAACTTGGAAAAGCATAATTGATTATAAGATAGAGAAGAAAATAGAACTTTCTCATTTTGATAAAATTCTATTTGAAAGATTGAAGAATGCACCTAAGGCTAAATTCACACCTGAATTTAATTAATAAAAAAGGAGAAGAAATGACAACTATCTCAAATAATAAACAACAACGATTGAAGAATGCTCAAAGAGTTTTTGAATTCTTTGAATTTCCAGAAGGATTCTATTTTTCACATTCTCTAGACTGGATTGAAGTATGTGAAGAAACTTTCTACTTGCCACTTTTCATGTGGTTTAAAGATGATGAATTATGTGGAAATTTTTCAATATATTTTGACAATAATGGTTATGTTACAAAAGTAAATATTACGGACAGACAAAAAACCATTGCTTCATATGGAAAAAGCCAAATTAATAATGTGAATAAAAACCTTATCAGTATCTATGCCCTTGCTAAAAAAACAAAAGAAGTGAATTTGCCTTACTAGACAGCCTAAACCATGCTAACGACTCTATGGTGCAAGAGTCTAGTTCAGCCCTCTTCTTCCCCTCTTAAGGGCTACACGCCCCTCTTACAACCAACCAGGTTGACTAGGCTTTCAGCCTGGATGACTTCCCTATGGTTCAGAGTCTCTATCCGAGACTTGACAACCATGCTTATCATTGGCTGACTATTAAATTATAGATATAGAAAACCCTCAACGAAGAGGGTTCTTTTATTACCTACATTGAATTTGTTTTAAGGCTTTATCGTAGCCACTAGAACTAACAATACGACGATATTCAACAATCCATTCATGCACCCGTAGTCTGTAGCCTACTTCTTTATTACGATTATGAAAGTGATGAGAAATCGCCCTTTTAGCACTCTCAACTTGTGAACGCATAATACGAACTACATTTTCAGGATATTCAAACATTTAAACTTCCTTGCTTATAAGATAATTGTATTTTAGCATACTTTTCCATTTAATTGACTTATTTTTTAAATTTAGTATAATTTATATAAAAGGTTTATATGAATGAAATTGACAAACATAATAAAGAGTATGTAAAAGAACTTAATAATAAGTTAGGTGATTCTTGGAGTCTTACTTATAAGAGTGAAAAGATTCATCCTAAAATTTCAATCAAAAGATATTCAATTCAAATAGTTAATAATGATGATAAAACAACATCAAAAATTCCTATGATGAAATTGGACAGTAACCCACCATTCTCAAATGAACTACTTTTAGATAGATTAAACCTTTATTGTGGTTCAACACCAGACAAATTAATTTTAAACAATCTTAGAGATGATTGCACAAAGATTTTTAATGTAGAGCAATTGGCTGAACAACTTCAATCACAATTAAAATTAAATTTAGATAGAGGAAGAACATCAAAGATTAAAATTTAACAATTTGACTAACCTCTATGGTGCAAAAATATATTTCAAATATATTTATAAATATTCACTTTTTTACTTGACAACATAATTTCTTATGTTATTCTATTATTATAACAATAACAATTAAACCAAGGAGAAATGTTATGAATAAAGTAGAAGTTATCAAAACAAAAGCAGAGTTAATTATCAAAAAACTTTCCACAAAACATTACAACATAGAATCAATTGATTCAGATGTAGAAAATCTCTCAATTTACATTGGCAAGATTAGCATATACTCAACCAAAGAAAAACAAGAAATTCTAAAAATTGCTAAACAAATTGAACTAGCAATATAAACAAACCAAAGCCTCACTACGAGGCTTTTTAATTTTGCGTTGACTATTTATATTATTTTGTTATATTATGTTATTGACAAATAATAAATAATAGGTGAAATATGCAAACAATAAGTAAAGAAAGTTTTAGAAAACTCAAAGCAGTTGATAAAAAAAAACTCTTAATATCAGTTATTGAGTCAATCAAAGCGCAGGGTGATTATTCTTATGTTCTTGTTGGTGAAACGATTGGTGTTTCAAAAGAGCGTGTTAGACAACTCATTAAAGAATATAACCTTGAAGATTTTAATCAGTCTCGCAATGATGTTGCCAAAGTAAAAATACAAAATTTAATAGATAACAATCAATTTTCAAAAAAGTCAGTTGACAAACTACCATTCAAAGTTCTTAAACGTGTGAACAAGGACTACCTGGACGAACTCGCTACTAACCAAGGCATTGAACTTCTAAATAGAAGAAAGTCAAAAATTGTTCACGGTATCAAATTGGCTGAAAAGAATGGCTTCTTTGTTAAAGACCACACTATTAGAGAGAACTTTGACTACCTTACAGACAATGGTTTTATAGAAGTAAAAATGAACCACTTTCATAATGAAATACTAAGAAATAACATTGAATACAAAAAAACATTAAATAGAGCAATTAATACAAAAAAACAACAGGCATACAATGAATTAAAAGCACTCAATATAGATTTCAAATCTAGAATACTTACAAAACTACACAAAGAACTTTATGATAAAGAATTACTTAGTTACGATTATAAAGTCTTCTATAACAGACTAAGACGATACGGTTTCATTTAATTTATAGCCTCTTTATGAGGCTTTTATTTTATCTAAAATATCTAATTCATAAACTTGACATTTTATAATTTAATGTTATATTCATATTATAACAAGAATATAAAGGCAAGATTTATGAATTTATTCAAAAGAATTTTTAGAAAGAAACAACCAATAGAAATTCACCCATTGGTTATAGTTGAATCTCCATACTTCAATAAGAACCCAAGCATTATTGAATACAACCTTGCCTATGTCTTTGAATGTATGAAAGACTGCTTGTATAAGAATGAGTCACCATACGCCAGTCATGCCCTTTATACGAAGTTTCTAGACGATAAAATACCACATGAACGAGAGTTTGGAATTAAGGCTGGATTCCAATTTAGACGTGTTATGGATAAATCAGTTGTTTATACAGACCTTGGAATTTCATCAGGAATGAAGATGGGAATTGAAGACTCTATTACAAAAGGAAAACCAGTTGAATATAGAACACTTCCTAATTTCAATGAATTTCATGAAGAAAATAAACATTTACTAGAATTATAAAAGGAAAAAATATGACTATCGCAGAATTAAACTCAATAAACAAAAAATTCATTTTTAATCTAAACAATACATTTTATATGAAAGATATATTTTTGACATATAAGAACGATTTAATTTTAAATATGAGAAAAGTTAAAATTAAAGTATTAGCAAGAGACAGTGCTAGAAACACAGATTCTACTTTTATAATGAATTTAAACATCAATAAAGACTCAGATATTCCAGTTCTTAAAGTTGACAGCCTTTTAGATTTACTAACAGATTTCAAACCAACTGAAAGAGGTGTATTCGCTCACCAACATATTTTGGCAGAACTTTCAATTTTACAAAAGTTAATTAGAAATAGATAATATTTTAATTTGTTATATTTAAAAAATAACTACAATAAAGGATATGTCATGAGAAATTTTTGTCAAATTAAATTTTTTAACAATATGTTAGAAAATTCAAATAAGAGGCTTAAATAACATTAAATCAATATAAATTTAAAAACCTAATTGTGCCTCTATGGTTTAAACCATTCTCATATTCCCCTTTAAGTGGCTATACGCCACCTTCCAACCCGCCAGGTTGTCATTGCTTTCAGTCTGGACACTTCTACCCTCTCCTATGGTGCATACCCACACCATACAAGAACGTATTGCGATAGCAAGAAGCCAAGGCGATAGCCTTAAAAGAGGAAAATAATCTTGGACTAAACTTTATCTTATTTATAAATCTAAATATACCCACTTAGTTGAATTTTCAACTTATATATATATTTATAAATAAATCAATTTAATTTTTCTCTAAACTCAACAAAATCAAGCCTTACCGTAGTTTTATTTATATAAATAAATATCAAATAAATCATATATTTGCTTGACTTACTATATTACTTTGTTATAATAATAGTACAACAACAAGGAAATATAAAATGTTTAACGAATTTATACAACAAAACTACGATATATACAAAGAATTCAAAAAATTAAACAAAAAAGTATTTGAAATAACATCCAATGATGAATGTACTTCACTCGTATTTGTTAAGATAGAAGACAGAGATATAGTTTACCTCGCATACGAAAACGACGAAAACGAAGAAAACGAATTCGACACTTGCTCTATTTCATTTTTAAAAAATGATTTTAATTTTAAAGAAGCCTACCAAAGTATTGCTGAAGAAATAGTTGGAGAACAAAATTTTGAAGATATAGATTTTGATGGCATTGAAGGGTCAACAGAAGGAAATATTCTTGAAGAAATTAAAGAATTTTTAGATGAAGTAGAAAAACAATACTTAAAATTTGAACTCAAAGAAACCTTACAAAATAATTTGAGTCAAAAAACCAATAAAAGTAAGAGAATTAAAATTTGATTGAAGCCCTTCGGGGCTTTTCTATTTCCTAAATTCTAATCAAACCATACGGCTCTATGGTGCAAGAGTCCATCCAACACTCATATTCCCCTTAAAGGACCTTCGCCCTCAATATATAACACCCAACCAACGAGGTTGACTAGGCTTACAGCAAAAAGGCTTAAATCAAGCCTACTTCCCCTATGGTGCAGAACCACACCATAGCGACACTTCAATAAATTAGAATTTTCAAAATCATAATTTCTAAATATACCCACTTAGTTGAATTTTCAACTTACATATAAATATAGTCTAAGTCAATTAAAATTCTATCTAAACTTAATTAATTCAACCCTTACCGTTAATCTAAAACACAAAATATATTTATAATAACTCATATATTTACTTGACTTATTATAATGCTTTGTTATAATAATAGTATAACAATAAGGAAATAATATGAAACAAATAACTACAAACGAAGCATTTTCTCTTTTAAAATCTGGTAGAAAATTTAAAGAGTCAATTTTTGATAATTTAAGAAGTGATAAAAATGTTGTTATTCATGCTGCAATTTATGATGGTTCAGCAACTAAACACATGGATGTAAAATTTTTAGATGATGAAGATGTAGCCCGTAACGCAGTTTTTAAAAATGGTTTTACTCTTTTACAATTTTCTGAATCAATACAAAACAATGTTGATATTGTTATTGAAGCAATAAATAAACATCCTAAAGTTTACAATTATTTATCTGATGAAATGAAAGGCAATTATGAAGTAGTCCAAGCCCTACTTTCTGACAATGACGAAATGATTGACGACACACCAGACGAAATTCAAGAAACAATCTTTAAATATGGAATAGATAAATTTTTTGATATGGTACAGTGTTTACCACCTAAGATTAAAGATATACAACCACAAAGCAGTTATTCAGAACTTGACACCATAGAGAAACAAATTGCCGAATTACAAAATAAGGCTAACCTATTAAAAACCAATAGAGCAAATAAAATTATTCAAATTAATTCTTTAATTAAAGAATTATCAATAAAAGAAAGTGAATTAACATTTTAATAAAACTAGACCCTCAAATAGAGGGTTTTTTAATGCCTAAATTCTAATTTACATTTTCTTGAAACGCCCTATTTATAAGCCTTTACACCGATAATTTATTTCAAATATATTTACCAAACCCCTTGCTTTTTGTTTTTAATTTATTATAATTTATATATAACAACCAAGGAAATATTATGAATACAACACCAGATGATTATTACAACCAAAATTTCAATTTCAAGCCTAAATAATTAAAATTGAAGACTACAACACAAGCCCTACGGGGCTTTTTCTTTGTCCTAAATTCTAATTAAGCCTAACGGCGCTATGGTGCAAAAGTCTATCCATTACTCATATTCCACCTTTAAGGGCTATACGCCCCTCTTACAACCTCCTGGTTGTCTAGGCTTTCAGCCTGGTTGAACTTCTCCTATGGTGCATACCCACACCATACAAGAACGTATTGCGATAGCAAGAAGCCAAGGCGATAGCCTTAAAAGAGGAAAATAACCTTGGAATAAATTTAATTATTTATACCTACTTAGTTGATTTTTCAACTTACATATATTTATAATTAAAGACAATTAAAATTCTATCTAAATTCAATGAATTCAACCATTACCGTTAATCTAAAACATTAAATATAATTAAAATAAACCATATATTTACTTGACTTATTATAATGCTTTGTTATAATAATAATATAACAATAAGGAAATATATGAAGATACACAATGATAACAATTTTAGTTTTTTACATTCAATGGTAGAGAAAAATGTGCCAAATGCGATTAGAACATTTTGTTGGTTAAGCAGTAGATACCATGACTTTATTGGCCCATTAGAGCCATATCAAAAAAAAAGAGTAAAAAATGGAGAATTCAAAATATCAACAATTGGTGGATTAATGGGAACAATTAAAACAATAAATGTAAGCGGAAAAAAACAATATTTAATTACAGTTGCCCAAGTCTCTGATGATTGGAAGGAAAAACCAGAACACTATTTTAATAGTAATTATAGACCAAATGTATTTCCAATTATTGATTACAAATCAATTCAAGATTCATACATCACACAATAACAACACAGAGGATATTATATGATAAACCAAACAGCACAAATATATTTAATGATAGTCTTATTAATTATTATTATCGCAATGCACAAGACAGTCAGAATAATTTATCTTGAAACAAGAAAAAGTTATATTGAATACACTTTAACTTGGATTAGCAAGGCAGAACAGTTATCGAGTTTTCTAAGTAAAGAAAAATTAAATAAATATTTAAAACAGAAAATAAAAGCAACAGAAAAAATTAAAGCAATCAACAATAAACTTATTGAACTTCAAAAAAAGTAATTTTTGTCTAACGGCTCTATGGTGCAAGAGTCTATCCATCACTCATATTCCACTTTAAGGGGCTATACGCCCAGGACACAGAACCTCCCAACACACCAGGTTGACTAGGCTTACAGCATAAGGTCTAAATCAATCCTACTTCCCCTATGGTGCAGACTCACACCATACCGATACTTTAGTAAATTAGAATTTTTAAATCATAATTCCTATCAAACATACCCACTTAGTTGATTTTTCAATTTATATATTTATAAATTAAGTCAATCAATTCAACCCTTACCGTTAATCTAAAACACAAAATATATTTAAAATAATTCATTTATTTCCTTGACTTCCTATAATGCTTTGTTATAATAATAATATAACAATAAGGAAATATTATGCAAGCACAATTAAATTGTATATTCACAGTCCACGGAATACCTTCTATTAAAAATCAAGGGCACTTAATACTTGAAACAAATAAGAATATATTTGATTTTGATAAAAATGGAAATATATCAAAATTAGAATGGATTGGAACTACTCAATTTATAAAGCCTACTTCCAAAGAGTTAGAGTCTATCATTGAAGAATACTTTCATTAAAATAATAAGGTTAAATTATGAAAGAATTAAATAAGATAAATAAATACTTTGAAAACTATAATTTTAATTTAGACTATCAAATGATTGAACATTTTTATAGTGAATCTAAATTAGAAAATTCATCAAACTCACAAACGGAAGATATATCAAGTTTTGTTGCTTGGCTTGAAGAAACACCACTAGATAACGAAATTCTTTCTCATACAGTTCAACAAGCACTTTATAAACAAGATGAAGAAAACATTGATGAAATCTTTGATTTCTTAAATGAAGATATGGAAGAATTAGAATTTGATCTTTAAGAAAGAAAAAATAAATAGATTGAAAGAATTAGAAAATATAATTAAGAAAAAACCTTTGGAGAAATCTAACTATCAATTCTTAAATCCTCCACTTCCAAAATCTGATTATAAAGATTAAACTGATAAGTTAAAAATTTACCCTTTTACTCAAAAATCGACCTCTCAAATCGACCTACAAGCCACATTCTCCAAACAGTCCATACCAACACATCAAAACATCACAAAATCGCTCAAACAGGCTAAAAACAACATTACTAAGCACTTGATTAAAAATTAAGCAAAATTAGCATAGTAGAACCTATGTCTTGATACTAGTTAACCATACAGAAATCACACCACCTGGATGAGTCCAGTTAAGCCTATCGGCTCTATGGTGTACAATCACACGATATAACAGCCTTAAACCACCCTCACCTCTTATCCCAATATCAATCAATTTATTTAATCATTCCTTCTTTATGATAAAATTCAATGATTTATGAAAACAAATCTAATGATTGACTCAAAATTAACAGTTATTCACTTTTTTACTCAAAGTTATAATAAGTCTTACAATTAAACCTTGTGAAGTAAATGTTTTGTATAGAAAACTAAAAGGGGCTACACCTAAAAATTGTTTCAATAATTCTTTTAAGGCTTTAACTTTTAATTTATCAGCAAAATATGTTCTAGGTTATATTTTTGTTCACAATATACCAATTGAACATTGCTGGATAAGAGAAGATGATACACACTACGATATAACTATTAACCCAACATTAAATAATCAATACTTTTTTGTTTCAGAATTTTCATTACAATAAATTTATCCTTTTGTGGAACAAAATAAGTTTTCACCTTAACTATATGATTTGAATTATTTCTTTAATAAGAAAAGTTAAAAAGCCTAACGGCTCTATGGTGCAAACACTTTTTAAACTAAAATATTTGAAAATATAACATATATTTACTTGACTTAATATATTTAATTGTTATAATTATAATATAACAAAAAGGATAAATTATGTATTTAATATCAAAAGACAAAAAACAACAAGAAATAAATGCTATCAATATTTTTTCTTCATTCAAATTTCCTAAAGATTTTCTATTTTCTTATTCTCTAGATTGGTCTGAAAAAGAACAAGGTGAATTCTATTTACCTTTGTATATGTCTTACAAAGATGAACCAGTAGATGTATATGGAAATTTTTCAGTTAATTTTGATAAAGATGGTTATGTTATTTATGTAAGCCTTTGGGATGAATACGAAGAAATTGCTTCATACACCAAAGAACAACTTGAAAAATACAATAAGATAGAAAAAAGTTCAGAAACTCCATTTTGTACAATATAAATTAAGCCCTACGGGGCTTTTCTTATTCTTGCTCTATGGTGCAAGACACATACTCTTCGATTTATTGATTTATTTTTCTAATTTGTTATATTGCATTAATAACAACTAGAAGATAGATTATGGATAAAATTATAAAAGATGAAAAATTATTATTGGCTTTTTTTAAACGGAAAAATAAGTTCAAATTTGACGCCATTGAATTTGAAGCAATAAATAATACCTATATACAATTTCATGCGTTTGATATAAACAAAAATAAAATTATACGTTTTAAGCATGTGCTGGATTACACAATAGATGATATTTATTACTTTAAGAAACAATTAGAATACAACAAACTTCAAAAATTACTACCAAAGAAAACAGAGGTTATTGAAGCAAAGAAAATAAAAATCTGATTTATCCTTCAGAATTCCATTAAATGCTTTCTTATTCTATGGTGCAGACTTACACCATAAATAAACCTTATATATCATTGATTTTATATTTTAACTCTATATAATAGATTTATATATAAAGGAATTATTATGGCATATAAAAATAAAGAAACAGCATTAAAAGGTTTGGAGGATGGAAGAAGTTTTTTTAGTCCATTATTTGATAATTTTAGAGATAATGATGACGTTGTCTTATTGGCAATCAAAGAGGGAAATTATGATGATGACCAATTTCCTTTAGATTATTCATCTGATAGATTACAAAAGGACAAATCATTTAATTTAAAAGTTGTTGAGTTATCTGGATGTTCCATTAGGTACATTGATAATAACTTAAGCAAAGATAGAGATATAGTATTTGCTGCTGTTAAACGTAGTGCGATGGCTTTAAATTATGTTGAAGATTATCATAAAGACGACAAAATTATAATTTCTGAAGCACTTAAACAAAATGGCTATTATTTATCTTTTGCTTCTGATAGATTAAAGAATGACAAAGAAACCGTGATGTTTGCTATCGATAATAATCCAGTCGCTTTAGAATATACTGGACTACCTTTAAGAAATGACAAGGAAGTTGTTTTAAAAGCAGTAAAACAAAAAGGTGAAATTCTTAATTTTGCTAGTAAGGATTTAAAAGATGACAAAGAGATTGTTTTAGAGGCAGTTAAACAAAATGGTTTAAGTTTATCATATGCTTCTGATAGATTAAAAAATGACAAAGAGATTGTTTTAGAAGCAGTTCAGAATAATGGCAGGGCTTTAAATTTTGCTAATAAAGACTTAAAAGATGATAAAAAGATTGTTTTAGAGGCAGTTAAACAAAATGGTTTAAGTTTATCATATGCTTCTGATAGATTAAAAAATGACAAAGAGATTGTTTTAGAAGCAGTTCAGAATAATGGCAGGGCTTTAAATTTTGCTAATAAAGACTTAAAAGATGATAAAAAGATTGTTTTAGAGGCAGTTAAACAATCTCCAAAATCTATCATATATGCTTCAAATGAAATTCAAGAATTATGTAAAGACAATGACCCTATAAAAGTTCTTGAATCAGCCACTCTTGCTGAAAAACTTCAAAATCAATTGAGTCAAAAGGCAAGTCAAACACCAACTAAAAGAATAAAAATTTAAGTCCAAACCATAGAAGAGCCTAGCGGCTCTTTTTTAACATCTACCCTACTTTCTAAATCAAGCCATCGGCTCTATGGTGTAAGAGTTTATTCAATTCTCTTATTCCCCCTTAAGGGCATACGCCCTCAATACAGAACCTCCCAACCCACCAGGTTGACTAGGCTTACAGCCAAAGGCTTAAATCAAGCCTAACGGCTCTATGGTGTAGAACCATCACCATACAGACACTTCCCTTAATTAGAATTTTCTTCTTAATCTCTATTTCAAGCCTATCGGCTTTGTTCAAGGCTCACGCCTATTTTTAAACCCTTCTTTCAAAATAAACCACCCTTCCCTCTTTAAATTTCTATCATTCTCCTATGGTTTATAACTATTTTTAATTTATTTTCAATATATTATATATATATTCATTTATTTACTTGACTTTTTATTTTCTTATGTTATACTTAGATTATAACAAGTAGCAATACATTAGGAGAAACAAAATGACATACTTAATCATATCAGCAATAATTTTAGCAGGATTCTTTTTATTCAATACAAACGCATTATCTAATGTATTCTTTGATTCAATTCAATCAGTTATTGACTTATTTTCCTCAAAAGAAAAATCACAAAAATATTCAAGATAATTGTCTCTCATTTTTTCCCTTGAATTTTTAACCTAATATTTATTTATTAGGTTTTTTTTCGTTTTATAACTTGACAATTTATGAATTTATGATATATTGAGATTATAACAATTATATAAAGGAAAAATGTTATGACATTAAAATCAAAAAAACAAATTCTTATTGTCGCTTCTGACGCTGGCAATATTGGTAAAACATTAGTTGCTTCATCTATCTTAGAAACTTTAAGAAAACATCTAAATGTTGACGCTTATGTTTGTGATAGAAATTTTCAAGGCTTGTTTGAAAGATATGGCGAAAAGAAAAATGGTAAAAGAATTCCTCTCTCTGAACAAAACCCAAAAAATGGTGTTGCTTTCTTAGATATCTCTAACGAAGAAGAAAAACAAAAATTTGGTTCAGCACTTGGAACTAATTCTGATTATGTAATTTTTGACCTTCCTGCTAATGCTACTGAAAATCTTGCTACTGCCCTTGGAACACCTCAAGATTTTCTAGATTTTATGGAATACGGTAATGCTGAACCTATATTTATTTGCCCTATTAAAGACCAAAAATCTATTACTTCTTATGATAGCCTTAAAGCAACTTTTCCTGACCAAAAATTTATTGTCGCTATAAATGCTGGTTTCATTAAAGCAACTGAACCTCCTAGTGTCGCTAAAACTATCATTGAAGATTTGAAAAAGAAATTTAAAGATGTTCCTCATTTTGTTATTGACCAAACTCTAAGTAATGGTATTCTTGATTTACTTAAAAATCATACTCTTAGAGAAGTCTACGTTCCAAGAATTGAAAGAAAAAATACTGATGGAACTTTTAGTCAAAGAGATGATGAATTCTTAGCAAAAGATTTACGCGACCAATTTATCTTAGATAGATTTATCACTGATATTGATAAGGAAATTGTTAGATTGTTTATGTAATTCTAAAAAAATTAATTAAGGCCCTTCGGGGTCTTTTTTATTTCTATATTTATTTGACTTTTTATATTGCTTTGTTATAATAATAATATAATAAGATGGAATATATAAAATGCTTAAAACAAAAAATGGAATTGAAAATTGGTTAAAGAAATATGAAATTCAAAATTATACAATCAATAATGATTTAACCGTAGATGTAGATGGTGATGTTTACTTATATTATAAAAAATTAAAACAAATACCTATTAAATTTGATATTATTAAAGGGTATTTTAATTGCTCAAACAATTACTTAACAAGTTTAGATTTTTGCCCAAAAGAAGTAGGTGGTAATTTTAATTGTTCATGGAATGAATTAACAAGTCTAGAATTTTGTCCTATTGAAATAGGTGGTGATTTTAATTGTTCATGGAATGAGTTAATTAGTTTAGACGGTTGCCCTAAATCTGTTGGTGGTGATTTTTATTCAAATATTTTTTCTGATGATGAATACAGATTTCATCTAATACAAATTGAAAGAAAAGAGTTTGCTGAAACATTGAATTCAACTCTTTCTCATAAACAAGATGTTAAACCTAATAAAAGATTGAAGATTTAATTAACTCCCTAACAAACTTTTTTTATTCAAATCTTTCAAAGCCTATCGGCTATGGTGTAAGAGTTTTTCAAATACTCATATTCCCCTTTAAGGGCATACGCCCAGAACACAAAAACCCAACCAACCAGGTTGAATAGGCTTACAGCCAAATGGTTTAAATCAAGCCTATCGGCTATGGTGCAGAACTATCACTAAATCAACCTCTCTCAAACCACTCAATTTAACCACTAGATACCCTCTCAGTCACTTCTTTTTCATTGATTGATACATTCTCCACATAAATCAAATAAGGGGCTTAAATCGCCTTTAAATCACTTATGCCCTCTATGGTGCAGAACTCTCATTAAACTCTTTTTTAAAATAAACCTTGACTTTTTACTATTTTATATTATATTAAAATTATAACAAGAAATAATACACATGAAAGACTTAAATATATTATACAAAAGGGTTCGCCGTGCCTACAAGAAAACAATATCTAATGAATTGTTTAAATTATGCAAAAGTAATGGCTTTACCACCAATACTCAAGTAGATAAATTTATTCAATCTTTATGTAAAAATTATGATGACCTTAATAACTACCTGATAAATCATTCAACCATTGATATGGTTTATACACCACAATATTTTCTATGTCATTACTTTAACTTAAATTATAAATGTTTTGGATGTAAAACATATTTCTTTAAATTATAAAAATGAATTAGAATTTTTAAAAGATTCTTATTTAAAAGATAATGGGGGAAATCTGAATTTTCAGTCCGATGACCATCTAACTATTCTTCTTGTTTATCATTCAGTTGAAAAACAACTGCTTTCTATGGGGAATGAAATAATTGATTATTTAACTTCAAATTATGAACTTAATTTTAATTCAAATTAACAATACAAAAAATAAAAGCCCTAAATAGGGCTTAAATTATAACTTGTATGGTTTCAAACTTCAATTATCTTAAACTTAAAACCTCCTTGAATTCTTCCATTTTGGTAAACTTCTGACATGTATTCACATATCTTATTTTTCTTATCAAGAGTTGTGTTTAAAACTCTATCAAAACAAAGGGATGACATTTCTATATTTTCACCTTCTACCTCTATCATCATTACTCTATCTTCATCACTGTTGTAATATTCCTTGTTAATTTCATCACAAGTCTTTTGTACTGCCTCAACAATACTTTCACCTTCATAATGTCCTAATGTAAGATTTTTGTAATTTTCTGCAAATATCACAATGACTTTACTCATAACTTTTCCTTTTTAAAAAACAATTAAATCAAACTTATTAATTCAGATATATTTAATTCAAGAACTTCAATTTTGTTAATTTCAAAATTATTGTCTTTAATCTTTTCCTTTAAACCAATATTACTTCTAAAAAGTTGTCTGTATTTTTGGTTTTCATCATCTTTCATTTTAATAAAATCATCTTTTGTTTTATCAAGATTCTTAGATAATAAATGAAATATCTCGGTATATTTATCTAAGTTCTTTTTTCTTAACTCGTTTACAGCATTAAAGTGTAAGTTCTCAATTTTATCTCTTACTCTATCTATGTAATCTAATTTCTCTTCATTGCTAGAAAAACTACAAATTATCTTGTAATGCTTCTTAAACTCTTTTACATTCATTCTCTATTCCATAAAAAAATTGACTACACACATTATAGTACATAGTCAACTTTCTGGAAATTAGAATTTTTTTAAACCTTACCAACTCCTACGGGGTTTAACTTATATTCATCTTTGGTTGCTCTTCTAATTTTATTTAAGTCTAACCATAGTTGCCCAAAATCTTCTCCCATTGCTTTTTTGAAACCAGCAAAATTTCCTTTATCATAGTCGTTCATCTTGTATTCACTATCAGCAAGTTTATACAACCAACGCCACACGTTTTCCCAATAGTCATTCCACTCCAAGCCTTTTGGTCTACGAAGTGTGGGGAGATGAAACACACCCCAATCAGCAGGTTCATCATCTAACCAGGTTGAATCATGCCAATCATTATTGCTAGTTAACAATTCAATTTTTTGCTTTACTTCAATTGCTTTTTCTTCAAATGATTCTGAATTAGAATTTTCAACAGATTGAATTGATTTATCTTTACTATAACGAGTAGATACATTTTTTTTATTTCTTGCTGATGTATTAGCAGATTTTTTTGCTTGATAAGAAAGTCTTGCGTCAGATAAAAGTTTCATTACATAAGTATTTTTCATATCATTAAGAGAAAGTATATGTTTTTTTGATAATAGAATTTTTTTTATCTCCATTGCCGCACACTCCCCATCTTTTTTTGCCTTACGAGAATTTCTTTCATAGTATGCAACAATCTTTTCAAAATTAAATAAATTTGCATTAAATAAATCAACCCAACTTGTGTGAGTTCTATCTTCAAGTAATGAAGCCCTTTTTTCATTAAGTAAGGCTTCAACTTCATCACTGTAATCTAATTCGTTTTTAGTTTCTATATTCATATATTACCCCTTTTATATTTTATTTATTTTTATTCTTTTAGGTTTATTAGGCAATAAAACATCTAATTCAGTTTTAAATAACGCAACCTTTACATTATCTCTAATTATTAAATCAACTTTATCTTTTATTAATTTAAGAAGATTTTCTTTATTTATAACTTTTTCCAAAAGAGAAATAATTAATAAATCAAGAGTCACTAATCTTTCTTCATCTTCTTTGTCCTCGTTAATTCTAAATATTCCACTTAATCCAGTAATTTTATTTCTTTCTGAATTAAATTCTTTAATATCATTTATATGTAAATTTGTAGCAATTAGAATTTCAACAAATTGTTCTGCCATTATTTCGCTTGTGTTTAACATTAATTCAGCAAAAGTTTCAAAGTCTCCCATTTGAATACAATCCTCAAATAAATTTGCCGTATATTTATAATTATTATCATCATCAAACATTTTCACTAAACCAGGTGTTCCAATATCTAAATATAATCTGATTGCAATTTTATCTCTTTCTAAATTTGCGTCAAAATAACTTTTTTCAGAGTTAATATGATTTATAAGTGCAAACCCAAAACAAGAGTCCAATAATTCTTGCTCAGTATTTCCCCACGATTGAGTCTTATGTTTATCGTTAGTTTCAATTGCAATTATCCAATCTTCAATATAAATCAATATATCATCAATTAATATATGAGAGCGAAAATTCTTAGAAATCCAACCCTTATTCATTTCAATAGATGAAACCAAATTAGAATATTCACAACGTATTGATTTAATTTTTTCCTTAATTTCTTCCATTAAATATTTCATAAACACCTTTTATTGTAGATATAAATACAATATAACGCATTATTTTATAAAATCAAGTAAATTATGTTATTCTAATGTTATTTTTATATCGTTTTAATGTTATTTATATGTTAGAGCACTGTTATGTATAGTTATTTTAATGTTATTCTAATGTTGCTTTGATGTTATACATTGTTATGTAATGTTATTCTATGTTATTTTAATATTGTGTTCTATCTATTTCGTAGATTTCTTCCCAATAAGTACCTATCACATCTCCGCTACGCTCTATGTATTTTTCCGTTTTAAAAAACTCAAAACCTTTATTATATAAAGGTTTATATAAATTTTTTTAATCTATTTTCAAAATAGTTAGGTTTCCTTAATTATTTACTATTGATTTATCTTAAATTTATGTTATATTAAATATATAATAATTAAACAAGGAACGAATATGAAAGAATATATTAGAATGGATAGAATGAAAATCTACGAGGAAGATAACAAAGCATTAGTAGTCATAAAAGATGATAACAAGAAAGCAAATAAATCTGACCTCTACAGAATAGCACTTCAATCTTATTTAACCAACAGAAATAAAGATTTAGCCTATGAGGAATTAAAAAAAGAGGTTCAAGAACAATCAAAAGAGATTTCTCTACTTAAAGAAGTAATTGAAGATATGAATTTCTTTCTAAGAACAAAATTTAATTGAAAACATTATGACTATAAAAGATAAAAAACTAAAATGAAAACTAAAATAACTAAAATTAAGACACAAATTGGAATGCTCTGGAGAAAACACACAGATGAATTTATATTTAACCTTAACAATCAATTCAGAGGTTAATTATGAACAACGAAGTAACAATTAGTGAAGAAGACCAAAACAATATAATTAGAACAATAGGTGAATTGAATGCCCAAGTAATTGCTTTTCAAAGTAAATTATATAAATACAAACTTAAATCTGATTTACAAGAAAAAAGAATTACAGCACTACGAAACACAATTCTAATTCTTGCAATTTTTGTTATTGCCTTATCAATGATGAGGTAAAAATATGAATAACGAATACCCAAATCTACCAAGATACATTACAAAATCTTTTTCTAAACTAAAAGATGGAACTTGGAAGGTTCATTACAGAGTTAGATTAAAAACCCAATTTAAAACATACGACAAATCTTTTGATAATTTAGGTAAGGCTATCGGCTATCTAGAATTTATTCAAAATATAAATGGAGACAAAAAATGACAACATTTTCGACAGAACAATTAAAGGAAATATCTTTAATCATAGACAAATATTCCACAATAAAATATTCAAATGATATTATTAAACAAGAGGAAAAACGAAAACAAAAATTAATTGCCTTCTTGAAATCTTGTGACACAACACAAGAGCAAACAACAATCAAGCCTTTATGGTAAACAGGAGAACAATATGGAAATACTAAACCACATACAAACAACATTCATCCACGTGATGAACCTGGACTACAGGCATTTATTAGGCGCTATGGCAAGTGCATATATTTATGTCAATGCTTAAAATTCTAATTTACATTACACCATAGAGCCAACTAGATTTAGTTGTCTTTTTATTGATTTTTTATTGATTTTTTATTGATTTCATTAATAATTTATGCTATATATAATATATAAATAAACATTATAAAGGCAGAATAATATGAGTAATAATTATGATATTGACACAATAGAAGAATTTAAAGAACACTTTGCAGAGTGGTCTAGTAATAAAGAAATTAATGCAAATTACAACCATGAAACAGAAGAAGACAATTTATTCTTAGACCTTGGAATGTTAAAAGGCGAATATAGAAATTACAGTATCAATCCTGAATTGATTGATGTTTTAAAAAATGATGTAGATTTTATGGTTACTTATGCCAAGAATAACCATTTTGAAAGAGATGATGAAGGTTATGGTTTAACAAACGAAAATTTAGGTGATGTTCCAGAAGAAATTTCAAAAGATATTGAATTTATTGAGACAGCGATTACTCATGATAATCTTACTTTTAACGAAATTCCACAATGCTTTGAAGACACAAGTGATTTAATTGAAAGACTTATTGATTACTATCCAGACCAAATCATTGAGGAATACTACTCTGAAGGAATTGACACCTTAGAGGTAATGAAACAGTTTACAGAGTCAGATATAGGATATTTAAAAAATGGTAGCGATGAATTTCTTTCAGATATTGAAAATCTAAAACACTACATTTATGAAGACGGTGCAATTGAATATTTTGAAGACCATATGCATTTTTCAAGTATTGAAGACCCTGAAATAGTTGCACATCTTGTAAATGAAGAAAAAATAGAATTTTCAGATATACATTCTTCTCTGCCTGGAAATGTTCAGTTTTGCAAAGATGTTTCAGCAAGAATTGAATTAGAGAACTTTGAAGACCACTTGGACAACAAAGAGTTTGTTCTTCACTATCTTAATAACCACAGTAGCACATACGAACGGGTGAACTGCCTTAGTGATGAAATGCTATCAGACAAGGATATATGCCTTGCTTCTATGAAAGCAAACCCTAACAATTATGAGCATATCCTAAATGAAGAAGTTAGAGCAGACCACGATATAGCACTAAAAGCAATAAAATACAATTCAAAAAATATTGAATTCATACATTCAGACTTATCAGGTTCCAAAGAATTTACTATTGAGGCTATTGAATCAATAAGGGGAAAACAAGATGTATTAAAACACTTCTCTGATGAAGTTAAAAATGATGAAAGCATTGTTAGAAATGCAGTCAAATATGACCCAACAGAAGCAGCATATTGCGATATTAAATTTCTTAAAGAAACAGGAATTCTAAAAGATGTTCTAGAAAAGAAAGCAAACGAACTATCTATAAAAACAAATTTTACTATATACAATCCTGAAACTGAAAAGAAAGAAGTTGACTATACAAAGTATGCTCAAGAGTCATTTATTCTTCTAAAAAATTCTCCAATCAAACCACTTTATTCTTCCGAGTATGAAAATGTAGGGTTAACAACTGACCCTAAACTCTGCTTACTTATTGCCGACAGTCATATTACACCTGGATTTAAAGATAAATTTGAATTTGATAACAAGAAGTCTTACCATGATGATAGAAGCCGAATTGTTAAGATTGAAGAAAAAATGCTCTCTTGGGAAACTTTAATTCCAACAGAACTAAAAGACAATAAAGAATTTATGTCTGAAATGATTCAGAGAGATGGATATTTCTTATCTATTGCAAGTAATGAGTTAAAGCAAGATGAAGACCTTGTAAGAAAAGCAATTTCATACAATCCTGAAACAATTAAATATGCAGATGATAAATTTAAAACAGACTTATTATTTGTATCTAGCATTGGCAAGGAAGTTCCACCATATCTAAAAGAAGAAAGAAATAATGAATACCGTGAAAGTTATGAAAAAATTGTATCTACACATTTGAATTCAACTGATATAAAAACACTTAAATTAGTTGGATGTGAAAAACTACATAATTCACTAAGTCTAGCAGAACAACTTAATAATAAGTTAAGCCAGAAAGCAGAGCAAAGACCAACAAGAAGAAATAAAATTTAAAATTCTATTTTACATTAAACCATAGAGCCAACTAATTCTAGTTGGCTTTTTTATTGCTTTTTTAATTTAATTTGATATATTTATAAAATGGAGGGAAAATAAATGAAACATAGACAAATGCCAAGAAATATAACTGAAGTTAAATGTATAAATAAATTTAATAGAGTTTCAATTAAATACAGAGTAAGAATAAGAAGAAAGAACTTCTCATGTGACTCATGGTTCTTTGATTTAAAAACTGCTATGGTATTCCGTGATTGGGTTAACAGTTAACCAAAATGAATTAGTTGACTTCTTTATTAAATCTTATCAATCACAACCTTATCACCAAACATCTTGATTGAAATTCTTTGCCCTGATACAAAGCCAATATCTTGATAGTAGACCTTAACACTGGTTCCATCATCCATCAATGCACGAATTTCAACCATATTTAGAGCAGTTGTAGTCTTAGCCATGTTGGAGCCTACTTGTGAGCCTATGACTGAACCAATGACAGCCATTGCAGTCTTACCCCTACCAGCACCAAATTGATTGCCTACAACACCACCTACACCAGCACCGACTACACCAGCAACCAAATTTGGATTCTGTTCATAGACAACATATTGAGTAGCACTTGAGACACTTCCTAATTTGGAATAGGATGGTTCTTTTGGCACACTAGAACAACCCAATAGAGACATTGCAACTAAAACTGATAACACGATTTTTTTCATAATAATTCCTTATTGTTATATTGTTATATATAATATATTATATAAGTTATGTCAAGAGTTGTCACAAGTAGAATCTACTAAAATTAGTAGAACTTACTTGTTTATTTTAAATTCTAGTAGAAATCTACTAGATTGATATTGCTTTTGTATATTTTACTGTTATATTATAATTACAACAACAAAAGAAACAATATGAGCCAAGACAAACTATATATTATCAGCAATGGGACATACAGCAAAATTGGAATTACGAACAATATTAATAAGCGTTTTTCAACATACAAGACACACAATCCAAACACACTATTTCATTATATTTACACTTTTACAAATAGTCATGATGCAAAGCGAATTGAATCGACAATAAAGAATCTTTATAAAAATAGCAGAGTAAATAAATCTACTGAGTGGTTTGATTTTTCAGTTGATGAATTAAAAACCAATATAGATATTGAATTAAAACAAAGAGATATATTTTTTACAATATATATAATTCCAACTAGCAACACTTGTATTAGTTTTTCAAAAACTGGATTGAATCTATTAATCAAGATTTCAAACAACACTTCACAAAGAGTGTTTTTAGTCCTAGTTGAAATGATTAATAAAAATAACGAAATACAAATTAGCCAAGAAGCAATAGCAATTTTACTTAATACTTCCAGACAAACAGTATTAAGAGCGATAAATTACCTATCAAAAAATAATTTCATTGATATTTCCAAAGCAGGAACTTCAAATATTTATAAAGTGAACCCAGACATTGCTATTCCATATTTAGATTAGTAAATTTAACTTTTCAATAGTAGACTTTACTTTAATATAAAAAATCTAGTAGATTTCTACTAGATTAATATAATTTATTATTAAACAAACTTAGATATTATCAAATTGCTTCTTAAATCTATCGTAATCAACCTTACTTCCACGATAGAAATATTGATAATTCAAATAAATTGCACCATCTTGACGCTTAATCATCCCTTTTTCACAAAGAGATTTAATTGTCTTTGAAATATTGGACACATCAATATTTGTCTTTTCAGCAAATATAGAGTTAGACACAGATAAAAGAACATTTCCATAGGTGTTCGATTCATCAAGAATTACATATATTGCCATACATAATTTCATTTCATTTTGCGATAAATTATTGTTTGCCAAGAAATATAAAAAATCTTTCATGAAAGTCATAGTGTATGGCTTATTTTCGTAATTAGACGTTCTAATTTCAGGGTTTTTCTTTTTATAAATTACATCCAACATTTCAAAAAATCTAATTTTTTGTTCATTTGTATATTTTTCATTCTTAATAATATAATTTCGGCTCTGCTTATAGTGCTTATTTACATTAAGAATCTTACTTATTTCGTTAAAATCATCTTCTCCAGCCTTTTCATTAGAGAATATATCCATTTGGTCTTCAATTGCAAAACTATCCATATTAAACTTTCTATTGTTATAATATAAATATAATACATATAAAATTAAAGTCAAGTATTTATCTACTTTTTTATTTTTATTTTAGTAAATTTTTACTTATTTAATAAATCAATATTTGACAATTAACTCTTTTTCTTTTATTTTTTCTAGTAGATTTCTACTAGATTCTAGTAGATTTCTACTTTTTGACTTTTTGAAGAAGCCGGCCACCATTGTCTTTTTTATTTCCTCTTCTATTATATTATCCGATATATATTTAATTTCTTATTTATTTATCAAAATCCAATAATTTCAAATATTGCTAAACCCTAGCATTTTTTCCGTTTTTCCATTTTTATTCTTTCTTTATAAATTTAGTTAAATTGCCTACGGCAATACAACTCATTCTTTTAGTGTTTATCCACACTTTTACCCCCTACGGGGTACACAAACCTACCTAAAGTTTTTTTTATCTCTATTTGATTAAATTTATCAAGTGGTTTCACCTTATAGAGATTTGAGCAGACTTATTTTCCCCTTAAAGGGCTTTCGCCCTGAACTCCCAACCTCCTGGTTGTCCTTGCCTACGGCTACAACTCAAATACAGACGATGAAAAGCCAATGTCCGTAGGTGGAACTGCGATAGCAGGAAGGCGACTGCCTTTTAAGGGGAATATGAGGATGGAATAGATTCAAAACGCAAAGCGAGGAATTTGCCAATATCTAAATATGCTAAATAGCCATGAGGCTACTTATTGAACAAAATAAAAAGGCAAGGCAAGTTATATTAAATATTTAACAAATATACTTGATTAAAGTTTTAAATATATTATAATATATAATACATTAGGAGAATAATAATATGATGATGAGAAATTACCTTTCAATGAATAGTTTAGCCTATCATGAGAAACAATTAACATACAACATGACTAACTTGCTTTCAGAAATTAAGCAAGAATTTCCTGATGACTTAAATCCAGATTTCAACAATCCTAAATATAAACAGTTTTTGGAAAGAAATGCTTTTGTTCCTAAATTCATGGGGGAACTAAATTCATCATTAGGTTTAGACGATAAATATTTATCAGTTGACTTGTGGAGAGATTTATCTAATGGTTGGTGTCCAGTCACAAGTTCAACAGACCCTAAACTTGCCAAGCAAGCAATTGAAACCCCAAAGGGGAAAATGATTCAATTTAGACAGACAGCAACAAATATTCTTCCTGATGGAAGTTATGAAGTTCCAAAAAAAGACGATATTAAAACTCGCTTAGGAACAGAATTTATGTTTGTATTTGGTGAAAGACTTTCAACCAGGATTGGCCTCATGGCCACACAAGACCCAAGTGTTGAAAAGAAATTCCAAGAAATTTGCTACAAAGTATTTCAGGAAAAAATTGTTCCTGAAATGTTAAGTATGGCAAGAATTCGTAAAGGAAAAGATGGGGTTGATTACGAAGCAGCAGCAGAAATTTTAGCCGTTCCATTTTTCCACCAAGAAAATCGAAGTGAGCAACCTTTTAGCCATTTTCATTTTAATTTAATGAATGTTGCAAGAGGTTATGACGGTGAACTTCACTCACTTTGCACAGATGAGATAGGAGCGAATGCTTCAGCAATTGACGCAATCTTTATGTCCAACATGAAAGAAGCATTGGAAAAAGAATTTGGTTTTGTTTTCGTAGAAGTTAAACATAGTGAAGATTTAGAAAATGAATTTTTAAAAGACAACGAAAGAAAAACCGTATCCTTTGATTTACCAGAAGAAGTTATTCCTGCAAATGTCCTTGAATATCGTTCAGTTCGTGAAAAAGAAATGGAAGCCGAGTTAAAGAAAATTGGTAAGAAAGGCTATGAAGCCAAGGAACTTGCACGTCATGCTTCAAGAGATGATAAGACAGATAAATCACCATCAGAATTGAGAGCGAAATGGAAATCAGATTTTGCTTCACTTGGTTGGACTCTTGAACAAGCAGACAAGGATATGGAAGCATACAAGGCTAAAAATCACCCAAAACGAATTGCACCAAGTGATGAAATTCTTGAAGATTCATTTTTGAGAAATCACAAAGAAGTTGCTTTTACAGAATACCAATACAAAGCACACATTCACAAGCAATTATTGTTTTGTATGACTTCTGATGACGCACAAAGAGAAGCAACAAGAATTTTTGAGAAATCTTGTAATCTTTCAATGAGTAAAGACCAAATGGAATATTTCAAACCTTTACTTGAAAATACCATTGAAGACGCAACACTTAAACAATCAATGCAACTTCGTTTTGGAAGAGAAGCAAAATTTATTCACACTTCTACTATTGAACGAGACAAATATATCTCTGAAAGTTTGATGAAAAGAAAAGATGAAATTTCATTTATGTTTGACAAGAATGAAGTTTCTAAAGCAATTCTTGATTTTGAATCCAAACAAAAAGGTTTTAACGGTAAGCCATTCAAGTTTGCAAAAGGACAAAGTGAAGCAATTTTGATGATTGCTACTGAACCAGGTGCAGTCTCTAATGTCGCTGGAAGGGCTGGAGCCGGTAAGTCTACTTTGGTACGAGTAGCCAAGGATTTTTACAACTCAAAGGGGTTTAAGACATTTGGAACATCTACTTCTTCATCAGCAACTATGACTCTTGCAAAAGACACTGGTATGAAAGAAGGTGAATTTCACAACACTACTCAATTAATCAAATTACTTGATAGTGGAAAAATCAAATTTGATAAAAAGACAGTCTTGTTTTGGGATGAGGCAGGAATGGCCGATACAAAATCATTTTATGAAATTATTAAACACGTAAATGTTGCTGGTGCAAAGTTAGTTTTAATAGGCGAAAAGGAACAATTACAACCAATAGGAGCCGGTGGTTCGTTCAAAATTCTTGGAGAACAGTTCACAACTACTAAGGTTCAAGACATAAATAGACAACAATATGAATGGCAAAGAGAGATGGTTGAAGACTTTGCTTCTGGCCGTTCAGAAAAGGCTTTAAGGTCACTTCACGATAGTGGAAATATTGTTATCACAAAAAAGGAAGAACAACGATTAGAAAAAATTGTTGATGACTACATTAATGCCAAAGAAGTAAAAATAACTGGTGACATAACTATCACTTACAAAACTATTGATGGTGAAGTAAAAACTCACTCTACAAGCCATTTAACTTTCAGTGAACCAATCAAAGTTAAGCCTGGTGAAGTAGCACCAAAGGAACCACAATTCAAAAATAAGAATTTCTCTAATCAAGAAATTTTAGATATGGCTAATTCTAAAAAATCTTATGACAAATATTCAATCAAAAAAGCACTTGAACAAACACTTGGTGTAGAGATTAAATCAATTGATTCAGTTCAAGACAATCTTGTTAGAACAGAGTCAAAAGTTGATGTTAAAGATAAGATGATGTTAGCAGCAACTAATGATGATATTGACATGATTAATGAAAAGGTTCGTGAGAAACTTAAATTAATGAAGTTTTTACCTGAACAAGAAGTAATAGTTAAATCAAAAGATGGAAGTGAAAAAGGCTTTTCTATTGGTGATAGAGTAATTTTCACTAAAAACCAAAAGAGTGATGACTTGTCCAAGAAAAAACTTCACAATTCAGACCAAGGCGAAGTTATAGGTTTTGTTATGAATTCAAAAACTGGTGAACCATCAGCGATGAAACTATCTATGGATAACGGACAGCAAGCAACCATTGATTTGTCTAAAAATCACAATTTAAAGCACGCATATGCAACAAGTATTCATAAATCTCAAGGTCAGACAAAAACATCAACAATGTATTGGGTTTCAGCAAACACCAACAGTCTTCATCATGCTTATGTTGCTTGCAGTAGACACCGTAAATCTTTAAAAATGTATCTTTCTGAAGATATGGTTTCTAAAATGGAAACTAAGATGGAAAGTAAAGAAGCCACAGCCTCTATGAAGAAGGTTGCTGAATGGATTGCAAAGGAAAACAAGGTTGCCCTACCACCTGAAACCTTACAGTCATTCACAGAGACTAGAAATTTTCTAAATAAACATTATTACAAATTAGATAATGATAAGTTAAACGACCCAAATTTAATGGACAGATTTATTTCTATTGCCGAAGCCATGCGAAAGACAAACTACAAAAAGACTTCGAATGACTATGAAATCTTAGATAAAAATGCAAATATTACCTATGGTGCAATACAAATAAACCGTATTGAACAAATTAAGAAATATAAACAAAAGGCTATCACTCCACCTGACTATATGAAGGCTAAGTTATTTCAGAAAGATACTATTGCACTTGAACTTGCTAAAGAAAAGAAAAATAGTGATTATGCAAAAGAAGTTCAAAAGACAATTTCTGAATCTGTTAATAAACCAAAACAATCATTTGGACAAAAGATATAATTATTGACTTTTCCTTATATTATGTTATATTTAATTTATAACATAATATAAGGAGTCTATATGCACGAAAGTTCAGTATTAAAAATTGTTCCAATAGAAATTCAACCGAGAGATGATATTATTTGTCGTGGTTGTATTCATGGAATTTGGAGATTAAGCAGAAGTAGAACAGACAACGAACAAAGTGTATCTTGTAAGTGCAAAGTTCTATTTGAAACTTCATATTCAATACTAGACACACCAATAGAAACACTTTCATGTGATTCGTTTTGTGATACACCACCAGAAAAAGACGACTAATTCAAATAAAATATCCAATAACTCTCTTATTTATTTGACATTGTTTTTAAAAATGATATAATTATATGAATATATAGGAGAATTATATGGACAAATATCAAGATGATTTCGTTAAAGATTACAAACAAACATTAGATAACGAATTCAAGTTATTTATGGCTGAAGCGAACAAACATTCTTATCAAAAAGAACAAGTTCAAAAACCTTATGTCATAGAAGAATTAAATCAAGACGCAAGAATTGCAAAGAATGAATTCAATCAGCAAAAAGAAATTCTTTCAGGATATAAATTAAGTCCTGCACAAGCAAAGGGAATTCTTGAACAAGGTGAAAAAGATATATATGCACTTGATACAAATTCTATCAACGGAGCAGATACATATCGCTTTATGAATAGTGAATTGAAAAAAGACCCTGCTATTGCTTTGACTGCATACAAACAAGACAATGGAGTTGCTAAACACTTCCCTATTGAAATTAAAAATGAAATAGGTCAAAGAGAGCCAGAAAAAGCACTTCCATCAATGGTTTATGCAAAAGAATTGACTTCCAAACTTACACAGTCTGGTTCAAGAAAGCAAACACAATCATATGCAATGGCATAAACCATTTTCACACCATACAAGCCAACTCTAATCAGTTGGCTTTTTTAATACCTATTACAAGCCATCAGATAGCCACAGAATCAACTTTAAGAGGTTGCACCATACGACCATAGTGGAAATTAGAATTTTTCTCTTAAACGGCTTCTATCCACCTATCCTCTTGAAAATTTAAGAGTAGGGTTGAGTTTTCTAAGACTTCCCAATGGAGAACCGTCATTTTTCTCCAAAATATGCCTACCCTACCCTCACTTCAAATGTTTAGCAAAACATAAAACTTCAAACAAAACTTTCCAATCACTAAGTCAAGACTATAAGAGTAGGGTTTTCACAATAAAGAGACGCATATTGTTGATTTCATTGACATTCCTATGGAATCAAAGGTAGTGTACAGACTAAACAGAGTAGGGTTAATTGTATTTAGGGTAGTGTTAAATAAAAAAGAGTAGGTAAATTTAATATATATATTATGTAGTTTTAACTTTAAATGTTGACAACTAAAAATTATTTGTTATATTATTAATATAACCTTATGAAAATGTATGAGCAAGTCAGTATTTAACAAAGAAAGAACTCCAAGTAAATTAGAAATTACAATTCTAATTGTATTTGAATTATTAATTGAAACGGTAATAATCCCAATTACTGAATTCTTATTGATTGCATTTTTTCTTGGTTGCATTATTTCTTTGTTCGTTGGTGTTGGTCTACTTTTTGACTTACTACAAATTTCAAATGGAACAATAATTTTTATCAAATAGGAGAATGGTATGAATAGAGGCAACTGCACAAAATTAAATTACAGCAAGGTATCTAATGTATTTGCAAATCATGGTATTAAAACGGATAATTTTTCAAAATCTGCTTTTAAAACTGAATGTTTACAAACAAATGGCAATACATATTATCTTGAACAATATAAAGATGATAGTTCAATGGAAGACAATTTTATTTATGGTGCTTCTTTATATTTATTAACCATCGAAGGCAAACAATTAATATATTTTTTTAATAATCCAGAGTGGTATTTTAGATTTAATCTTGGTATTGCAAACAATATAAATTATAAAGATGATAAAACTGAAGAATTTATGGAACTTATTCATAATATCGTCAAAACACAAAAATCAAATTAAGGATACAAAATGACTTTACTAAATGGAATAAGAAAAATATTTACTGAAACACCAAAAGTACCAACAATACCAAAGGTTGAATTAACCAGTCTTCAAGAACAACAATTCGTTGGAGAATATCAATCGTTCAAGCATGAAATTGAAGGCTACATTGCCTATAAAAAGAAAGTACAACCTTACTACTCAGATTTAAGAATTGAGCAATATAAAACATTTGTATCAGATGTGGCTAAGTTCGTAAAGACATTAGATAATAATATTAGATTTCAAAAAATACTAATTAATGTTGATGGAAACATAGCATTCAATCTTTTAGACAGAACAGATTTAGTAATTCCTATTGCTTGCAGAATTCCAAAGATAATACCTAAACTTCCGCAAGCAATTCAAGAAAATGAAAGAATTGCTCAACACTTACAAAAATACGAAACAAGTCAAATTCGTCATTTACCATTGAAATTTAGAAATGACCCTAAATATATTTATGATTGTTTAATTAATGACGAACTTTATAAATCACCTCTACCTGGAATTCAACCTTCAAATTATAGAAGTGATGTGATTGAAGCGATTGGTGAAGACTTAAAAAAACAACTTGATTGGTATAATTATCGTATAGAGTCTTTAATTGAACAATTGAGAGTGATGACACAATCAACAATTTATGCAAAAACTATTTATGAAAAAAAAGAATTAACAAAAGGAAGTTCAGTAAAAATTTAAGATACTATTTTAAGCAACAACCCGATATAAATCAAGCCCCTCTGAAAGCGTGTTGCTAAATTTGGGATAAGTTGGAGCAACCATCACTTCTACGAACTCAACCAAAGTTCACCTAGCCTTCACCCTAATCAAAATTAAGCCTACTTGAGCAATCTGGTGGGCTTTTTTGTTGTTTGAAAGATGAAAAACTTGCCATAATCCGTGTTAAAGAAGTTCACCAAGAACAGGGATTTATGAGCCAAACCTACTACGACATTCTAGAAGTGTCACCAAATGCTAGTCAGACTGTCATAGCGGCAGCATATAGAACACTTTCACAAAAATATCATCCAGATAAAAACAATGGTGATAAAAATTGTGAAGATATGATGGCAAAAATCAATGTTGCTTTTGGTGTGCTATCTGACTCTATCAAAAGAAAACTTTATGATGATGAACTTGGCTTATCCAAATCCATTCACAACTCAAAACAAGAAGAACAAATAAAAATTGAGCCAGAAAAAGTTCAGAGAAAAGTTAATTCATTTGAAGAATATGCACCTCATGTTTTAGGAATAATTGTAATTATTGGAATATTGTTTTTTGTTAAAACAAATTCAGACAATCAGTTTGAACCACAACTTAGTCAAATTTCTATCCCAATAAATACAGAAGCAAATAATGCTAACAATGCTTGGCAAAATGCTGAAAAACTATTGACAGGCAATGGACAAAGCCAAAACTATTTAAAAGCATTAGAAGAATACAAAACTATATCTGATTCAAAAATCTTTAACGATGGTAGAGCCGAACAAAGAATTGCTGAAATGTATTTTTATGGATTAGGTCAAAACAAAGACTACCTCAAGGCTATTGATTGGTATAAGAAATCTAAAAGTGAAGAGTCTGAATATATGATTGGAATTATGTATTTAGAGGGCTTTGGTGTTAAAAAAGATTTAGTAAAGGCTTATTACTATTTTAATAAATTACAAGCAAGAGATTTTATTCTTGAACCAGAATACTCATTCAATCCTTTGATTCAAGAACAACAAAGTAAGTTTATTGATACAGAGGGCTATACAGGTAGAATTTTTGGAAAACCTATTGGATACGGATACCAACGATTTTCAGTTTCAGCCAATGTCAAAAAACAACTGTTAGATAAAAGATTAACAGTCAATGAAATCAATCATGCCCAAAACTTGAAGATTGAGGACTAACCTAAAAGGAATATACAAAATGGATGAATTAGAAGAACTACACCAGCAAATTGCAGAACTTCAAAAGAAGTTCCTTTAAAACTTCTCCTGCAATAGACAACAAAAAAGCCTACTTGAGAAATCAGGTAGGCTTAGTCTTTGATTGATTTCTCCAGGATTGAACTTTGTTAGAAGTCTTGGAGGTTTTCCTTGCTTACCTTTTCAGCCTTCCACTACTTTTAGCAACACGCTTTCAGAGGGGCTTATTTAATAACGATTTTTTTATATCTAAAATTTGATTTTTTAATTTATTTTGATATATTGTAAAAAGAAAATAATAATATAAGGTATTTATATGGATAATAAGAACAAAGGAATAATTGCAACATTAATATTTTTAATGTTTTTATTATTTCCACAACTTGCACTTGCAAGCAATATTTTTGAACCAGTTGCAGGAGACAAGAGTTTGCTTATCTTATCTGCCCTTTTCGGAGGTTTAGGTGTTTTTGGACCAAGTGGAGCAGACGCATTCAGTGGTGTGATTGGTGTACTAAATGGCGCAGCATTAACCATTGGAGGAATTTTAGTTTCTTACACAATAATTTCAGGAACATTAGGAACTGCACACGATGGAGAAATGTTAGGTAAAAAGTTTTCTTCAGTTTGGGTACCAATTAGAACAGCGTTAGGAACAGCCTTAGTTATGCCCGTAGTTGGTGGTGCTTATTGTGTAATGCAAGTTATGGTAGGTTGGTTAATTGTTCAAGGTATTGGACTTGCTGACAATGTATGGATTAAATATATTACAAGTTCAAATCTATCAGTGGCTTCATCAGTTGGCTTACCAAGACCAGAAGCAACAACACTTGGCTATACAGCATTTCAATCTTTTGTCTGTTTAGAAGCAATGAAAGTTGCAGTATCAAACCCAAATACTCAATTATTAAATTCCGGTTCAAATTTCGGAATATCAATTGATGAAAGCACTCTTACAAAGACATATCAATTTGGAGATATGGCAGAACGTGGAGGATTCAAGAAAGATTCTTGTGGTTCTATACAAGTATCAAAATATCAAATTCCAACTATGGGGCCTGCAACTGGTGGTGTGATAGCACCATTATTTAATGCCGTTGAATCAGCAAAAAGAATGAAGTCCATTATAAATGAACATGATGTTCAACTTGGAACATTAATGAATGGCTTACACACACTTGCTACAACGATGGTTGCCACAAAACAACCGATCGACCCAATTGCTATTGATAACCTTGTAGTCAATTATGAATCAGGAGTCAAAGCCAAAACTGCTTCTGTTATAGCAAGTATGGATGAATTTAAAGAAATTTCAGACAATGCTTCCAAAGACGGATTTATTCTTGCTGGTGCATATTTTATGAAAATGTCATCCTTTACAGACATGATACATAGAAGTGTATCCAATGTTCCTTCTTCTAACGGTCCAAAAGGTGATATTAATAATACATATATGGACAGTTATCTTGACGCAATTGCACCAATGATTAAGACCATATCAAAAAGCAAATCTGAGAATGCAGTATTCGCTATTGGTAATATGAAAGGTGGCTCTAATGAAAGTTTTGCCGATACATTCAAATCATTTTTATCAGATGGACTTGACCTAAATATAGTAATTAAGAAATTATTTATATCTGGACTTAGTTTTTCTATAAATGATGGCGAACATCCAGTAATGGCAATGAAACGACTAGGTGATAATTTATTGAATCTAGCAGGAATATCTTTATTAGGTAAAGGTCTAGTTGCAATGGGGACTTTAGGAAACTTCCCTGGAATTGGTTTAATGTTGCAAACATCAATTCTCTTATTTGCACCACCTATCTTAATAGCCGGTGTTTTATTATCTTATGTTCTTCCGATGATGCCATTCATGATTTGGATGGGAGTAATTATTGCATGGATTATTTTATGTGTTGAAGCACTAATCGCGGCTCCAATTTGGGCAGTTATGCACTTACATCCAAGTGGCGATGATATGACAGGAAAAGGTGGAAATGGCTATAACCTTGTTTTAAGTCTTTTACTAAGACCTATGTTGATGGTTTTTGGGCTAATTGCTGCACTAACTATTCTTAATGTTTTCGGACAATTTTATAACAGAATATTTGCAGATGTTTTTGCAAGTTCCCAACAAGATAGCAATTTGTGGATTTGGTTAATAGGAATTCTTATGTCAGCATTTATCTATTCTTTTGGAATGTGGATAATTATAAAAAGAACATTTTCAATCATTCATGAAATTCCTGACCATATGCTTGAATGGTTTGGACAATCTTCTCACTCTCTTGGTAAATCAGCACAGGAAGTTGGTGGAACTGGAGCATATTTGGCTGGAGCACAAATTGCAGGAAATATGACCAATGCTGGTATGAATGCACTAAATAAGAGCATGGAAGGCAGCAAAGCACTTTCAATGGATGACAAAAAATCAGCAGTCAACCTTGATAAAGACTTTGGTAGTGGAACTTCTGAAATGTTTAACAAAATGAACGATACATCAAACAATGAAGGTTTATCAAGTCTTGAAACCGTTCAAAAAAAAGGAATGATGAGTGAAGCAATTGGAATGCTAGGAGGAAGTAACTCAGAGCATGGTTCATCATTCATGGAAAGAATGAAACAAAGTGTAGAGAGCAATCCAGGTCAATCATTTAACGAGCATTTGAATGGTGCATTGTCAAAAGGGTTGAATGACCTCTATGGTGAAAACACTCTACAAACAGCAATGAAAGTTGGGTTTGGTGCAGATGTTGATTCAAAGGAAAATACAGGAGGAAAACTACTTAACCCTGAATTCAAAAGAGCCATAAGTATGTATCGAAGTGTCTCTAAAGCATTGCAATCAAGAGGAATGGGACAAGATGAAATCAAGGAGTCAATTTCAAACTTCAATAGCAATGTAGAAAATTCATTTAATAATAACAAAGATTCAGCAAAAGAATACAAACATATATTTTCAAATGAATTGAAATCATTTAGAAAATAAAAATTATTTGAATCACAAATCCCTAATTATTTCTAATTAGGGATTTTTTTTGTCTAGATTTTAATTCATAAATATTATTTGCTAATTATTGACTTTCTATTTAATTATGTTATATATATATCATAACATATAAAATGGGAGTAATACAAAATGAAAACAATACAAAAAGATAGAATATTAGAATTTAGAGATTTCGCATATGAAGACCAAGAAGTTTATATTTCACCAGTCATAATGGAAGGTTATGAAGAAATAATTTCTGAACCAAGCACAGTTGTTAAATCAATATATAAAATAGGTTCAGCAACTAAAGGGGTTCTTATTGGCACAGTATATATATTTGCATACATTGTTAATACTATATTAGGCTTATCAAAATGAACAATTTGGAAAAAGTAAAATATCTACTACCTGGAGAAAAAGCGCCATTAGATACAACAATGAAAACAGTGAATGTAACTTCATCAATATTGCTTTTTGTTTTAATTTTTATTGTTTTAACCTCAATCGTTCTCAAGTTGATATGGTTTGATTTCCCATTTTTACATCTTCCAAAAAATAATCCTGCATTTGTAAATCATATTAAGGGATTTTGGACAATAATTATTGGTCTAATAATTCCATTGTTTCAAGGAAATTATTTTGTGGAATATAGAGGCTATTTAGATAGTTTAACCAAAACATCAGAAATTGAACTAATTGCTTGGAGATGGCTACTTTCAATTGTTATAGGATTAGGTTTTGCAACATGGGGTTTTTTAAAATCACTAATTGCTGTAGGTGGTGATAAACATATCATCGGTAAACAACTGCTAAAGGGGAAGGAAGCAATCTTAGATTTGACTAGAGAATTTGGTTTTTTGAGCAAAGATGGAAGAGGTTCAAGATTAGTTGTTTTAGCAAATAAAGGATATGACCCAAGAATTCATAAATTTGATACTTTAAAAAAAGGAAGTTATATAGAATTGCCAGAAAAATTAAGAAGAAGCCACTTTATGTTTATAGGTGGAACTGGTAGAGGTAAAACACAATTAATTTATTACCGATTAGTAGCACAACTTGACCAACAAATTAAAGATGGTGAAGTTGTTAAATTACTTTGTTTGGATACACCGAAATCGGATTATTCAAAGTATTTTAGGAAACAGCAAGTTTTAAAAATTTCTCCCCATGAAGAAGGTGGCCTTTGTTGGGCAATTGCTTATGACTTAACTGATGGATTGTTAGCAAATGCTTTTTGGAAAGGCAAGATACCTGCAAATGAATCAGACCCTATTTGGGGGAATGCGGCAATATCAGTAGGCACAGGCTGTACCAGGTATCTTCAAGTGATAGCACCAAAAGCCTGGAACTACGGAATGCTTGCCCACCTATTAACCAAGTCAGGTGAAGACCTTGAACCATTGTTATCACTACATTATCCAGAAGCAAAGCAAATTTTAAATAGTTCGGGTGACACTCTATCAAGTGTTTTATTTAACCTTGGAACATATACACAAGACTTAATCTCTTTAGGGAGAATTTATGATGGCTTTGATATAAAAAAATCAGTACATCAATCAACAGCAAAAGCACTTAAGAATGCAATGTATGTTGAATTTGTCTTTGTTGATATGGTTAGAAGTGTGACAACACCAGGATTAGAAACTCAAAATATATCTAAAGCATTGATGTTTAAAGGTGCATGTTTATATCTAACTAAAACTTGTCCTGAGTGGACTTGGAAGGATTTATCAGCATTTGTCCAACTACCACGCAAACTTCAATCAATTTTTATAACACCATACTTAGATGAAGAAGAAGCAAAAATAATTAACAATATCATATTTTATGAACATTGGATGGAGTTAGCAAAGAACATTATTTACTATGCTGATGAATGGGACAAACTTGAGGCACAACCAAAATTATCAATAAGAGATTGGATATTGAATGAGAATCCAAGTCGAAAAATTTTAATCTTAAAGCCTAGCGAGACATATCCAACTCTTACTGAAGGTTTAATTAAAGGTATTCTCTATTATGCGAATTCAATTATTCTTGGTGACTTAAAGGATGATAGAAAAAGAAGATTTCATATACTAATTGATGAATTGCAATCTTATGGAAACATTCAACCATTCATTGGACCTGCGCTATCACTTTATCGTAGTCGTGGAATAACTTTAATATTAGCCTTTCAAGATTTAAGTCAGTTAGTTTCTATTTATAAACAAGAATTCGTTGATTTTATGAACAGCAACATTGGAAATATAATTATTCTTGGTGTTAACGATGGTTTTACAGCAAATAAATTAACTGAATTACTTGGTGATAAGAAAATTCAAAGATTACATAGACATAAGAGTTCTGATTCTGGAGTCAATGAAGACTTTCAGGAGCATGAAGAAAAAGTGATTTATCAAAATGAATGGAATTTGCTTGGTGCAAATGACGCAACAATGAATATTAAATACTTATATTTGATTGGTGGCTTGAATTCAGCATACATTCTAAACGCTCCAATACTACCTTATAAAACAAGAAACGAACCTAAGAAAGCAAGTTGGATAAATGCCACTAATATACAACCTAGATTACCAGATATAAATGAATTATGGGGAATAAACCCTTCTATAAAGCAATATAAACCACCTAGCATAGACGAAATGGAAAAAGAAAATAAAGAAAGAAAAGTTAGATTGCAGAAGTCGGAAGTTACAAAAGAGCCTTTTGGAATACTTCAACAATTTACAGATATAGAAAAAGGAGAATAAATATATTTGACATTTTATAATTATCTGTTATATTTATATTATAACAATAATTGCAAGGAATATATTATGGTAAATACAATTAAAGATAGAGCATTGAATATTTACGGCAAGATGAGTAAAACACAGAAGATTAAATTTTGGTCAGTATTTGCTTTAAAAATGTCATTCAAAATAGCCCTAGTTGGAGTATATTTTATTTATCAAAACTAGGTTAATATTTATTATTATTTTTCAAGCCAGTCATATAAACTGGCTTTTTATATTTGACATTATATTATATTCTGTTATATTAAAAGCAAACAATAAGAGGTTTGGAATGGAATATTTTATAATAATAACAATCGTTTTTTCAGCATTATATTGTGGACATAGATATCTTTATAAAATAACCTATTCAGACCCAAAGATTGATATTGAAATGATTCCGTGGGAAGCACAAGGCTTCAATGTTCGTTCAAGAGTTCGTGATGACCAGTGGAGAAAAATATGCACAGTGATACATAAACAGAATAGCAAAAGAGGACAGTATCGTTGTCAGCAATGTGGAATCAATGGAATAATGCAAGGGTTTAGACATCCAGTTGAATGTCATGAGATATGGAACTTTGATGAAGTAAATCATATTCAACAATTAGTGGGGATGACTTCTATCTGCCCTCTTTGCCACAAAGCAAAGCACTTTGGTTTAGCAGAACGTAGTGGCTTTGGTGACAAGGTTAGACAACATATGAAGAAAGAAAATGAGTGGAACGATAAGGAACTAAATCATTATATTTCCACATCAAAAGATATAGTTAGAAATAAAAGTGGCAAGGCATATACTTTAGATTTAAGATATTTGAATAAACCAGAATTCTATTTTCTAAACACTATATTTACTTCCGATGAAAGAATAAATTGCAATGCAGAAATAAAATATTAAATAATTTGGAGGACGATATGGAAAGTAACATTATAAAAATAAAAACACTTAAGCCAAGAAATGCTTTGGTAGAGTTGGCACACAACCGTAAGGCTGGATTTCACCTTCAAACAGAAAAGGCTAAAAGAACACAGATTAAAGCCTCATTGAAGAAAGATTGGTTAAACCAGGTAGACCATACCTAAAAACGACCTCTCAGAAGACTCTATACAGAGACTTCTGTTCAAGTCCATAGTAGAACAACAAAAACAATTTAAACCTCACTATGAGGCTTAAAAAGGTTCATATCTTAATAACTTTTGATTTGATAATTTGATTTGGAAGTTCAGCATTTAATTTCAAATACTCTACTTCACAAATAACATCTTTTGTTTCAAAAAATCTTCCAACTGCTCTTTTAAGGATTTTATCTAATTTATAAATTATATCTTGATGACTAGCAGACGATTGAATAATTAATTCACCAAATGAATAAAGTTTTTTTAGTTTTACAAATCTAATTAACTCAAAATCAACAATTTTTGTATCATGTTTCCACACCATAGTTAATTTCTAGCAAGACTTTTTTAATGTAAATTAGAATTTTTAAATAAATCTTGATTATTATTTATATTTTACTATACTATATATTATATATAGGGACTTACTATGAATAACAATAATGAAATATTTAATAAAATACAAGACTCACTAAGCGAGTGGAAAGAACCAAACTTAAATAAATTAAGTGATGTATCAGAAAATATGTTAAAGGAGACTTCTCAAATACATCAAGATTTATATGAAAATTATTTCAATGAACCAAAGCAAGTTCACATTGCTAACATTTCACAAGTTCATAAAATATTTGAAGAAAATAGAATGAAAGATTGGAGCGAAGGCCCAAGAAATTTTTATGAACATGCAATGAAAAGTGATATAAAAATACAAATAGGTAAAACAGTTTCAATTAGTAATGAAGTTGATATAAACTTATTAAATAATGGTGGTGATTACAGAAGAGAATTAAATAAATTAGATACAAATGATAGATTGGTTTCAGGAAAATTACAAGACTTAAATTCATCTTTACTTTTAGAAATGAAATCAACTCACGAAAAGGAAAAGCAAAGTTATTTTGGTGAAGATAGAGATTTAATGTTATTTCAACATAAATACGAATCTGATTATTTTAAATATAATGTATCACTAGAAGAAAGAACTTTAAGACCAAATGAGATTGAAATAATTTCCGATAGTTTAGTTTCTAAGGCAAATATATACAATAATTTAAACCCTAATCTTAAACAGCAAGCAGAAAATTTAAAAATCATAGAGTCTGATTTAGACAATAAAGCAACTTATTCTTGGAAAGAAGGAACAAGAAACTTTTTCAATAATGATATAAGTAAGGAAATAAGACAAACAGAAGGCACTTCTAATAAACTATATAAATTAAGAGACAATGTTGCTATTTCTAGAAATAATATGGAAAAGAAACATATATTTAATTTACAAAATTGCAAACCAGAACATAAAACTGAATTATTAAAACAAGTTGACCTTGAAAAGAAGTTTTTTAATTACAAGGTTGAGAAAGCCCGTATGGGAATAGCAAACACAGTAGCAAACCACGATAGCCTACAGGCTGCAAAAAACGAATTGATGACTTCATACGAATCATATATAGCACTTAAAGAACAAAGACTAAATAAACAAACACCTAGCCCTATTTGTGAAGAAGTTAAACCAATCATAAGTAAAAAATCAGAAGACCTTGCTAAAGAACTATCAAATAGACTAATAAACAAAGAAAATGTAATAAACAGAATTCAAAGCATGAGAAATTAAAAGTTTATATTATCTTATTTAACATTTATATCAATAAATAGTTGATTATATTTTAATTTCTATTATAATATATAATATTATAAGGATATTAACTATGTCAAATATAGATTTAAATTTTAAAAAAATAGAACAAGAAATGTCAGTAAATAAAATTACTGAAGATAAAAAGAATTTTCAAAGTTGGACAAACGGCCCAAGGAATTTTGCTGAACATACAAATAATATTGAGGCTAGAAGTTTATATAGTGATACTCAACATACATACAAGCAAAAAGAATTTTCTAATATTGGAGAATTAAAAACTGAAGCAACTAAACTTGGAACAAAAGATTTTTTAGTTGACTCACACATAAGCACAGCAAACGATATTGGTTACAGAGAAATGATTAAGGTTCATAAGAATGAAATGGCTAATGTATCAAATGAGGACAAACCAAAATTAGAAAAGCAACATGCCTTTGAAAATTCTTATTGCCAATACAACATGGATAAGAGTCAAAATCTTGTAAGCCCACAACAAGAGCAATCCATGAAGGCTGATGTTGTCAAGTCATACAACGACTACAACCCAACCAACACGGTAAAGCAAGAGAACACCATTGCACCAAAGGTAGAGCAAGCACAAGTAAAACAAGAATCAGTTTCACCTAAGAACGAGGCTTATGCTCAACAATGTCAAAAACGAATGGCAATGGCCAACATTCAATCTTTAAGACAGAAAAATGGAATATCTTTATCAATCAGTCAGTAAGCACAATTGCACAAATGAAAGAAGCCCTCAAACGAGGGCTTTTCTTATATCACGAATTTAAAATATTCTATGAACCACATTTATAATGCTTTCACTGAATAAAGAGCCACAAACCACAAAGAAGAGTGCATAAATTGATTTTCTTACAATATTTTTCAAGCCACTATCGTTTGCATTGTCAACAAGTTTACTTAAATGATTATTAGCAATATCTGGAAATATATTTGTAAATGTTTCAACAATACTGTTTTTAACCTTCATTCTTTCACTTTCAATAACATCAGAATATCCTTTATTTGATTTAGTTATTAAAGCAAGATATTTTGTGGAACTTTCATCAAGTTTTAAAGATATTTCATTTTCAATTTTAACAAGTTCATCTATCTTTAGTTGAATTCTTTTTTCAATTTTAGTAGCAGAATCATTAAGAACTTTATCAAACTTCTTTCCAGACACTTTTACTTGTTCTTCAAGATTCTCACTCAATTCATTGAATGCACCTGGTATGTCTTCATACATTGTTTTTATATAACCGTAGACATGAAGCATAGACCACAAATGGTCATCTTCTCTCAATCCAGCGTTATAGATAATTTTATAAAATTCAGCCCTTTTCTCTGCTGGCATTTTTTCAATAAAACTTTCAACTTCTGATTTAGAGGTTTCAGTACCCGTTTTTTTCTCTAAATCAACAGATAATACCTTTTCTTCTTTACATTCATCAATAATACTATTCCCATTCATATCAATCGACTTATCTTCCTCAAATATGGAAAACTTCTTATTATTATTGTTCATTTTTATTCCTTAATGTATTGACTATATATTATTTTATGATATATTACATTAAAGTCAATACTAAAGGGGAAATAAAGATGATTTTAAATAATTTATTCAACACCTTAATGAGCAATGGTATAAAGTCAACACTCATTAACGATAAAATATATATTGGTGAATCTGCCATTTATGACAGATTTATTGAAGCAGACAATGATGGTTACTTTACCTTGAAGGTATTTTTAACAAATAAACAATACCAAAGTTTTTATTCAAGAAAAGAATATATTGACTGTTTTCAAGAACGCTATTCTCTAATTAGAGAAATAAACGACAAAAACATTGGAATTCAATTTAACGGAGATGGAGATTCATATGAATAAATTAAGCATACGTTCAAAGATTTTAGTAAAACTTGGAAAAGCAATATACGGAACACCTTATTCATGGGGACTTGATTGTTCAGCAGAGGAATTTTATGCAATGCCATCAGAACGTTCAATCGTTCAAACAGTGTATTTGAATCCTAAATCAGTTGGAACACAGGTATCAATGAAAAGAAACTTAAAAATAGATATTATGAGAAGAGCAGTCTTCAAAAATATGTGTATTGCTTCAAGCAGTTTGGCACTTGCAGTATTCATTTCTACAAATGGAACTTCACTATTATACAATCAAGGAAAGATGGTTTACAAAAACACATCTTCTTATATATCTGGAATATACAAAAGGATGAATATGACTGATGACGAAAGATTAGTTTTAGATGAAAGCGAATTACAAGCAAAAATTAATAAATTAACAAGTCAGTGGGAAAATGAAAAAATAACTGAATCACAATTTATTGAAGAAGTAACTCCATTAAATGATAAATATAAAGTTGTTAAAGCAGAACTTGACTCAAAAAATAAAATTAAGGTTGAGGCTGAGAAAGCAATCCAAGACAAGGTTTTAGCAGAGGAAAAAATCAAGGAAGAGGCAAGATTGAAAGCAGAACAAGTTGCAAAGGCAGCAAGTGATGAACAAGCAAGATTACTTGCAGAGCAAAAAGCAAGCCAGGCAGCAGTAGAGCCAACACCAGTTGCAGTTCAACCAGTGGCCATTGAAGCACCAAAGCAAGTAGATGTAGAGCCTGTTTCAAAACCCATTGTTGTCGCACCTAAACTAGTTGTAAATGTTGTTCCACAAAAGCCTAGAGTTTCTGAAGCAGAAAAAGCAAGCAAAAAAGAAGCACTCATGTCTCAATTTCAAAACGGTCAAATAACTCGTGAAGAAATGCTTGATGGTATGAGAAAAGTTAATAGTCAATAAAAATAAGGAAATATATATTATGACAACATTAAATCTAAACAAAAAATCTGACGATTCAAAAAAATTGTTAAATAATTTGAAAAATAAAATTAGCGATAAAGGAAATATCGTAAAAGAAAAGTTAGAACAAAAGGGAATTAAATTTCAAGTTCTTTCACGTTTCTTCAATATGAAGAAAGCAATGGAAGAAGCAGATGAATTTATTGCTGATGTTTCAGGAAGACATGATATTCCTCACGATCCAAGAATTCCCCAAGACTTAAGAGATAAAAATGGTTCTTGGATGTTAACTAAAAACGGTTATCCAGTTTCAGGACAAGTTTTTAGAGAAGATGTTACCGTTGGTTCAAGAAGTCCAATTCTTCCAATTCTTTTAGTTGGTTGGGTTGTATTGCTTCCATTCATGAGTATGTTAGGTTCAGTTGGTAAACTATTATCAGTTTTTTACATTATTTGTTTATATATGTATTTTGGGTTTTGGGCAACTGCTTTGATGGTTGGATTGATAGTTACACCAACATTTTTACTTGGATATTTGGGACCAATTGCAAATTTATTTAAACAAGTTTCACCAATTTCATTGACTACATTACTTGGTTTACTTCCTGCAATACTTCCAATGATTTATTGGTATAAAACCAATAAGAGTAGAGCAAATGAATTAATGGTTCAAGGTAGTGCCTTTAAAGGATTTGCAATGAATTCTATTAAAACAGGTTTCAATAAAGCACGTTGGAGCCAGGCTAAAAATGCAATAAAAGATAAATCAGCATTTGTGAGTATTGGAAAGTCAACAGGTTCATTTTCATCAACTGGTGATTCATTTGCACCTGACGCTGGACTTGACTTTGGTTTAACAACTGATGACTTATCAAAGCATATGCTGATTCTTGGTTCAACTGGAACTGGTAAAACATCTGCTGGATTAAGACCTTTCATTAAAGGTATTGTAGACGAAGAAAAGAATTCATAAATTAATATATATGGGAAAAACTATTGCTTTTCTCATATATTATATTATAATATATAAATAATAGGAGTATAAAATGTCAGAATTAAATTTAAAAAAGAATAAAGTATTAAATGGTATGTTGGTGCTAGATGGAAAAGCACAACTAGCAATGGATTGTACAGAATATTTAGATGCAGTTATTCACCCTTCAATAGTAAAAAACTTGAATGTTCTTGAAGGTATAAAACCAGAAATTTTTGCACGTGTTCTTCAATTGGTTAATGTAAAAGGCAAAGAGTCTGGAAATTCTGGATATTTCAATGGACAAGCAAGAAATTTAATTTTCTATGCTTCAGTATTCCATGAAGGTCTAATTGATCAAGGCAAGATGAAGAAAAACTTGTCTAGTCGTTTAAAACTTATTGCAATGATGTGTGAAAAACCTGGTGCAAACGGACACCCAATCATTGATTTAATCAAATCTCACCCTGATTTCCCGATTGAAGGAACACTTATTAATGACGCTGTAAAGAAATTTATGGGTTTACAAGAGTTAGGTGATGAGACAAAGATGAGTGTTTTTTCAACAGCAGAGTCTTGGATTATTCCTTTAATACAATCCGAAGCATTAAGACCTTGGGCTGAATGTGAGACTTCTGACATTCAATTTGATAAAATTCTTGAAGGTAAAAAATACGGGTTCAGTCTTCCAGAGTCAGAATTCGGTGTTGCTGGTATAGCAATCACTACATTGATGAAGTCTCGACTTTATCAACTTATGCAAATGAGAGGTGATAAGCGACCTAATGAGGATAACAGCAAGAGAGCAACCGTGTTCTTAATTATTGATGAAGTTCAAAGAATAGCAGACGATTCAGACTTGGCTATCCTTCCAGTTGCACGTTCATTGGACTTGGTGTGTATATTTGCAACTCAAAACGTAGACTCATTCTATGAAAAATTTGGCAAAGAAGGTGGAAATGTAATTCTTGACTCATTCATTTCATTCATGTGTTTTAAGTCTTCTCATGAAACAATGGAATGGGTAAAAAGTAGAATTGGCAAAGCAAGATTATGGATACCTAGTATGAAAACCAGTAATATTGATTTGGCTATGACGGCACAAATGGATATGTCAAACCCAATATTTGACCCACAGAACACACATAAATTTTGGATGAAGAGAGCAGGTTTTAGTGTTCTAAATGTTTTATTCAAAAGAAAAAATGTGATAGAAAATAATCAAAACACAAACTATCTAAATGTTGCACAAATGATTCCTGGCGAAGAAGCACAGTTTATTGTTCAAGCCAAAGACATTCAAGCATTAAACGAACAATTTATGGCAATCGCGTCCTTTGAACGAGGTGGTGTACCACGTAGAGATATGGTAAGAACTGCACCACTAGGTAACAACTTTAAAGAATTTGATGTAAGCCATAATTTATCAGAAATGACAACAGCAGAAGTTGAGAAGATAAATAAGTTATCCGAGAAAGAATTAATTGCCAATTTTCTTGATTAATTACAACTTCACTTAAAAATAAGCCCTTCGGGGCTTTTTTTATTGCCAATTAGAATTTTATTCTATATTAATTTACATTTGATATTGATAACTTATTTTTAATTTGGTATATTATATAATATAATATATAAGGAAATTAAAATGGAAACAAATAATTCACAGCATTTAATCAATGAGGCAATTTTTCACAATAGACAATATATGGAGCATTTGAATTTATTACTAAATTCCAGTTATAGACTTAAATCAAATGGAAATACTTTTTCTATAAAACATGGTGTGGATACACTTATGTCTATCAAATCAAACAATGGTACAAGATTATTAAATCATGAAGTTATAAAATTTGGTATTTTAAATCAATTAGATATATTGCATACACTGCCATTTCAAAGAAATGATGAATTAAAAGGAAAAATTAAATTACTAAATTCATTCAAGGATAAATTTGAGCAGTATGTATATGCAAAACAATCCACTTGTAAAATTCTAAAAAAACAAGAATTACTTCATAAATCATTTACTATTTAAAAATTCTAATTTCCATAAACACCATATCCATGGGCCTATATTATATATATTTTTGACATTGCCTAAAAAATGCGCTAATAATATATTATATTGTTCTTAAAGGGGTTTATTATGGAAAACAATAAAGAAAAGCAGGAGCGTATTTATACTGGTGATAAAGATGGAGTTAATGTCTTTGCTGATGTTGAAAAAAATAGATATATAATTGAGTTACCAAATTCCTATGATGTATATTGGGGTTTAACTGGAAAAGTTCGTGATGAACAATTTGCTTTCAGATTAGATTCAAATGATAAAAGCATTGTTGCATTTGAGGTTCCACTTGACAATTTATCTTCACAAGACAGAGTTAAAACATTCAATATAAAGGTCAATGAAGCAAGAAAAATAAATAGAGAAATCTCAACTGAAAAGAAAGATTTTGAAGATATTTTATCTTTTGACCAAATGAAGGAAGGAAAGCCAGTTGCCTTCATTTATAAGAATCCAGCAAAAGGGTTTTGTGTCAGTGAAGTGTTAAAAACAGGAAAGTATTTTGTTGCCTTAACTGGTGGTGAGAGTGATGACAAGGTGTTTGTAAGAATAATACACACAAACAGACTTTTGAACGGTAAAGAAGAATACTCAAACCGTGAAGAATCAATTCAATCTAAATTTCCAGTTGGAGATGTTAAATATATCCGTTTTGATGAGCATGGCAAAATCACAGTAAGAGATTATCAAGCAAAGGCTAAAGTTGAACAAATAGCAGTAGTTGACAATGTTGAGTCAATTGATAGCAAAAACACAGTAAAAGAGACTGATGTGATTGAACCAGTAGTCGTTGAAACAGAAGAAGTTCAGGAAGTTTCAAATGTTTCTGAAGCAAATGCTGAAAGCATTGCAAAAGAACTATCAACCAAATTGGCAAAGCCAACCAAAAAGACAACTAAGTCTAGAGCAATCAAGAAATAATAAAATTTCTAACAATTAAGCCAACATTTTTATGTTGGCTTTTTTATTACATAACTTCTACTTGAACTTGTTTACCTTTTTCAGATGTAACGATTACATCTTGACCTGCCTTGTATTTCTTAAATGGAACATCTAAGTCAATTCTTTTTTCCTTGTTAGACACAATGCCTAATTTGGCATAAGACAACTTCTTTTTGTCCACAATCTTTGTGTAGCGAGTAACTTGCACAATCTTACCCATGACAACGATAGGCTTGCCATTGTCTACAACCAAATCTAAGGGTTTGTCATTCTCAGTTGATATGCCTGGACTTACTTCTTTTTTAATTGGTGTATTGACTTCCTTGACTACCTTCACTTCTTCTTTTTTATTAGTGGTTGAAAAAGCAGAAAAATCAGGCATTTTCAAATTATTTAAGTCTACAGTGGTGCAACCAGTAATAGATAAAGCCAATAAACTTGTAGCAATTATTTTAAACATTATATTTTCCTTTGAGATTTGTTATAACACCAATATAACACAAATAAATAATAAATCAAGCATTTATGCTAAACTTATATTTTTATGTTGATTTATTGTTATGAATATAGTAAAATATATAATATATAAATATAAAGGGGACTCATGAACCAAGCAGACAAACAACAATACGATGAAATTGAAAAAACAATTAAAAACAAGAGTCCAAATTTATCTTTTGCCAAATATGAGCATTTAGAAAATGAAGCAATTAACAATGTTAAATGTTCAATGTTTAGAACACTTCCAATAGAAGAACAACATCTTGTCAGTGTTAATTTTGTGAACGAATTGCTTTTAAAACACGATGGCAATTACTATACAAAAGAAGAAGCAATAAATGAAATTAAAGAAGTGTTGAGAGATAGGCACGACATGAACGAACTTGTGGAATTTAATTATATTAAAGTAGATACAGAAAAACTTGTTGACTGGCATATTGAATGTGGTGCATTACCACTTGTTGAGAACGATGATGAAGAAGCCGAAGAAAAATTTCTTTATGACAACGAACCAAAAACTTTTGAAGAGATTGTAGATATTTACTCAGATTTAGAAATGTCTGAAATTATGGAAATTGGTGAGGTTGATGTGTATGACGATTATATTGAATTTAGGGAAAACATAATATTTGATGAAATGAGATATTCATCAGCAGATTGCACATATTATATGGAAATTAGTGAAAACGAATTCATTCAGGCAAATGAAATTTTTTTAAGAGATATGCCAGAGACAAATCAAGCACTATTTTTAAAAACAGCCTATGAAGCCATTCCTGAACGAATGAAAGACCAATCCTTTTTAGATAAACTTTTTATTGAGAGTCAAGAATCTATTGAATTGATTGCCGAAAAAGAACCAAAATATAAATCATTAGCAGACACATTAGAAAACATACATAACTTTAATGAAAGAGAATTAACACTTAAATCTTTTCGTCTACATGAGCAACTACAAAATGAACTAAGTAACAAGGTAGAACAGAAACAGATAAAACAATTAAAAATTTAATAAAAAAAGGATTGATATGTCACTAAGACTAAAGGATGATGATTTATTGGCGATAACAATCAAACATATAAGCACAACTGGAACAGCAAGATACTTTGATATTCATCTATATAACAAAGAACACAATTTCTTTGAGCGAATCAATCAGGAAGTTTCTAACTTAACAGGCTACAGAATATCTAATTCATTCAACAGCAAAACTTACAATTCTTTAATTGTTAATGGTGTTGGTCAAGATATGAGCAAAGTATTGATGGAAAGATTGTTTACAAAGCACAATGAAGCACATGGAATTCATTCGGACATAGACTACTACAATAAAGACAAAATATTTTTAAATATTGCAAGAAGAGATGGTGCTAATTTCATAAAATATTATGACAAAATTAGAGACTCAAACTACAACCCTATTTATGAAGAATTAAAAGAAGTTCTTCCAAGTGGATTATCTAAGGATATTTTTAATTTCAAACACATACAAACTTTGGCAGAACAACTAAAAATAAAACATTGCCACAAGATTGACCTGGTGCAAACCAAACGAATGAAGATTTAAAAATTCTAATTTACCCTACTCTATCAAGCCAACTCTAATCAGTTGGCTTTTTAAATTATTTCTAAATGGTATTGATTTATATTTAATTTAGTATATATTATATTAATAGCATAACAATATAAATATGGATAAACATATAAAGGAGGCAATCTATATGCAAGCAGTACAAAATTTAAAAAGTCTAATTAATGAAGTTAATTATTTTGTCAACACATTTAAGCATTTAAAGAAGCCCCTATACATTGGTGAACATAGTTCAATTCCTGACACTAATAACTACAAAAACAATTATGTTTTCTTTCTAATAGCAAAACATGGTGATTCATTTCAATGGTATTTGAATCTTCAGTTATTCAATACAGTTTTAGATAAATTAATTTTTGACAACAACTACACTATTTCTTCAAATTTAAAATTACTTATTATGGAGAAATTCAAGATTGAAAGTATGCTTGTTTTTGAAACCTACACCTTAGACTATAAAATTGAAGTGACAGATGAATGGTTGAATGAACATTTTGGCTTAGAGCCAAGTCCATTGAAAACCAAAAATAAACCTTCTACCATAAATTCCAAGCACGATGTTAAATTTAGAGAATTTCTTGAAGTCTTAGTTAACTAAAAACACAAGCCACTTTTTGAAGTGGCTTTTAAATGTGTGTCATTTATGGTTTATATAGTCATTGCTTGCTTGTTTGCAACCCTTTGACTTCCTAACAACTTTTCAGTCAACTCTTTTGCAAGGTCAACCCTTTGGGTTTGTTCAACTTGATAGGTGTTGAAGTGTCCAATTTGATATTCAGTTGCCTTTGAAGCCTGGTTAGAGGCTTTACTAATCAATGTCTTGTCATTCTCTAATGCACCAATCCAAGACTTCAAATATGCCACATGATTTTCATGGGAACTTGGATTGTGAGGAATACCCAACTCTATTGACATAAATGAAGATGTTAATTCAGCAATCAATTCTTCTTTTGCATAGTCTGGAGTTCCAAAACCATTGCCCATTTTTCTACCCAATGCTGGGCCAGTTGAATGACCAAATTCATGTAGCAATGTATCACTATAAGTACTTGCTGACTTGAAGTATTCAGGGCTAGGCATATGCACCATGTGCTTTGAAGAACTATAAAAAGCGGCACTTCTTGAAGAATGCTCAACTTTCAAATCAGTTTTTTCTTGTAGTGCCTTAGACAAAATTTCAATTGTCTCAAATGGTTTTATTTCTTGTGTTTTCTTGATGTATGGTTCTATCCCTTCAACACAAGAAGCATTAAATACAGCATAGTATTTGTAGCCAATCTTCTTGCTACCATCATCATTCAAAACAGCAACAGGCATATCGTTAGAGTCTTTCTTAACAGTTCCATCGGCATTCTTCTCATAACTTGGAACAACTTTCATTATGAATTCGGCCTTAGAGCCTTTTATCAATTTCAATGGTTCTTCTAAACCTTTAGACATTTCTTTCATTTGATTGAATGTAAGCCAACGAGGGTCAGGGTATTCAGCCGACATTAGACTCATTATGTTTGAGCCTTTGTATTTTTCACCACTCAAAGCATTTCTTGGAAGTTCACTACAACTAAAAAAAGGCTTTTCCCATTTCAAACCTTTATCAAGGCAATCTTCTGCTTCTTTTAATCGTGCAATAAATTTGTCAGTCAATTCTTGCTGATAGTCTCTTTCCTCTTTCTTTTCCCATGTTTTTTTATAAGCCATAATTGCACCTCTATATATTTATTATAATAGTAGCATATCAATTAAATAAATCAAGTTATGTATTGACACTTCTTAATATATTAAGTATATTACAATTCAATATACATTATTTATAATTGGAAGACTATCAAATGAAAAACAAAAGGAAAGAATTCGTAAAAATATTAAAATTCAATGGAACTGAAGGAATTGAGTTTGCAAATAAATTATCCAAAATAGCGAATTTATTTAATACAAGCAATCGTAGAACATTGCAATTTTGTTTGGCAGATGTTCACAACATTAAATCAAACCCAAAGCCACCAAGATTTTTTAATTCAACAAAAGTTCCTTCAGTTATATTTTTGCCATTTTCAACAAATGGGCTTACTTCTTGTAGTGAATTTTTATCTAAGAACAATCTTACGTTTAAGTTAATTGCCTTTGAAGCAATTGATAAGATTTTGAATGATATTTCAACTAACAGAAAATTAGTTGAGAGCATTCATTATCAAATTTATATAGACACCATATACAACGATGAAGATTGATTTCAATGTAATTTGACCAAAAAAAAGCCCCAATTCGGAGCCTTAAACTTTCTTCACTATTTTTCTTATTTTATTTTCTTGACTTAAACCAAGATGAAGAAATTGAGTAAAGATTGTATCTCTACCATCACGGACATAAGATGAAAATTCTGATTTTGTGTCATCAATCTTTTCTGAACACGATTTTCCATCATCTACAAATTCAATACTTTGAATTTTTTCATACAATTCATTGAAGACTGTATAAGTCTCTGCTTGCATTATATTCATTGAAAGTTCATGTTGAAATTGCATTTCCAACCTTGAAACTGAACCCCTTGGACGACCCTTCTTTTTAATTATTAAAGAGGGAACTGATGGTTCACTTGACACTTCATTTTTGTGAGGTTCCAATTTTTTATCTAAATGACTAGCCATTTCAAGAATTGATACTTGAATTTTGTTACTAATCTTATCTTTGATTAAAGTAAACGGCAACCTTTTTTCACTACAAAGATTGTAAATGTGACCTTTTGAAATATTCAAAATTTGACAAATATCCTCTATGGTTAAGAGAATTTTGCCTGGAAACATTTCACGAAGAATAGGCAGATGTTGACTCAAATTTATCTTTTTATGGTGCGAGAGACAGGACTCGAACCTGCACAATATTTCTATCGCTAGGACCTAAACCTAGTGCGTCTACCAATTTCGCCACTCTCGCAAATACACATTTAGAATGATTTTTAGACCATTCTGACCACTAAATTTTAGTCGCTTTTTGCTATCAAAACTTTGCCTTTACCATGACACACTGGAACCTTTGAAATTGTGTGTCAAGCACAATAGTAACAAATTCTGGTGCATTTTCTTCCCGACTTTTGCCCGACCTTCCCGAATTCTACCCGAACAAATGGGGTTAAAAGAGATGAGATTCAATGAAGTCTGATGAGGATTAATGAGGATTTCTGAAGTCTCTAAGTTATTGATTTTAAAGGGCTTTTCAAGTTTCCCCTTATAAATCAACTACTTACTACCTACTCATTAAATGGTGATACACTGGAACCTAAATCCAAATGAACAAAAAAGAACATTAATTCTAAGTTGTTGATTTCATTAGGCTTTTCGATTTCCCTTCGCACCGAAAAAACTATTTCCCGACCTTTTCCCCGACCTTTTGTTAGAATGAGTCAAGGAAGTAGTGATGTGAATGGAGAGCCAAAAGAGCCATTTTTTGGTTTAAAAAACGACCTTCCCGACTTTTCCCGACCACCAGCCGAAGAAGTCAACCCAAAATTCTAACAGAGAGAATGTACGTATGGCCAGTATCCAGAACCGTTCAAGATGGCTTGTTCTCGTTGATAAACAAGAGAAAACATTCCGATTGAAGTCCGAGGCACAAGCCTACTTTGACAGCATAAAAGACCCCAAGAAGAAGCCACCAAAGCAGTTGGAAGATTCCTTTGAGGCACAGATAAAATTACGTGATAAAGATGGAAATCTTGTTAAGGAAACGAAAACTTGCTCAACACGGTTAGAGGCTGAAAATTGGGGCAAAGATGAGGAAGAACGAATTCTTGCTTACAAGAAGGAGCATGGAAAGTTTGACCTCACCTTTGAGAAGATGACTTTTGAAGAAGCCCTCATACAGACCTTGGAAGAGCACTACAAGGGCAAGGCTTCTTACAAAGAGAACAAGTACAGAATTCCCTACATTGTTGAAAGAATAGGAAAATACACACTTCTTAAAGAAGTCAATCAACAAATGCTTCTTAAATTCCGTAGGACATTGGAAGCAGACAATTATTCTGCTTCAAGCATAAGGAATTTTTTTGTTGTAATTTCTTCAACTTTAAAGCAAGCACAAATGGAGTGGCTATTTCCAATTGAGAATCATGTCAAAAAAATTAAGTTAGAAAAACCTGACAATGCTATTGAAAGAAATTGGGAAGGTAAAGATGAAAAGGATATCCTTTTTGCCTCAATAAAAAAGATTTCCCCTTGGTTGTTACCAATTGTTGAAATGAGCCTGGAAATGACTTTCAGACTTGGTGAACTTGTCAAACCAACTTGCAAAACACCTGATGACCAATATTTTGGTTTGAAATGGGAAGGTGTTAACTTTGAAAATGGCACTGTTAAAATTCAAAGAGAAAAAAATGATTGGCAGAAGAGCAACACAGAAATGAAGGGACGAATTGTTCCCATGACAAAAAGAATGAGGGAAATTCTTATAAAGGAGCATGGTGATTTGTCAATAAAAAGGAAAGGAGCCGTTTTTAAGGCTTCAACAAATAGTGTTGGACAAGCCATTAAAAATTGTTGTGACAAAGCAGAACCACCCATCAAACGATTTACATTCCACAGTTTGAGAAAAATATCCGTTTACGCCCTAAGTAAAAAAGTTAAAAATCCAGTTTTGTTGGGAAAACTTTCAGGACATAAAGATGTTGCAACTTTGTCTAGAAGATATTTTTCTGTTCAAATTGAAGACTTGAAAGCATTGGTGAACATTGATGATGAAACGGACATTCTTAAAAAAGGGCTAATCATTCTAAAGAACGAACTTGGTGAATTTGGAGTTAAAGAGTTCTTAGATAGAGTTAATATTGAAGTAAGGCAAGAAGTTGAGAAAGAACTAAAACTTTCTGCACCATAGATAGACGATTAGAATTTATAAAAGAAAATGAATAAGCAAGAAGCAACCAACCTTATTAAAACGTCTGACGAAATCAACCCATTACAATTCATGGAGTTTTGGGGTGATAAAGAATTTGCAGTTGCAGCAGTATCAAAAAACAATGAATACTATCAATATATTTCTGATGACTTGAAAGAAGATTTAGAAGTATTTATTGAAGCAATAAAGAATGGCAACTTAGATAAATCTAAAATAATTTCTCAATCTTCTTCTTATATTAAGAACAATTTTTATAAAGAAGACAATCCAATTAAAAGAGCAGAATTTCTAATTAAGAAAAGTACAGTTGATTCAATGAGGAAAAGATACAATCTCACAACTACTTTTGATATTTATGAAGTAAACATTCTTGATTTAAAAAAATTACATAAATTAAACATCAAAGAAATTCATTACGATAATTCTCATTACATTGAGAAGAAAAAATATGCTTTGGGTGAAGTTCCTATGATATGGTTAGGGTTATGGCAAGAATTTGAAAACATAATTACTCGCACTGAACCACACAGCGCTAGATTTATTGAAGGAATTAGGGAAATTAAACCAGGTGTATTCTTTTTAACAACAAAACATTAAATTTCATTTAATACTATGTCAAAACAAACCATACCCAATGATAACACTAAATCAATCTTAAAAGCACTTCAAAAAACAGCAAATAAAGATGAACGAGATGAAATCATTAACTCAGCCTCAGAACGAATTCAAAGAGTCTTAAAAGGCAATTTAGACCCAGTTAGGGAATTAGAGATTGATATTGAATTGGAAGAAATTTATTCATTCCAAAAAAGATTTAATCTAAAAACACTATGGTGTGTAAATGATGTTCCTATGGAAAAGATTTTTGAACTACATCACCTAACCATTAGAGAAATATTTTATCAAGGTAATGAAATATGGGAAAGAATACCTCAAAGAATTAAGTTTAAGTTTGGTGAAGCACCTTCAACATGGTTGACCCTATGGAAAGTAATTGACCAAATGGTTATAGATAGTGGAGATTTAAAACATAATTACATTGAAGTTTTCCAACACGATGGAAATGATAGATATTCCATAAGATGTGGAAATTGATTTAATGAAACAAAATTCTTATTACGACTAATTTAATCCACGGAAATAAATATGACTGAATTTACTAGAAATGCAGAAAAAGAACTTTCAATAAATGAAGAAGCAATAAACTATATAAAAGATAGAGTTGCAAACAATGACTATGCAATGTCAGAATTTCATTCATGGTTCACAAGTCAACCACAATATATAGAAGCATTTAATCATTATAATGACGATTGTTTTCAAGACTTCTATATAGAAATTTCCAACCGCCTGATTGACGACGAATTGGAATTGTTTTCTGAACTTTACGAAAACAAGGCAGGCTTCTTTGAAGTTCACAATCCCTTTGCTTATGTATTCTTCCGAGCACAAGATATTGGCATAAAATTTCCTGAGCAAACAAAATATTATTTTTCTCTGGAAGATGAGCAAATGAAGATGATGGGAATTGAAGATGGAGCCTACAACTATATTAATCAAATAATGGATAGCGAGAATCCAAAATGTGCACAAGTTCTATCGTCAGTTGTTTCTTACAACAAGATTCATAAAATTAGAGCCGAATTGATGAAAATGTATTTGGAGGACAGTGAACTTGATGGATTCACTGAAGCATTCACTGCTATTGCTGAAAGAGAAAAAGAGTCAACACATCAAGAGCCTGACTTTTATATAACCTATTCCGTTGATTTGCATTACGGAAGAATCTACAGCAACTACATAAAAACAGAACAAGAAATGGCTGAATGGTTCTCTGCCAACTTTGATGTTGGTTTTAAGGGGTTTTCAATTGGTGAAATTGATGGCTTTAAATATTTAAAAAGCAAAAAAACAGATAAATTGTTTTATTTCAAATATGAAAATTCGTATTTGACTGATAAATGTTTAGAAGAATTAAATTCTCACTATCTTAAATATGAGAATGGTGCAGAGGACACAACACGATATTCCATAGTACCAATCTTTGAGAATGACACAGGCAAAACACTTTTCTCATTCAAGTAAAACACAAGGAGGAACCTAAAAAATGTCACCAACACATGAAAAATTTCTGCAACCCTTCTATTACAGAACCCATCAATATCTATGGAAAATTAGATAATACAAGAAAATTCCTTCAGCCGACTTCTTTATATGGGTTGGTCAACAAAGAGAAATCATTGATATGGTTAGCAGAGGTGATATTGAACTTAAATCTCTATCGCAAAGTCAAAGGGATGATTTTGATATTGCCCTAAGTGCTTGCAAATATAATTTTAATTTTGAGGCACATTCATCCGTTGGAACAAAACTATGGAGTGACCCTAAATTTGTATTGGAACTTGTAAAGTATGAATACGAGCAATTTCTAAAAAATGGAGAAGAAGATACGGTTCAAGTTGATAGCCTAATTTTTCGTTGTCCAGATGATATGAGGCAGGGTATCTATTTAGATTTAATAACTACTAATGAAGCCTTCTATGGCAGTGACGGTCATGGTTCTGGATGGACAACAAAAGAAGGATACATTCACGAATACGAAATGGCAACTAAATCATTGGAAGCAATCATTGAATTAAATAGTCAAAACATATCTTGTGGTGATTCAAGTCCATTACAAATAAAAGCAAGAATAGATTTAGTAAATAAATTACAAAATGAATTAAGTTCAAAACAAAGTCAATCAACTACTAAAAGAATAAAGATTTAATTCACCCTACTCTATCAAGTCAACTTTAATCAGTTGGCTTTTTTATTGCCTATTGATTTACCATTATAAATATGTTATATATTATATATAAGAAAAAGATAGAGAAATAAAATGATAAGAACACACATCAAAAACACATTGAATGATATTATTGAAATGAAGCAATTACCAACAGGTAGTGTTTATATTGATAATTTCCCTCACTATGGAGGTTATGAAGTAAGAGAAGTAAGAAAAGAAGGTGGTGTAGATACTTGGAATAATGGAAGATTGAAACCAAAAGAAATGCTCGAATTCTTGCTTGAAACAAAAAGAGAAATAAAAGACTCACCAGAATATAAAGCAAGAATATTGGCTAACGAACTTCAATCACAATTAAGCCATAAAGCAAACCAAGCACCAACTAAAAGAATAAAAATATAATTCCTTCTTGCACCATAGAGCCAGTTTTTATTTAACTAGTTTTATTTTAATATAATTAAATATCTACCTGACTTTTTAATTTTTTATATTATAATCATAATATTACTATTTTAATAAATTACAAGCAAGAGATTTTATTCTTGAACCAGAATACTCATTCAATCCTTTGATTCAAGAACAACAGCAAGAGTTTTAAGACAAGCAACAATGAAACTCTATCACTTGAATTTGATACGAATTTATCCCAAGATTTCACACATACAGAGATTGACCCAACAACTGGAAGAAGTCTCACCATATCGCTAGTTAGAGCCTTTCAAAGGGACTTTGAAGCAACCCTACTTACCTTCTCAGTCCAATACATCAATGAGAGTCAAGAACTCTTTGAGAACGAATCTTATTGTTCAGTTGACACACTACCAGGAACAATCAGGAAGAGGATACAAGCCTATAAGGTAGCCTTTGACAGTGAGGTTCAAGGGGAAGTAGCCAAATTTCATTCCAAGGGCTTTACGGTCAATCTAAGGCACATCATCAACAATTTTGCTGGTTATCTCTACTATGAGAACCAAAGACGAGTTTAAAATAAAGATAAGAATTTTCTATCTTGTGTAGACTCTAAAATTGATATTAATCAAATTTTAATAATATATTCAATTTTTAACAATGATTGTTTTTGGAAGGACATACCAACTTGGAACAGCACAATTCATCAAGTCCCCTACTCTGATAGGAACCATAGATTTGATACCCTACAACAAGTCACTTTAATGGCAGAGCAAGTTGAAGATTTAGAGCACATCATAAATATTAAAGCAAACACTCCTAATTTATATAGAACCTTTGAAAAACATCAAAATTCAATGGAGTGTAAGTTTAACTATGAAGAATTTAAAAAAGAATTCTTAACAATGCTTAGAAAATTCTAATTCACATTACTTAAATTAATTCTTGACTTTTCATGTAATTATGTTATATATATATTATATTATAGGAAATAATTATGAAAAGAATATCTATTAAAAATAATAAAGGTTTTACTTTGTTAGAGTTAATGATTGTTGTAACAATAGTAGCAGTCATTTCAGTCAGTGCTTTACCAATCTTCGTAGACAAAATCATTCGTGACCAAGTAAAAGAAGGGTTGACACTTGCAGAATCAGTTAAAGAAGTGGTCTACACCTATACAAATGCACATGCACAAACTTTTCCAATAGACAACACTGAGGCTGGATTTCCAGGATTAAAAGGTGAATTTGTTGCAAGTGTTGAAATAGTTGATGGTGCAATAATTTCTACTTTTGGCAATAATGCAAACTTGATAATAAAAGACAAACACCTAACTCTTACTCCAACTACAACAACAGGAACATATATCTCATGGAAATGCACCTTTGATGGTGATGTTAAATTTGCACCATATATATGTAAATAATAAAGTCAAAATTATTTAATGAAGCCAACTTTTTAGTTGGTTTTTTTTCGTCTTTTTCATCCTATATTTAATATTATATAAATCAATATAGATATCTCATAAGTTATTGAAAATAAAGGGTTTTAATTTAATATATTTATTCAAAATACTTGACTTCTTATTTATTTTTGCTATATATATAGTATAACAATAAGAGGTTAAATATGAATAACTCAAATAAAACAGACATAATAAATATAACAATTGATAAATTATTAAAAGGTTTTAATGTATTGACTGAAAAAAATAAATCAGTTCACAAATTAACAACTGTTGAAATAACAGATAAAGATAGACAAGATATTAAGGAAGCAATTGCTTTTAGAAATTCAGTAAATGAAGAACGTGGCGTTACAAAATTTGCCCAATACTTCAGACCATCAAGCACAATGGTAGATGAAAAAGGTTTTACAGCAGAAATAATGTTTACAAAAGTAATGACACAAATTTATAATAATGCTAACATTCCTGATTTTGAAATACAAACACCTCCAATTGCAGAATATATTTTAGATAAATCTAAACAAGACTATGTAATAAAAAATAATAAAGAGTCAATCACTTTTGATGTTAAAGGACAATTTGAAGAAGAATTATCTTTAAATATAAATCAAAAAGCATTTTCAAGAATGAAATTACAAAGTAAATTTTCAATTGCTGGAATCGTTCAATGTGGTAAAGATACTTATACAGAGGCTAAAACAATAACTTTCTATTTTATAAATAATGAATTTTATGAAAAAGCAAGCACAGAAGTTTTCCCAAAAAGAGCAAACAGCACACCATTTAGAACACTACCTTTAAAAATGATTACAGAATATGCAAACTAATTTTATTTATGTATTGACAAATATAATGTTTTTGTTATATTAAAATTATAACTAACATATAAAATGGAAAGAATATAATGAGCAAAACAAAAATTGATTACACAGCCAGATTACAGTCTATAGAAAACACTGAGCAATACACTTTAAAACAACTTAAAGATAAAGTTGATTACGAGAGTTCCATTCAATGTTTTAGAGTTCTAATTAATAGACAGAAAATTCCTTACACAAGAAGTATTCGTGGTGAATCCAATAAGGTTCTATTACAAAAAAATAGTGAAGATTTTGCTAAAAAGACTTTAGTTCAAATTAAAAAAGAAATTAAGTATGCTGGTGGCTTAGATGGCTTGAATACACTTTTAAATAAATATGATATTAAACATCTTCCAAGCGTATCGGTCTACCCTACTTCTGAGGAACTTCGTTCAATGATTAAAGAACTTGGTGATACATCCAACATGACACCTAATCAAATCTTAAGAGCAATCGGAGTTGAAGTAAGAAACCCTGCACAAGTTCTAATTAGACTTAATATTCAATACAAACCTAAGTTGAGAAAGGTCTAAATCTTTTTCCCCAAAGTCCAGTCTAACCCACTGGATTTTTTATTACCTGGTGTAGATGTGTTATTTTCTTCTAAGTCAGTTTGCTTATTTTTAGCATTTATTTGTATTTATATATTACTTTCTTTTTCTGCTTGGCATTATAAATAATTTAGTATTTACTTATAAAACACTTGACATTCAATTTATATATGTTATCCTATTATTATAACAAGAAGATATAGAGGAATGCAAAATGTTAGTAAATAAAAATAATGAAGATGTTAAATATTTTGATGAGAAATATGGTGTGGCCATACTCTACTCACCAGAATTAATCAATCCTTTGAGCATTCCAAAGGAATACAGAGCCTCAGTCCTTGGAACTTACTTTGAGACTCCTGAAGAGGCTAATGAAGCCCTACAAGACTTCTATGATGATGACAAGCCTAATGCAAAGAAGGTTCGTAGAGGTATGCTTGCTATGGTTTTACAGTTTGAAGCAATGGAGAGAAAAGAAAAAAGAAGATTTCTTGATGAGTTCAGTGAAAAGGTAGGGTTAAGCACACTCTTGATAGGGGCTAATGGTGATTGTTTTTCAATGATTCTAGTTCTTTCAATGCTTGAACCAGGTGATGAGTTGCTTGCTATCTTTGTGGCTGGTTTGATGAGTGGAATGTCTAACAAAGGCCCTGATTCATTCAAGCAATACGTTGACTCTCAACTGAGGAACAATGCTTCTTTCGTGTCAGCCGTTCATATGATTTCAGATAAGCCAATGGCCATCCAAGGTGATATATCTAACAAGGCTTATGTAAACAATTCAATCAATAGGTAAGATTTTTAGACAAAAAAACAACGTAAATTGACAAATTTATTTTTAAAAAACATTAAATTTATATAGACGCAGAGATAAAAAGCCTTATAATTGATACATCAACTAACGAGGCACAACAAATTCTCGGTCTTGGTTAGATTGATTTTTGTGTTTCATTTTTTTAATTCTTAGGAGTACACCTCATGTTTACAACCGAACAACAAGCCCGTAAAGAACAAATTTTGAAGATGTTTGCCAATGGCATGGTGGACGAAGCCCAATTTTTTGAACTGAAGGCACTTACTGACGCAGAAGCCCAATCAAAACTTGAACGTGAAGGAGATTTGGTTGATATTATTAAAGGCATTTCAACAATCGGAATGACCTTCCCTGAGTTGATGAATGCACGGTTTAATGAAAAGCCACTCTTTTCTCCTGAAGTTGTTTTGAACTTCGCACGTGAACAAGGTTGGATGTTTAAAAACTCTAAGGCTGAAACGGCTGAAACTGCTGAAGAAGCCGAAAAGAAAATTCGTAAACAACGGACAGTCCGTGAAGGCTTGAAGTTGTTTGAAATTCAACCTCCTGGCGCACGTGGCGCACCTGCTACCATCTTTAAAGGTGATACCTTCCCCGTTGAAATCGGCACCAAAATGGTTTGGTTGTTTCAACAAGATGGAGACTTGGAAGCAAACCTTCTGAATTTGAAACTGGAAGGTGAAGAAGTTGATATCTACCTTGCTTCTGATGAAGGCAAAGCAGAAGTTGCCAATTGGGTCAACTGGATTAAAGAAAATGGTGCTAAGGCTTTGGGAACACCAGTTGCTGAAACCACAGAAGAAGTTCTTGAAGTTGCTGAACCAGTTACAGAACAAGTTGCAGATGTTGCAGATGTTGCAGAAGAAGTTTCTGAAGAAAAAACACATGGCAAGAAACGTAAACATTAAGTTCTTACCGACTTAATCACAACCCCTCTAAGGACAAGCCCCTCTAAAAACTTGTTGAAAAATTCCAAGGGCTAACCTCTAGCCCTTCCCATATCCAAATTCCATTCACCACCCCTAGCCAGTCTCCAAACCCTCTCAACCAGGCTAAACCCCAAATCTTCCCCTAGACCCATCCCTAACCCTATCACCTAGCCCCACGTCCCCCTAAAAATTAGCCTACTTGAGAAATCAGGTAGGCTTTTTTCATTGTTGGGAACAACCTACACACCTTAGACCAAAACGCCGCCATAATCCGATAATCACCATAAAACTAATCCGTATGGCAGAAGTCTCGTTAGCAACGAAGCAGAAGATTGACTCAATGAGCAAGGAAGAGTTGCTGCTTGAGAAGAACAAGGGCAATGCCTCAATCTTTCAACAGGAAAAATTCTCTTACCTGCTTACAAGACTTGCTATTGTCCAAAGTCAAGAAGATGAGCAACACCAGGAAGAGACATTGAATGTTGCCAAAAAAGCCAACACGATTGCTGAACAAGCATTGGCAACGTCGAACCAATCCAAAAAATTTGCTGTATGGGCAATTTTTATTTCATTGATTGCTCTTGTAATTCAAATATTGCTTTCAAAATAAACTGACTTCTTTAACCTACTAGGAACCTACAAAATGGATGAATTAGAAGAACTACACCAACAAATTGCTGAACTTCAAAAGAAGGCTCAAGAAGTAGCAGTTAAAAGGAAAGAGCCAATCATTGAAGACATGAAGAAAAAGATTTCTTTATATGGAATTACGGCTAAGGAGTTAGGCTTTGGTGAAAAGGTTGTGGCTCAATCACGTCCTACGGAAAGCACCACAAGGACTCCAGTAGCAATTAAATATCGTTTAGGAGACTTCACCTGGACTGGTAGAGGAAGACAGCCTAAGTTCATTGTTGACCACCTTGCTAGTGGTGGCAGAGATGAAAATGAAGGTATGCCACAAGGAATGCTTGATTTTATGAATCAAGTCCAAGATAATATTGATTCATGGCTAAAAACCCGTTAGACAATTTCATAACTCACAATTATCTAAGCCCTCTTTCGAGGGCTTTTCTTTCGACAAAATTTTATTCTTCAAACCAACACCAAGACCCATAACCTATTCCATAGACCTTGATTTTTTCACCATCAACTTCAATCGTTGTTGCTTCATAAATTTCAGGTTCATCAAGGTTTTCATCACTCCAAACAAACCTATCTTTGTCTTCTTCATAGACAAGATTAGCCCAATCTTTAATGACTTTCTTTGCATTCTCAAAGGTGAAGTAAGGACAAGCCCAACCATTCCAACGTTTTTCTTTCAAAAAACATTCAATTGAATAATCTAACCAATCACCTGAAACACTTGTTTTCTTAAACATTTCAACCCACCTATTTATTGAAGATGTTTAATTCTAGCGCGTTAATTCAATGTTTTCAAATATTTTTACAATATATTTAACTATCAACCCTTGCTTTTTATTTAATTTTCAATATAATATATATATAACATAAGAGGAATATATAATGAAAAAAATAATAGCAATTTTATTAACAACATTAGCATTGACAGCACAAGCAACAAGCATTTATCCAACCAAAGCAAATATTGGTGTTAAGACAAAATTCTCAAATGAAAAGATAGCAACATTTGTTCTTGATAATCAAAGCAAGAATGTAAAAGAACTTTATAAAGCAGAAATTTATAAATGGACTCAAGATGGTTTGTTACCTACTACCGATTTAGATATTTATCCAGCCGTAGTTGTGGTTCAACCAGGTAAGGTCTATTCAGTCAAAGTTGTGTCCAACATTGAAAGAACAGAAGTTCAACAAACATACAGAATAATTTTTAAATATGAAACACTTAAAAATACTGAAAATAAAGAAGCCGTTGTTAGTATTCCTATATATTTCTCATATCCAATATTTATTGAGCCAACAATTTCTAAAACAGTAAATATTGAATCTTCAATAATTGGAAGTTCAACAGTATTTAAAAATAGTGGAAATGCAACATTCAAGACAGATAGTTATATTGATGGAAATAAGAAAATAAATAAACTTATTTATATTCTTCCACATTCAGAATTTAAACTTGAAGGAACAAATTTAAAATTATCAGAACAAGTAGAGTAAGAACATGAAATCGCATAAACTAAAAATAATAACAATAGCGATTATTCTTGCCTTTACTTCAAATGTTTATGCAGAGAGAGTCCCTTATTTATTATCTTTAAAAAATCTCAACAAAGCGTCAGAAATTGACACTTTGGTAATAATTGAGAACGGAGTTACTTATATTTCTAAAGATGATTTTGAACAAATTTATGGAAATAAAATTGTTCTTGAAACAAAGACAATTAATGGCATAGATTACTATGCTGAAAATACATTAGGTAAATTAGAACTTAATAAAGAGACTTTGACAGCAAAACTTGAACTAGCACCTAAGTTTATGCCTAAGCAAGAATTTTCATTGAATTCATTTCGTTATGGAGAATTACCAGAATTCCAATCTGGTAAATATATGAATTATGAAGCAACACATGATACATACAATAATTTTTCTAGTTACACATTAAGTCCACACTTCTCAACAGAGAGTGGAAATTTTGGTGACGCTTCTTTTAATTGGAATTCATATAATGGTTCTACTTTACTAAAAGCGAATTTCAATGTAAGAAATAAAGAAAACAACACACTTACAAGGTTTGGAACAAGCAACTCTTCATATAGTGATTTAAACAACTCTTTTATGTTTACTGGAATTCAATATAAGAGTGATTTCGCACTAAGTAGAACAAACGATGACAGAGCAATTGAAACCTTCCGTGGAACAGCAGAGATAGAAGGAACAGCAGAATTATTTATTAATGGAACCAAATACCTTCAAAAAGACATACTACCTGGTGACTTCAGTATTGATGGTCTTTACAACCCATTCACAAGCACTGGTGAAGCCAAAATTCTAATTAAGGATGTAAACGGAAAAGTCACATCCATAACTCGCCCATTGCTAGGAACACCAAAAAACCTTAAAGAAGGAACTTCACTTTATTCATTGGAAACTGGTTTTTTGAGAGCAAACGATTCAAGCCTAGGTAACACTTTTATATCAGGTGACTACACCTATGGAGTTAACAGAAATCTAACCCTCTCAGGTCATTTTGAGGCTACCAAAGATATACAAAATATTTCTGGAATGGCCACATTTGGAACAGACATTGGAACATTTAAAGTTGGTGCTTCAGTTGGTGAAGGTTCAACATACGATGTTGGCTATTTTTACAATTCAAAAGATTTATATTTAAACATTGATTATTTGAAACACAATAATCAAAAAGGAATTGCTTCTACATATTATAAAAATGACAGTCTATTAGCAATAACAAGTAATTATGCAATAAATAAAAATCAAAAATTAAACCTTTCTTATGTTAAGACTGATGACAATAAATATGTTAGTTTTGGAACAACATGGAAATTGGCTAACAATGTTTTTCTTCAAACAAGCATAAGTAAAAATAATAAAAGTAGAACTTCTGCTTTCATCGGTTTAGAATTTTCTCTAGGCAAAGTAAATAGCAACTCACAATACGACAGCAAGACAAATATATTTAGTTCAATTATTAGAAGTGATACAAATAAAATTAATGATTTTAATTACACAGCACAATACTTAGAAAACAATGGAAGAAAAAATATTAATGCAAACTTAAATTATATGTCTCAATATGCAGATATAAATACATCTATTAGAACTAATGGTGAAACAAATGCAAATTTCAATATTAAAGGTGCAGTTGTTGACACAAATAATTCATTAAATTTTTCAAGACAAATTTATGATTCTTATGCAATCATTGACAGTAAAAGTGAAGCAACATCAATAAATTCTAATGCTGGATATAGGGGAAAGACTTCAAGTAATGGAAAAATGGTTTACCCAATATCCTCACTTAGTCCAAACATAATATTTTTAAATACCGAGGAATTTCCTGATGATAAATCGCCAATGGAAACTACCATTAAATTTAATGCCTATCCTAACTCACCAGCATTAGTCAGTGTAAAAATTCTATCACCTGGCTTTTTCATATCAATAAAGACAGACAAATCAACAATAACTATAAACAACAATACATATTATAAAACAAAGAAAGGTTTTTATGTTGATGATTTAGCAACTGGAAAATATGATTTTCAATTAGATGGAAAAATATATAATATTGATACATCTAATATCAAGCCTATGTCAATTTTGAACTTAAATTCTTAACTTGAATAATGTAATGTATTTCACAATTATTATATTGACTTTTTTAATTGAATTGATATAATATAAATGATAGATAACTAATAAGGAGAAATAATCTATGAAAAATATAAAGAAAAGCATATTATCAATTGTCGCTATTCTTGCATTGTCAGGAACGGCAATTGCTGGAACCTCTGGAACAACAGTAGATGTTACAGGTTCAGTTCAAAATGGTTGCACATTTAATTCAGCAACATATACAGCCGCATTCGGAAATGTAGTTGGTGGAACAGTAGGAAAGACAAGTACAAATCTTGACTTGGTTTGTTCATTAGGTTTACCTTACACAATCTATCCTACTACTGACCAAACATTTGTTGGAACAGCCCAAATCACTGCTTACCAAGACGCTGGATACACAAGCAAGTTATCAACGATAGTTGGAATTGCAAATACTGGAACTGGTGATGTTCAAACAATTCCACTTTACTTCAAATTAAATGAATCAACTTTCGGGCCAGATTTTGGTGAAGGATATGTTATTTTAAACAAGCAAACCATTTCTGGTTCAATGGCATTCAATTTAATATTTTAATTTATAAGGAGAATAAATAATGAAAAATTTAAAGAAAAAAATAGTAGCCTTAATTGGTGCAACAATGTTAGCAAGTTCAGCATTTGCTATTACATCAACATCAGTTGGTTTCACTGGTGATGTTGTTGATGGATGTGTATTTTCAAATCCAAATTATTCTGCCAACTTTGGTAATATTCCAGTAGGAACAGTTGGGACTACAAATGTCCAAGTTGTTCTTTATTGCACATTTGGAACTGCATATACAGTTGTTCCAGCAGTTGATGTAGTTGATTATTCTGGTACTGAAGCAGTCAAAATATCTGCATACACAGATGTAAATAGAACATCACAATTGACTTCAACAGCAGGAATTACTGGTATCGGTGAAGGTGGTGCTTCTCCTGCTTATATCAATGTTTATTTAAGAGCAAACAGTGTTGGAAAGTCAGATTTTGGACAAGGTTCAATCCTTAGTGAAGCACAAACAATCACTACAAACTATGCTTTACAAGTAAACTTTTAATAGTTGCTAAACAAAGAAGACCCTCTTATGAGGGTTTTTTAATTTCTATTGCATAAATTACAGACAATAAAAAACCCTCATAAGAGGGTTTCCTATTTACTACCAGATAACAATACCAAAGGAAATGGATTACGAAGATTTTGCATTAAGAGACATGCCTGGAAGTAATTTTAATATATCATCTTTTAATTAAAAGTCAATAGATAATTTACAAATATTTAATTAATTGCTTTTTTATTTTAAATATATATAATATATATAAAAATGATTTAGGAGAAATAATATGGACATAACAACACAAGAAGAAGCAATATATGCAATAAAAGATAGAGAAGATTTTTCCAAAAAAATATTTGATGATTTTAGAGGAAACAGAGAAGTTGTTTTAGCGGCTATAAAAGAGGATGGTTGGAATATTTTTAGTTCAGAATTTGATGTTTTAGAACATAAAGATATAGTTATTGAAGCAATAAAACGTGACCATAATATAGTTCAAGCCTTGAATCTTGAATTAAGAAATAACAAAGAAATCATGCTTGTTGCACTTGATAAAACCTCAAATAATTATAAATATATTGGCGATGAATTAAAAGATGATAAAGATATTCTCTTGATTGCAGTAAAAAATCAACCATCTATATTTGAATTAGCCAACACAGATATAAGAGAAAATGTTAATTTTATATTGACTGCACTAAAAGAAATAGAACATCATACAGATAAGCGCAAGTTAATAGAAAAATCTTCAAAAAAAATACAAGAATTATGTGGTAGTTATGATTGTGACCCTACAAAAGCAATTGAATCTTTTCTATTTGCAGAGAAATTACAAAATGAACTTTCACAAAAAACAGAACAAAAGCAAACTAAACGTATAAAGATTTAAAAAGATTTATTTATAAATAATAAATTCATTCTCTGTTTTAGTCTTCAAATTCTTAGCAAATAATTTCTTATCGTAAGCACGAAGATATGCAAAATAGAATCCAACTGGAGGAAGAATGCAAGACAACACAAGAAGAGACAATGGGCTTAGATGATTACCTTTGATTGAACGAGCCATCCACCAGGCAGGAAACAGACCAAGAAAGCAGATGAACAACAGTGAAAAGGCAAACCAATCTGACTCATTTCCTGAATAAATCTTCATTCCCATAGACAAGAAGCCAAGAAATGACACCACAAAAATGCTTGAAAACCCTACAATGCCAATGAGTTGCAACCAACCACGACCAGTTTCCAAGTCAAAAATCTTTAGATGTTCAACATTAGTTGTTCTTAAATTTTCCATTTTCATACCCCCTTTAATTTGTTCATCCTATTTCAACGTACTTGCATACACAAGTCAAGGATTATTTGTTATGATTTTAATATAACACTTTATAATTAAAAGTCAAGTTGATATAAAGAATTTGAATTCTCAAATAGGTTACAAGCACTTATTTTAAGTTAAGACAAAAGAAAAAACCACACTGTTTTAGCAGTGAGGTTTATCTAATAAAAATAAAATAACAAGGATAACCCAAGATTAATAAACATAAAGAACCAAGGATAGATTTATGGTAGCAAAAGAAATTAATAATGTCAATGATAATTCAATGACTGAATTAACATTTCAACAAGAAATTGATGAGGCAGAACAAATTTATAAAAATTCGTTCACAAGACTTGGGGAAATTAAATCTATTAAACACGGTGAAGAAGAACAATCTTCTTTTGTAGACCAATACGGGAAACCCAATGAAGATGTTTTGACATTGGATGAAAAAGTTGAGAAGTTTGGATGGAGTAGAGAACTTGAAAATGATGAGATATATATAAAAGCAAAGAATGGCGACCCAAAAGCACTTTTTGTATTGAAAAAAAGAGAATTCCGTAGCCTCTTTTCAATCATAAATTATTCAGGAAAGACATTTGTTCATAGTAGAAATTCAAAGGGTGAACTTGAATTTCAAGATTTTAAAGCATTCAAAGAATATTATTTGAGTGAGTGGTTTGAATGGGATATTGAAGACGCAAAAGGCAATATGAAGCCTAAAAAATTCTTTGTTGCAGAAGAGTTTTTGAAAGATAAATACATTAAAAAATATGAAGGCATTGACTTTGCACCTGGAACAACTTCAAGCAAATTTTTGAACCTATGGAGTGGTTGGAGTGTTACACCACAACAAGGCAATGTAGACCTATTTCTTGAACTGGTTCGTTCATTGACTAACTATGATGAGTCAGCGACAGAATACCTATTGAACTACACGGCACACATTTTTCAAATTCCTGAAAAAAAGCCAGAGACAGCCATTGTTATGAGGTCAAAGTCTCATGGTGTTGGTAAAGGTTCTTTGATGAAGTTATTAGGGAAATTGACTTCTAACTATGGCCACCTCACCAGTAGCCAATCTTTGGGTGGAACCTTCTCAGGACACCTTATGGACAAAATTATTGTGTTCTTAGATGAGAACACTTGGGCACCAGGTGACAAAGCCATTGAAGGACGAATCAAAGGACTAATTACAGAGCCAGTAGTTGGTATCCGTATGATGAGAAAAGATGAGATTCAAGTGAAGTCTTTCCTTAGAATTTTCATTGCTTCAAATGAAGACTTCCCTGTTGCAATTGCTGGTGAAGACCGTAGGTTCTTTGTTGTTGATTGTTCAGATAAATATAAAGGTAAAACCAATCCAGGTGAATTCTTTTATAACTTTAATCATTGGCTTGAAAATAATGGTGATAAGGCAGTAATGCACTACCTTCTAAATCGTGATATTTCAAATTTCAATCCTAGAATTTTCCCAAAAACAAAAGCAAGACTTGATATTCAATTATTGAGTCTTCCAACTGCTTCAAAATTCATCTATGAATTGCTGAATGGAACAGCACCACTAGATGAAGAAACAATGACCGTAGACGGACTCAGAAGGCGTTTTAAGCGTAATTCCCTCTATGCTGATATGGTTGAGTGGTGCAAGATTTCTAGAGCCTACCCCCCAAGCACTGATGAGTTCGGCAAAACCATCAACCGATTTCTTGATTTCACAAAAGACAATGCAAATTGGAAAACTTCATGGAGCAAAAAAGTCAATGGTAGAAATGAATATTACTATCAACTTTCTTCACTTGCTGAATTTCAAAAGCGATTTGCTAAAAATGCCCTCGATTGCAATCCTGAAGATATTTTCTTTAATTATATTCAACAAAATGAAGAATTAAAAGAAGCGACAAAATATGAATTAGAGAAAACAGTTAAAAGATTTCCAAAAATTAAAGC
>Ga0210044_10000252_pt1 | contig 80507 bp, 73 predicted proteins | sample CryGey13umfilter_2_FD_183959 | JGI IMG/M metagenome (GOLD analysis project Ga0210044, IMG submission 183959) | Groundwater microbial communities from aquifer in Utah, USA - Crystal Geyser 4/9/14 3 um filter (SPAdes) (version 2) | ecosystem: Environmental > Aquatic > Deep subsurface >... | reverse complement strand
GTAAAAATAAAATGCTTGTTGATTCGGTCTGACGGGGATTTTGAGAGTAATCTTGAAATCTAGTTAAGAGGATAAGAAACAAGAATCACCCATCATAATCTTTGATTTGATGGTGTGAGTGTCAATAAGAATATCTCAAAAATTTAATTAAAGATGAAAAATAGAGATAAAATAAACATCACCTATTTAATATTGCCATATCTATGAATAACCTAAATAAGAAAATTGGCTTTAAAAAAAACTTAGATAAATTACTCTTTCTTTTTGCTACTTTATATTTAATGTTTGTAGCCGCTTGGTTTTGGAAACATAAACAACAAGAAATTTCATCATTGCCAATTACTAATAATTCCACGCAAAAATCTAGTAATAATTACCCTCAAAATCAAGATATTAAAAATATTTCTCCTCCTCAAGATAATTTACCCCAAATAAATATACAAACAACAAAATTACCTTCTCCCCCTTTACCGATACCATCTTTAACCATACCACCGTTACCTGATAGTAACATCGCCAGTAATATTATTCCTCCTCCCCCTTCTCCCCTTCCCCTTCCGTCTCCTCCTACCCTTCAAGAAATTTCACCCACTCCCATTCCTCAACCTCCAAAACCAATTCAATCATCTTCTCCTTCTCCTTCTCCTCCTTCTATCTCCATACCACCACCACCACCATTACCCTCCCCTCCAAAATTAACAAAAGTACCTGTTTTAAATACTTTAGATAAAACAAAGAAAAATAATTTACCAAATTTAACTTCTACTACTACCGACATCAAAAAAGAGACTAACTATAATTACACTTTAATTGGTATTGTGGAATTAGGAGATACTGGAAGTATGGCTTTATTTAACATTAATAATGTCACGGAAAAAGTAGCCATTGGGGGAGAAATTGGCACAACAGGATGGGTATTAATGACGGTTAATGGTACACAAGCGGTAATTAGTCGTCAAAATCAGTCGGTTTATCTCAGGGTAGGCGAAACATTTTAACTATTATATTTAACTAATATTATGAGTTTATTTGAAGATTTAAGTAGTTTTTTAGAATCTCGTTTAGAAGAATTTTTGCAGAGTAATCCTAATCTAAATTTAATGATTATTTCTCAAGAATTAAAGACTCAAAAACAAGATAGTCTTTATTTAATTTCTCAACTAGAAAATGAGCAAAAAAAACTAGAAAATGAGATTTTAAATTTAGGAAAAGAGGTTCAAATATGGTATAGTCGTAAGGAAAAAGCCACCGTAGCGGGAAGACTAGATTTAGCAGCAGAAGCCGAGAAAAGACAGACTTTATTATTAACTCAAGGTAATTTACTTTGGGGCAAAATGGAAGAAGTGAAACAAAAAATTATTAATAGTAAAAAGTTATTAATTTCTATTGAAACAAAACAACAAGAAGTTGATTTAAAAATAGCACAACTTAAAGCCAATGAACAAAATAATTATCAAAATCAAACCGTTAATCAAAACTACTCAAATTATCATAATTCTGGGGATGATTTAGAAACTAAATTTCATCAATGGGAAATTGAACAAGAATTTCAAGAAATGAAGAAAAATTTACAGAAATAATGTTTTTACTAAAATAAGCAAAAGCCTAATTATGAAGTATTTATCTATTCCAATGTCAATAATTATCTCTCTTTTTTCTACTAATATACTTAAGGCTGAAACTTTACCTAGTGCAGAAGAATTTGGTAATTTTTTTGGCACTTATTTATGTCAATCATTAACAGATTCAGGTATGAGAGATAAAGATAAAGTAATGGAAGAATTTGCTCAAGATTTAATTAATAAATATGGTGAAGAAAATATGACGATATTAGCTGATAAAATAAGTAAATTAGATCAACAAGATAGTTTAAATGATGACTATAATATTAGTTTTATGAAAGGTACATTGAATAATGTTATCAATAATGATGTTTGTTTAAAAGCCTTTATGAAAGAAATGTTTTAAAAATAAAGTTTAAAGAAAAATTAAATAATTAATCACCATGGAAAATTTATTAATTCCCCAACCAAAGATGAATTATTTTAAGGTTAGTTAACACTGAAAAAATATCATTATCAAATTAAGTACAATGATAAATAATTATCAAAGTGTTTGGGTATAAAATAGACAACAAGCGGTTTTATTAGCATTCTTGAAAAAGTCGTAGTCACTATGAGTTATTGGAAAACAGGGCGTATTATTCAAAAAGGTAAATATGTTATTGAAAAAGTCTTAGGTGCTGGAGGTGCTGGTATTACTTATCGTGCCAAAGATGTTGAGATAGGGAATGTTGTAGCCATTAAAACCTTAAATGCTACTATTCAAGCACAAAAAAATTTTGCTAAACATCAAGAAAGATTTATTCAAGAGGCTTTTCGTCTGGCAAAATGCACTCACGCTCATGTGATTCGGGTTGATGATGTGTGTCAAGAAGGTAATCTGTGGTGTATGGTAATGGAATATATTGACGGTGGGAATTTAGAAACTTTAGTTAAACGTCAAGGTGGTTTTGCTGAAGTGGAAGCGATTCGTTATATTTATCAAGTTGGTAGTGCGTTGACTTATATTCATAAACAAGGAATTTTGCACCGAGACGTAAAACCAGCAAATATTATGCGTCGTCGTGAAAATAACGAAGCCGTTTTAATTGACTTTGGTTTAGCAAGAGACTTTATTGAAGATAAAACTCAAATTCATACTAACTCTCGCACGGAGGGTTTTGCACCATTAGAGCAATATTCTCGCAATGCCAAAAGAGGTGCTTATACTGATGTTTATGCCCTTGCTGCTACGTTATATTATATCGTAACTTTACAGATTCCTTTTCCTGCTCAATTTCGTAATCAAGGTGTTAACTTAATTTCCCCTCAACAACATAATTCTACCATTAGCGATCGCACTAATTTAGCTATCCTCAAAGGAATGGAATTACATCCTGAAAATCGCCCTCAATCTATCGATGAATGGTTAAATATACTGACAGAAAATATCGAAATTATTTTATCTTCTTCTATTCCTGTGGTTTCTTCGGAAAATTCTTCCTCCCCAACAATACCTTCCTCTTCCACAACTTCTTCTCCGATAAAAAATACTCCTGCGACTAATTTACCGATTATGGCAGTGCCTCTTTTACCCACCCCTCGAAAAGTCAGAAAAGTTAAAAATACTAAAAATAATCTACAAACTATAAATGATTACGATCCCCTTTCTCCTAGTCGATTTGAAAATAATCCCGTTAATGTTTTTAGGGAGAAGGAAAACACCTCTATTCCTGAATTAGATTCCATCGTTACGGAAATAATGGCTCAAAAAACTGTCATTAAACCAGAAAAAGAAGTTTTAGCCTCAGAAGTTGGTATAGATTATAGTCATTTAGAAGAATTATTAAGTAATCAAGAGTGGTATAAAGCCGATGAGCAAACCCATAAATTAATGCTCAAAGCTAGTAATAAAGAAGATTCTGGCTGGATTGATCGCCATACTATGAGGATATTTCCTTGTCAAGATTTACAAACTATTGATCAACTCTGGGTAAAATACAGTAAAGGTAAATTTGGCTTTTCTATCCAAAAACGTATTTATCAAAGTTTGGGCGGTAAACGAGATTATGATAAAAAAGTTTGGGAGACTGTTGGCGATCGCCTAGGTTGGCGTATAAATGGAACATGGTTATTTCAAGATGTTTTGATGTACACAGTAAAAGCACCAGTAGGACATCTTCCCTCCGTGGCTATGTCTGGATTATTAGAAAAAGGAATTTATACTCTCATGTCTAGGATAATGGATTGTAATATTAATTAGGAGTTAGGAGTTAGGAGTTAGGAGTTAGAAGTTAGGAGTAAGGAGATAGGAGTTAGGAGTAAGGAGTTAGAAGTAAGTAGTAAGGAGATAGGAGTTAGGAGTAAGAAGTAAGAAGTAAGAAGTAAGAAGTAAGGAGAAATAAAGATTTTGATGTTGTTATATATACAATGATTATATTCATATTTAATAACAAACAATACTATGAGGTAAACCTACTTAAAATATTGCTCACACATACCAATGCTAACCCAACTACTAACGCCATCATCAAAATATTCTTTTTTCCAAATCGGGGCGTTATGTTTTAAAGTATCAATAGCATACTGACAAGCGGAAAATGCTTCTCCACGATGAGGACAACCCACGGCAACTAATACGCTAATATCTTTTATGGTGAGTTTACCAATACGATGATGAATAATGATACTGTTGGTATCAGGCCATTTTTCCATAATATCATCACTTATTTGTTGAAAAACTTTTATCGCCATTGGTTCATAAGCCTGATATTCTAAGTATTTAACAGGTTTTCCTTCCGTTTGATCTCTTACCGTACCACTCATTAAGACAATCGCACCATTAGAACCATTATCAGCTAATTGATAAACTTCGTTAACAGAAAGAGGTGCAAAAGTAAGATGAAAATTAGTCAAACAAGTCATTTTTATTTTTTTTCCCAGCGCACTACATACCATTGTAAATAATTATTATCATCAGCGTTAAATTCACAATAATTATGGAGTAAATATTCTGCTTGTTTTTTGAGGGTGTCAAATTTTGTTATATCTTGGGGTAAATCTGACTGAGTTGCCAAAAATGTTTCTAGTTTATGTAATAACTCCGATTCTGTCATTAATTCTTCGGGTTGGTTGGTTTCTAACACCACATAACCATCTTCTTGATACATAATTGAGTCAGTCATAAATAATTATAAATTAGGAAATTATCATTGTTTTTTATTTTGTCATAACTACTGTAATTCTATTTTTTTTCTTTTTTTAAAGATGTTTCTTTGCCATCAGAAATATCTATTGCTTTTTGCAAATTTGTATTATGTTCATGAATATTCTTCATACTTTCTGCTAATTTTTCTTTTAAGTCTTGTTTCTCAGGTTGTGTGACATTTTCTTCTTTATTTTCTTGTTTATCTTGAGGGAATAATTCAACGATGATATTTTTTCCTGTTTGCCACCAATGAGGGAAATAAGGAAAAGCCACAGCAATTACAGTTATTGTCAGCAAACTTGAGATAATTACCTTAATATTTCTTTTTTCAAACTCTTGATGACGAATACGTTTAAATTCTTGATGTTGTTTTTTCTGCCATTGCTTTTTAACTTTGTCAATATTTTCTTGTTCTTCTTCTAAGGAATTATTCCATAATAAAGGAGAATTTTCTTTATTTTCTTCTATTGTTTCTTTCTTACTTATCCATTGTCTAAAATTGTTAGTCATAAGCTATTACTGTAAGAATTTAGATTGTCTTATCAAGATTATAACTTATATCTCAGCAAAAAGAACTAAAATAAGTCTTAAAATTTCTGTTGTTTTTCCGTATAAATACTTAAAAATTGACAAAGAATGATCAACCATGAACAATGATTAGTTATTATTATTTACACTATTGATAATGAGTAAAAATCTTTTAGTTACGGGTGGTGCTGGTTTTATCGGCTCAAATTTTGTTAATTATTGGCATGAAAATTATCCCCAAGATAAAATTGTTGTTTTAGATGCCCTTACCTATGCTGGAAATCGTCAAAATTTAGTTAACCTCGAAAATCATCCTAATTTTTTATTTATTCACGGTGACATTTGCGATGGCAAATTAGTCGATAATTTATTAGAGAAAGAGAAAATCACTACTATTGCCCATTTTGCCGCAGAATCCCATGTTGATCGTTCAATTTTAAACCCTTTAGCTTTTATTCAAACCAATGTAATCGGCACATTTACCTTACTTGAGAGTTTTCGTCGATATTGGGAAAAACACAATAAACCCTCGGAATATCGTTTTCTCCATGTCTCTACAGACGAAGTTTATGGTAGTTTAGAAGCTGAGGATTCAGCCTTCACAGAAAACACACCCTATGCACCTAATAGCCCTTATTCAGCGTCAAAAGCAGGAAGTGATCACCTTGCCAGAGCTTATTATCATACCTATAATTTACCCACAATAATCACTAATTGCTCGAATAATTACGGTGCTTATCATTTCCCCGAAAAACTTATCCCTTTAATGGTGATTAACATTCTTTTAGGTAAACCATTACCCGTTTATGGCGATGGGCAAAATATCCGTGATTGGTTATATGTAAAAGATCATTGCAGTGCTTTAGATGTAGTTTTAAGTAAAGGTAAACAAGGGGAAACTTATAATATTGGTGGTAATAACGAAGTGAAAAATATTGATTTAGTGCAGTTAATTTGTCAAATTATGGATGACATTGCCCCGAATTTACCCGTTAAACCTTCTCATCAGTTAATAACTTATGTGAAAGATAGAGCAGGACATGATCGCCGTTATGCCATTGATAGCAGTAAACTACAAAAAGAATTAGGATGGAAACCAGAAGCCACTGTAGAGTCTGGTTTAAGAACTACTTTACAATGGTATGTTGATAATCAACAATGGTGGCAGCCACTTTTATCCGCCGATTATCAAAAATATTATCAGGAAGTTTATAGCATCAAAAATTAACAATTAAAATCTTTTTTCACTATGACTATAACGAATTAAAACATAACTAATAGCCAGACAAATAATCGCAACTCCTAGCGCAATTAAATCTATTTTTTGATATTTACTAGGATCAAAAATGATAATTTTTCTGGCTACGGCAATTAATGCAGTAGTTAAAACTAATTCTAGTTGTACAATATGTTTTCTCAGGTAAACGGTTATATTTTCTAGTAATTCTAGGGCTATTAATATATTTAGAAAAAAGCCAAAAATTTCTATTAATGTTCTATTAAAAAACCCTGTAGGTTCAATAAATAAATCTCTAACAAGAACTAACATTAAATCATATAAAGACACAAAAATAACGATAATAAGAGCAATAGAAAGAATTTTAGAAACAACATTTTCTGTTATATGAATTAATTTTAAAAAGTTTCTATCCTTAAAAAAATCTTGTAACCAAACCCAAAATTTAGCCATAATTTATGTTAATTTTATCCATTATTCATTGTCTAATACTCATTGTTAATTGTCTATTACTATAGTGTCTAAGTTTAATGTAAAAAAAACATAAATATAATGCGTTTTACAAATATAATCTTTAAATCTGTATAAAAATATACCTTTTACCAGAAAATCTCATGACACTATAACCTTGAACGAACATTAATTATTACTGTTTTTTAAAACTAATTAGTTGTTCATTATTAACTGTTCATGGCAATATATTCCAGATAATGAGTAAAAAAGTTACTACGGTTTGCCCTTATTGTGGCGTTGGTTGTGGGTTAGAAGTTCAACCTCCCTCATCAGGTAAAACTACAAATTGTGACTCCCTCGGTAATCCTATCTGGAAGGTAATGGGCGATCGCAATCACCCTTCAAGTTTAGGAAAAGTGTGTGTCAAAGGTGCAACTGTCACCGAAGCAATGCACAAAAATCGCCTTGAATATCCTTTATATCGAGAAACATTAGAGCAAGAATTTCATCAAATAACATGGGAAGAAGCCTATAATTTGATCGTTAATCGCATCAATATCGTCAAAGAAACCATGGGGGTTGACGGTATATGTATGTATGGTTCAGGACAATTTCAAACAGAAGACTATTATATCGCTCAAAAATTGATAAAAGGGTGTTTAGGTACAAATAATTTTGATGCTAACTCCCGTTTATGTATGTCTTCCGCCGTTTCAGGTTATATTGGTAGTTTTGGTGCTGACGGGCCACCTTGTATCTATGAAGACTTAGAATTAACAGATTGTGCTTTTTTAGTGGGTACAAATACCGCCGAATGTCATCCCATCGTTTTTAACCGTTTAAGGGCATATCATAAGAAAAATGACCACGTTAAGATGATTGTAGTTGATCCTCGTGGTACTGCTACGGCTGACGTTGCTGATCTTCATTTAGCTATTAATCCTGGTACTGATATTGATTTATTTAACGGTATCGCCTATTTACTTTTACAACGCAATGCCCTTGATTATGATTTTATTGAGCAACATACCAATTATTTTAATGACTTTAAAGACGTTATCTTACAATATCCTTCCGAATTAGTCGCTCAAAAATGCGGTATTAGTATCGAAGACTTAAAAACTTGTGTTGATTATTGGGCAGAATCGAAAAAAGTATTATCCTTATTTTCTATGGGTTTAAATCAGTCTTCTGAAGGTACAGCAAAAGTCAGAGGTTTGATTAACTTACACTTGATGACGGGTAAAATAGGCGTTGAAGGCAGTGGTGCATTTTCTTTAACAGGGCAACCTAACGCCATGGGAGGAAGAGAAGCAGGGGGATTAGCGCAACTTTTACCCGGCTATCGTAGCGTTTTAAATGCACAACATCGAGCAGAAGTTGAACAAGTTTGGGGTTTACCTGAAGGCTCAATGGATGATAAAGTAGGTAAAAGTGCATGGGAAATGATTACCGCTTTAGAAAGGGAAGAAGTAGGAATATATTGGATTGCCGCCACAAATCCAGTAGTTAGTATGCCAGACTTAGAGGGTACTAAAAAAGCATTATTGAAGTCGCCTTTTACCGTTTATCAAGATGCTTATTATCCCACGGAAACAGCTTGTTATGCTCATTTACTGTTACCTGCGGCTCAATGGAGTGAAAAAGCTGGTACAATGACTAATTCTGAGCGGGTTGTGACTTATTGTCCACAATTTAGTAATCCCCCCAAAGAAGCAAAAGCCGATTGGGAAATTTTCGCTGAAGTTGGTAGAAGATTAGGCTTTGAAAAATATTTTAATTTTGCTGATTCCTCACAAGTTTATCAAGAATTTGCTCATTTAACGGCGAATCGCCCTTGTGATGTATCTGGTATAACCCACGAAATTTTATCAGAATATGGAGCAATACAATGGCCTTTTCCTGATGGCAGTAATCCCAAAAATCGTTATGGTAGAAGACTTTACACAGATTTTAAATTTTATACAGATAACGGTAAAGCTAACTTTTCAGCGTATCATAGTCGAGGTTTAGCCGAACCACCTAACCCTGATTATCCTTTTGTATTAACTATCGGGCGATTATATGGACACTGGCACACCATGACAAGGACTGGTAGAATTGACAAAATAGTAAAAATGCACCCTGAGCCGTTTTTAGAAATTCATCCCAAAGACGCACAGCAACTTAATTTATTAGATGATGATTTTGTGATAGTCACATCCTTACGAGGAAAAGCTAAATTTAAGGTCAAAGTTACTAAGGCGATCGCACCAAAAACAGTATTTGTACCTATGCACTGGGGTTTTTTATGGGCGGATAACGCCGAGGCTAATAGTTTAACACATCCTCAAGCCTGTCCTATTTCTAAGCAACCAGAATTAAAAGCCTGTGCCGTAAAATTAACTAAGTTTTACGATATATAAAGTTTTCCTTAAATTCTTTTAAGTAATTAGTATAATTTTATACAGAATATAATCTAATTTGCTCTGTTTTTTAGCAACAAAAAAATATAGTTTTAATCCTCATTATTAAATTTTAAAAAGTAATAACTTTATGGCAATTTTATCCATTGAATCAAGTTTTATCCAGATAAAAGACTATATAGAATATCCATCTTCTGGTATTTTAAGTAAAGTTTTACTCAAAGATGATAACTGTCAATATACACTTTTTTGTTTAGCTGAAGGTACAGAAATTTCTGAACATACAGCTAGTCGTAACGCGGTAGTAAATGTTTTAGAAGGAGAGGGATTATTAATCCTTGAAGGGAAAAAAATTACTCTTAAAAGTGGTATTTTTATCGTTATGCCAAGTAACGCATCCCATAGCCTTCATGCTGAAACAAACTTAAGTTTTTTACTCACTTTATCAGCTAATTCTTAGTTATAAAATATAGAATATTATAAAAGTTATTTTTTCTATAATTAACATTTATTTAGTTGTCCTAATAATAAGATAATTTCATCAATAGTATTTCTTAAAACTCCAGAATTAGCGGAAGATTGATTAACCATAATAGTCAAAACTAAATTACCATAGTTATCAGTTTTTAAGTAGCCTGATAAAGCAGATATTCCGCTTAAAGTACCTGTTTTACCATATAAATTATTAGCAATATTAGTATTTTGAAATCTATTTTTTAAAGTACCATTTTCTCCAGCAATACTTAAAGAATTAAGAAAAATCTCTTGATATTTACTATTATTCATTAATTTTAATAAAGTAACTAATGCTTGAGGAGTAATAAGATTATGACGAGATAAACCTGAACCATCTTTAAGTTTATAATCGTTAGGTGAGATACCTAAATTGGTCATTATTTGCGCTAAAGATTCCCATTCATTTAATGATTCATCACCTAAATATTTTAGTAAAACTTCTGCATATAAATTATTGCTTTCTTGATTTGTTTCTTTAATTAATTCAGCTAAATTGGGAGATTTTATTTCTAATAATAATTGTTGATTATTACTAATAATATTTTTACCGTTTATAATTTCAGTATTTTTTATACTAATACCATTATTATTTAAAATTTTAACCAAAGATTCTTGAAAATATTGAGCAGGATTTAATATCGATAATCGCCAAATATTTGATTCTTTATCTATAGGTAAATCTCCTTTTATTTCTAAACTTGACTTTGCAAATAAAGGGCTTATAATTATATTATCTTCTTTATCTTTATCTTTAGTATAAACATTATTTTCTATTTTCCATTGTTTTCCTGCTAATTCATCTGACCATTTTAAAGACACTTTTTCGTTAAGATTATTAGGATTTAAAGTTAAATTAACGGTATTTTCTTCTAAAATTAAACTATTAACTGGTACAGCAAAATAAAAGTAAATATCTTCAAATTCCCAACTATAATTAGTACTTGGTGAAGATAAATAACCATCAATTAACACTAAATTATCTACTTCTTTTATTCCTTCTTCTTTAAGTTTTTGAGCGATAATTTCTAAGGATTTTTTCGTAAAAGTTGGATCGCCTTTTCCTTGAATAATTAAACTGTTTAATTTTGGTGGTTTTCCTTCTATATAAACAGGAGTTTTTATGGTAAAATCTGAGCCTAATTTTAATAAAACTGCTGATGTAGTTAATAACTTTGCATTAGAAGCAGGAATAAAATATTTATTACTATTTAACTGATATAAAACCTGATTATTTTTAATACTCTCGATTAAAATTCCCCAACTTTCTTGTTGTCTTGACGGTTGATTAATAATAGACTCTATCTCATTTTTAAGATGACTAACACAGACTTTCTTTTCATTATTTTTAACTGATTCTTGAGCATTTATAGGAAAAGAGCTAAAGATAAATAAAAAACTAAAAAAACTAAATAAATAACGTTTCATAACTATAATTATTGTACTTGTAAACCATAACTTTTAAAAATATTTATTGTCTTTGTTATTAATTCTGGAGAAGGAGGCTCAGTATTTTTTAATTGATAATCATAACCTAAAGTTTCCCACTTATATTCACCCATTTTATGAAAAGGTAAAACTTCTACTTTTTTGACATTTTTAAAATGAGAAATAAATTCTGCTAATCCACGAACATTATGTTCAGGATCTGTTAAATTTGGTACTAAGACAAATCTTATCCAAGTGGGTTTATTTATTTGGGCTAAATAACGAGCAAAAATTAAAGTAGGCTCAAGAGAAACACTGGTTAATTTATGATAAATAGTCTCATCAAAAGATTTTATATCTAATAACACTAAATCAGTATATTCTAAAACAGGTTTTGCCGTGTTTAAATTCACATAACCAGAAGTATCTAAAGCAGTATGAATTCCTCTGCTTTGGCATTGTTTAAAAATAGCTTCAACAAAATCTGGCTGCATTAAAGGTTCACCACCTGTTACAGTTACACCACCTCCAGAATACTCGAAATAGGATCTATATTTTTCGATTTCGATAATTAATTCATCTACGGTAACGGTTTTTCCGTCTTCAAAATGCCTACAGTCTGGATTGTGACAATATAAACATCTTAAAGGGCATCCTTTAGTAAAAACCACAAAACGAATACCCGGACCATCTACTGTACCACAAGTTTCTACGGAATGAATTATGCCTGTGGGAGAGCTATTATTAACCGTTAATATATTTGTCATGATCTAATTTCGTTATAAAATTAATGAGAATAATTCATTATAGAACTTTGTTTGATTCAGAATAATCATTTTCTCTTGTTTAATGTTAGTGGAGGTTATAAAAACTTTTAACAATGATAAACACTTAGATATTACATTTATTTATTCTTCACAAATGATTTAAGATTGTTATAATCGAAAAAAAACGTAATTAAATATAACTATGGAGTGGCAAGAATTTTCAGGTAATTGGGTTTTAATTCCTCGTAATCCCCATGGAATTATACATTTTTTAGGGGGTGCTTTTGTGGCAACTGCTCCTCATATTACCTATGGTTGGTTATTAGAAAATTTGGCAAAACAAGGTTATATTATTATTGCTACTTCTTTTTTGAATACTTTAGATCATAAAGCGATCGCTGTCAATGTTCAAAATCGTCTGGAAAATATTTTATACCGCTTAGAATATAAAGAAAGAATTGACGTAAATTATTTACCAATATACGGATTAGGCCATAGTATGGGCTGTAAATTACACTTATTAATCGGTAGTTTATTTGATATTCAAAGAGCAGGAAATATTTTTATTTCTTTTAATAATTATCCTTTAAAACAAGCAATTCCTTTTGCCCAAAATATCATTCCATCTCTTCAAAATAACTTAAAAAACTATTGGCAAATAGATACTAATTTAGATATTGAATTTACGCCTTCCCCTGAAGAAACTAAAATTATTGTTAAAGAAAATTATCAAATTCGTCGCAATTTATTAGTACAATTTGATAACGATACCATAGATCAAACTTTAACATTAAAACCAATCTTAACAGATTTATTTCCTAATATGATTTCTACTCTAAAATTACAGGGTAATCATTTAACTCCATTAGGGCAAGAGATAGATATACCATTAGGAGATATTTTTAATCCTCTGGAGACAATTGGACAATGGTTTAAAGAAAATTTTTCTCAGGATTTATTCAATTTACACAAAGAAATTTCTCGTTGGTTAAATCCTTCCATTGTTAAATAAATGTCATAATTATTAATGTTAAAAAATATCAAATAAAAGGAGATTTAAAACTATTTTTACCCCTCCATTAGCTAGATTAATTGAACAATTACAAAAATTACCCGGTATCGGTCCAAAAAGTGCGCAAAGATTAGCTTTTCATATCCTTAAACGAGGGGATAAAGATGTACAAGACTTATCTCAAGCCATTCTTGATGCCAAAAGAAAAGTTGGTTTATGTCAAAAATGTTTTCATTTATCGGCTGATCCCATTTGCGAAATTTGTCGTAACCCAAATCGAGATCAAAATGTTATTTGTGTAGTAGAAGATTCTAAAGACGTAATTGCCTTAGAAAAAACTAGAGAATATCAAGGTTTATATCATGTTTTAGGCGGTATTATTTCTCCTATGGATGGTATAGGACCTGAACAACTTAATATTCAATCTTTAATACAAAGAATGGGAGAAGGTAACATAAAAGAAGTTATTATTGCTATTAGTCCTAGTATTGAAGGTGAAACTACAACATTATATGTAGGACAATTGTTAAAGCCTTTGACAAAAGTTACTCGTATTGCCTTTGGTTTACCTATGGGGGGAGATTTAGAATATGCTGATGAAGTAACTTTAGCACGAGCTTTAGAAGGACGTACAAATATGAATTAACTTTAGGGGATTTCGCCCCCCTAACCCCCCAATTTTGGGGGAAATTAACGGATTATTTATCCCCACCAATTTAATGATAAAGTGATAATTTCGTCAGGTTGTAATTTAACGATTACTTTTTCTAAATTTTGTCCTTGATTGGTGGATAATTTATTAATATCAACTAAATAACGTTGATCAAGATTCGTTTTTGTTACCACCGTTTGACAATTATCTCCTAATAACATAGATTGTAAACGATCTTCTTTTTGTTTAAATCTAAAAACTTGAGAACCGATTTCACCGATACTAACTTTACGAATACTATTAACAGGAAAAATTTTCCCGTATCCTAATTGAGAAATTAAGACTAAATTACTATTACTATTTACCCCTAAACAACCAATAATTTCTTCTCCATATCTTAGTTTTATGCCTTGGCTTCCTTGAGCTGCTTTTCCCATTATGGGTATATTTTGCTCTAAAATATTATATCTCACCATTCTTCCTCCACTGGTGGCAATGACTAATTCTTCTCCTTCTTTAACGGGGAAAATATATTTTAATTTATCTGATGGCTTCAATTTCATGAGTTGAAAACCTCTATTACCAATACCATCTAACTCTTTGACATTAATTCGTTTTAAAAATCCTCCTTGGGTTAATAAAAGTAAGCTAGATTTATCGTTATGGGAATTAAGACATAAATAATTGATAGGTTGATAATTGTCTTGCATGGCGCTATGGGAAACTAAACGTTCAATAGTCTGTTTTGTAGGATAAGCAGGAATATTAGAGGTAGCCAGAGGATAAGCCTTTCCACTATCAAAAAAAGCCATAATTTGCTCTTGTTTGTTAATTAATGACTGATAAACAATTAAATCAGTATTTTTTTTCACCATCGGTGTCTTTTCTATAGCATTTTGTCTTTGCCAATAAATCTTACCTTTGGCTGTAATTTGTACTATGGCATCACTAGGTAATTCTTCCGTTAACATTAAGGGTAAAGTTTCTGTTTCACTAGATTTAGCCGTTTTTTCCTTTTTTGTGGTTGTTGTTTCTGTTTTCCTCACAGCAATAGCAGTATGACTAATTATTTTAGTACGACGATCATCCCCAAATTTACGCTTAAAACTACGCAATTCTTTTTTTAACGCTTTTAATAATTCTTTCCTATCCGCTAACAATATCTCTAATTGAGAGATTCTACTTTGAATTTCCGTAAATTCCTCCTCTAATTTTTGCTTTTCTAAACCTGTTATTCGTCTTAAAGGCATGGCTAAAATAGAATTAGCTTGAGACTCACTAATTTTTAACCTCTCCTGTAGAGTAACTTTTGCACTACTTCCATCCACAGAATTAGCTAAAATTTCAATCACTTTTTTAAGATTTTTTAAAGCAATTAATAAGCCTTCTAATAAATGTAATTTTTCTTTTTTTTCTGTTAATTCATACTGATATTGTCTATTTAAGGTAATTTCTCTAAACTGTAAAAACTGCTCTAACATTTCTTTAAGAGATAATTGACAAGGTTTTTTATCCACTAAACCCAGCATAATTACTCCAAAATTACTTTGTAAAGCTGTCTGTTTATAAAGCTGATTAAGTACGTTTTGCGGTTGTGCTTCTTTCCTTAATTCAATTACAACCCTAATACCTTGGCGATCGCTTTCATCTCGAATATCAGCAATATCAGTAATTTTACCGAGATTAACTAATTCTGCTACTTTTTCAATCCATGCAGCTTTATTGAGTTGAAACGGTAACTCAGTAATAATAATAGCGGTTTTTTCTCGACTTCGTTTTTTCTGAGATTTCAAAATTTCGATAGTTGCAACCCCACTCATGGGAATAATACCTTTACCCGTCAAATATGCCTCTTTAATACCCGTTGTATCGAGAATTTCACCACCAGTGGGAAAATCAGGACCAGGTATCAACTCAAACAACTTCTCATGGGTTAAATCAGGTTGATCAATCAACGCAATTAAACCATCAACAATCTCGTTTAAATTATGAGGGGGAATATTCGTCGCCATGCCAACGGCAATACCAGAGCAACCATTTAAAAGTAAAATAGGCAATTTAGCAGGTAAAACTACTGGTTCTTGTTGAGAATTATCAAAATTGCTGGTAAAATCCACCGTAGAATCATTTACTTCCTCTAACATCGTTTCATAGGAAATACCTGCCAATCTCGTTTCAGTGTAACGCATAGCCGCAGCAGGATCGTTGTCCACACTACCAAAATTACCATGCCCTGATAATAGAGGATAACGACTAGAAAAATCCTGTACCAAGCGCACCATAGCATCATATACCGCTTGATCTCCGTGGGGGTGATATTTTCCTAATACGTCCCCCACTACCCTAGCACACTTGCGAAAAGGACGATCTGGAGTTAAACCTAATTCATACATAGCATATAAAATGCGCCTATGAACAGGTTTTAAACCGTCTCTGACATCAGGTAAAGCACGTCCTACAATAACACTCATGGCATATTCCAAGTAAGATCGCTCCATTTCAGTATGTAACGCAGTAGGAATAATTTGACCTTGACCTAATAAATTTAATTGTTGTACCATGAGTATTCTTACTTAATCTTTATAAACTAACGTAATGGCTATGTTTTAGACATTAGCAAAACAATTCACAATTAACAATAATTAATTAAAGAATTAGAGAATCGAAAATAGAGAATAAATATTTAAAAATGAGAGAAAACAGAGAGAATGTAAATAAATGTAACAAAAACTGGAGACCCCTCAGAAATAGAACTGAAGATTAATGATTTTAAGGGTCTAGGGTCATTTATTACCACAGTTTTTTTAGGTTAAATATGAATAAATGTTACAAAATCCCTCAATTCCGTTTTATCTTTCTTATACTGAAAACATAGAAACGCAATTGTTAGTTGTTTCTACTGAAGTTTACAAAAACTTTAATATTGTTGTCGTTAAGATTTTTAAGGAGTATCAAAAGCAATGCAAATATCTAATCAAAGCAGTTGGTGGAATAGTTATTTATTCGCTATGATAAAAACTTTTCTTGTTTGGACATTCACATTAACCGTATGCTTTTTAGTAGTGGGATTTCCTTTAGTAGTCATTATGATGACAGTAGGAGTTTTAGCCGCCGTGATTTTACAATCAATTCTTCCTGCTAGTGCTATTCTATTAGTCTCAGGTAGTATTTTGGGTGTAACTACAATTGTGATTATGTTTAGTTCTGTGTTGCTAACCATCAAAGGCATTCGTCCTGATGAAGTACAATGGTTAGGCTGGTTACGAGATAATAGTAAAATTTCTCAAAATTCCGTTTATGCTTCTTGTCCTTTAACCTGTGATGTTCAACACGTCTAATACTATATCTAGGATTTTAAAATTTATTAAAATTAAATACTAAACTAATCACTGTTAAACAACTTCAGTGATTTTTTTATAGAAAAACTACCTTAATTTCAACAAGGATTTGCTTGTTTTAACTTATCATTACAATAATCTATAATTTTTTTAAAACTCCCCGAGTAGGATTCGAACCTACGACCAATCGGTTAACAGCCGACCGCTCTACCACTGAGCTATCGAGGATTGCTCACATTTAATTATTATAGCGGAGGTTAAAAAAAAAAGCAAGATTTTTTTTATTTTTTTGAAATTTAGATCTATTAAGTTAATAAGTTTGTTCTGTTACTGGAGTTTGGACAAAAGAAAGTAAATTAGTTTATTAGACTTCTTGCAGAAGTGGAGTAATGAGTAATAAGTAACAGTAATGAGTTAGGAAATTTAGCACCCTTCACCGTTTACCTATTTTTTGACTATATTATTAATTATTTGATCTTAATAATATCATGGGTTAAATCGAGGAATATTTATAACAATGCACAAAAAAAAGGTGGGCAATGCCCACCCTACAGTTATTTATTTAACTTGATTTTAGTAATCAAAGTCACCACCACCAGCAGGAGCGGCAGCTTTGTCTTTCTCAGGTTTATCAACGATGATACACTCGGTAGTTAATACCATACCAGCGATAGATGCTGCATTTTGAATGGCAGAACGAGTTACTTTTGCAGGATCAACGATACCAGCTTCAAACATATCTACATAGACGTTATTAGAAGCATCATAACCAGTGTTAAAGTCTTTTTCTTTAACTCTTTCCGCTACCACTGCACCGTTTTGACCCGCATTTTCAGCAATACGTTTTAGAGGCGCATTTAAAGCACGAGCAACGATTAAAGCACCCGTTAACTGTTCAGCAGAAAGATTAGCTTTAGCCCATTCTTCTAATTCAGGAGCTAAATGAGCGTAGGTAGTACCACCACCGGGTACAATACCTTCTTCTACTGCCGCTTTAGTTGCGTTAATAGCATCTTCTAAACGTAGCTTACGATCTTTCATTTCGGTTTCGGTAGCTGCACCTACTTTAATAACTGCAACACCGCCACTTAATTTAGCAAGGCGCTCTTGTAATTTTTCTTTATCGTAAGAAGAATCTGATTCTTCAATTTGACGACGAATTTGATCACAACGGGTTTTAACGTCTTTTTCGTTACCTTCAGCTACGATAGTAGTGCTATCTTTGGTAATAGTGATACGACGAGCAGTACCTAATTGATCTACAGTAGTAGTGTCAAGTCTTAATCCTGCATCTTCGCTGATCATTTGTCCACCAGTTAAGATCGCTAAATCTTCTAGCATTTGTTTACGGCGATCGCCAAAACCGGGAGATTTAACAGCAGCAACATTTAAAACACCACGAAGACGGTTAACAACTAAAGTGGCAAGAGCTTCTTTTTCGATGTCTTCGGCGATGATGATTAAAGGTTTACCTTGACGAGCAACTTGTTCTAAAACAGGTACTAAGTCTTGAACTAAGGTGATTTTTTTATCAGTAATTAAGATGAAAGGATCTTCAAAAACTGCCTCCATACGCTCGGTATCCGTTACGAAATAAGGAGAGATATAACCCTTATCAAAACGCATACCTTCAGTGATTTCGAGTTCAGTTTCCATGGATTTGCCTTCTTCAAGAGAGATAACGCCTTCTTGTCCGACTTTATCCATGGCTTTAGCAATCATATCGCCAACTTCAGCATCGTTACCCGCAGAAATTGTACCTACTTGAGCAATGGCTTTACTATCTTCTACTTTTCTAGCATGACTGGCGATTCTTTCCACTAAATGCTCTGTAGCTTTATCAATACCACGTTTGAGAGCGATAGGGTTAGCACCTGCTGCGACGTTGCGTAAACCTTCTTTAACGATAGCGTGAGCTAATACAGTAGCGGTAGTTGTACCATCACCAGCAACGTCATTAGTTTTAGAAGCTGCTTGACGAATTAAAGCAACACCAGTATTCTCGATGTGATCTTCTAATTCGATTTCTTTAGCAATGGTAACACCGTCATTAACGATTTGAGGAGCACCAAATTTTTTCTCTAAAACAACATTACGTCCTTTAGGACCAAGGGTTACAGCTACGGCTTCCGCTAAAAGATCAATTCCTTTTTCTAGCGCACGACGGGCTTCTTCGTTATAAATGATAGATTTTGCCATAATTGATTCGATTTATTTTGTTTAAGATTTGAAAATAATTGTTTGAGAAGGTTATTGAATCCTTCTATTTTTTGGAAATATTGGAAATATTTAAGAGATTAAGTACATTAGACAAAATGAAACTTTTAGGAGAAAATTACCCTTTGCCCCTTGCCCTCTGCCCTTTGCCCTTCCTAAGAAACTACAGCGAGGATGTCTTTTTCAGAGAGTAAAACATAATCACTTGTACCAAGTTTAATATCTGTACCTGCATATTTGGAGTAAAGTACTTTATCACCCACTTTAACTTCAACAGCAATACGTTCGCCTTTGTCATTTACTTTACCATCGCCAACGGTGACAACTTCACCCATTTGAGGTTTTTCTTTAGCGTTATCAGGTAAATAAATTCCCCCAGCAGTTTTTTCTTCTGCTTCACTTACTTTAACAAATACGCGATCGCCTAAAGGTTTAACAGTTGATACATTAATAGTAATTGCAGCCATGGATTTTTAACTCCTTTTTTGATTGATAATGAGGTGATATTCGTTTTTAGCGCTCTCACCTTACGAGTGCTAATTTAACCGAAAATTCATTACCATAGCAAGTACCCCAACTGTACGGGTTTCCGAACTTTATCAAGAAATAAGATCAAAGGGAAAAACTGAGAAGAGAGAAAAAATAAAAATAAAACTGTCAAATTTATAACAATCAAAGGGATAATTAAGGCAAATAAATTGTTGGTAATGAATAGAAAAATATTCTAATTAACTCCTTTTCTGCTATCTCACAAAAATCTAATTCTCTGAAAGAAAAAGTATCCTTTATTCAAAGGAAAAACCAAGACAAAATCAAAAAAAACAGAAACAGTAATCTTAAAAAAGATACACAATTAGTGAACTCTGGAAAGGTAAGACAAACAATTATTAACTAAAAAATATACTACCATCATCGCTGCTGCACATAAAGCGACTAACGTACCTGCTAACATTAAAGAAAATTCACGATGATCAAAAGCCTGTTGCATTAAATGCAACGACCATGCCACCAGTGCTACGTCAAAAATGAGAATCGGAATTAACATTTCTTCATAATTTTAAGTTTAGTTTATTTTAATACATATTCCTATCAAATATTAACTTTTATGAAGAGTTTTCCTTGAAACTTAATTAATTATTTTCTTACCACTACCTTATGTTGTTGTAAATAATCTTTAATTTCAGCAACGGTTAATTGTCCGTAATGCAACAATGAAGCCAATAATGCAGCTTCGGCTTTTCCTTGTGTTAAGGCTTCGTAGATATGATGAGTATTCCCAGCTCCCCCTGAAGCAATTACTGGTATTTCTACTTTTTCAGCGATGGCACGAGTTAAAGCTAAATCATATCCCCCTTGAGTACCGTCAGCGTCCATACTGGTAACTAATAATTCCCCAGCACCTCTTTTGGCTACTTCTTGCGCCCATTCAACAGCATCTAAACCTGTATTTTCTCGGCCACCTCTGACATAAACATCCCAGCCTTGATTATAAGGATCATTTCTTCTTCTAGCGTCAATAGCTACTACTATACACTGAGAACCAAAGCGATCGCTAGATTGATTAATAAAATCAGGATTTCTCACTGCCGTAGAATTAATACTAATTTTATCAGCTCCAGCTCGTAACAAATTTTTAACATTTTCTAAGGTTTGAATACCTCCTCCCACTGTCAAAGGAATAAAAACCTGCTCAGCCGTGCGATAAACTACGTCAATAATCGTATCTCTAGCTTCATGGGTAGCAGTAATATCTAAAAATACAAGTTCATCAGCACCAGCATCATTATAAACCTTTGCTAATTCAACAGGATCACCAGCGTCTTTTAAATCAACAAAATTGACACCTTTAACGACTCTACCAGCGTTAACATCTAAACAAGGTAAAATTCTTTTAGCTAACATTTATTTTATGTAATTCTTCTATCAAGACTGATTATTCTATCATGAAAGAATCGAAGAAAAAAAGACATTAAAGAATGTTAGATGAGTTACTAATCTTAAAAACGGAGAGAGAGGGATTTGAACCCTCGGTGGGGCTATAAACCCCACAACTTCTTAGCAGGAAGCCGCTTTCAACCGCTCAGCCATCTCTCCAACAGACATTTATAAATTGTAGCAAAAAATAGTTAAGTTTGGCAACCTTAATTTTTAAATTTTTAAAATATAGTTATTAAATCTCTTCCAAATTAGATATATTCCTCTTTTGTCAAACTCCGAATCAACTATCAAAAAATAGAAACAATGATCCTGTAGGAAAATATAATTTAGAACCATGTGTAATAGGTGAATAAAGTTGTATAATTTAACCTTCTCTAAGGTACTTTTTTCATTGTTATTTTGGAAGTGTTCAAAAATAAAGTTGTATAATTCTGATTTTTATTTGAAAATCTTAAATTACAGGCTTTAAAAATCAAGGGAATAAAGTTGTATAATTTTTAAATCCTTTACAGAATAGGTATTTAGAGACGATAATAATTTACATTTTATTGATAACAACTCTATCATCAAAATAAATTAAATAAATTCATTTCCTTGGTAAAAAGATCAGAGGCTTGCTGCGTAGCAGGTCTCTTCGGGATCGAGTTTTTTCTTAGCACTCTGCGATCGTACTATTTCCATATGCCATCAGTTATTCTCGACGATCAATAATATCTCTATGAAATCTGTCTCTCTTCCCTCGGATTCTCCTTTATAATGATAATTAAAAAATTTTTTCACAATATTGCATAAATTCCAAATTATTCACTGATATGTAAGTAGATGAATAAATAATTGCTAAAAACCATGAAAAAAAATCTTAACAAATTCTTAAAATCCACTGTTTTGACGGGTTCTCTTTTGACAAGTTGTTTGGTTGGTATTAGTGCTTCTGCTCAAAACTCATTCCCTATTACTTTTATTGCTGTTAATATAGGTGGTGATGACGATGGATTTAATGTTGGCAAATTTCAAGTATCAGATAAAAATACCACTGTTTCGGCTGGTGGAGGCTTAAGACGTTATGATGCTCATATGGCAAAAATGTTTGAGATTACTCATCACGAATGTCAAGATTCTAATTTTAAGTATCGAGGAATTTCATGGTATTATGAGGCTGACAATGGCAATATTGATATGGGTAAATTCAATATTACTTGTTGTAAATTAGCAAGAGATATAGCTCAAGCCTATGGTTTAGGAAAGGCTCAAGCAACTAATATTATTTATTATCGTGCTGACAATGTGGTAAATATTCCGACTTTAAATATCACAGGTGATAAAGTAAATAAATGGTTGAATTTTGTTCAAGGTTTTAAACCAAGAAAATCGACATATTAAGCTCAAGAACAGAATCCATATACATATCACCTAATTAATTAATAGTAGAAAATATGACTAATTTTTTTTCTCAAACTCTGAAAACTTTGTTAGGAATTAGCGTTACTCTAGGCTCTTTGGCTATTCCCCTCAACTCTCAACAATCAATGGTTTCTGCTCAAACTACAAGAGCAGTTGTTTTTGACCCTCCTTCTAATGTTCGATCGACTCCTAACGGGCAAATTCTTTGTTCTGTTAATAGCACTACATCAATTAATACTTATGGCTCTAGTAACGGTTGGTATATAACGGATATTTGTGGAAGAAGGGGTTATATTCATCATAGCCAAATTCGTTTTGAAACTTATTCTGAATCTGTTAAAAATCCAAGTTGTATAGTTAGTAATATAAGAACAGGACAATTAGCCTTGCGTAAAAGTCCAGGGGGAGAGTCGATCGCGGGACTAAATAATGATAACTTAGTTCAGTATATTCGGGGAGATTTTCCTTGGTATTATGTGAGGGTAACTCAAGGACCTAATCGAGCTGTCAATGGCAGAACTGGATGGGTAAATGCTAATTACTTGGAATGTCTTTGGGATTAGAAAATAGATTAGAAGATTTAGAGATTAAACCTTACACCGTTGTAAGCTAACCATTGTTTTTTCTCTAAATAATCTGGGATAACTTGTTCTAGTTTTTGCCAAAATAATTGATTATGGGATGGTTCTAATAAATGGATCATCTCATGTACTAATAAATACTTGATTATTTCAGGGGGAAGCATTGCTACTCGCCAATGAAAACAAAGGTTTTTATTATCCGTACATGATCCCCATCTCGCCCCTAATTCTCTAACTTTTATGGATTTAGGTTCGACACCTATGCGGTTATAAAAAAGGCTAATTTTATGGTTTAAATAAGTAAGTAAATGAGTTCGATACCATGCAATAAAATGTTCTCTAGCTGAAGGTAAAGCACTATTTAATAAGTAAAATTTTCCTTGATATAAATTTAGAGGATTATGATTAATCTCATCGTTAATAATTTTCAGTCTATAGCTACGTCCTAAATAATAAAATCCTTCCCCTGATATATATTCTTTCGTTGGTTGATCTTGGTTTAAAGTTTCTTTTTTGAGTAAATGACGGTAAATCCAAAAGCGATGTTTTTCTACTGTTTTTGCCATCGAATCTGGGGAAGCATCTGATTCACACAGGCGATCGCCTGTAGCAATTCATGTTCTTTGATGGCACGATCCAAATATAAAACTTGTTCTAAAGGTGCATTAAACCCTGTTAAGAGCATACTTTTAACAATCGGTGTACCTGTAAAGCCAATTTTGGCACAGTTGGGCAAGGCTTGAGAAAGGTTGAGATGTAGGGTATTAGTATGGGAGCGATGGGCTTCATCGATAAACACTAAAATATCTTCTGAGGGATTAAGATTGTTACTAATATTGATTTGATTATTGTTGCTATTTTCTTCTTCTGTATCTGTATCACCTCTAAATTTCTGAATCATGCCGAAAACTAACCCAGCTCCCTCTTGAGCTAGTAATTGCTCTAATTGTCTCACATTTTTAGCTTTTTGCATCGGTTCACCTGTTAATACTGCCGATTCTGCTAGTTGTTTTTCTAAGTCAGTGCGATCGGTAATTACTACTATTAAGTTTTCCTCACAACTAAAAGCAGAAACAACGTTTAATGTATTTTGACTTTTTTCCTTATAATTAGTCACAGTACCTTTTAAAGTTTTACCATCAATAGCAATATAATCTGGTACATCTTCGTGGTCATAATTTGAATCAATCATCGGGTAAAAAATTGAGAAGAAATCCTCTTCTTCAAGACCCATAATCACTCTTCTAATGGTACTGTAGGAAGGTAGTTTTCTAGAAGTGATATTGAGAAAATCAATAAAAAATTGGGCATTTTCTTGACTAAATTGATAAATCTCTTGATATGTAGAAGAACCACAGCAAAAAGCAGAGAAAATAATAGTTAAAATAGTAGATAGTTCATATCTTTGCCCTCTCTTTGAGCGAAAATCTTTGACAAAGCGAAAAACCTGAAATAAAATGTTCATAACTTATTTTAAATAAACAAAAAAATAAGATGGACATGGTTGATTATATAACCAAAAAATCCATCTTTTTTTAAATTTTGTCCCGACTTTGAAAAAACCCTGCTTTCACACAGGTGGGCAATGCCCACCCTACCGTTATTCTACTGTTACTGATTTTGCAAGGTTGCGGGGTTGATCAACATCTAAACCACGCATGGATGCAATATAGTAAGCGAGTAATTGTAAAGGAATGACGGCTAAAATAGGAGATAAAATTTCTTCCACTTCCGACACAAATAAAGTATCTTGAAAGATGTCTTCTTGGCAATTTTGAGGTAGGATGCCGATTAAATGTGCATCTCTAGCTTTAGCTTCTTGGGCATTAGAAATAACTTTTTCATAAATACTTCCATTCATGGCGATGGCCACTACGGGTACATGAGCATCTAAAAGTGCGATGGGACCATGTTTCATTTCACCAGCAGGATAGCCTTCAGCGTGAATATAACTAATTTCCTTGAGTTTTAACGCACCTTCTAAAGCGATGGGAAAATTGATGCCTCTACCAAGAAAAATAAAATCTCTGGTATCAGGAAATTGATGGGCTAATTCTTTTATTTTGGCTTCTTGAGAGTGAATAATTTGCTCAATTTGTGTAGGTAACTGTAATAAACCAGTTAATATTTCTTGCATCCTTGAAGGGGTAACGGTTTTTCTTCGCCAAGCTAAATCTAAAGCTAAAACATAAAAGCCGATAACCTGAGCGACAAAAGTTTTCGTTGCGGCAACTCCGATTTCAATTCCTGCATAAGTATTAATAACTTGATCAACCATACTTCCTAATGTACTTTCAGGGCGATTTGTAATACCTAAAATACGGGGGCGATATTCAGAAGTTAACACTGATCTTCTTTGTCTCTCCATCTCAAGAGCTGCAAGAGTATCAGCTGTTTCTCCTGATTGGGTGACACCGATGGTTATGGTATTACGCATCACGGGAGTAGGAGAATAACGAAATTCTGAAGCGTATTGTACAAAAGTGGGAATTTCGGCTATTTGCTCTAATAAATATTTACCGACTAAACTTGCGTGCCAAGATGTACCACAAGCAACGATTTGGATATGCTCTAAATCTTCATATATTTCGGGCTGAAGGTTTAGGGTAATAGGATTTTCTTCAGGATTGGTTTCTGAGTGCCAATCAGGGTTAACATAGGCTTCCAAACAGGTACGAACTACCGACGGTTGCTCATGAATTTCTTTGAGCATGAAGTGACGAAAACCTTGTTTTTCAACAGTAACAGGACTCCAATCTAAGGTACGAGGAGTTTTACGGAGACGTTTTCCTGAAAAGTCATAAATTTCGACTCCTAACGGTGTTAAACGGGCAATTTCGCCATTTTCAAGAGATAAAACAGTGTTGGTATGGTTAACTAAAGCGGTAACGTCAGAAGCACAGAAAAACTCCCCTTGCCCAAAACCGATGGTTAAAGGCGCACTTTGACGGGCTACAATTAATTCATCTGGATAATCAGCACATAAAACGGCGATGGCAAATGAACCATCTAAACGAATAACGGCTTTATTGACGGCATCCATAAAAGGATCTTCGGTTTCGGGGTTATAATATTCAGCGATAAGGTGAGGAATAACTTCGGTATCGGTATCAGAGACAAATTTATATCTTTTTGCTGATAATTCTTTTTTTAATTCTTGATAATTTTCAATAATGCCATTTTGCACTACCGCAATTTTACCGTTATTATCTAGGTGAGGATGAGCGTTATATTCTTCGGGTTTGCCATGAGTCGCCCATCTTGTATGACCAATACCAATCTTAGAACTATTGGTGTCTTTTTCTAGTTTTGTGCGCAGATTATATAATTTACCTTTCGCTTTAATACAGTGTATTTTATTGTCAACAATAGTAGCAACTCCAGCAGAATCATAGCCACGATACTCTAACTTTTCTAAACCACTAACTAAAATATCAATAGCTGTTTGTGTACCAATATAACCAACGATTCCACACATAATTTTAATAATAAATAATTTAATTTTGACTCATTATAACAAAGGGTAAACTTTTCGCTACTAATACTCTGTTAGTTAACATTTTTTCTGTTACCAAAGATGATTATATATTTTCAACATAATGATACTTTTTCTTCTTTTAAAAAATAATTATCTATAAATTATCATTAATAAAATGAGGTAATTTTGATAAATTATCAATAAAATCAGCATTTAATGGTTTACCAATGAAAGCTCTATCAAAAAATTTAAACATTCCACGATGTTGTGGATTGTTAATTTCATCATAAAAATTGACTGTTACAAAACCCACTAAAAGCATAATATTTCCGAATTTCCTAAAGTTAACTTGATTGAATAAAAATATTATTTCTGTGATAGGATAAAAAATCAGAGCATGGAAAAAACTTCTTAGGGTTATTAATTTCTCTATTATTAAAAACAATAAAATAATTATTAATAGCTTTATTTCTACGGTGTTCAATTTTGATAATTATTTAAGTAAATATTGATAAGTTTATTTTATAAACAAAGTGTCAATTAAAAGTCTAATGACGAATAACAACTTAGAATTTTTCTGTAGGGGTAGGATCGATTGTGCCAGGGCGATTAAGAAATAAATTTCCAGCCGAATCGTTTTGATAAATACATTCTATTTTCGGAGAACTTTCTAAAGTACCAGTAAAACCAAAAGTATTCATACGGTTTTTACATTCTCTGACTTGCTCATCAGTAATTAACTTTTGTTGCTCTAATATTGACCAATTATTCTTTCTTAATACACATCCTGGTTTCATATTCGGTTGCGTTACATAAACGTTAAAAGGATTAAGAGTGATAAATACGCGCAAATCAGAAACAATGGCACTAGCTCCAAATTGTACGCAAATTTCAGGGTTAGGCGCACTACGATCAATTACTTCACGAGATGCTACATTAGGTCCATTCGTAGCTTGTCCTGTGCTTAAGGCAATACCAACACCAATACCTAAAATAAAAATACCAGCACAAATAGCCGCTAAAGTATAGTTAATTCCTCCTAATAATGAAGATGATTTTCCGCTTTTTCGATTATTCGGCTCAGAATAGTTATCATAAGGATAAGAATTTTTTGATCTTGGTGGGCGTTTCATGCCTTGAACTATTTGTTGATTAATTTTGATGATTGTTTAGTAATGATAACTTATTCAAGGAAAAGATGAGTGAGAAACACTAATCAACCTCAGTGAATCATAAAATTTTAGTGGAATAGGGAGATAAAAGGAAACGGGGAAATAGTAATAAGAATTGATTTAAACTTATGAAAAATTCATTTTTTGTTATTATTTACTTTTATTTGATTATTTTCTATACCTAAAATTTGAACACTTATTATTCAATGGCTTTTATTCTAAAAGGTTTTTTATCTCGAACTCAGGTTTCAAGTTTCAGAAATTATTGAGATTCAAGTAGTAGTATAATACTAATCTTTTTTTGAGTTAAGATGAACCCTGATGGTTCTTTATCGATATTGACTATTATAGTCTTAATATTTATTTTAGAATTGCCCACAATTTATATATAATATAGTTTTAACAGTTTAAATAGATCTCCGAGATTTTTTCCTAATGTTACTAATAAATGAAAACTAATAAAAATGGTTACAAATAATAATTCTATTAGTTCTAAAATTCTTAATCCTGAAACAAAAATATTTCCATCATTTTCAACGCCTCAAGATAAGTTCTCTGATTCTTGTATCGAGAATAGTCAAGAACAAATTACGTTATTAGCTGCCGCAGTTCATAGTTCTCATGACTCTATTGTTATTACTACTACAGAATTAGATTATCCAGGTCCAGAAATTGTTTTTGTTAATCAAGCATTTACAAGAATGACTGGTTATTCGAGTCAGGAAGTTATGGGTAAAACTCCTCGTATTTTACAAGGACCAAATACTGATCGCAAGGTTTTTCAGGATTTAAAGGAAAAGTTAAGAAATGGACAAGTTTTTTTCGGTGAGGCTATTAATTATCGTAAAGATGGTACAGAGTTTTATAATCAGTGGCATATCGAACCGATTAAAAATAGTTTAGGGGAAGTAACTCATTATTTGGCTATTCAAAGAGATGTTACTGACAAAATAAATGGAGAAAAAAAATTAATTCATGATGCTTTCCATGATTCTCTAACAGGACTTCATAATAGAGCTTGGTTTTTACAAGCACTACAAGATAGTTTAGCAAAAGCTAATGAATATCAAGATTATATTTTTGGCTTACTATTTTTAGATTTAGACGGTTTTAAGTTAATTAATGATACTTTAGGTCATTCTGTGGGAGATATTTTTTTACAAGAAGTAGCACAAAGAATTCAAAATAGTATTCGTTCTCAAGATAAATTAGCTCGTTTAGGAGGAGATGAGTTTATTATTATTATTGAAGATGTTAAAGATTTAAGTATTGTTTCTGAAATTAGTCACAATATTCAAACTGCTTTACAACAACCTTTGATGTTAGGATCTCAAGAGATCTTTACTTCAGGAAGTATAGGAATTACTTTAAGTACTATGGGTTATGAAACTGGTGAAGAAATGGTTAGAGACGCAGATTTAGCTATGTATCGGGCAAAATCTTTAGGGAAGTCTCGTTCCGCTATTTTTAATAAAACTATGCACAAAGTAGCAGTTAAAAGGCTTAATTTAGAACAAGATTTGCGTAAGGCTTTAGAAAAAGAACAATTTGAACTTTATTATCAACCTATTATTCTTGTGAATAATCAATCTATTGCTGGTTTTGAGTGTTTATTACGTTGGCATCATCCTCAACAAGGTTTTATTTCTCCTGCTGGTTTTATTCCTCTAGCTGAAGAAATGGGGTTAATTGTGGAAATTGGGCAGTGGGTTTTACGTCAGGCTTGTATTCAATCTCGTCTTTGGCAAACATTAATTCCTAATCGCTCTTTATTTATGAATGTTAATCTTTCTCCTCGTCAATTAAAACAATCTAATTTAGTTCATCATGTAGATCAAATTTTACAAGAAACTCAGTGCGATCGCCATTTGATCAAATTAGAAATTACCGAAAGCGCCATTTTAGAAACCGATGATAAAGCAGATATAATGCTCAATGAGTTAAAAGAATTAGGGGTAAAACTCTGTATTGATGATTTTGGTACGGGTTATTCTTCTCTAAGTCGTTTATATAAATTTCCCATTGATACTTTAAAAATTGATGCTTGTTTTATTCGTGCTATAGGTAAACATGAGCGTAAAGAGAAAATTTTAAAAACCATAGTTAATTTAGCACATAATTTGGATATGGAAGTAGTAGCAGAGGGAGTGGAAACCGAGGCACAATTTGTGAAGGTAAAAGAATATAAATGTGAGTATATACAAGGTTATTTATTTGGTAAACCTGTAAGTAGTCAAGATATAGAAAAATCTCTTAAAGGAAAATATTAAATTTAAGGAAAAGAATCTTAATTTTGATTAGCTTATTAGTGATGAAGTGATATAATCTAATCCGTTATTGTGAGTGATATAAATAAGATGGTGAAAGATTCTCACTATAGATCATTAAGCCTAGTGGGAGAAGGACAGTTTGGGAAAGTTTATAGTGCTATTCATCGTCAAACAGGTGAATTAGTAGCGTTAAAAGAACTAAATCCCCAAAAATTTTCCACTAAAAAACTGTTACGAGAAATGCGTATTCTTTTGACTTTAGAACATTCTAATATAGTTCGTTGTCAAGGAATTGAACATAATTCTCAAGGGAGATATTTAGTAACCGAATATTGTGAAGGTGGTACTTTAAGAGATTTATTAGAGACTCCTTTTAAAATCAGTATTGCACAAAAATTAAAAATTATTACTGATATTTTAGACGGTTTAAATCATGCTCATAAACAAGGGATTATTCATCGAGATTTAAAACCAGAAAATATTATCTTATCTATAACTCCTCAAGGTTGGAATGGGAAAATATCCGATTTCGGAGTGGCAAAAATTGAATTAGAAGATAAAGATATTAATATTAGTAATATGGGTGACACTGGTTCTCCTGCTTATATGGCACCCGAACAATTTTACGGTAAATATTCTTATAGTTCTGATCTTTATTCTATTGGTATTATTTTTTATGAGTTACTTATGGGTTATCGCCCTTTTAGTGGTAGTCCTTATGAAATTATGATAGGACATATTAATCAAACTCCTAAATTTCCCAAAGATTTACCGCCGTCTTTACGATTAATTTTGATGGAAGCATTGCAAAAACTGCCACAACATCGTTTTCGTACTGCCCAAGAAATGAAAGATAATATTCTTGAATCCACATTAAAAGTACAAACAAAAAGTTCATCTTTGTATGATATTATTCCCCATCAGGAAATTTCTTTTAATTTAGTTTATGAAAAGTCTATAGAAGAAAATATTACATTATTAGCGGTAAAAAATAATCTAATATATCAAGCTACTTCCCAAGGTTTAATTATCGAAAATTATCAAGAAGATAGTAATAAAATTAGTGTAAATTTACAAGTTAAATATGACTTAAATCAACAAATTATTAATTTACAAACGATTGATTCTGGTTGCATTATTGCTACTCGTGATTTATCCAACTTTAATAAATATTCTTTATTTTATAGTGACTCTAATTATCAAGAAATTCAAACGTTAATAAAAGATGTAAAAAGTGAATATTTTATCTATAGTGTGGCTAAAAATAATCAATGGTTTGCTATTACTAGAAGTTGTGATGAAACTCAAGGATTTGAAATTATCAAAACTCAAAATTTATCTCCTGTTATTCCCATCATTAAAGATTTTTTACCTCAGCAAATTGTTAATATTGATTCCGCTCATGGAGTGACTATTTATACTCAATCAGATATTGAAAAAAATCAAACATTTTTCCGCTTTTTTAATCGTCGTGGCAACTGGTATGACACTTATAGCGTTCCTTTAAATTTACATCCTATTGTTGATCATTATCTGCTCAAGAAAACTTTTTTAACTAGAGAAAAACAATCTAATAATTTAGTTTTAATTAAGTTTAAACCTTTTTCTATTCGTCGTATTCCTCTTAATTTTCGAGCAGATTTTTGGTTGCCTAGTGACAGTGGATTTATTTGTGCTAGTCAGTCGGGAAATATTGCTTTTTTGAGTTTAAATGGGGATTATTTAGGGGAGTTCGATCTTGATAAAATCATTGTGGCGATCGCACCGTGTGCTTTTGGTATCGCACCTTTAAAGGAGAATAAAATTATAGTAATTACGGAAAATAAAGGTAAACAAACAAAAGAAATTTATCAAATTAATCATAATTATTAATCTCAAATAAAATTTCATTAATTTGGATTTTTAATCTGGTAATTCTTCTTCTATAATACTCCAAACTTCTTGTAAATCTACTCTCAAATAATCATGAATTAAAATATCTCTTAATCCTGCTATTTGTCGCCAAGGTACTTGATCGTATTTTGTCCGTAGTTCTAAAGATAATTTTTTGGTGGCTTCTCCTATTATTTATAAGTTACGAATAACAGCATCTTGCATCATTTTGTTTTGAAAAAAAACCTTTTCACCTTCACTTGTATAGTTTTCAATATTTTCTATACATTCTTTAATATTGTTTAAGTAAAGTGAATTATTTTTCATAAAAATATTGCCTCTTGTAAAACTTGTTTTTTAATAATTTCGTGGAGATTATTAGGTTTAGCTATATCAACTTTTATACCCAAAAAGTCTTCTAATTCTTGTTTCAAGGCAATACGATTTAATAAACTTTTTCCTTTTTTTATATCCATTAATAAGTCTAAATCGCTTTTTTCTGTGGCTTCACCTCTGGCATAAGAACCAAAAATTCTGACATTATAGCCTCCATATTTAGCACAAATAGTTAATATTTTTTGTTTTTTGTCTTTGTCTAATATTTTATCTAGTTTATTCATTATTTTTTTTCTCTGTAATTACTATTATTTTATGCCTATAAAGTATCATATTTTCGTAATTTAATACTTTTTTATTTCATATTTATTTATTTTGTATGCAGAATTAATTAAATTGAATTTCTCCAGATTTAGAGGTTATTAGGAGACTAAAATTAATTTTTATAAGAGTCTGCCCATCTTCTGCCTAAAACATGAAGTAAAGATTTTAAACCCATAATAAAAGGTATTTTTTCTTGAATAGTTTTAGCGTCGCCTTTGATGTTTAATAATTCGTTTTCAAGATGGTATCTGACTTCTTTCCACAATTCACTATTCCTGTCTATGGATTTTTGGAGTTTATAATCAGATTCAGCTAGAGGTTGGATACTGTCAATTTTTAGTGAGTTTAAGCCAATGTGAAATTCATCAAGAAAATTTTGAAGATGGGTAATTTCAGGTATATCAAATTTAGTGATATTTTTGTCTAAAATTAATTGAGAATTCCATGCTTTATTTTCTCTAAATATTTTTCTATTATCTTCATATTCTAATAAATAGTTTTCTCCACAAATAGGAATTTTATCTATATTTTTACTATTATCAATTAAATTATTTTCACCTAATACTAAACCACAGGCTATCTCATGTTTCGGGCAAGTACTTAATTGCGTTTTCTCTTGACTATCTTTCAATTCTGAACTTTTACTTAATATTAAACTCAATAATTTACCAACCTCAGCATTTTTGTCATAAATACCTGTAGGAGAAAGCCAATGTAAAAAATTACAATGATTACCACCAATATAAACAGCAGTTATTTCATTACTATGATATTTATTCTCTTGATAAAGAGTTTTTAAAATTAAACCAAGATAATAATATAAACCAGTAATTCCTAATGAAACAATAGTTATAAAATTCTGAAAATAAGGATCATTATTTTTATAAACTCGCTTTTTCTTAAGCCATTCTTCTCCTTTATGCCGCAAACAAACATCAATTTTCTTCATAATGGACATTTCGTTGGTTAAACCCCAATTACCGCCAATAAACTCTTTCGTTAGTTTTTCAGTATAACGGGGATTCATGGCTAAAATTTCCGAAAAAATATTATGATGACCTAGTGGAATAGAGCATTGATAAATAATTTCATTTCTCTGCCAAATACAAATATCTGTGAAATATCTATCAATATTTAAAATAGTTGTTCTGAGTAAATAACCTTTTTCTTTATATTTCCAATAGTAGCCTAATGCTAAATTTTTTGAACGATAATTTTCTTGATCATTTCTTTTAGGAAATAATTGTTTAATTCCTGTTTTTAGTTCTAATTGTTTAAAAATTTTCTGCCACATTTCTTCTAATATTTCGTCTTTTTCTTGTGCCAAAAAATTATTAGGATAAGCAAGAGAATACTGAATATTTTTAATTCCATTACTAGCAGCATTTATATTGATAATAAAGACTAAGTTTTTGAGAAATAAACGAGTATCTTTATTATTTTTCCAAGTTAACTTTAATTTAATCCAATATTTATCAGGATCAAATTCCGCAGGATCTGGTATATAAATTCTACCGTCAAAAATAGCTCTTTCTTGATCAGAATTTCCATTTCTTGTGGTTAGTACGGTACATAATGGTAAAGGTTCATCTGATGGTAAAAATGTATCAGGGATAAAACTTTCAATTAAGGCAGGTAAACGAGAACCAATGCAGCTTTCTGTGATATTTAATTGTAAATTTTTATTGATGTCAAAAGGATAAGCACCGCTATTTTTAGTACTTATATATATATATGTGAATTCTTCTCCAAAATCAATACCCACTCGCCAATCATAATTTAAGCTAATTTCTGGCGGTTGAGGAAGAATAATTAAACCAATAATATTCTCAGTAAAATTTGTACAAATAATATATTCTGGAAAGTTTTTTAATCGATTAATTTGATATGATCCAGTACCATTATAGTCTCTAAATTTTTCTGTTTCCTCACAATTTTTAAATTTTACAGAAAAGGTTTTTTCTCCGTAATCACTATCATAATAAAAGGTATAGTATTCCTGCCAATTTTTAGCTTGAAAATTAGGATAAACAGTTAAAACTGGCATATATTTTATAGCATTATTTTCTTTCAATAAATAAATTTGACTATAGATTTGATTCTCATATTTTAAACTAATGTTAATAGATTCCTGATCAATAACCTCAATAATCGTATTTTTAATTAAATCAGCAGGATTCAAATATGTAAAAATATCGGGATAAAATGGCAATAATAAAGTGATAATTTCATCATTAAATGTTATTGTATTTATACACTTTGGTAATAAACCTCCGGGCAAAGCGTCTTCTAAATCTAAAAAATAAAGCTCAGGTAAAAATAAATTTTTAATGGGCATAGTTAGTTGAATTATTAATTAGAATTAACAGATAAATTATTATACTAATTGAATTTCTCCAGACTCAATTAATCGCCAATTTTGATTATTTGGTTTAACAATAGCAGGTTTAATAATATTAATTTCACTACCTTTAAAACTCTGAGATAAATTACCATTACAGATAAATAATTCAGATTTATTAATATTTTGTAAAGTGGGAATATTAAATATAGTATTAGGATCTAAAAATAGGTAAGATTCACCGCTATTATTTGCCACAATATAATATTCTCCTTGACGATTATTAGCTTCAAATTCGACAATTTCTTCCCATGTACCAGCTAAAACTTTATTGAGAGTTTCTTTAGTCATACTAACTCGAATGGCATTTTGTATTAAACCTTGAGGGTTTTCTTTATATAAATTAGCTAATCTTAGATTTTCGGGTAAAGGAGGCGGAGTAGTTTTTTCAAAGGAAGTATAAGAAATATTAGCATTATCATTATTTTGTGTTGCTTGACTAGGTGAATTGTCGGATAAATTACTCGGAAATTGAGATTTTTCTTTTTGATTTTGTAATTGTTGTATTAACATTGATTGATTGTCAGATATGTTCTTTAAATCTTTTAATTTAGCATCTATTTTATTAATCTGTATATTCCGATTTGCCTCTGTAGTTTTTAAATCTTCTATTTGTTTTTTTCTTCTATTATTTTTATCTTTTAATTCTTTATTTTCTTTACCTATCTCTTTGATTAATAAATAATATAAAATAAATAAAGTAATAACTCCTAAACCTAAAATAGAGTTAATTATTATTAGAATTAAGAATTGATTATTATTATTAGAATTTTGAGAATTTGTAGAAGAATTATCATTAGTTTGATTACTTAAATCTGGTAAATTACTTTCTAATGTTTTAATTTCCGTACCAATTGATTTAATTTGATCAGTTAAATATTGATTTAATTCTTTATAAGTATTTTCACCAAAATTACCACAATTAGTATTATTTAAGCCTTGGACTTTTAAAGGTGTTTGAATATCCTCACAAATTTCAGTTTTCTCTAATTTACCATCATCAAATAATTTAATAATAGATGCTATTCTGATTTTATTATTTTGTTGATTTGAGTTATTAACATTACTAGAATTGTTGGGGATTTCTATCAATAATAATAAAGGTTCAAGTTTATTTTTATTATTATCAGGAAGTTGTTTATTAAAATTATCGATAGCAGTGGTTAATTTACTAAAATCTGTACTTATTCTTTTATCGATATTATTTATTTCAGAGGATGGTTTTTGACTTTCTTCTTTAAGTTGAGTTAATAATTTTCCATCTTCTTTGATATTTTCTGCAAAAGTTTTATAACTCTGATTTATATCACCATATAATTTTTGAAAATCAACAGAATTAACTGTTTTATTTGGTTGTTTAGTGTTATCTTCACCTTGAAGAGAATTAGATTTACATCCTGTTAATAATAAGGGCAAAAAAGAACCTAAAATAATTAATTTAATAATAACTTTTTTTTTCATAATATACTCCTAAAAAATAATTAAAATTGTAAAATACCTTTGTCAATTAACTGCCATTGATTCTTAATTTCTATCACTTTAGCTGTTTGTATAACTCGAAAACTTTTAGATAAATGTTCTTGATAATTTTCTAAATCAAAAATAGTTTTAATAGTTTTTAAATTAGTATTTATTTTAAAATTTGAGTCAGGTAATAAACAAAAACCACCACTTTTTAATTCCACTATTAAATAATCACTTTGATTTGATTCTTGAAATATTATCTCATTAACTTTATTCAGATAAATCTCTTCTAAGGTTTTTTTTGTAGTAGTCACTTTATAAGCATGATCAGCTAAAAAGCTATAATTTTGATAATATTGTTCAATCACATATTCTTCATAAGGATTAATTTCTACTACTTTATTTACTTCTAAATTATTACTATTTTTAGAATATGATTGCTCTTTATTATCAATAAATTCAGTGTGTGTAATAAGAGATGTATTATTTATATTAATCGGATAAATATCTTGATTTTGGGATGACAAATTAGTTAAAGAATCTTCAATAATTTCTTGTAAACTAACTTTAACTTCTGAGATAATTTGAGCTTTAAAACTATCAGATTCTCTGGGGAAATTCGTCAGGCTATCTAATTGTTTTTCTATATCAGAAAGTCTTGATTTTATATCAAATAACTCCTGCATAAAATTCGGTGATTCTTCCATTTGTTTTCTTAATTCATTTCTTTCTTTTCTATAATTTATTGCTCTAATATAAGCATCTTTAGCCCAAATTTCAGCGTATCGAATAATTTGCTCTGAAGAAAATTTTTGCACTCTTGAATATAAGGTTAAATTCCAATTACATCTTTTACACTGTGGTTGATTCTTAATATATTCAGTGCCACAAATTGGGCATTTATTCCGTTGATTAGAAAGCATAATTTTATCGGCTTTTGTTAATAGTATCCCCTTCAAATATTAAAATTTGTCCCTCGTTACTCAATACTGCTCGGTTAAGCTCCCCAGCCCCCAACTTTGGGGGAGTTAAACTTGATGAAAGTCCCCAGTATTGGAAAGGGGGCGAACAAAATAACTTAAGCGACTAACCAAACAGTATTGACTTACAACTTAATCTTTATAAGAATCTGCCCATCTTCTACCTAAAACATGAAGTAAAGATTTTAAACCCATAATGAAAGGTGTTTTTTCTCGAATAGTTTTCGCATCTCCTTTGATGTCTAATAATTCGTTTTCAAGATGATATTTAACCTCTTTCCACAATTCACTATTTTTATCTACCACTGCCTCCGCATTTTCATCACTTTTATCCATGGGTTTTTGGGGTTTATAATCAGATTTTGCTAAAGGTTGAATACTCTGAATTTTGAGCGACTGTAACCCCGCATGAAACTCATAAAGGAAGTTTTCCAGATGAGAAAGCTCTGGTATCTCAAATTTGGTAATATTACCTTCTAAATGAAGACGAGATTGCCAATCTTTATGCTCTTTATACTCTTCATCGTCATCTTGGTATTCTACATAAAAGTTTTCCCCCGCAATGGGTTCTAACTCCGTATTATCATTGACACCCATTAATTCTACTTCACTGAGTACTAAACCACAGGCTACCTCATGTTTCGGACGTGTGCTTAGTTGGGTTTTCTCTTGACTATCTTTAAATTCTGAGCCTTTACTTAGTATTAAACTCAATAGTTTATTAAAATCAGCGTTGTGATCATATTTACCTGTGGGAGAAAGCCAATGAAAGAAACGAGAAGCATTACCGCCAACATAAACAGGGGTTATCTGAGGTTTACTGTATTTCTTCTCTTGATACAAAGTTTTTAAAATTAAACCAACGTAATAATATAAACCAGCTACGCCGATGGCTGTAATAGTTATCAATCTTTGAAAATAAGCATCTTCATTTTTGTAAACTCGTTTTTTATTGAGCCATTCTTCTGCTTTATGCCGTAAAGAAACATCAATTTTTGTCATAATCGACATTTCGTTGGTTAAGCCCCAATTACCGCCAATAAACTCTTTCATTAGTTTTTCAGCATAGCGAGAATTCATGGCTAAAATTTCTGAAAAAATATTTCTCCCTGCGAATAAAACTGAGCATTGATAGACTATTCGGCGATTTTCCCAGATAGATATATCCGATGTACCGCCGCCAATATCAATACAAGTGGTACGAATTAAGGGTTGGTTTTCTTTATCATTGAAATATTGAGCTAAAGCTACGCTTTCTGTGCAAAAACGCTGAATATCATCAATTAATGGTGTGGAATAGTCAATCCCTGTTTTCGGGCTTAATTCTTCAGAAACATCTTGCCAATTACGATGAAAAGTTGTTTTGTTGATGTAGGAAAAAGCACTGGGATAGGAAATACACCATTCAATGACATTCATTCCCGATGACGTGGCGATAGCCGAAATATGTAAAGCTAAATGTCGTAAAAAGGCTTTAGAAAACTTAAGATTTGACCATTTTAAATCTAACTTAATCCATTGTTTATTAGGATCAAATTCCGCAGGATCTGGAATATAAATACGTCCGTCTAAAATTGGTTGCAGTTCATCTTGATTATTGCCGTTTTTAGTGGTGATGACGGTACATAATGGTAAAGGTTCATCTGATGGTAAAAATGTATCAGGGATAAAACTTTCAATCAAAGCAGGTAAACGAGTACCAATAGGACTTTCGGTGATATTTAATTGTAAATCTTTGTTAATATCCAGAGGAAAATCACCGCTATTCTCTCCTTTTACATAAACGTTAGTAAAAGAAGTACCAAAGTCCACCCCTACTCGCCATATACCTCGTGAGTTGATTTCAGGAGGCGTTGTCAATAAAATTAAACCAATGTTCTCATAACGGCTATTTTTACAAATAACATGGGTGGGTATTTTATCAAGGGTTGAAAGTTGATATGATCCAGTACCATTAGGATCTTTATAAGTTCGAGGTTGTTGAGTAGGATTAGGGAAATAAACTTGAAAAGTCTTATCGCCATAATCTCCATCGTAGTAAAAAGTATAGTAAGTTTTCCAGTTAGTGGCTCGAAAGTTAGGCCACACTGTTAATACGGGAATATATTTAATGGCGTTCTCTTCCTTGAGAATATACTCTTTTTGCAAACGATACCCTTGCAACTGTTTTTGATTACTGATACCAGATAAGGGAATAGAAAGAGTTAAGCGGATTCCTTGCCCATTAATGTTATTAAAAGGCTCTAATTCAATTTTGCTGACTAAATCTTCTGGGGTGAAGTAGTCTAATAAAATATCATTGAGAGGAATTAAAGGGGTTATTTTTTCACCGTTAAAAGTGATGGGTAATTTTGATTTTGGTACAATACCACCGGGTAAAGCGTCTTCTAAATCCAAAAATCCTAATTCTTCTAAAAATAAATCTTCGGAAGTAATCCAATTCACGTCATCCCAAACTAAGTTACCGTTTTTGAGATCTTCAACGTTTAAAGAAGCTAAAGTTTTATCTTGATGTACCCAAATATTCTGTTTCGGTTGCCCCCAAAAATCAGCTATTTTTTCGTCAATGATAATCAGAGGTTTTTGATTGGCGTTGATAGCACTGGGAATTACTCGCAAATTTGAGGGTTTCGGCGGAATTTTGATGGGATTATTGAGTAAAGTTAACGCTCCTCGGTTAATAGTTTCTCCGAAAAAGTTAGGGTTAGTGCTAAGGTTTAACGCAGGTAAGGTTTGATTATCTAATTGCAAATCATTGCGGAATGAGGCTATTAACCCCATCATTTTATTTACTGCTATGCGATTGCCATTAAAATCAATGAGTTTATTTTGGATATTTTCTAACCACCGCCATAATAATTCCTTTGATTCTTGGTTTAAATAAGGTTCAGGGCTAACTAACATCTTATTTTGCCACCACCGTAACCCCTCCCATTTTCCTTCTTCTGAGGGACAAATAAGGGTACTAGGGCTACTCATCCCCACAGCTTTACCATTCCACAAAAAAATGTAAATTTCTTCCCAAGGATTTTTTCCTTCTCTGGTGTAAACTGCGTTAATAGGTTCTGGCATGAGTTGATATAAGGCATCTCCAAAAGCCTCATATCGTTCTCTTTCTAAGTCTAAAAACTGGACTTTTAAGTTAAACCCTTCCACTTCTGCTAAGGCGATCGCCGCTAACATACCTCGCCACTGCCCCACCATAGAACCATGAATAGGGTGATTTTGGTCATAAAGAGCCATTTCTGTAATTAAAGGACGAGCCCAAATTGTCGGTACAGAGCTTACACTTTTAACTACGCCCGGGGCTTGATAATCTAAACTATCGGCGACATCCCTAAAAGCATTATCTCCTTTAGCTTCCCATTTGCCCGGTTGCCCTTTAGTAATATTGGTATCATCTTTTAATTTCGATAACAGTAAATCTGCCATAATTTTTCACCTCAATAATTAAAGTTTACAAGCAACATAAATCGCTTTTGCTAACCCCGTAACCCCTTGATTTGGTTCGCCGAATTTGCTTATATCTAAAGCTCCAAGGGTATTTTTCAACTCGACAGGAGTATCCTTGTCTAAGGTTTCTTTTCCTCTAGCATCATCAAAAAATAGATCAGAAAATTTATCATTACCCAACCGATTAGAATTGGCAAAATGTTCTCTGGCTTTGAATAGTTCAATTTTTTCATTATCACATTGATGAATATCGGCTAACCATCGCAAAAAGTCTTCACACCAGTTATTGATAATTTTTATCGCTTCCTGTTGAGATGTTTCGCTTAAATCAGGTAAATTTCTTCGAGCAGGCCCAATCATCATTCTCGGTGGCCCTTGAAAAAACTTATCAAACCAAGCAAAACCATCTAACTCTTTCACCCCTTTATTTTTCGCTCCTTCTAACTGTTTTTCAAAATCCCCTAACCAAATATAAGCAAAACGCACAGCGTTAATTAAATTACTTTTAATCGCATCAACGGAAGGAATATCATCCCATTTCAAGATACCTGCTTGATTACGACTAATAACGTGTACTCCTTTTTCTGGATTTTCACAGAAGAAATTACGGGCGGCTAAACCAGCGTAAAATTCCACAAAATGAGGGCGATTTATTTGGGTATCTTTACCAACACTAAATTCTCCTAATTTCTCAAAACTTTGATTGCCAATGAGATATTTTGTGTCAAATTGTTGAGCTTGTTCTCTGTAATATCTTAAAGCGGCTTCTGTGTTAAGTAAGAATAAATCTGAACTAGCGAAAACTTTTTCATCTGCCCCTGCCTTCGGAAAATTAAAGTAAGGTAAAGCAAAAATACACCCTATTTGTACGCTCTCTCTAACGCCGTCTCGTTCTAATTTATTAGAGATCAATCTCCCTATAGTGGGTAGTCCTGAAGCCCCTGTACCGCCGAAAATAGAGCCACATAAGAGAACTTTTGCCCCACTGCCACTACTCGCATCTCCTTCAATTTGATTGATAAACGATCGCCAAGGCTCTTCTTCTAACCGTTCTAAATTAATTTGAGTTATAATGCTAGAACCTATAGCTGGTCTGCCTCTGAACCCTACTTCCAAAGAAACTTGTCTTTCTTCTTCGGTATAAAGTACATCAAATAAATTTGCTAAGGGTTTATTGGTTTGTGTTAGAGTGTCGTAGGTAAAAAATGAGCCTAACTTTTTGTCAGTATTACTATTCGTAAAAGGTGACCAAACTCGATAAGATTCAATATCCGTAGTCATCCAAGGACATTCTTCATGTTTTCCTTTCAAGATTTGATAACATTGCCTATAAATATTTAAACTTGTTTGTACTCTTTGTAAGTTACCATTGGTTTCATCAGCATCGACAAACAAAATTCTTAACTTATTAGTCGGAATTAAGCCGATGGAAGCTAATTGAATAATCGCTTCGATACATTTTGCACCAGTGCCACCAATACCCACTACATAAAAACCCATTCTTTCCTCCTTTTTTGTTTTTTTTCTATTATATAGACATGAATTAAAAATTAAAAATAAGATTAACTACAATGTTTAAATAATTATTTATTTTTAGTTATTATTATGCCTAAATTATCAAAATTTATCACTCTCTACCAATAAGATCATTTACGATTCTTGCCCCCGGCACTAATCTTCTTCGATGTAGCCCCGGAGTACTGGTAACGGTAGGAAGCCAATATAATAGGAATAAAGAGTTAAATAAAAATAATCCCATCATGGAAATTAATGTTTCTTGAATTAAATTTCCTTTTTCATCTTGATTATTAAAATAAACACTAAGGCTAACGATAATCACCAACAAAAATAAACCAATATACCAGACTAATTTAAAAGAATTTGAATCTGATTCTTGATTTTTTAAGGTTAAAATATACCACAAAATTGTAAATCCAAAAGAAAATACAAAAACAATACCTGCTGCTAAAGTATATTGTTTAATCCAGTCGCTAAGAGGAATGCTTTTAATTACACCAAAAAACTTTTGGTCATACAAATAAGGTTGTAGCCACATCATAACAATCAGTCCTACTAAGCCACAACTAATAATTCTAATAATTTCTCCGACTTTCATTATTTTTAATCTCAATAATTAGATTTAGTGTTTATAAAAAAGTTGTTATACTTTAATATATATTAAACTCCAATCTTAATGTTAAAAAAAGAAATATAATTCAATATTTGTTCGACAACTTAAAATATATTGAAAATAAACCTATACAAAATTATCGTCAATTCATGGGTAACATCGGTAAAAATACCTTTAAATCTTTACTTTTTCTAATTTTTTCTTTATCTTTCTTAACCAGTTGTCAAAAAACTCCCGTAGAAACGTTATCTTGTATGACAGACTTAATACAAACTTCTACTCAAACTGACAATAACAGGAGTAATTTAGATATATCGGTTAATGTTGATGGTAGTAGTTCAATGGTAGGCTATGTTACTATTCCTAATAATAATTATATTAAAGCCTTGCAATTATTGGCTTCTGCCGTTATTGACACCAATAATAAAACTAATTTAGAATATAAACGCATTGGAGATGATAAAATTCTCACTCGCAATAATTTTGTCAACAATGCTACTTCTAAAAATTTTTATGATGGTAATGACAGTAATTATAAAGCAGTTTCAAGTCCTATTCATTCAGCGATACTGCCTCCTGTAAACGGGAAAGATAAATTAACTATAATCGTTACGGATTTAGAAGGAGATGATGGCGGGAAAATTGCTGAAGTTTTAGCACAAAATTACTTAAATAAAGATCCTCAAAATCAAGATTATACGGTAGGAATTTGGGCAGTAAAAAGTCAATTTAATGGTGTTATTTATAATCCAAATACGGGAAAAGCTAAATTTAACTATAGCACGGAAGGTAAAACCGAGGAGGCTTTTCGTCCTTTTTATGTGTTATTTATCGGTAAATATGAGCAAATTGCTAACTATTTTGATGAGTTAAAAACCTTAGATAAAGAAATTCAAAATAATAGTGAAATGTTTATTTTTCCTACTCAAAAAGTTTTAGTACAAAATATGATTAATTTAGGCAATCTTGATGAAAGAAAAAGTAAAAGTACATTACCAGAAAATAATTCTTTAGAGAGAGTTTTTGCCTTAGAAGATAATAACGTTATTGTTAGTGTTGAAAATCCTGATAATGAACCTTATGAATTATTAAGTATAGATAATATTGAACCTAAACTAACCCTTAATTATCAAGTTGCATTTCCCACAGTTGAGAAGATTAAAGGTGGTAATTATTCATTATCGATGGATGAAAATAATTTAAAAACTGACACTAAAGTATATACTTTTTCTTCTGATAATCAAGTAACAGAATCCACGGTAGAAAAATCAGAATCCGATAAAGAAACTGAAAATAAACCTCAAGAAGAAAAATCAGAATCCGATAAAGAAACTGAAAATAAACCTCAAGAAAAAACCCCAGAAAAAATCGATAATTTACCTCAAAATTCCTCTAATAAACAATTTTTTACACTCAATAATAATAACTCTTTAAAACAAGGTTTAGTAGTTAAAGACTTAAAGTTAGATAAAGAAAAAGAAACTTTACAATTTATCACAGATATTAATTTACAAAGTTTACCTAATTCTAATGTTTATTTATTTGAAGTTAACTTAATTTTAGATGATTTAATCGGATTAGATTGGTGGAATACTTGGAATGCAAATAATCAGAATAATGATGGTTCAAAAACACAAAATTTATCTATTTTTATGAATAAATTAAAGAATTTAAGTTTAGCAAATTTAAGTAATAGTGAAAATGATCCTGTTATCGGAAACTTTTGTTTTGCTATTCAAAAAAATTAAATTATAATCTAACATTATCAAAATAATAATTTAACTAAACTTATTAATAACGTAATAATGATTTATGGCTAATAATACTGAATTAGAAAAAATAATTACTTATGTACAAAAATTAGAAAAAAGAATAACTAAATTAGAATCAGAAAAAGCAGTAATTATTAACGGTAATTTAGCTAATAAATCACCAAAGTCTCTCGAAATTTCTTTGACTCAATTAATTGATTTTTATAACGATGTTTCTCATATTTTAGATGCCTATGCTGTAACGGTTTCTTTATCAGAGGAAAGTTATAGAAAGCAAACTGAAGGGAAAATAATTTTAAATCAAGTTAATAAAGGAAATTATTGGGTAATTTTACTAGAAAATGATGAAGGAAAAAACTATTATTTATTACCAAATGGTAATATTCAGTTAAAAATATATCGTTTAAAAACTATTAATTATTTATTCTTACTTCGAGGAGAAGAAAATAATAAAGAAGAAGAATTTACTTTAGTTAAACCAGCAATGTTAGAAATTTTGCCCAGTGGCAATGAATGGCAGATAAAACAAAAAGGAGAACTATTTTTAGGTAAAAAAACTGCTATAAAAAAAATAGTTTTAGGTTTACAAAATCTGACTAATAACGAAGATAAAATCCCAGCTAGTTTAGAACAATTATTAACTGTTTTAGAGAAATTAAATCAAGGTAATTCTCAATTAGCAAAAGACATTAAATTTTTAGATAATCGATTAAAAAAATTAGAACCAGCCTATGTTGAATATCTTAATTTATACTACGAAAATCCTGTTAAATTTGCTGAATCAGAAGGAGGATTTACTAAATTAAAATTAACAAAAGATACCGTTAAAAATTTTTTAGAAAATAAAATTAATAATATCAATTTAGAAGCTAATAGTCAAGGAGAATATATCTTAAAAAAAGTAAATAACGAAGAATTTTTATTTTTAGATCCTCAAATTATTTTTGATAAAATGACTTTAAAATTAGCAAATTATACTAAATTATTCATCGCCGATAATGAAATTCCTGTTGCTGTGTCTGCTAATAATATTCTGATCAAAAAACCAGCAAAGTTAAGAAAAAATGGTGATATATGGTTATTAATCGAATCAGGAGAAATTAGCTTTTAATAGTTGTATAATTTGTCAGATTTTATCAAAAAAGTAATAACTATAAGCAGAAATCTAAGATAAAATACTTAAAGAAAGAAAAAATATCAGGAAATCACCATTAATGAGAGATAAAATTACCATTCTCAAAGAAAATTTAGCGCGTACAATCGTAGGGAAAGAAGATGCGATAAAATTAGTAATAGTTGCCTTATTGAGTGGTGGTCATGCTTTACTAGAAGATGTACCCGGAGTGGGAAAAACCTTATTAGCCAAGTCTCTTGCTCGTTCAATTGATGGAAAATTTCAGCGTATTCAATGTACCCCTGATTTATTACCAAGTGATGTTACAGGTACAAACATATGGAATCCTAGCACTAGAGAATTTGAATTTTTATCAGGACCGGCTTTTGCTAATATATTATTAACCGATGAAATTAATCGAGCAACACCTCGTACTCAATCATCGTTGTTAGAAGTAATGGAAGAAAAACAAATCACCGTTGACGGTGTCGCTAGATTTGTACCTTCACCTTTTTTTGTCATCGCTACTCAAAACCCCATTGAATATCAAGGTACATTTCCCCTTCCTGAAGCACAAATGGATCGTTTTGCTATATCTTTAAGTTTAGGTTATCCTTCCTTTGAAGAAGAGTTGCAAATGTTGGAAAAGCAATTAAATTCTACCTCCATTAATGAGCTTTCTCCTTGTATTACTTTAGCCGAGGTTATGGATTTACAAACACAGGTTTCACAAGTAAAAGTAGCTCCCGAAATACAAAAATATATAGTTAATCTAATTACCGCTTCCCGTAATGATGATGATATTACTTTAGGAGTTAGCCCTCGTGGTACATCAATATTGCAAAAAACCAGTCAAGCATTAGCATTTTTAGAGGGTAGAGATTATGTGATTCCTGATGACATCAAATTTTTAGCGCCAAATGTCTTATCTCATCGTCTTATTCCCTCTGGTGGTAGAAATGCGAAAGTAATCGTTGCTCGTTTATTAAATACCGTGGCGGTAGAATAATTAAGCACTCTTGAATTAATTACTATAATAGGTCATGAAAATTGATTAAGGTTAAAAATGAATAAAAGAGCTTGGATTACCATTATTATTAGCTTTATTCTTAGCTGGAGTATCGTTATCGGCTGGAGTGCGTCTCGTAGTTTTGATTCTATGGCGATGGCATCTGTAGATAAAGCCACGGGAAATTTTAAAATTGGGGAAGATTTATATGTAGAAAATTGTGCAACTTGTCATATACCTATTCCACCGTCAGTTTTACCTCAAGAAACATGGCAAGAAATTTTAGAAACTCCCACAAATCATTATGGAACAAAAGTTGAGGGTTTGACTGGTTTTACTCAAAGATTAATGTGGCAATATTTACAAAATTATTCAAGACAATTATTAAAAGACGAAATTAAACCAAAATATATGGCACAATCTCGTTATTTTTTCGCACTTCATCCCCAAATAAATTTTTCTTCTACTATTACTATTAATAGCTGTATTGAATGTCATTCTCAAGGTCAAAATTTTGATTATAGTTACAACGAATAAGATATTAAAAATTATAATATTTTCAATACATTTTCAATTATTTTTGGAATTAATAAAAACTTTTTTTAGGGCAAAATTAGCAACAGGAATCAATCATTGATAAAAATAAATAGTTAAGGCTTAATATATACATTTATTTCTATCTTCTATTTCCTGAAAATTTGATGCTTTACTCAGCTATTAATCTGTTTATAATAGTTAACATAACTTTATAAAACATAACATTAATGATTATTGCTAAGGATTCCATTCATTATGTCAACGCCTTAGAAGGTAACTATTGGCAATGGCGCGAACAAAAAATATACTATGTACAAGCAGGAAATTGTGATGATGATAAACCAACTTTATTATTAGTACATGGTTTTGGTGCATCTACTGACCATTGGCGCAAAAATATTCATCAGTTACAAGAAAACTTTTCCGTGTGGGCTATTGATATGTTAGGATTTGGCAGATCTAGTAAACCGTCATGGGAATATACGGGTAATCTTTGGCGTGAACAACTAAACGACTTTATCACAGAAGTAATTAAGCAACCAACCATTATTGCTGGAAATTCTTTAGGTGGTTACGCTTGTTTATGTACGGCGGCGGAGTATCATCACAATGTTAAAGGGGTTATTTTACTTAATAGTGCTGGCCCTTTTTCTGATACTGTAACCAAAAAAACTACTTTTGTTCAAAAAATTAGCGGTTGGTTATTAAAACAAGATTGGATTACTTATCTTTTGTTTCAGCGATTACGCAACAAAAAAAATATTCGCAAAACTCTCGAAAAAGTCTATTTAGATTCTACTGCCATTACCGATCAATTAGTTGAAGATATTTATCGCCCTTCCTGTGATGATGGTGCATTACAAGTATTTAGTTCTGTATTTAAAAGTCCTCAAGGAGAAAAAATTGATCAATTATTACAGAAAATGAACTGTCCTTTACTTAATATTTGGGGAGAAGCTGATCCTTGGATGCGATCGCAAGAAAGAGGAGAAAAGTTTAAAAAACATTATAGTAATTTAACTCAAGTATATGTTAAAGCTGGTCATTGTCCCCATGATGAAATACCTGAAGAAATTAATGGTTTAATTACGAGTTGGGTAACAGAAAAATTAGGATAAAAATATTTTAATTTATAAACATTGTAGCTGATGTTTCAGAAAATATTTTCCTGATTTACTACTATAAAATAATAAATCTGTTAAAGTTTTAAGTGCTAAAGAATTTTGAATTTCTGAGTTAATTTCGATACTCAAAGATTCATGAGATTGAGATAGCAATAAAAACTTATCTAAATAGTCCTTAACTATACCATAATAATAGTTAGTATTTTCTGAACTATCAATTTGTTCTAATAAAGAACAAGCTCTTCTGATTAATTCATCATTTTTTTGTAAAAGTTCTGCTAAATATTCTATCAAAATATCTAACTCAGATTTACTAATAGGAATAACCGTTGATTCTAACTTAATTCCTAATGCTAAAATTCCTAAATAAATTAGTTTTATTCTATGGGGAGTATTGTTAACTTTTTCCACATCAATTAAGTTTTCTTGTTCTTCTAACATAAGATAAAATATTATTAATATTAATAGGAATAATGAAGCAAATAAGTCTTAATTTACCTGAAAATCTTTCATCTATAATTGTAAAACACAATACCATTAATGGTTATATTTATGACAACTTATCTTCTACAAATGATCAAATATGGCAATTAAGGCAAGAAAATATTATGCCTCCTTTTTTCGTTATTGCCAAACAACAAACCGCAGGAAAAGGGCAACGGGGTAATATTTGGCGATCGCCATTAGGAGGGTTGTATTTAAGTATGATATTAGAAATTAACTTATCGATAGAATTTATTAATCATTTAACCTTATTTAGTGTTTATGGTATTGTGAAAGAATTAAGAACATATAAGATTCCCGTACAAATAAAATGGCTTAATGACTTAATTTTAGAAGGTAAAAAATTAGGGGGAATTTTGTGTGAAACCAGAAGCGAAGGAAAGATAATCAAAGAAGTAGTAATGGGAGTCGGAATAAATTATAAAAACGAAATTTATAATAATAGTATTAGCTTAAACAATTACTATCAAAAAACGAATAAAGTTACCATAAAATCTGCTAATAATTTAGCCACAATAATAATTTTAGGTATTCTGAAAGGTTATCAAGAATATCTTGATTTAGGTATTAATCATCTTGTAAATAATTATAATAAGTTAATGTATAATTTCCAAGATAAAGTGACAATAGAACAAATAAAAGGAGAAATTTCAGGGATTAATTCTCAAGGACATTTACAAGTAAAAATAACCTCCTTAGGTGCTAGTAGTAAAATGAGTTTTTCTCCTCAGAATTATAGTATTTCTTACGATAAATTAACCCAAAACTACTACCAATTAACCGAAAAAAATAGATAAAAATAAGTCCTTTTGAATTGATATAGCAATCCTATTTGACTCCTAAGAAAATAATCAGTTAAATTCCCCCAAAATTGGGGGCAAGGGGGCGAAATTTTACCAACAATTTTAGAGTACGATACCTAAAAATCTCCGTGATTAACCATCGCACTACCTAATTTTTCCATAACTTCAGTAACGGAAATAGCGCCTAATTCCCCAGAAGCACGAGTGCGAATATTGAGAGTATTATTTTCAACCTCATTACCGCCAACCACAGCCATAACAGGAATTTTCTGCTTCTCACCGTTGCGAATCATCTTACCTAACCTTTCGTTACTGTTATCGACTTCCGCACGAATACCAGCGAGTAACATTTTTTGACAAACATCTTGACAGTACCCCGAAAAATCATCATTAACAGGCATTAAACGCACTTGAACGGGTGCTAACCACAGTGGGAAGTCCCCCGCATATTCTTCAATTAAGATGCCAATAAGACGCTCTAAAGAGCCAAAGGGCGCACGATGAATCATAATTGGACGTTGACGAGTACCATCGGGAGCGGTATATTCTAAGTCGAAACGTTCAGGTAAATTGTAATCAACTTGAACTGTACCGAGTTGCCATTCTCTTTCTAAAGCATCTTGAAAAATAAAATCTAATTTTGGCCCATAAAAAGCCGCTTCTCCCTTAGCCTCAAAATAATCCATTTTTTTGATTTTCAGGGCGTGACGAATAGCATTTTCAGCCTTTTCCCAACCTTCATCACTACCAATATATTTATCAGATTCAGGATCACGAGTACTAACACGAGTTTTAAAATTACTCAGTTTTAAACTGTTAAATACCGTTAAAATTAAGTCAATAACACTAATAAACTCCTCTTCTAATTGATCAGGTGTTACAAATAAATGGGAATCATCTTGAGTAAAGCCTCTAACCCTTGTTAAACCGCCTAACTCTCCAGATTGTTCATAACGATATACCGTGCCAAATTCCGCTAAACGCATAGGTAAATCACGATAAGAGCGCAACTCACTTTTATAAATTTGAGTATGAAAAGGGCAATTCATCGGCTTTAAAGCAAAACCAACTTCTTTTTCTGCTTCCTCACCGTTATCAGCCATCATGGGAAACATATCTTCTTTGTAGTTTTGCCAATGACCAGAAATTTTAAATAAATCAACCCTAGCGATGTGAGGTGTAATTACTTCTAAATAACCGCGCTTAGTTTGTTCTTTTTTCAAAAAATCCATTAAAGTTGAACGAATTAAAGTACCTTTTGGTGTCCAAAGTGGCAAACCTGGCCCCACTAAATCAGAGAATATAAATAAACCCAATTCTTTTCCTAGTTTACGATGATCTCGTTTTAAGGCTTCTTCCTTCCGTCTTTTATATTCTGCTAATTGTTCGGGAGTTTCCCATGCCGTACCGTATAATCGTTGTAACTGTTTATTATTAGAATCACCACGCCAGTAAGCTCCTGCAATACTTTCTAATTCAATAGCTTTTGGATTTAAGTCTGCGGTGGTGTCAACGTGAGGACCTGCGCATAAATCCCACCATTCTTCGGCTAAATGATAAATTGTAATGGTATCATCCTTAATTCCGTCTAAAATTTCTAATTTATAAGGTTCATGAATACTCTTGATCCTCATTTGAGCTTCTTCTCTACTGACAACTTCTCGAATTACAGGCAATTTACGATTAATAATTTTAATCATTTCTTTCTTAATCACCTTCAAATCCTTTTCTGTTAAAGGTTCTGACAAATCAAAGTCATAATAAAAACCGTTTTCTGTCCAAGGACCAATGGTTACTTGTGCATTAGGATATAATTTTTGTACCGCCATCGCCATCACATGGGAAGTGGTATGACGAATTTTCTTTAAGTTTTCAGATTCACTGGTGCGAGGTAGTTTAATAGATTGATTTGACATAAAAATAAATATAATGCTCGATGCTTATAGATGATGATCTTACAACAGTTAGGAACTGCTTTTTGATTGTAAAAACTTTATAATTGAAAATTGAATAAAAAAATCCCCCTTATTAATATAATTCAGGGAGATAAAAGACTAAATTTTGAGCAAGAGTTAGACAAAACTCATGGTATTTGTAATCCGTTTCATGGCTTCAATGACATTTTCACGACTATTAAAAGCGCTCAGACGAAAATAACCTTCTCCTGCTGCACCAAAACCAGATCCAGGCGTACCAACTACGTTAACATTATGTAATAACTTATCGAAGAAATCCCAACTGGATAAACCATCTGGAGTTTTTACCCACACATAAGGCGCATTAACTCCACCATAAACTTTTAACCCTGATGAAGTTAATTCTTCTCTGATAATTTGGGCATTTTCTAAATAAAATTTGACTAATTCCGCAATCTGTACTTTTCCTTCTTCCGAATAAACCGCTTCTGCACCTCTTTGTACAATATAAGACACACCATTAAACTTAGTACAGTGACGACGATTCCACAGTTTCCAAATTTCTACTTTTGTGCCGTCTTCCGCTTTTCCTGTTAAATTTTTGGGGATTACGGTTAAAGCGCAACGTGTACCCGTAAACCCAGCATTTTTGGAAAATGAGCGAAATTCGATGGCACAATCTTTCGCCCCTTCAATTTCATAGATAGAATGAGGTAAACTAGGATCAGTAATAAACGCTTCATAGGCAGCATCAAACAAAATAATCGCTTCATGTTTTTTCGCATATTCTACCCATGACTGCAAATATTCTCTTGTGGCGATCGCCCCTGTGGGGTTGTTAGGAAAACAAAGGTAAATCAAATCAACTGCTTCGGTAGGTAATTCGGCGGTAAAATTATTTTCTGCGGTAATAGGAAGATAAACCAAACCTTCATATTCTCCTTTTTCGTTGACATCCCCAGTGTTTCCTGCCATAACGTTAGTATCCACATACACGGGGTAAACAGGGTCAGTAACGGCGATTTTGTTGTTTTTGCCAAAAATGTCAAGAATATTGCCTGTATCGCACTTAGAACCATCGGAGATAAAGATTTCATCGGCAGATATATCACACCCTCTACCTTGAAAATCATGTTGGGCTATTTTTTCCCTTAACCAACCATAACCCTGCTCAGGCCCGTAACCTTTAAAATTACTGCGATCGCCCATATCTTCCACAGCTTTAACCATAGCATCACGACAGGCTTTTGGTAAAGGTTCGGTAACATCACCAATACCTAATCTGATAATATTAGCATTGGGGTTTTCTTGGGCAAAAACATTAACTCGTCTTGCGATTTCTGGGAATAAGTAACCAGCTTTTAATTTTAAGTAATTATCGTTAATTCTAGCCATTATGAATATTTGTTAAGATTATTTTCATTAGTTTATCATTTGAGCGGAGGATGTTCTCCTATAGGGTACAAAATTTGACGTAAATTAACTAAACCTTCTCTATTTAAGTGCAAAATCGTTACTGTTACTCTACCCATAGGAGTTAATCCGATGATTAAATCATAATTATTATTCCATCTAAAATGATCTCGCCAATTATTTTTTCTAGGATGATATAAAGAGACAAATTGATCACTTAATTGATCATATCCTTCAGTTTTATTATATTTATGATTATTGCAACCCTGACAAGCTAAAGCTAAATTATCTAAATTATTTTTACCTCCTTTACTAATAGGTAAAATATGCTCTATGGAAAATTTTTGAGTGGCAAATTTTTCTTGACTAATACAATACTCACAACAATTTTTTGCTCTTAATCTAACGCTATTTTTAAATTCTTCAGTAAGTTTATAATCCTTCATTATTAGTTGGTTTAATTCCTAAATCTTCAATTAAATGACTAAGTGAGCATTGCCGTAAAGTTGCTAATTCAGTTAGATTTTTCAAGCGTTTCCATTGATATTTTTCAAATATATCCGTTAAATTTAATAATTCTTGGTATTCATTTTCTGTTAAATTTTCCGCTTCTTTTTTTTTGATCAATATTTCGTAACTTTGTTTAATTTTATCATCTACATCTTGGTTTATTTTTAATAATAAATTAGCTTCTTTTTTTGATAAATTAGGAGTAATTTGTTTCGCCCTAAAAGCAATAACATTCTGGGTAAATTCTTCTAATTCTGTCATCGTTAATTGTTTAACTGCTTGAAATAAATCTTCTTGAGATAATTGAGCTTCTAGTTTAATTTTTGGCATATTTGACTAGATTATTTTAAATTTTCTTTTAGTATATAATAAGTTTAATTGAATTGCCTATTGTCTATTGTTACAATATTATAGTTTTATCAAAAATTTTGGTATTTTTATTTATTCCATGATTAACAACTCGTTATTGATAGCTCTTGCCATCGCCCTATGCTCCATAATATGGGTAGAATTAGTCAGAGACTACTACCATTATTTAGCCCATATTTGGACACCTTTATCTCGTTTACACTCATGGCATCACCGAGTCTTTAAACCAGATTTATCCGTTAACAGTGTGGAAATTTATCGTCAAGCCCATTGGTATAATGACGTACCAGAATCTTTAGTTATGCTACTATTTAGCATCGGTTTTGCTTTATTATTCATCTCTCAAGGATGGATTTCACCAAACTATCAATGGTTAGCATGGTTAGGGTCACTTTATACCCTATCATTTACTGGTAGTGCCATCGCCCGAGGTTTAGGAGTACCCTATGCAGACGAAATTACCGACGCTACCCATCGTCAAGGAGATTTTACCACTATTCCCGCTCATTGGTTCGTAAATCGTAGTTATCATTGGCGACACCATTTCGATGATCAAAATGCTTATTTTTGCGGTACATTTACTATAGTTGATCGCATCATGGGTACAGCATTATCTTTAAAAGGAAAAAAAATCGCCGTTACGGGGGCAAATGGTACTCTAGGACAAGCATTAATCAAACAATTATATTTAAAAGGGGCAAAAGTTACCGCCTTAACATCTCAAAATCAAGAATTATTTATTAACGTTAAAAATGAGCAAATTCCCATTAAAACCTTTTCATGGCAAGTGGGAGAAGAATCTAATTTAACTAATATATTTGAAAAAATTGATATATTAATTCTCAATCACGGCATTAACGTTTATGGAGAAAAAACCGCCGAAGCCATTGAAAAATCTTACGAAATAAATGCTTTTTCAGGTTGGCGAATGATGGAATTATTTTTAAAAACTGTTAAGAATAATCAGGATAAAGCCACAAAAGAAATCTGGGTAAATACTTCCGAAGCTGAAGTAAATCCTGCTTTTAGTCCTCTCTATGAAATTAGTAAGCGTACAATGGGGGATTTAGTAACCTTAAAAAGAGTTAATTCTCCCATAATTATTCGCAAATTAATACTAGGTCCTTTCAAGAGTAAACTTAACCCTATGGGCGTTATGTCAGGGGATTGGGTAGCCAAGCAAATTGTTAATTTAGTCATCAGAGATTTTCGTGATATTATAGTAACAATAAATCCTTTTACTTATCTTATTTTTCCTTTCAAAGAATGGCTAATGTTAAGTTATTGTAAAGTTCTAACTAAGTAATTTCCCCCCTTGACAAAAAAATATAATAAAAGATACTATTAGGGCATATAATGACGGTATTAAATTCAGAGTAACTAAAATAAAGTTTAACTTAAATTTAGTATTCCCTTTGACAGAAATAACTGTTATTATTCCCTTTAAATAGTAGGTGACACTACTAAGCGGTGAAATCCATCGCAACTAAAAAAGAAACTTAATCTATTAAGTACTTTTAGACAAAAAAAATCACTCAAAATCGTTAATTAGATTATGTGAGTGTTAATTATCGTTAATCCTTAACCAACAAAACAAAAGAATAAATGTCTAACCAATCCTTTTTCAAAAATAAATTAGCAGTAGGAGTAATGACTCTTGGTTTAGCTACCACTGCTTCTTTATTAGCTCCAAATTCTGCCGAGGCTGTAAACCTCAAATTTAATGTAAATGGTACTTATGCCGCAGGTGGAGCTATTACTGGTAGTTTTTTCTATGATGGTACTAATTATTCTAATTGGAATTTAACAAGTACCTCTACCACTTTAGCTCCAGCCACTGCACCCCTAGCTAATCCCTTTACTTATACAACCACCAATGCGGAAATAAATACTGTAATACCTTCTAGTGGTACTAAATTTTATATCAGTTCTCCTGATAGTACAGCATTTCCTTACAGAGATTTAGTCTTTGTATTTAATAATAGTTTAAATACCCTTCTTAATGTAGGTGATTCGACTACTTTAGTCGCTAATAATCGTAACCCATTAGCCGCTTCTTATGAACAATATGGTTCTAATGGACAAACCTTAACAGCTGCTATTGCTGGTGGTACAGTTACAGTTGCTGCCGTTCCTGAACCTTTAACTATCTTAGGTACTTTAGTTGCTGGTGGTATTGGTGTAGGTATGAAAAGAAAAAAACAACAATTACAAAAAGAAACCGTTTAATTGATTAGTTAATTCTTTTTTCACATCAAATATCCAATTACAATTAATTATTACTAAGTACATATTCAGTACTAATCGAAATACGGGAGACTTAAAAGACAAAAATGTCAAAGTTTCCTCTTTTTTTTGGGGATAAATAGGTGAAGAATTGCCCCTTAATCCCCAAGTTTGGGGAAAATAATAATTTTTAAAACTCCGTAGTAATAATCTGTTTTAGTGCTGATTCAAGGTTAGGATAAAGAAAATTATAATTCATTAATTCTGTAGTTTTTTGTGGTAACACTTTTTGCCCTTCTAAAACTACTTTTGCACCATCCCCTAACAGTAATTCTAAAGCAAAACTCGGTACAGGTAGCCATGATGGGCGTTTTAGAATACTTCCTAGAGTTTCACATAATTTATTCATGGTGACAGGATAAGGTGCAGTGGCGTTAAAAGTACCATGAATGTTATTATCTTTTAAACTTTGAATGATCATCTCTACTACGTCATCTCGATGAATCCATGAAAACCACTGTTTACCTCCACCAATAGGGCCTCCAGCAAAGATCTTAAAAGGTGGTATCATTTTAGCTAAAGCGCCACCATTGCCCAAAACGATACCAAAACGTAAAATTACTAATCTTATTCCTATTTCTGTTACTTTGTTGGCTTCCCCTTCCCATGCTTGACACACTTGCGCTAAAAAATCTTCCCCTGCTGGACTAATTTCTGTATAAGTTTCTGTTTCACTCGTACCATAAAAACCAATGGCTGAAGCGTTAATTAATACTTGGGGTTTTTGATTAGATTTAGCTATGGCATCCACAATAATTCTTGTGCCTAACTGCCTACTATCAAGAATTTCCTGCTTATAACTATCACTCCATCTTTCCGCAATAGGTGCCCCGGCAAGGTTAATAACGGCATCACAACCATCAATTTTATTTTGCCAAATTCCTTCTTGTTTCGGAGTATAGTTAATAAATTCTAAATTCGAGTAAATAGCAGGGGAAAAAACGGATTTAGCTTTATCAACATTACGGGTTAAAATAATAATTTGATTGTCTTTGGCTAATTTTTCTACTAATTTTGTACCGATAAAACCTGTTGCACCAGTAATCGCTATTTTCATTAATTTTTATCTTTTATAGTTAATATTAAATTACTATTCTACCAATAATTAATTTTTAAGGAAATATTATCTAATTATTAATTATGGTAACTTTACCTTGAGAATTACGAGGTATTTCTGTTACTTTTTCCCAAACTTTTGGTATTTTATAATTAGCAATTTGAGATACAAGTTTTGCTTTTATATCTTCTGTTTTAATACTACTATTAAGAGGTACATAAAAAGCAGTAATAATTTCTCCCCAATAATCATTTTTTTGCCCTATTATATAAACATCTTTTACTAAGTTAGTCGCTAAAATTGCCCTTTCAATTTCTAAAGGAAAAATATTTTCACCCCCCGTAATTATTTTCTGACTATTACGCCCTAAAATATATAAATAACCTTTTTTATCTACATAACCAACATCATCGGTAATAAAAATATCTATAGTTTTAACATGAGGATAATAACCTTTAAATAAAGAAGTTGATTTTATCTTAATAATACTGTCTTTTTTCTCGTTAACAATAACTTGAGCATGGGGTAAAATTTGACCATTATTATAGTTATTCTCTTGAATTTCTTGGGGTTTTAAGATACTAATACCTGAAGCAGTTTCTGTCATACCATAAGTTAAAGCTAAAGGAATATTATGTTTATTTGCTAATAGTATTTGATGAGGATAAATAGACGCACCACCAACTAAAATAGTTTTAAATTTTGTTAAATATTGAGGGTTATTATCGAGAAAAAATTGTAGTTGAGTAGGCACTAAAGAGATAAAATAATCTTGATAATCTTCAATAATTTCTAAGTTATTTTTGACATTTTGAAAACTATTAATAACTAACTTTCCTTCAGTAATAAAACTGCGTATAACCTGCATTAAACCACTAACATGATAAAGGGGTAAACAGCAGTAAGAATTAATAGATAAATTACCAAAATATTGATAAAAACCCATAGCCGAAGCTGTTAGAGTTTCCCATGTATGAATAGCAAATTTAATTTTACCCGATGTACCGCCAGTAGGAATCATAATTCCCGTAAAACTGGGTGAATTTTGATTAATAGAAGAAAAATTATAATTAATGTTACCAAAAATAATATCTGGTTTAACTATCTTCTCTATTTGTTGCCATTCTCTTATCTGCCAATGAGGATTAATTAAAAAGACACAACTATTAGTAATAATACTAGCGAAAAAAGCAGCAATAAACTTATAAGATTCTGTTTCAGCAATAAAAATAATTGGTTTTATCTTAATGTCATTATAGCAATTAATTTTAGTTATATAATCTGTTATTAATTTTTCTAAATTTTCTGATTTATAGTTAAATATCCATTGAGTATTTAATAATTTTAACTGTGATAATATAGATAATTTATTATTCATTAAAATCACTGTAATGCTCTAAGATAATCAATAGCAGCATCTAATTTAGAAGGATAAGATAAGGCAAATTGTTCAAACCAAAAACCTTCATCGGAATAAGAATCTAAATTTTTTAACCAAATTTCTGCTTTTCTTCTTAATTGTTTTTCTTGTCTTTGTTTTTCTAATTCTTTTTGTCTAATCTCTTCTAAATTATCTACTTTTTTATGCTGTTTTATTTCTGACTGTTTTTGACTAAAATTTTTAGCTATATCTTGTAAAGATGATTCAGCAATAGACGATTGTTTATCAGATTTTTTGACAGATTTTTGTTGTTGAAATTTAGCTTGAATATCCGTTAATAAATCCTGTGAAGTATCACTTTTTTTCCCAGTGGTAGATTTTTGTTGTTGAAATTTAGCTTGAATATCTGTTAATAAATCCTGTGAAGTATCGCTTTTTTTTGCAGTGGTAGATTTTTGTTGCTGAAATTTAGCTTGAATATCCGTTAATAAATCCTGTGAAGTATCGCTTTTTTTTGCAGTGGTAGATTTTTGTTGTTGAAATTTAGCTTGAATATCTGTTAATAAATCCTGTGAAGTATCGCTTTTTTTTGCAGTGGTAGATTTTTGTTGCTGAAATTTAGCTTCAATATCTGTTAATAAATCAGGATGTTTTTTTTCTTGTTTCTTAGATTGTTTAGTATTTTCTATCTCCGATAAGAAAGAGTCTATATTATCTTTATTTTCTTTATTCATCACTGGCTGACAATAAATATTAATAGTGTTGTTAACAGTATTTTTATCTTGCTGTTTTTCTTGATACTTATTTTCAATTTGAGCAAAAATATCATCTATATTACCCATAGCTAAAATTAGGTATATAACATTTTAATTATAACATTTTTTTGACAAATTTTAGGGTAGATAGTTAATAAAAAAAAGTATTTATTCTACCCCATCTAAAACCTAAGCAGCTATATCTAGTATAGATTGTAAGGTTTGCCAACGGAAATAACGCTCTCCACCAAGTTCTAAAACTACTTTAATTTTAGGTTGTTGTTTTGTTAAACTAATTAAATACTCTTTTTCTTGATTAGAAAGGACAAAACCTTCAATAATCCATAACACTAAACCTTTAGAAGAAACTGGTAAATTTTCTAGTTGAGAAAGGGCGATAGGAGGAATAAAATAAGTAGGGCCGACTGCACCTTCTTGATCAATATTTTTTTTACCTAAATGGGCAGGGCGTACTCCATGAATACCTGTTAAATAAGAACTTAAATCACCTAATCCCCTAGCCGAAAAATTAATAGTATGATAACCTGATGTGCGTAATCTTCTTTGATAACGTCCTTCAAAACCCCCTTCAAGAGGTGCATATACAGCTAAAATGCTTGATTTTTCTAAATCTCGAATAAAACTTTTTCCTGTAGTTAATAATGGCATAATTTTTTTATGGTTACTAATAATATCCATCTCAATTTCTTTGATTATAATAGGACAAGGGTGAATCTGATCCAGTTAACCTCAAAGCTAGTAAGATAGTTAAATAATTATAAAACTTACGCACTTGTCTCCTTTATCCCCAAGTTTGGGAGTAAGTTCAATTGAACTCCCGAAAAATTAGACTAAAAGGCTGAATTAACTTTTTTTTCTAGTAAAAATTCTTATAATAATAACAGTTAATTAATTTGTGTGTGATGAGGAATAAATATTTTGAATGAATTAAGAGCTGTGTTAGAATTAGCCACAGAAGAAGAATTGCAACAAGTTACTCAAATTCTGTTTTGTCGAAAATTCAATCCCATTGATTATTTACACACACCAAACCCTTTAGATGTCCAAAGTCAAGATTTGCAAAGGTGGCTAGATTCCATTGAAAAGCGTTTTCGTTTTTTAGGTGCTGATGGTGTTACTGTGTTGCGTCGTCAAACTGATGGAGTTTCTTATCGAAATATTTTGATTCAGGTGTGTCGTTATCTTAAAATACCCTACTCTCAACAAATGACCACTATTGATATTGAGGGGGAAATTTTCTTAAATTTATTACAAAAAGCATGGCATAAATTACCGCCATCCCAACAACAATCTCTTAAAAGTAAGGTTATTTCTTCTCTAGCCGATTCCACAAATCCTGAACCCTTGCCCTTAAGTTTGCAACATGATCCTGTTAAAATTTTATTGCAGGGTAGCAGTGTTGTAGCTGTAAGTTCCATTTTAAAACCTTGGTTACTACAAAAAATTGCCCAACAATTTGCATTACATTTCGCTACCTATCAAGTTGCTAAAACAACTATTATTAACGGTAGTATCGCTACGGCTACTCAATTGCAAAATCATTTTACTCTACAAATGGCTAAACGAGGTATGGCTATAAGTACCGCTCGATATACTGCTGTAAGAAGTATCTTTACTTTTTTAGGTCCTGTATTATGGGGATATTTTCTTGCAGATTTAGGTTGGAGAGCGATCGCCACTAATTATACAAGAATTATACCTGTAATTTTTACTTTAGCTCAAATTCGTCTAACCCGTAGCGATGATTGGCAAGTGATGGCTTATTAAAACACTTCACAGATTTATTTACCCACAGAATCTAAATTTAGAGTGAGTAATACCCAGAAACCACCAAAGATAGTGTTTAAACCCACATTCCGCATATTTCAAAGGATTACTAAAACTGATACAAGAAAAGCGTTGTTTAATTATGTAACCTTACAAAAAAAAAGAAAGTCAAAAAAGACTCTAAGCTATGTATAATAAAGATTGTAGCGAGTATTTTATCAAGACACTACCGTGTAAAATAGCGACACTTAATTATTGAATGTACACCAATACTGTTTGGTTAGTAGCTTAAGTTATTTTGTTCGCCTTTTCCAATAATGGGGAGGGGACTTCTACCAAGTTTAACTCCCCCAAAGTTGGGGGCTGGGGGGCTTAACCGAGCAGTATTATGACTTACCCTGTCTGACACCACTGTTTAGCAAAAGCTATATTTGATATTGGTTGGGGAACTTTTGTCAATTACTTAGACTACAAACTCAAAGAAAAAAGTCCTACACCATCAATCTTTGATTTTAGTGTTGGGTAGTTCACTAAATTAACTGCGTAACTCTACCGCAAATTGTTTAGTTAAAGTATCTCGAATTTTGTTATGAATAGGATCAACATCGCTATCTTTAAGAGTACCATCAGGGGATTTATATACCAAATTAAAGGCTAAACTACGTTTATTTTCTTCCACATTTTGCCCTTTATATTCGTCAAATAATGTGACATCCACTAAAGTTTTACCTCCAGCTTTGCGCATAGCGTTGGTAATTTCAGCTACAGTGAGATTACTTGAGGCAAAGAAAGCTAAATCACGAGCAACAGAGGGATAGCTAGAATAAGGTTTAAAAGTAGGGGTTTTTAAGTATTTTTGACTTAAATAAGCAATTAAAGGCTCTAGTTTTAACTCAAATACATAAACACTATCAGGCAAATCTTTCTCTTGTCGTAATTGAGGGTGAATTTGTCCAAAAATGCCAATTTTAGTCTTATTTAACCATAAACTAGCAGTACGCCCTGGATGTAAACGATTATCTTCAGAATCGGCTTGATAGGTAATTGGTGCTTTTAAATTGTTAAATAAACTCTCTAAAATACCTTTGGCTTGATACCATGTTATGGGTTGTGGTTTACCGCCGACAGTCCAGATACCATCGCTATATAAATTACCGCCTATAATGCCCCCTAGAGCGTCACCTTCACGCTTTTCACCATTTTCTAGCCAAAAAACTCGTCCCATTTCAAAACCTTTTAAATAGCCATTTCCTTGGGCTTGGTTATATTCAAAGGCATTAATTAAACCATCAATTAAGTTACTGCGAAGGGCAGAATATTCACTAAATAAGGGATTAGCAATTTTTATTTGTGCTTTTTCAGGGGAAACTAAGGAATATTGCACTAATTCTGTTAAGCCTAAACCTCTTAAATTGGCGCTGATTTGTCGTTGAATTTGCACCTGTGAGGATAAATAACCTACTTGGGATTGAGAAGGTAAAGTATCGATAAAATGATCATAACCGTAAAGTCTCGCTACTTCTTCAATTAAGTCAATTTCTCTTTCTAAATCACGATAGCGATAATTTGGCACGGTGACAAGCCAAACTAAAGGAGATTGGGTTTTTACTTCTAATTGACAACCTAAATCCGTTAAAATTCTTTCTACATCTTCTTTTGGAATATCTCCTAATGCTTTTTTTCCACTTTCGGAAGGGGATATTTGCCCACTTTTTAAGGGGGGGTTAGGGAGGGTTACTTTACCTAATACTTGATGAATACGATTAAGTCTTAATTCGATAGTATTGGTTAATTTTTCGGGGCGATTATCGGCGATAACTTGATTGGTAACGTTACCTTGGGCTAAATCTTGAATCAAAAAAATAGCACGATTTAAGGCTTTTTCTAATTCTACTTGATTAACTCCTCTTTCATAACGAGTAGAGGCTTCCGTGCGAATACCTTGACTTTTGGCACTTCTACGAATAGGCACTGGCTCAAATAACGCTCCTTCAAGTAAAATATTTTGAGTATTGTTATCTACTTCGCTATCTTCACCTCCCATAACTCCAGCTAAGGCTATAGGTTGATTATTGACAGTAATAAGTAAATTTTGTGTTTTTAAGTCTCGTTTTTGCCCATCTAAAGTGGTTAATGTTTCATTTTCGGTGGCAAAACGCACTCCGATAGTTAAATCTTGACTTTGTGCAATGTTTTGCAGTTTTTCTCTATCAAAAGCGTGTAAAGGTTGTCCCCATTCTAAGAGAATATAGTTAGTTATATCCACAACATTATTTATCGGGCGCACTCCTGCTGATTCTAAACGCCATTGTAACCATTGAGGAGATGGTGCTATTTTCACATTTTCAATGATTATACCAATATAAGCCGTACAAGCCGAAGTGTCTTGAATATTAACCCCCCTCAATCCCTCCTTAGCAAGAGGGGAAGCCGTTTCAACTCCTTTTAATTCTTCTTTAGCAATGGAGGAAACAGTTTCAATTCCCGTTAATTCTCCTTCAACATGGGGAAGACAAGCACTTTTTCCCGTTAAAGCTGCCACTTCCCTCGCAATTCCCACCATACTTAAAGCATCGGCACGGTTTGCGGTAGCGGTTACATCTAAAATAACGTCATCTAAGCCTAAAATCGGGCGAATATCCTCACCTACTTGGAAATCTCCTTCTAAGATTTTAATTCCTTCGCTTTCCTTCGCCAAACCTAACTCTGCTAATGAGCATATCATGCCTTGACTGTCAACTCCTCTTAACTTCGTCGGTTTGAGTTTTAAGTCCACTTTTGGTAAATAACTCCCTAAAGTGGCAACGGGTACAAATATATCTTTTTTGACGTTAGATGCACCACAAACTATCTGTGATAAAGTTTCTTTACCAATATCTACTTGACATACACTTAGTTTATCAGCATTGGGATGGCGATCGCACTCTATAACCTTACCCACAACGACACCATCAGCCCAACTTCTTCTATCTTCCATGTCTTCCACTTCAAAACCAGCGATAGTAAGAGTTTTCGCTAATTCTTCGGGAGTAATGGTGATGTTAACTAATTCTTTTAACCAATGGAAAGAGATACGCATTTTAAAATATCGAGTGATTATAAATAAGCTAATCTCCTATTATCAATCAATTTCAGTCTTGAGTAAACAGCAGATAAGATAAAATTAATGTTATGAGTAATTAATACACATCAAAAAATCTTTTTTCATTTTTAACTATTATGACTAATTTAAAAAATACAATTAACGTCATTATTGATGCAGGTGAAACACAAGGTTATGTTGCAGAATGTTTAGAAATTTCCGTTGTCAGTCAAGGATTAACATTAGATGAAACGATTAAAAATATTCAAGAAGCGGTTAGTTTACATCTTGAAGATGAAGATTTAACAGAATTTGGCTTAACAGAAAAACCATCTTTAAAAATTAATTAATTTAGTCAATATTTGCCTTTTTTTTATTAGTTATTTTCTATTAATAAGCACAAAATTCAACATTGCTAAATGAAGTTGTAGATTCAATATATATATAGTAATCACCTTTGACTGGAATATAATACTCTATCTGATCCTTTGCTACTTTTTCCCCACTAATTCTTCCTTTTGGACCAGTAACATAAATATCATACTGAGTCCCACCACCTATATTTCTACTTGTAAATCTTTGTCCACTTCCTAAGTTTAAAACAAATTCTCTACCTTGACTAAAGTTACCTGAATATGAGCCACAATAACTCCCCCTTGCAAACTTTATTCTAGTGGCTTTCTGTGCAAAAGCTGGATCTAATGGTAATATAAAAGTCAAAATAGCAGTTACTAAAGCAAATTTTCTATTTGTATTTTTGTTGATATTATAGGATTTCATTATTTTTCAGTCAATATTAAATCTATTTTTGGATAATAAAATTATAAGTGATTACATCTCATTTTTGTTAATTTATTCCCTGTTAATATTTAATTTGGTAAGGTTTAAATTATGGGCGGTAATTTGTGCTAAATCTGCTAAATTATCAATTTTATCGACATAAGGAAAACAACCTAAAATTGGTACTTGAGTTAAAGATTCTATAAGCTGTTTTGATGTCCAATTATTAATATCTTCTTCACTACAAGAATTAATACAATTTAAAACAATACCTTTAAGTTTCACTTTGTGATGTTTCGCTAAAGCAACATTGGCCACTGTATGGGCGATGGCCCCTAATTTCACGGGAACGACTAAAATAGTTTCTAAATGCCAATTACTAGCTAACTGTGCAATAGTTAAATCATGGGTAATAGGTGAGCCTAAACCCCCTAAAGCCTCCACTAAAAGCAAATCATGGCTTTGTTGTAACTTTAGTAAACTTTGCCAAATAACGTTTAAATCAATGAATTTTCCTTCCAAATCTGCTGCCACAGGAGGGGCTAGGGGTGCATTAAAACGTAAAGGAATCACCACGTCATCAAAAAATTGCTGATAAAACTCACCATCTCCCTCTACTCCTGTTTGTAGTAACTTCATTAAACCAACTTTTAACCCTGAAAAATATTGCTGATAATAAGCCCTTAATGCAGTGGTAATAATGGTTTTACCCGCATCAGTATCAGTGGCAGAAATTAATAAAGTTTTCATAAAAGAAATGATTGAATATCAACTAGAAAAAAATTGCACAAAAAGTTGACTTATATTGTAGATTATAATGATAATGTTAATATATCCTATGTAATAAAAGGGTAAAAAAATCAATAAATTAGTACTTAATATTAAGAGGTTAAAGAACTTGTCGTGAGTAATTCTGCCACTTTAACACTCAGTCCGATGTTGCAACAACAAGTATCGGATCACAACCGTTTAAGATTATTTTCCGGTTCAGCCAATATAGGACTCGCTACGGAAGTAGCACGGTATCTAGGCATGGATTTAGGTCCGATGATTCGTAAAAGATTTGCAGACGGAGAGTTATACGTCCAAATTCAAGAATCCATTAGAGGTTGTGATGTTTATTTAATTCAACCTTGTTGTAATCCTGTCAATGATAACCTGATGGAGTTGTTGATTATGATTGATGCTTGTCGTAGAGCGTCAGCACGGCAAATCACCGCAGTGATACCTTATTACTCTTATGCTAGAGCAGATCGTAAAACCGCAGGTAGAGAGTCGATTTCAGCCAAATTAGTAGCTAACCTCATCACCAAAGCAGGAGCCCATCGAGTTTTAGCAATGGATTTACACTCGGCACAAATTCAAGGCTATTTTGACATTCCTTTGGATCATGTTTATGGTTCTCCCGTAATTTTAAATTATCTTCACCACAAAAACTTAGAAGACTTGGTAGTTGTATCCCCTGATGTTGGCGGTGTAGCTAGAGCTAGAGCTTTTGCGAAAAAATTAAATGATGCACCTTTAGCTATTATTGATAAACGCCGTCAAGCCCATAACGTGGCGGAGGTAATGAATGTTATTGGTGATGTCAAGGGCAAAAACGCAGTTTTAGTTGATGATATGATTGATACTGCGGGTACTTTATTAGAAGGTGCTAGACTTTTAAAGAAAGAAGGGGCAAATAAAATTTATGCCTGTGCTACTCATGCAGTCTTTTCAGGTCCAGCAGTTTCTCGTCTTTCTAGTGATGTCTTTGAAGAAGTGATAGTTACTAATACTATTCCTATTCCCATTGATAATCATTTTCCTCAATTAAAAGTTTTATCCGTAGCTAATCTTCTAGGGGAGACTATCTGGCGGATTCATGAGGATAGTTCTGTTAGTATTATGTTTCGTTAATTATAATTATTTTACCTTGTTTTTGTCGATTGCTCACAATCATTCAATTGATTTTAAGCGATCGCTTTTTTTTGATAATTTATTTATAGCTTAAAATATGTCAGCAGGATCAGCAGATTTTAATTTATTAACGGCAATTGCACCAGATAAAAAGCACATAATAACTGTTAAAATAAACACTAATATAGCTAAATCTTTTGTCATAATAATAGGTAAACCAGTGGCTTTTGCTGCTTGATAATAAAGGAAACTAGAGACACCAAAACCGGGAATAAAACCAAGACAAGCGAGAAAAATTGCTTCTTGAAAAACGAGAATTAAAAGATAAGAATTATCGTAACCCATAGCTTTTAAAGTAGCATATTCAGGTAAATGATCGGCAACGTCAGTATAGAGAATTTGATAAACAATAACAATACCAACAACTAAACCCATACCAGCACCAAGGGTAAAAATAAAACCAATAGCGGTGCTACTTTCCCAATAATTCTTTTCATAATTCGTAAATTCTTCCCTAGACAAAATTAAAACATCACCGCCATTTAATTTATTTTTTAAACTGTTAATAACAGTGGTATTATTAGCATTTTTATCAAGTTTAATTACCCCAATATCAATTAAACCTTTATTACGATTAGGAAATAACCTTAAAAAGTTTAAATCGCTAGTAATTAAATTACCATCTGCACCAAAAGTTGCACCAATAGTAAATAATCCACCTACTTTTACTTGTCTGCTATCTATTTCTGTTTTAACTTCTTTTTCTTGTAAATAAAGTTGAGGAATATTGCCAAATTCTGGGCGAGATTCTTGATCAAATAATACCACGTCAGGTAATTTTAATTGATCTAAATTGTCCGTTACTCCCGATAAATTAAATACTCCTTGTTTAGGATTAAAACCCACTACCATAATTTGTCTAGTATTTTTATTCTCAGGGTTTTTCCAAATACTAAAACCAATATAAATAGGATTAATGGACTCTACACCATCGACTCCTAAAGCCTCATATAAACGACGAGAAGAAAAACTTTTCATAGCTATTAAAGCATCAGATTGAGGGCTAATTAAGAAAACATCTCCTTCAATTTTTTCGTGTAATCTAACAGAACTATTCAATAAAGCAGACTTAAATCCTAACTGCATAAACATTAAAATATCGGCAAATCCAATCCCTGCTAAAGCGATTAATAAACGGATTTTTTCTCTACTTAATTGTAGCCAAGCTAAAGGTATTTTCATAATTAGTAAGGATTGTTTTTTATATTTATAAAAAGTCGAAAATATTTAATCACTTAAAGAAATTTCAGCGATTATTTGAGCATAAATTAAATTACTAATAATGTCGTTATTTTCAGGATTAATGGCAATTTTTACTTCCACCACTCTAGCATCAACACTGGCGGCTGGATCTGTTTCTAATACGTCTTTTTTACCTATTTTTGAGCTAATTTCGATAACTTTACCTTTTAACATCTCATTAAAGCTATTATTATCACTTTTAATCGTAGTTTCTTGTCCTAGCTTAATTTTACTAACATCACTCTCATATACTTCTGCTATTGCTACCATTTGTGTGGTATTCGCCATCTCCACAACTCCAGTAGCGTTATCAACGTTTTCCCCTTCCCTTGCCATAATTTCGAGAATTGTGCCGTCACTAGGTGCTTTAATGAGGGTTAAATCTAACTCAATGTCTGCCTGTTTGACTAATGCCATGGCTTTATTTATTTGCGCTTGAGATTGGATAACATCAACCTCTCGAATTTCCCTAATTTCCCTTAATTTAGCCTCTGCTTCCGCAATTTTTTTGGTGAGGGTATTTACCTGTTGAGTTGCCAAGGCTTCCGCTTCTCGGATTTCTTCTGTTACCGTTGAAGTAGTTTTTTGATAACTTGCCAAGGCTTCTTGATAACTTTGAGTCACAGTGTCAAAAGTTAGTTGTTTCGACTCCAAATTTGACTCAGAAATGACTCCATCTTGTGCCAATTCTTGGTAACGTTGTAACTCTGATTGAGCATTTTTTACTTCAGCCTTTAATCTTTGAATAGTAGCTTCTTTTTCGGCTTTTTCCGTAGATAATTGAGCATTTAATCGAGAAATTTTGGCTTTATTAGTGGCAATTATCCCATTTAATTCCGCTTTTAAACTCTCAATGGCTGATTCTTGAGCTTTGATTGTACCTTCCTTTGCTCCTGCTTGTATAATTGCTAAATTAGTTTGGGCAACTTTTACTTCTTGCTTGGCAGTTTCTAACTCAGCTTTTTTGCTATCAAAATCCGTAGTAATAGCGATAATATCACCTTTTTTTACCTTATCTCCTTGTGTCACTAATAAGGTTTTAACCTTCGCACCAGCCATTGTCGGTGAAGCAATTACTTTTATGATTTCACCTAAAGGTTCAATTCTACCTAAAGCGGTGACAGATTTTTCCCTCACTTTAGAGGTAATCGGAGAAGGAGAAGTATTATTTGTGACACCTAATTTTTGATTTAGATATATTCCTGTCACTATAACAATAACAGCTCCTAAAATTCCCGTAACCACAGCGATTTGTTTACCGTTTTTTGCCACAAAGGATGTTGATTCGCCCATATTCCCGAAAGTTAGACTAGACTGTATAGTATGATTATATACTATAGTTTTAATAATTGACAATTATTATTTTATAATTCATTTATTTAAAATCAAAAATTATGCCCTAATTATCTATTATTTATAATAATCAAAATTATTTATCTATATTAATTATTAAAAAAAATGATATTAAACTATCAACAAAAAAAAGCAGAAGCCAAAACGAAACAAATTTTAAAAGGTGCTTTATCTCAATTTTTAGAGTATGGTTATTTAGGTACAAGTATGGATAAAATTGCTTATCATGCTGGAGTTTCTAAACAAACTTTATATAGTCATTTTGGAGATAAAGAGACTTTATTTAAGGCTTTAATTTATGAAGTTGCTACCCAAAAATTTCAATTAGTTTGGGCAAAACCTTTAGAGGGAAAACCAGAAATTGTTTTAAAAGAATTAGCTCAAAGAATTATTAATGAAGTTAATGATCCACAATATTTAGCTTTTATACATATTATCGTTACTGAAGCAAAAAGTTATCCTGAATTAGGAGAATTATTTTTAGAAAATGTCGCTAAACCAGCTATGAATATTCTTACTAAATATCTCGATGATTGTCCTGATTTAAACTTAACAGATTCTGAAGCAATTGCTCATATTTTTGTTAATAGTTTAATTCATCATATTCTAACTCAAGAAATATTACAAGGAAAAAAAGTGATACCTATTAGTAATGATAGAATAGTTAATAATTTAATGACTATGATTCAATTTAATCAAGAAAATATCAAAATAAAATAAAAAAAGTTATAATTAGCTCAAAATTTAATTATAATAAAAAAAATTATCATCACAATTTATAATCTAAAAAACTAACTCAATAAATTAAACTTTATTATGGCTCAAAAACCCAACAATAATCGTCAAGAATTAGACATTAATTTTCCTACCGTTTTGACAGGAGCATTACTATTAACTATTATTATTTATCTCTTATTTTTACCCTTCAAAGAATCTTATGTCGGTATTTTATTATACCAAAGAGGATTTACACAATATTTAACAGTATTTTTTGCTTCTTTAGTAGTAATAATTACGATTAATAAATATTTAAAAATTAAAAGAGAAGATAAAATTTTAAAAAAGATTGGATTACCTGAAAAAATTTCTTTTGATAATTATAAATCCGCACAATTAATTCATCTTCAAGAAGATTTTGCCAGAAATTATAGTATGGTAACGAGTAGATTAGCCAGAATTTTAAGCGCTTATATTAACTCTGGAAGTCGCAAAAGTGTCACAGAATTAGCCTTAGATGATGCTTCTTTTTACCTTACTGCGTCAGAGTCTTCTTATACCTTACCACGAATTTTAGTCTGGGCAATTCCCTTATTAGGATTTATTGGCACAGTTTTAGGTATTAGTAGTGCCGTTAATGGTTTTTCAGGGTTTTTAGATAAAAGTGCAGAAATTGAGCAAATTAAAGAGGGAATTGGCACTGTTACCAGTGGTTTAGCTATTGCTTTTGATACCACTTTATTGGCACTTTTGTTAAGTGTTATTGTCATGATTCCTTTAGTGTTAATTGAAAAAATGGAATCACAATTATTACTAGCTACTGATATTTATATTAATGATTATATTTTACCTCGATTAAAGGAGAAAAATGACTCAGAAAAATCTATCTTAAATAGTGACATATTAATTAAAACTGTTACAGATGCTATTGATAATAAATTACCGACAAAAGAAGAGTTAATTCAACCGATAAAAGACGCTTTACCTTCTCCTCAAGACTTAATTAATCCTGCAGAAATTTATGCTAAAGAAGCAGCTAAAAATTTAGTAGAAGAAATTATTAAACAATTTAAGGAAATTAATCATCAAGAATTAGAATTAATAAATAGTATTAAAGACATTAATCAAGTAATTTTAAAAGATAGAGATAATTTTTTACAAACTTTTGGACAACAGAATGATTTAAACCAGTCTATTATTAATAATATTAAAGAATTAGTTGATTTAGTGAGAGAAAATAATGAAGTAAATAGTAATAGTTTAAATGAAAAAACTCAAGTTATTAGTAATGAATTAAATAAAGCAGCTTTAAGCCTAGAAGAAAAAGTTATATCTTTAGAAAAATCTAGTGCTAAAATCGCCGAACTTAATCAGTTACAATCTAGTTTAGAGAAAGTTGTTGCGGTATTAAATAACGTAGGAGAAATGCAAAAAACTTTAGTTAATGTACAAGATAAAATAACTCTTTTACAACCTACTTTACAAGACTTAAGTAAGCCTAGAGTTATTAGATTAGTTGAACAAATTGAACAATAAAACTATTAATTATTAACTACTATTATTATCTAATTTTTAAAAATGCGCAGACAATTAAAATCTAATAAAATAGAAATGGAATTATTCCCTTTTTTATCTATTCTAGCTTGTACTATTGGGAGTTTAATTTTACTTATAATTGTCATTAGTACAGAAACATTAAATACTAATCCAGAAGTAACAATTATTGCTAAAACTGACGGAAAAGGAATAAATCAAAAAAAACAACCTCGTTATATTGAATGTAAAGAAGACGGAGTTGTTATCTATCCTAGTCAAGAATTTATACCCAAAAATAAACTTAGTAACAATGATTCTAAATTACTAAATTTTATTGCAAATATTAGAGCAAATAAAGATAAAGAATATGTTATTGTAGCAGTTAGACCAAAAGGAATTGAGGTTTTTCAACAAGTAAGAGATTTGATTGAAAAAGAAAAAATTGATATAGGTTATGAACCCATAGAAGAAGGTTGGACTTTAAAAGTTAAATAGTCAAAAATATGATAACATTAATAACATTATGAGACCTAGAAGAATTAGAAAAAAAAATCATCCCGAACAAAATTTAGATTCATTTTTAGATATATTGACAAATACCGTAGGAGTATTGATGTTTATTGGTTTATTTGTCAGTTTATTAGCAGCAGAAGCTGGTACAATTATTAGGACACCTTTACGCTCACAAACCAACAAACAACCTCTTTTTTTTGAAGTAAGAAATAACAAAATTTTTTCCTTAAATGATCCTAAATTAGATAGTGAAATTAATCAAGTATTAGCAACTTTACCTAATTGTAAAACTCCTGATATTCCCAAAGATATTCCTTCTTATTTATACAGTTTTTATCTACAAGAAATACAAGATTATGAGCAATGTATTAAGACTAGAAATATTAAACTCGATAATTTTTATTATGATAACGGTGATTATTTAGTTAGTTTTACTGAAGATGGAGCATTAAAATATGAAGCTAATTCTTCATCTCAAGGAGAAGATTCTAAACAATTAAAAATGACTAACTCTAGCTTTATTAACACTTTAAAACAATTAAATCCTGATGTTAATTATATCGCTTTTATTGTACGTCCTGATAGTTTTGAAACTTTTAGAGTTGCGAGGGAAAAGGCTTGGAGTATTGGTTATGAAGTAGGATGGGAACCTTTCGCCCAAGATAAAATTTTAGTTTTTGGCTCTGGAGGGCGTTCAGTGGGAGTACAATAGATAAATAGTAATGGTTAAGGAGTGATAAATTGAGAATAAACTATATAAGTAAATAGCCAAGATTAATTGTATGTTTACTTTAACACTCATGCACTTATAGAAGAATGGAAGAGGCAAAAAAGATTATGAGTTATTTTCATTAATTTTAAACTCCACAATCTATTTTACTTTAGTAGTTAAAATTATTTACTGCTGGTTTTCAGAAATATTATTGAGAGGAGAATTATTTGACTGAGAAATTTCTAAATGATGCCCATAACGTAAGGCAAAACCGAATCCGAAACCACCAAAACTAAATACTATACTGGTAATGATAATTAATTGTTTAAAAATTGTTAAGGATTTTTGTTTTTGTTTTTCGGGAATGTCATCCATGTTTATTTTTTTCTTAATTGAAACATTTTTTATCATCTGAGATGAAGACAATTCTAAATTAGGAGAATTAATTTTAAGAGTAGATTTAGTCACTGTATTTGATATTTTCCCCTTCATAAAAATAATAAATAAAATTTTTTAGTGTTTAATGGTTAGTTAATTCTTAAAAGTAAATAATTTTACTAACAAGTAATAATAACTAAAATCTAGCCAAAAGTGAGATTATCATAATCAAATTAGCAAAGAGGATAATTTTTCAGGATAAAATCTTTTGCCTCAAGAGTATTATTAATCTTACCATCTAAAAATAAAGCCTGTACTGTTGTCAATATTTGTTTATATTTTTTACTAGGTTTATAACCTAAATCCCTCAAGTCATCGCCATTAAAAGGGAATTTTATCTTATTCCACGTCATCAAATAACACCAAATAGTTTTTCTAATGTGTTTATCATTTTTTACCGCAACAAGTAAAAGAGTCAAAGGTTGGTAAGTTGATAAGAATTTTACCTTTTCACTAATAGATTGACAAGTGGATAAAGTATTTTTAATATTTTCCTCATTAATTGACAAATATTTCAGTCTTTGGATACTGTCTTTAGGTAATTGTAAATTTTCCGCTACTTTCACCCCTTCCATAAAAGAAGCCAAAATAATTTCTAATCGTAATAACCAACAAGTAACGGGAGGATTTTGTTCATCTAAATGATAATATCTTAACCAACGATCTAAACAACGAATTTGCCACCATAACTGGGGAGTTAATTGACAATTTTTGTGCAAACAAGTTAAAGCGCCCACTTCTTGCAATAATTTTAAAGCTGGTTTCCAATACTGCGCTTGGAGAATATAGTTTAATTCCGCTTTGAGACGAGTAGTTAAGGCTGGAATAGAGGTTTTTTCTGAGGAGACTCTTTCATATACCCCACTAGAAATAGCATAGTTAATATATTCTCTGGTTTCTGATTCAATGATAAAATTTAGTCTTACAGCAAACCTTACCGCCCGAAAAATTCTGGTAGGATCTTCTATAAAGCTATTAGGATGTAAAACTCTGATAAAATTTGAGCGTAAATCTTTTAAACCGCCAAAAAAATCTAATAATTCCCCTCCACGAGGATGAGTAAGACGCACAGCTAAAGCATTGATAGTAAAGTCTCTACGGTATAAATCTTGACGAATTGAGCTCGATTCTACCACAGGATTAGCCGCAGGATAAGGATAAAATTCCGTGCGCGCGGTGGCAATATCTACCCATAATGAGCCTAAATTCTCGTCTTTATGCCATAATAATGCAGCAGTTTGAAATTCCCCATGAATACTTAAACGTGCTTGAGGATAAATATTTTGCAAGGATTTAGCTAACTTTACTCCAGCCTCAGTAATTGCCGATTTATGAAAACCATCTACCACTAAATCAATATCCTGCAAAGAAAGAGTATCGCAAGATGAGGTTAATAATAAATCTCTTACACCACCACCCACCAGATAAAGATGCCAACCTTGAGTTTGTGCATAAGTTGCCGCTTGTTGTAATAACTTCCAGATAGGGGGATGTAAATGTTTTTCAAAAGAAGGTAAAAGACAAGAAAGTAGAGGTAAAGTATCTTGAGAAGGAGAATCATTGAGACTAAATTGATGAAGATGTCGTAAAATATCTGTGCGCGTCACGATACCTAATAACTCATTGTTTTCCATTACTGGTAATCTACCAATATCATTATTTACCATTAAACTTTGAATATCACGGAAAGAAGTTTGAGGGTGAATTTTTTGGACATTTTTCGTCATATAACCTTTTACAGGTGCATGAGAAAAGCCATGATGTAAAGCTAAATCAATATCTCGGCGAGAAATTACTCCCACTAATTCCCCTTTTTCCGTCACCACAAATAACCCTGAATGCCCATAACGGAGTAAAATTCGTTGTGCTTTTTCGATGGTAAGGTGAGGAAGAATTGTGCGCACAGGAGATGACATTAAATCTCTAGCCACCAGAGGAAAAGGAATTAAATCTTTAATCTGAGTCAAAAGATTATTAATTATTTCTTGAGGATTATCACAACGTAAATTAAAAGAAGCTGCACTACTATGACCTCCTCCGCCAAAATCTGTAAAAATAGAAGCTAAATTCACCGAATCTATACCACTACGCCCAATTACCGTTAATTTTCCTTTTTTCTTTTCTTCCGTTTCCGAAAAAATCTGTTTAGACTTGACACTATAACCATAATAATGTCCCAATAAAAAAACATCAACTTCCGTTAAATCTCTAATTCTTCCTGCTAAATTAGACAATCCAGCCATAAAATTAGGAGTTTCTAATAATATCCATCCCACACAACAACCGTTAATAATTTCTGTTTGTAAATTCTTTAAGGCTTGGGGTAACAACTGCTGTAACGATGGTGCTAAACTTGGTTCAACATATTCTCCTATGGTGCGAAGATTTATTCCTTGAGTCATCAACCATGCCAAGGCTAAAGCATCCCGAGAAGTAGTCTGTTCGTAAGTGAGTGAACCAGTATCCACATGGATTCCTAATGCCATTACCGTGGCTTCGATGGTATTTAGGGTTAAAGATTTTTCTTGTAAAAGTTCGCAAATAATTGTGGCACTAGAACCAACTTTTTCGATATATTTAAAACTAGCCGTGATATTAGCTTCGTTTTCAAGATGATGATCGTAAATAGTTATGGACTCTATATTCTCTAAATCTAACCATTCTGTAGCTTTTCCTAAACGACTAGAATTTTGAGTATCCACAATAAATAAATTTCTAATTTTTTGAGGATTAACACTACGAAACTCCATTAAAGCTAATTCATCTCGATGTAAAGCTAAAAAATTTTTCACCGAAGGATGTGCGCCTCCCGTTAAAATGATTTTCGCACCTAAATGTAATTTAGTTAAACCTACTGCCGCCCCTAAAGCATCGAAATCCGCCGTTTGATGACATAAAATTAAATCCATACTTTATTTATGTAATTGATCATTGACAATTATTTATAACCTTAATTATTGATAACTTTGTCCTAGTTTTTCTAAAATACGAGGTTTTAATCGTTCAAATTCATCTCTTAATCTTTTACGACTAACTTTTGCATCCCCTTCAGGAGTGGGAATAGTAGTGTTTTTAATCCATTCTTTCATAATAGTACATTGATTAGAGGCGATGGTAGAAATCATACTATGTTGACATTTTTCAGGCTCTTCTAAAGCAAAAAAGAGAATTTTATAACTACCTAGTTGAGATAAAGCAGAAACTACTTGTCTTGCGCTTTCTGTTTTTAAGTCTAAGTAACAAGGTAGCCAACGGGGGCCATGGGTGGGATTATAAATAACTGTAATCCACAAAATCATGGGATGAGGTGAACTTAAAAAAAGAAATTGATTATAACGAATACTAACTATACGATTTAAAATATCTTGTTTATCTAACATTACCCATAAACTAGGGTAGTTTTCTGTTTCTGTATTAACAATACGAGGAAAAACAATTTTTTGTAAAGGTTTATTTTTAGGCCATGTTAATTTTGTGTCTTTAGTCGGTTTTACTTCAGATTTTTTTTGAGTTGGAGTAACTTTGGCTTGAGAAACTTCTGTTTTATCTTTATCTGCAACAATGGTTTCTTGACTTGAATAACTGGTTTTTTGTTGATTATTGCGTTTATATTCTTTTTCTAATCCTTCGATGACTTTTAAGATTTCGGCTACGGTTTGTGGGCGTTTATCTCTGGATTTGGCCATACACTTCATGATGATATTTTTTAATTCTGAAGGTATTTTTAGATGTGCTTCAAAAGGGCGAGGCTCAAAATCATGATGGGCTTTATACCATGCACCAAAAGATGATGTTTCTGGCAAGATGGGCATTTCTAGGGTTAACATTTCGTACATCATTACCCCTAAACTATAAATATCTGAACGATTATCTAACTCTTTTCCTTCCATTTGTTCGGGGGAGCAATAAGCTAAAGTTCCCATAAATGAATGAGTTTGAGTTGCATTTGCTTGTACTAATTTAGCAATCCCAAAGTCTAATATTTTGACTAATTCTCCTAATGTGGGATCTTCCATTACCAAAACATTACTAGGTTTAATGTCTCGATGTACCACTTGACATAATTCTTTGTGTAACATTATTCCACTGTGAGCGGCATCCATCCCTACGCAAATCTGACGAGTAACATAGAGAAACCTTTTTAGTGCCATGGGTTGAAATTTAATAATATCGCTTAAACTTTGCCCTTCTAAAAACTCCATCACATAGTAAGGGATTTCATTTTCATCGATACCATAATCTCTTACTCGAATGATATGAATACTTTTTTCTCCTAACAATGCACTTATAGTTGCTTCAGTTTCAAAGCGACCACGCATTTTATCGTTAAGTAAGGTTTGGGAGAGGAATTTAATGGCCACCGTTACCCCACCTAATACTTGATCTTCAGCTCTATATACCTGCCCCATTGCCCCAGAGCCAATTAACTCAATCAGTTGATAACGATTTGCTAGTATCCGATTTTCTTTTTTCCCTAAACTCATGATTTAACTTCAATATCAAATCTTATCTATTATTATTTTGACTTATATATTCACTTTTTACCCACGACGTTCTAAAATTCCTTCTAAGGTATTTAAAAGGTGATTTCCCGCCATCATCCCACTGGTGAGATGGTAGGTATTTTCGTCTAGGCAAAAATACGTTTCAAAGCCATTTAAACGCCGATTATCTCCTAATATCCAATATCTTTTGATAATTGAATCATTGGTTAACCAACCTTCTCCTTCTATTTTCTCAAAATCACTTCTTTTTAATACATAAGCATACTGATTTTTATTGGCAGGTAAAAATCCTTTATATTCAAAGGTTATATCTTGGCGATCGCCACTAAGAAAAACAATTTTAGTTTTCATAATGAACCAGTTAGATTGATCCCAAGTGATAATAATAGCACCTTTAAAAAGGCTAGATTTTTGATTTTTATCTAACCATGCACCTTTAATAATCCAACTGCCTGATTCTAAAAGAAAACTATGGGTCATGAAATTATGAGAGAATAAGAGAAAAATTTGTTTTGTGACTTATGAACATAACAACAATATACAGAAAAAATGCTACTTTAAAAATAAATTATTAAACTTCTTTCATTTCTGTAGGTAATAGTAAAAAAAAGAAAAAAAAGAGATTTTTGTAATAAATGTTATTTCGTTTTCGATAGTTAATAGTTGATCACAATTTAAGAAAATTTAACTCATGATTTCAGTACGTTATATTTTACTTTCAGTTTTGCTAGTTTTGGTAAATGGTTGTAGTACAAATAAGGCTTTAGAATCTCGTTTTGCTCCCCTTCAGACTAAAAACCCTGACGAAATAAAGACGGAAGTATCTCCTACAGTAGAAACCCCTAAAAATACTTCAGAGGTTAAATTACCTGATAATTTTCCGAAAGAGATACCTATTTATGCTCAAGCAAAATTAGTGAGTGTTGACGGAAAACAAACAAATTGGACATCTTCAGATCCGCTAAACTTAATTACAGAGTATTATCAACAAGAATTAATTGCACAAAAATGGACAATATCTCAAAAAGAAGATAATTTAATTATTGCCACAAAACCAGACAGCAATGAATCAATGAAGTTGTCTTTAACTCCTCGTAATGGTGAAACAGAATTTACTCTTTCTTATGAATCGGCGGCGGGAATTATGGCAAATCCAGTTATTCCTGAAAATAATAATACTTTACCTTCTAGCATCTCTAAGGTGAATGAATCTTCTTCAAGTCTTGATGAATTAGTGAGATTAAATATTATTTCTTCTACGGAAAAATTAAATCCTTATCAACCGATTACCCGTCGAGAATATGCTCGTTGGTTAGTTAAGGTAAATAATCTTTTATATGCTGATGTAAATAGTAAATTAATTCGTCTTGCTAATCCTCAAAGTAAGCCAATTTTTACCGATATTGCCCAAAATGATCCTGATTTTGCCATAATTCAAGGTTTAGCAGAAGCTGGTTTAATTCCTTCGACTTTAACTCAAGATAGTAATGCAATTACTTTTAAACCTGATACTCCTTTAACCAGAGAAGATTTAATTATGTGGAAGTTACCTTTAGATTTTCGACAAAAATTACCTAACGCTACTTTAGATACTATTAAAGAAACTTGGGGTTTTCAAGATGCCGCAAAAATAAAACCTCAAACATGGAGACAATTATATGTTGATTGGCAAAATGGGGAAGAATCGAATATTAGAAGAGGGTTTGGTTATATAACTCTTTTTCAACCGCAAAAACCCGTAACTTATGAAGAAACTGCTCGAATTTTAAGTATATTTGGCTATCAAGGAGATATTCGTAATCTTCAAGATGTTAAAAACTGAGAAAGGCTTTTAACAGTTAACAAAAAGTTACTTAAATCTTCTTAAACTTGCTCATTTATTAAGCTATACTCTAGTAATGAGTAAATTATCTATTTCTGAAGCCGCAAAACTAAAAGGTGTTAGTACCTCAACACTGAGAAGGTGGGAAACTGAAGGGATTTTAATTCCTCAACGTACCGCTAACGGTCATCGACGATATGACTTAAATCAATTATTAGGTATTAAAAAAGAGCTATCTTTTACCATCGGTTATGCTCGTGTTTCTAGTCATGACCAAAAAGAAGATTTAGCTAGAAAACAAAAAGGTAGTAAAAATCGTCAAAAAGCCCAAGTAAAATTAGCTAGACAACATAAAAAAGTAGTCCAAATAAGAAAAGATACTATTCATAAATTAACATCATGGTTAGCTA